>LNFM01013472.1_pt1 | contig 10401 bp, 6 predicted proteins | sample 596031 | NCBI WGS metagenome assembly LNFM01 (sample SAMN04254537, study PRJNA301005) | activated carbon metagenome | isolation source: dual media filters at the Ann Arbor, Michigan drinking water treatment plant | place: USA: Ann Arbor | reverse complement strand
CGCGCCGCTTCAGCGGCGGACATCCGGTCGGAATGGCGTCGTACTCACAAGGAATTCACCGTCCATCCGGATGTTGCATGCCACAGACACGGGAGCCGTTTATGCGCCGCAATCCGCTGACCCTGGGCCTGATGCTCGCCCTTGCCGCACAACCCGCCCTGGCACAGGACGCGCCCGCCGAGCAGCAGCAGGCCGCAGTCCTCGACACCATCGTCGTCACCGGCACCCGTGCGGCCAATCGAACCGTCGCCGAGTCTGCCGCGCCAATCGACGTCATCACGCCCGAAGCACTGCAGGCGACCGGCACCACCGAGCTGGCCACGGCGCTCTCCCGGGCCCTGCCCTCGCTTAACTTCCCGCGACCGGCCATCACCGACGGTACCGACGCCGTCCGCCCCGCGCAGCTGCGCGGCCTGGCACCGGACCAGGTCCTGATCCTGGTCAACGGCAAGCGCCGCCACACCACCGCACTGATCAATCTCAACGGCAGCCAGGGCCGCGGCTCCTCGCCGGTGGACCTCAACGCGATTCCGATCGCCGCCATCCAGCGCGTGGAAGTGCTGCGCGACGGGGCTTCCGCGCAGTACGGCTCCGACGCCATCGCCGGCGTGGTCAACGTGGTGCTGAAGGGCAGCGGCGAGGGCGGCAGCATCGCTGCCAATGTCGGCCAGTACAGCGCCGGTGACGGCCGCAGTTACCAAGCCCAGGGTGACGCCGGCTTCGCGCTGGGCGAGGGGGGCAAGCTGCACCTCGCCGCCGAGTACGCCAACAGGGACCAGACCGATCGCGCTCGTCCCTACCTCCTGGCCCCCGGCGTGACCGTCCGCCCGATCACCGCCCCGCCGCCGGGTGAAGTGGTGCAGCGCTACGGCGATCCGGAGATCGATCAGTACGCGCTCTCGGCCAACGCCACGTTCGACGTCGATGGCGCGCTGACCATCTATGGCTTCGCCAACGCCAGCCGCCGCGACGCGCTGTCGAACGGCTTCTTCCGGACCGCCGCCGACAGCCGGAACGTGCCGGGGATCTACCCGGACGGGTTCCTGCCGCAGATCCGCAACATCGCCGAGGATCGCGGCGCGGTCCTCGGCCTGCGCGGCGTGACCGCCGGGGACTGGAATTTCGACGTCAGCTACAACTACGGCAACAACGACCTCAGCTTCGATGTCGAGAACAGCCTCAACCGCAGCCAGGGTCCCGCCTCGCAGCGCAATTTCTACGCCGGTGCGCTGGACATTGCCCAGCAGGTGTTCAATGTCGACGCCAGCAAGGGTTACGACGTGGCCTGGATGGACTATCCGCTCAACGTGGCGGTGGGCGTCGAATGGCGCGGCGAGGAGTTCACCCAGAGTGCGGGCGAGCCCAACTCCTACCTCAACGGTGGCGTGCTGTTCGGCGGCAACCCGACGCCGTCCGGCTCGCAGGTGTTCCCCGGCTTCCGGCCGTCGGATGCCGGCCAGTTCGACCGGCACAGCTATGCGGCCTACCTGGACGTCGAAATGCCGTTCAACGAGGCTTTCACCCTGGCCGCTGCGTTGCGGGCCGAGGAATACAGCGACTTCGGCAGCACCACGTCGGGCAAGGTCTCGGCGCGCTATGACTTCGGCGACGCGGTCGCGCTGCGCGGCACGGCGTCCACCGGCTTCCGCGCACCCTCGCTGCAGCAGCAGTTCTTCCGCTCCACCGCCACCAATTTCATCGGTGGCGTGCCCTTCGACATCCGCACCTTCCGGGTCAACGACGCCGCCGCCGTCGCGCTCGGCGCGGAGCAGCTGAGGGCCGAGGAATCCACCAACTTCAGCCTCGGCCTGGTGCTCACGCCGGCGCAGAACCTCTACGTCACCATCGATGCCTACCGCATCGACATCGACGATCGCATCGTGCTTTCCGAGAACCTCACCTCAGCCGCGGTGCGCGCCTTCCTCAACACCACCGTGGATTCCTCGCTCGGCGGCGGTCGCTACTTCACCAATGCCGTCGACACCCGCACCCGCGGCGTCGACGTGATCGGCACCTATCGCTGGGACCTGGCCAACAGCACGCTGGACCTCACCGCCGGCTACAACTACAACAAGACGACGGTGGAGCGAATCGCGGCCAACCCCGCGGCCCTGGCCGCCATCGACCCGAACGCGGTGCGCATCGGCCGCGTCGAAGTGGGCCGCCTGACCGTGGGTGCGCCGCGCGACAAGTTCCAGCTCGGCGGCCTGTGGAGCGTGGGCGACTGGAAGTTCAGCGCCAACGCAACCCGTTTTGGCGAGTTCAGCGTGCTGTTCGGCAACAACCCGGCCGACACCTCGCGCGACCAGACCTTCGACCCGCAGTGGACGCTGGACCTCTCGGGAAGCTACGTCTTCGGCAGCTGGGACTTCACCCTGGGCGCCGACAACGTGCTCGACGCGTATCCGGACGAGGTGATCTTCCCCAACTCCACCAACGGCCAGCTGCCCTACAGCGCGTCCTCGCCCAACGGCTTCAATGGCGCCTACGTGTACGGCCGCATCGGCTACAGCTGGTAATTGCGGGCCTGGGGAAGGGGCGTGAGCCCCCGGGATTCACCCCGAAGTCGCCTCACTGCGAAAGCGGGGCGGCGGCACGGGTGCCGGATAAGGTGCCTCCCGTTTCCGCGGGCCGCGTACGGGACATCCGTCGCGCCCGGGACGCCGCCTCAGCCGGCCCCGCCGTCCTGTTCCATCCGCCGGCGCAGCGAGAGTGGACGCATGTCGGTCCAGACCGCCTCGATGTGCTGCAGGCACTCCGCCTTCGATCCGACGAAGCCTTCGGCGTTCCAGCCGAGCGGCAGGTCGCGGTCGGCCGCCCAGATCGAGTACTGCTCCTCGTGGTTCACCACGACCCGATAGCGCCTGCCGTCTTCATCCTGCGACATGATCCGTCTCCGTTGAGTGGCCTGCGCGCTGCGGCGAGTACCCGGCCGAGTATGCCTAGGCGTCTCCGGCGCGCAAGCGCTGGTGCGCTCCCGGCCAGCATCCGTCCGACAGGGGCCCGCACGCGGCCCGGGGCCAGGGTCTTCACGCCGCCGTCCCCGCCCGGTCCGGCGTGCCGATGGTGGTGGACCTGGTCGGCGCCGGACGCTTGGGGCGCCATTGGCAAACTGACCGGAATTCTGCCTACACTCGGCCAGCGGAAATCCCCTGGCGCCTGGCGCCGGGGTCCGTTCCGCATCGTCCCGGTTCATCCCAAGGGATGGCTTGCAGGGAGTGCACGCCCGGGATCGTCCGCATCGTTGGCTTCAGTCAGCTGCATCGGGGAAAAACATGTTGAAAATGAAAAAGTGGGGCGCGGGTCTCGCGTTCGTAGCTCTCGTCGCAGCGGCTAGCCCCGCGACCTACAAATTCCTTTCGGGTGGACAGCCTGGCCTGGATCCCTCCGACCGTTCGGCTGACGCGCGCATCCAGCGCGCATCGGGCAGCGCTCGCGCCGACGCCATCGCAGCACGCCCCGGCGAGACCGGCACCAGCAGCAGCGCCCGCGTCGCGGGCCGCAGCCAGGCCCGCAGCAGCACCGGCAGCAGCACCGGCAGCAGCACCGGCAGCAGCCGTCTGGCCGTGATGCCGCGCAATCGCCTTCCCGGCGGTGGCTTCATCTACGACGAATCGCTCAACACCGGCGGCGGCGTGGACCGCCCGGCGGCGCCGGTCGCCAACAGCGACAGCATTGCCCCGGGCACGTTCATCGTGCTGTTCGACGAGCCCTCGCTCGCGGCTTACCGCGGCGGCGTCGCGGAACTGTCGATGGCGCCCCGGCAGGTGGGCAAGAACGGCAAGCGCCGCCTTGACGTCCACAGCATGGAGGCCCAGAACTACCTGGGCTACCTGCAGGGCCGCCAGCTGGAGATGGAAGAGCGCATGGCCGGAGTCGCCGGACGCGCGCTGGAAGTGCGCATGCGCATGCAGCACGCCGTCAACGGCATCGTGGTCGACATGACCGCGGAAGAGTCGGCCCGCGTCGCCAAGCTTCCGGGCGTGCGCCTGGTCGAAGGCTACCGCGAGTACGAGACCAACACCGACGTCGGCCCGACCCTGATCGGTGCGCCCGTCGCCTGGGCCGGAAGCATCAACCAGCCCGGCGGCGCCAGCGCGGTGCAGGGCGAGGGCATCATCTTCGGCATCATCGACTCGGGCATCAATTTTGGCAGCCCGTCCTTCGCCGCCACCGACCCGGTGGACGGCTACGTCCATACCAACCCGCTCGGCTCCTACCTCGGCACCTGCGCCGCCGCCGGTGTTGACGAAGGCCGCTGCAACGACAAGCTGATCGGCGGCTACGACTTCGTCTGCGGTGCGCCTGGCAACCAGTGCGGCGTGGCCAACGTGGCCGAAGAGCCCGGCTTTGGCGACACCAACGGCCACGGCAGCCACACCGCCTCCACGGCCGGCGGCAACCGCCGGGACGTGGTGTTCAGCGGCGCGGCGCTGCGGATCTCCGGCGTGGCGCCGCGTGCGAACATCATCGCCTACGACGCCTGCTACACGAACACCTCGACCGGCCAGGGCCTGTGCCCGAACGTGTCCACCGTGGCCTCGATCAACCAGGCCATTGCAGACCAGGTCGACGTCATCAATTACTCGATCGGCGGCGGTGCCTCGCCCTGGACCGAAGCGACGTCCCTGGCCTTCCTCAGCGCTGCGGATGCCGGCATCTTCGTCGCCACCTCGGCGGGCAACAGCGGCCCGGGCCCGAACACGATGGGCCACCTGGAGCCCTGGACCTCGTCCACCGCGGCGGCGCAGCACGGCCGCGGCGGCTTTGGCTTCCTGATGCAGGTCACCGGCCCCAACCCGGTGCCGCCGGCCCTGCAGCCGGTGGTGATGTACCCAGGCTCGGGCGGCGTGAGCCTCTCGGCCACCATCCCCGGCACCACGCCCCTGATTGTCAGCCCCGGCTTCGCCACCACCAATGACGGCTGCGATGCCTACGCCGCGGGTTCGCTGACCGGTGCGATCGTGGTGATCCGCCGCGGCACCTGCAGCTTCGCCATCAAGGCGAACAACGCCACGGCCGCCGGCGCCATCGCGGCGGTGATCGCCAACAACGCAGCCGGCGTCATCCTGCCGTCGGTGCCGGGTACCACGATCCCGGTGTTCGGCGTGACCCAGGTCGATGGCAACGCGCTGGGCGCCTTCGGCAACGCAAACCCGGCCACCACCACCGCCCAGATCACCTTCCCGGCGGTGGGCCTGCCGAACGTCGCCGATGCGCTGGCCGCGTTCAGCTCGCGCGGCCCGGCCGGCACCTTCAACCTGATCAAGCCCGACATCACCGCCCCGGGCGTGGACGTCCTGGCGACGCTGGCCGGCACCACGCTCACCGGGTTCGAGTCGCTGGTCGGCACCATCAGCGGTACGTCGATGGCTTCGCCGCACAATGCCGGCGCCGCTGCGCTCATCCGCCAGGCGCGTCCCACCTGGACCGTGGCCGAGATCAAGTCGGCGCTGTTGATGACCGCGACCACCGAGGTCTACCTTGAGGACCAGGTGTCGCCGGCCAACCCGTTCGCGCGTGGCTCGGGCCGCATCCGCATCGAGCGGGCCATCCGCGCCGGTCTGGTGATGGACGAAACCAGGGCCAACTACGAGGCCGCAAACCCGGCCAACGGTGGCGCCGTGCACACGCTCAACCTGCCCAGCATGGCGCGGGCCAACTGCTCCCCGAACTGCCAGTTCGTGCGCACCTTCCGCAACCCGGGCACTTCGGGCGGCCTGTGGTCCTTGAGCGTGACTGGCCTGAACGGCAGCCTGGACAACTCGCTGATCTGGGTTCCCGCCGGCGCGTCCCGCACCGTCACGGTGACCATCGACTCTTCCGCCATCCCGGCAAACAACGCCTGGAACTTCGGTGAGCTGGTGCTGACCGAGCTCCTTAGCGGCGCGCCGACGTCCTCGACCAGCGTCTTGAAGCTGCCCATCGGCGTCACGGTGGCGCCGCCGATCCTGTCGGTGCCGAACCTGGTGTCGGCCAGCGTCGCGGCCGGCAACAACGGCTCTACCAGCTTCAACATCGGCAACATCGGTGGCTCGCCGCTGGTGTACACGGCCACCGCCTCGGGCAACGGTGCAACCACGGTCTACCGTGCCGACCGGGGTGCCGTGAACAGCGGCTTCCGGAATACGACCTACACCAACCCGGCAACGGCCGGCAACAACGCGCAGTACAGCGCTGATGACTTCCAGTTGGCCGGGAGCACGCAGATCACCGGCCTGAGCGCCGAGGGCTTCGTGGTCAGCGGCGTGGCCTTCCCGGGCGCCGCGGACGACCTGACCTGGTCGATCTATCCGGACGCCGGCGGCGTGCCGGCCGGCGACCCCGCCTCCAATCCGGGCGCGGCGGTGTGGACCTACACGGCGGCACCGAACGCCCCGGGCGTGAGCACGGTCGGTGGCTTCATCACGCTGAACCTGGTCGCGGCTGGCCAGAACGTGGTCCTGCCGCCAGGCACCTACTGGCTGGTGATCAACACGCGGGGCACCTTTGCCAACCGCTGGGCGCAGTTCGGCTCGGCCACCGGCAACGGCAGCTTCATGTCGATCAACGTCAGCACCACCAATACCGGCAGCTGGGCGTCCAACACCGCCTTCGCGGGCCTGAACATGCGGGTAACCGGTCAGGTGCCGTGCGGTGCGCCCTGGCTTGGCGCAATCACCCCGGCCGGTGGCACCCTGGCGCCCAGTGCCAGCCAGCCCACCAGCATCGCCCTGGAGTCGTCCGCCCTGGCAGCGGCAACCTACGGCGCCTTCGTCTGCGTCAACAGCAACGACCCGGTGTCGCCGTCGGTGGCCGTGCCGGTGCAGCTGACTGTCACGCCTACGCCTCCCTGACCGGTTCGCGCAACGGTTGAACAGAAGGGCCCGGAGAAATCCGGGCCCTTACTTTTTGGATCAGCGCATCACTACGCGCGGTATCCACGACGTCGTGCCCGCAGGCGGGCAGGGTGGGATCACATCACGGCCGAGCCATCCGTGAGGCTCTCGCACTGGTTGTTCACGCACTGGCAGCCGCTGACCTCCCGGAATCCGCAGATCGAAGACATGGCGTCCTTGTTGCACTGGGCGCGTACAGCCGCCGGGTCGGTCTTGGCGTCCTTGTTGACGCACATCGGGAAATAGCCGCAGCAGTTGCCCACGTCTTTCACCACACAATCGCTGTCGGTCTTGCAGCTGCGGCTTGGATTGGATGGATCCAGTGCCGCTCGGCTTGCCGTCGGGCCCTGTTGCTTCGCCGTGTCCGTACGCGGTGCCACCGGCGCCTGCACATCCCGAGCCGGAGGTGGCGAGGCTGCGGCCGGCGCAGGCGCGACGGCTGGCGAGATGGCCGGCTCGGTTGCTGGCGCTGGCGCTTGCGGGGCATTGGAGGATGCGGTGCGCGCGGTGCAGCCGATCAGCGACAGCGCGACGAGCGCTGCGAACGCGAAATCACGTACGGGCATGGCGGATCTCCTCCGTTGGTGGAGGGGATCGTATCGTGGTGCGACCCGGCGTGCGATCACACACTCGCGGCCCGGACGAAAACAAAGACCCCGCCAGGCCGCCCCGGAACGGGGCGCATGGCGGGGTCGCGGGACAAGCCGGCGCGTGGGCGCCGGCCGTCGTCAGGCCGGGTGGATCAGCGCCCCGGCACGCGGCAGCACTGCGCCGTGCCTTCGACCGTGATGACGCCAGCCGTGGTGTTCAAGCCCGAGCAGTAGGTATCCACCGTGCTTCCGTTCCGGTAGAGGCCATTGATGGCCCAGTTGGCCTGGTTCAAGCCCGGGGTGCGGCAGCCGGCGCCGGTAACGGCGTAGCTGACCGGGCAGGCCGGGATGGCGAAGTTGAAGGGACTGTTGGCGGCGACGTTCTGGGTCGCAAAGGTCGACGTGCACTGCAGGCCGGTGGCTTGGGGGGCGATGAAGTAGCCGACGATGTCGCCCACCACGTGGGTCTCCGCGAACGTGAAGATACTGATGTCGTCGCCGGCAGAGCCGCTGTCCAACGGCACGATGGAGAGGTTGCCGCGGATGTCGCCGGCGACGTAGTTCACCGTGGCGGCTAGCGGCTGGGTGCCACCGAACTCGAAGGCGGTGATATAGCCTGCGGCATTGGGGTTCACCACGGTGAAGTTGATGACTGCCGAGCCGATGGTGCCGACATTGCCGACGTTGCAGTCGGTGGCGGAACCGCCTTGAGCGGTGTAGTCAGTGGCGGCGGCAATATCGAAGTTGCGGGTGCCGCCGGCCGGGATCGTGCCGCCGGCAAGGCGCGTGTCGAGGACGCGGCAAGGCGTGACCGGCACGTACACCAGATCGACGTCGGCGTCGCCGATGGCGGTGGTGCTGTCTTCGCCCGCCGCCGGCGGCGCGGCGCCCCGGCCCGAGACGAACGGGGTGGCCAGGCCAGCGCGCGGCATCGCCGGCAAGGGTGCGGCCTTGGCCAGCAGCGCATCGTTCATGTCGTCGAAGGTGCGGGCATTGGCGGCACGCTGCAGCGACTCCAGCGGCGTCTTCATCAGCAGCGGCACCATGTCCTTGCCCCAGGCTTCGGCCGGACGCGCGTAGGCGCCCTCGACGTGGTCGCCCCATTTCTCGACGATCTGCAGCACAAGGTCCGAACGCCGCTGCTGCTCGACGCTGTCGACGGAGGCTGCGCTGACGCTGCCGGCGAGAACGACGCAACCGATGATGACCCCGAGAGCAATGGAGGAACGATTCATGTGACGACCCCTGGATTAGATGTATGGATGGGACGAACCAAGATGGCCGGTGGACACGTGATCCCCTCGCGCCGGCCCACTATGCCTCGTAGCCCGAGCATATACCCATGACGGGGCAGGAAACAGTTCCGGCCGGGGCGGAAGGCGTGAAGCCCCTGCCCGGCTACTTTGGGGCTGCGCCACCGGCACTTGCTTCACATTCCCTGCACGGTATTCTCAATGGCTCGGAGGCCTGGCAGCGGCCATACATGGCCCCGACACCAGGAGAACCCACATGAAACTCCGCAACCTGTTCCTTTCCTGCTTGCTGGCCCTGCCCCTCGCCGCGCAGGCACGCATCGCCGAAGACACCGAGGCCGCGACGCTCGCCCAGCGCGCCGCCGCCGCCGCCGCGGAGATCACCGACGCCGAGGCCTTCGTCGACGAGATCGACGACACCCTGGCGCTCGCGCGCGACGGCACTTATGGCCGGCTCAAGCGGGGCTCGATGAGCCAGGCCGAGGCCGCGCGCAACAAGATCGCCACCCTGCTCGAAGGCCATGAGAGCGCGATGGAGCTCCGGCCCGAAGAGCGCATCGAGCTCTACAACGCGCAGGAACTGATCGTCGCAATGGTCCGCAACGACGACAAGGGCCGGATGGTCTGCAAGAAGGAAATGCGCCTGGGCTCCCGCTTCCCGACCACGGAGTGCCTGACCGTCGCCCAGCGTGAGGACAAGGCCCGCTCGGCCCGCAACGACACCCACGACACCATGCGCACCGTCTGCATCCCGGGCGAGGGCAACCCCTGCACCCGTTGATCGGCCGCATGCGCTGACTGGAGGCCCCGCCCCGGCGGGGCTTGTTCCGCCAGCTCCCGCCCAACCGCCCGCGCCACGCGCATCTGATAGGGTGGAATCGCTCGGCGGCCGGGGGGAAGCGCATGGCGAAATCCGATGAAACGATGCTCACGCCGGGCGGCGAGCCGGGCGCGACGGTGCCGCCTGAATTTCCCAAGGTTGGCGAGCGGCTCGGCAACTACGAGCTGCTCAGGCCGCTGGAAGCGGGCGGCATGGGCGTGGTTTACCTGGGGCGGCGCGCCGACCAGGTCTACGACCAGCAGGTCGCGATCAAGCTGGTGCGGCCAGTGCACCTGCTCGCCACCCCTGATTTCCGCCAGCAGCTGATCTCGCGCTTCGAGGACGAGCGCATCATCCTCGCGCGCCTGAACCATCCCAACGTCGCCCGCATCCTCGACGGCGGCAGCACGGCCGGCGGCATTCCCTACCTGGTGATGGAGTACGTCGACGGCGTCTCGCTGACCGACTACTGCAGGCAGGAGCAGCTCGACGTCCGCGCCCGGCTGGCGCTGTTCTGCAAGGTCTGCGATGGCGTGCAGGAAGCGCATCGCCACCTCATCGTCCATCGCGACCTCAAGCCCGACAACATCCTGGTCGGCGCCAACGGCGAGCCGCGGCTGCTCGACTTCGGCATTGCGAAGATCCTGGGCGAGGAACCCGGCGGCAAGGCGAACACCTCGCTCAGCGCGATGACCCCGGCCTACGCCAGCCCCGAACAGGTCCGCCAGGAGGCGCTGACGACCAGCTCCGACGTGTACTCGCTGGGCGTGATGCTCTACCAGCTGCTGGCGGGCGTGCGGCCGTACGAACTGAGCGGGCTGCGGCCGGCCGAGGCCGAACGGATGGTCTGCGAACAGGCG
>LNFM01013471.1_pt1 | contig 10402 bp, 5 predicted proteins | sample 596031 | NCBI WGS metagenome assembly LNFM01 (sample SAMN04254537, study PRJNA301005) | activated carbon metagenome | isolation source: dual media filters at the Ann Arbor, Michigan drinking water treatment plant | place: USA: Ann Arbor | reverse complement strand
GGAGGGCGGACATGTGCTGGACGTGAAAGCGCTGCGGCGTCCAGCGCTCGAGGGCGGTCTTGACCTCCTGGCGGGCCGCGAGCGAATCATCGGCGGCGAGGCGCACGAAGGGGAGGGCGGCCGTGCGGAGCGTCGTCGAGAGGTAGTGGTTGCCACGCTCCTCCCCGTCGCGAATCGAGCGCATCAGGAACTCCTCGAGCTCGGGGAACCGCCCGACCCAGTGCAACGCCTCTCCGATCCACTGGTACATGAGGTTCACTTCCGCGAACTCGCTCATGCCGTGCTTCTGCGCGGTCGCGAGCGCTTCGTGCGCCCTGTCGATGCTCAGGGCGTACTGGCCCTTGAGGAACGCGGCGGTGGCGCGCCCCGCGACGAGGAGCGAGCGCAGGTGCGGATTCTCCACGCGTGACCCGAGCTCCTCGGCCGTGGCCAGCAGGGCATCGCCCTTCGCGATCGAGCGGCCGCCGCCGAGGGCGAGATAGCCCGCCTCGGTCACGAGGGAGCGGGCGATGCGATAGCGCTCGCCGGCGCGGAGCGCGAGCCGGAAGCCGCGGACCTGGAACGAGTGGCCGCGGATGTTGTCGATGGGCGCGAGGGTGGTGGCGGCGTAGTACTGCACGTCGATCTGCGCGAGCTGACTCTGCGGGACCTCCGTGGCATCGCGCTCCTTGAAGCCGAGGCCGCGCACGGAGAGCAAGGCGCGCTGCGCGACGATCGAGAGCAGGGCCTTGCGCGAGGTCTCGGGATACGCGACCCCCTGCGTGGCGAGCACCGCACGCAGCTCGGCGATGCCCTGCTCGAGCTGGCCCGCATGAAGCAGCGCCTGCACCGCGCGCGCCCGGAGATCCAGTGCTTCGGCGACCGGCGCCCCGACCGCCGCCGCGAGCAAGGCGCGCCCCGCCTCACCGCCGCGGCCCGCCTTGGCGAGCACGGCGCCGAGCGCGACCTGGATCTCGCGCACCTTCGGCCCGGGCGGCGCGAGCTCGATCGCCATCTGGTAGAGGCGGGCGGCGCGGTCGAACGCGAAGATCTTCGTCGCGGAGGCCGCAGCCTCGGCGGCGTGGGCCGCGGCCTCCTCGTGGTGACCCGCGCCGGCGTGGTGGACGGCGAGCGCCTCATGATCCGCGCGGCCACTCGCGTCGAGCGCTCGCGCGAGGTCACCGTGCAGCTGCTTGCGGCGACCGGTGTCGAGCCCCGACAACACCGTGTCGCGGACGCGGTCGTGGTAGGGCTCGATGCGATCGAGCTTCCGCACTCCCGTCGTGCGCGCGAAGTTCTGCGTGCGGAGCTGGGCCGCTACCTGCGTGAAGCTACCGACCGCGATGCCCGCGGCATGCGAGCACGTCTCCTGGTCGAGTGGGGCGCCGGCGATCGCGAGGAGCTCGAGGACACGCATGGGCCCGGCCTCGAGCTTCGCGAGACGATTGCCGAGCGCCTCGACCAGCGAGAAGTGCTGGATCGGTGCGGCGTCGCGGTCCCGGACGGCCGTGTAGCGAACGAGCTCGTCGACGAACAGCGGGTGGCCGTTCGCCTCGCGGGCGATCTCGAGCGCACGATTCGGCGAGACGCCGCTGCGGGCGAGCAGGACCTTGGCCAGCTCCGTCGTCTGCGCCGTGGGCAGCGGCTGGACCGCGATCTGGCGGATCTCGCCGGGCAGGTTCTCGAGGCGCGCGCGGATCCCACTCGGATCCTCGCCCGCCTCGCGCCAGCTCGCGAGGAAGAGGAACGGCGGCGCATCGGGTGGCCGCAAGAGCTCGGAGAGCAGCGCCAGGCTATCGGCGTCGGCCCACTGGAGGTCGTCGATGGCGACAATCACCGTGCGGCGGTCACAGAGGCGCGCCAGGAGCTCGCGCAGCGCGGAGAACAGGCGCGCACGCTGCTCCTGCGCATCGCGCACCGGGCGGCGCGGCGTGTTCGCGAACACGTGGACGCGCGAGAGCACGGGGAACACCTGCAGGAGCAGATCCGCCCACTGCGGCGTGAGCGCGGCTGCGAAGGCCTCGGGCAGACGCTGCACGTAGTTCGCGAGCTCGTCGATGATGCCGTCCACCGCCTTGTACGGCACGGCCTCGCGCTCGTAGCAGCGGCCGGCGAGCACGACGACCTGGTCGTCCATCGTGAAGCGCCGCGTGAATGCTCGGACGAGGGCGCTCTTGCCGATTCCGGACTCGCCGTGCAGGTAGACCGTGACCTGCTGCCGGTCCTGCACGGCGGCGAAGGCGCTCGCGAGCGTCTCGAGCTCCTGCTCGCGGCCGATGAACGGCGAGCTCTGGGATCGCGTCGAGATGGGCTCGGCCATCGCATCGGCGGCGATGCCGAGGCGGCGCTGGATGGCGCGGCCCGACGGCCGCTGCGTGGGGTCGAAGCGCAGGAGCTCCATGGCCAGCTCGTCGAGGTCCGCGGGCATTCCGTTCCAGGTGGTCGACGGCGACGACGGCGCGACGCGCTGCTTGTCCATCAGGACCTGGAGGTTCGGGCCGATGTACGGCGGCACGCCGACGAGCGCTTCGTACAGGACCACGCCCACGCTGTACCAGTCGGCCTCGGGCCCCACGCGCCCACCGAGGGCTTGCTCCGGCGCCATGTAGAGCGCGGTCCCGACGACACTCGAGTCGCTGTCGCTCTCGCCGGTGCTGCGATCGAAGTTGGTGGCAAGGCCGAAGTCGAGGATCACCACGCGGTCGTCGTCGGTGACCATGATGTTCGACGGCTTCACGTCGCGGTGAATCTTGCCGGCGCCATGCAAGGCGAGGAGCCCCCGCACGAGCTGGGCCATCGCTGTCCGCAGGCGCGCCTCGTCGAAGACCAGCTCCGCATCGCGCGGTGCGCCGCCCTGGGCCCGCGCTTCCTGCGCGCGCTCCTTGCTCGCGTTCATGAGCTGGACCGTCGCGAAGCTCGGCAAGGGCGCGGTGTGGAGCAAGGGCGCGCCCGTGTCGGCGATCGGCGAGACGGCGTCCGGATCCGACCAGCGCGGGCGCACGTACTTCAGGAAGTCGACGCCGCGGATCAGCTCCATCGTGAAGAACCAGACCCCGTCCTCCTCGATGAGCTCGCCGAGGTTGACGAGGTTCGGATGCTGGATGTCCTGCAGCGTGCGGAACTCCTGCTTCATGCGCAGCACGCTCTCGCCGTCGCGCGTGCGCAGCGTCTTCAGCGCGACGTGGGCGTTCTTCTCCGTGTCGAGCGCCTCGTACACGACGCCCATGCCGCCGGCCCCGATGCGTCGCACCACCTTGAACCGCTCGGTGCCGAGGAAGCCCTCGGGGCTCGCCGTCGCGCGCCGCCTCACGCTCCGTGCTCGCGGGCGATGTACTGCAAGGCCGCCAGGCCCGGGAGGAAGAAATAGCCACCCCCGACGAGGGTCGTGAACTGCGGCAGGTGCTTGTACTTCCTGCGCACCGGCCGCGCCGGGCAGGTGAACTCGTCATTGATGTTCGGGTCGGGGTACTTGCGGCGGCCGCCGATGACCGGGTCACCGTCCTTGTAGAGCGTGCCGAACACCGGCGACTGGATCCACGCCCGCTGGACGAACTCGAACTGGCGACCGATGTGACTGACGAGGCAGATGAAGTGGAGGCCGCGGCGCTCGTCCTCCGTCGGCACCGCCTTCGCGAGCATCTCCCGGGGATCCATGGACGGGTCGTAGCGATGGCCGAACGTGCGCGCCCGCCGCAGCATCTGGTGCTTGCGAACCATCTGCTCCGATTGCTCCTCCGAGCGGCCTGCGCCCAGCTGGTCGCGGGGGCTCGCGCGCCGGATGTGCGATCCGATCGGGCAGGCGAGGCCGTCCGGGTCCTCGTGGGCGTAGCGGAACGCGTTCTCGTTGCTGCTCTGCGCGGTGCTGCCGTCGGGATGGGTGACCAGCGGTGCCCCGTTCGGCCAGCGCCCCACCATCTTCGCGGCGAGCGTGATCGGCGCGACGCCGCCCTCCCGCGACTTCTCGGCCATGTAGCGCCAGAATCCGGGCACGTCCTGTTCGAGCTCGCGCACCACGAGGTATGTGCCGTTCTTGCCGAGATCGGCAGCGGGGTGCGCGGGATAGGACACGTTCTCGACGGTGGGCGGCAGGTCCGCGGCCCCAGGCGCGGAGAGCGGAACGGTCGGGCTCTCGCTGTACGTCTTGTGCTCGTTGAGATAGCCGAGGACGAACTCGCCCGGTGCGATCGGCGTGGTCCAGAACTCGTTGCCATCGCGCTTGCCGAACTCCGCGACGGGGGGCGTCGAGATGCCGTCGCGGAACCCGAAGTGCTCCTTCTGATCGGGAATCTGCCGGGTCTCCTGCCGGCCGTTCTCGATCAAGCGCAAGCCCGCGCCGTACGCGGCCTCCTGGCGGCGGAGCTCGGCCTCGAGGCGGCGGTCGCTGACCGCGTAGACCATGAGCATCACGTGCGGTCGCTCCGCATGGCCCCATCGCCACTTCTCGGGGGCGTTCTCGAGATCGTCTCCCAGGGACGTCGAGCGCGACGGCTCGTCCATGCCCTCGAGGAACTCGCGCGAGAACGTGGCCAGCACCTCGGCGGGGAGCTGCAGCTCGCGCAGGCCGTCCGCGGTCAACGCCACGTGAAGCGCGACCTCGCGTGCACTCGCCGGCTTCTCGGCGGGGGTGACCTCGAGCGTGCGCAGGTACCGCCGGGCCGCCGCCCGATCCGTGATGCGCAGGAGATGAAACTGCGCGCACGGGAGCCCACCGTACCCGCGCACGATGAGCCCCTGCATGTCGGCCCGGTCGAGGACTACAGGAGCGTCAGCCACTGCGAGGCCTCCTTCTCGCCGGGAGTGGCAACCGCGATGCCGTTGCGAATCTCGCGACTGCGATTGATGTTGTCCACGCTCAGGTGGGCGTACGGGCAGAACCACAGCTCGGTGACCTGCTGGTTCGTGTTCACGACGTTGATGAAGCCGTTGGGGTCGGCGATCGCGCCGTCGAGGATGATGCCGCGCGTCTTGGGATACCCGTAGCCCCACCCGAAGGTCAGGTTGATGTTGACGGCCTGCGCGCTGTTGTCGACGAAGTCGCGCACGTACGGCTCGGCCGCGTTCGTGAAGTTGGAGATGAACACGAGGCGGCGACTCCGATCGACGGGGACCCACCGCGCCGTCGCGACCGTGGGGATATTGAGCGAACCGTAGATGGGCAGCCCTTCGGCGGCGCGCGCGATGATCCAGAGGGCGAGCGTCAGGACGAACGGTCGCGTGTCGCCCTCTTTGAGGGGCGCGGACGCCGTCATCTCGTTGATGACGGGATTGCACTGCGAGGCCGCGAGCGCGCGGGCGTACTCGTCGGGTGGTCGCCCGGCGACGAAGGTCTGGCGCCGCTCCGCCTCGAAGACACCGGCGAGCGCGACCACGAGCACCGCCACGAAGGCGAAGAGCCCGAGCCAACCCAGCCCGACCGCGACCTCGAGCGCTGGCCACGTGCCGAAGGGAAGCATGGCCGTCCCCACGACGAGCCCGGCGAGATAGGGCACGAGCAGCGTCGCGAGGCGGATCGTCCGCCGGTGCCGCGCCCAGAAGGCGCTCGCGGGGCGACGGTCGGGGACGAGCGCCCACCGGAGGTCGGCCCGGCTCCCGACGAACGCCCGGATCGCGGCATGGATCGCCGTCGGCGTCGAGGGGAGCTCGTCGTCCCGCTGCGCGCGGTCGATGAAGTCCTCGATCTCCGTGCGGAGCTTGTCGTGGGCCAGCACGTCAGCGCGCGTCAGGTCGTGCATGCCCGAATAGAACGTCTCCCACTGGCGATGCCGGGCGAGGAACTCGGCGAGGTCCACATCCGAGGCGTCGGGCGCGAAGCCCTGGCAATGCGCGAACAGCTCGCGCAGCCCGGAGCCCGCGACACGAACGAGCTCGTCCACGTGCACGTCGTCGGGACCACAGAAGCTCGTCGCGACCATGAGTGTCGCCGGCAGGGGCTCCGTCCCCCACGATGTCGCGGGGAGCACCGTGCCCGTCGCGAAGTGCAGGCTCGGCACGTCGACGAACGGGAGCCGCCTCGGGGTGGCTCGGAAGGTGCGGAGAAGCGCGCTCACCGCGTCCGCATGGCCCGGCCGGATGGGCGCGAGCACCGTGTATCCGGCGTGGACCTTGTGCGCCATGGCTAGCCGATCATGCGCTTGGCGAGCCGACGGGCGAGGCGCTGGAAGGCTTGCGGCGCGGCTCGCTTGAGGCGCCAGCCCCACGTGACATCGAGCATCGGCGTGATGTGCAGCGTGCCCGCCGCGCAGCCATCGAGGGCCGCGCGCGCCACGTCCTGCGCCGTCGCGCCACCCTTGGCGACGAGCCGCATGGCCGCCTGGTGCAGCTTGCCGTCCGTCGAGGTGCGCGGTGACTTCGTGAGATTCGTCGGGAAGAAGCTCGGGCAGAGCACGCTGACGCCCACGCCGTCGCCCGCGAGATCGGCGTACATCGTCTCCGAGAGGGCGACGACGGCCGCCTTCGTCAGGTTGTAGGGCGCCATCTGCGGCATCGCGATGAGGCCCGCCGCCGACGCGACATTCAGGATGTGACCGTGGCGTTGCGCCCGCAGCCGGGGCGTGAACACGTGGCAGCCGTGAATCACGCCGTAGACGTTCACGTCGATGCACCACTTCCAGTCGGCCATCGGGACCGCGCCGACCTGGCCCACCACCGCCACGCCGGCGTTGTTCACGACGAGGTCGACACCGCCGAGTGTGGCCTCGGCCGCGTCGGCCAGCCGCTCGACAGCGGCGAGATCCGTGACGTCACACTGGACCGCATGCGCGCGCTCGCCGAGCCGCGCCGCGGTGGCTCGGGCCGCGTCGAGGTTGATGTCGGCGGCGATGACCGAACCCCCGCGGGCCACGATCTCGTCGCACAGCGCCGCTCCCAGACCCGAACCGGCTCCGGTGACCACCGCGCGCCAAAGGCCCCCATGCCCCACGGTTCGAATTTACACGGTCAGGGCTCGCGAAAGCGGTAGCCGACGCCGGCTTCGGTGAGCAGCCAGTGGGGGCGCGCAGGATCCGCCTCGATCTTCTTGCGCAGGGCGCCCATGTGGACGCGCAGGTAGTGGTTCTGCTCGACCGCGTTCGGCCCCCACACCGCGACGAGGAGCTGGCGGTGCGTCAGGACGCGGCCGGGCTGGCGCGCGAGCTCGACGAGGAGCTTGAACTCGATGGGGGTCAGGTGGACCTCTCGCCCCTCGACGGTCACCGCATGGCGGGGCTGGTCGATGCGGATCGCACCCACCGCGATGATCTCGTCGACCGCCGGACCGGCCCGGTGCCGCAGCGCCACGCGGATGCGCGCGAGCAGCTCGCCGGCACCGAAGGGCTTCGTCAGGTAGTCGTCGGCACCGGCATCGAGAGCCGCGACCTTGTCGCCTTCCTGACCACGCGCAGAGAGGACGATGATCGACGGCCGGTTCTCGGCGGGGATGGCGCGCAGGACCGCGAGGCCATCGCCGTCCGGCAGGCCGAGGTCGAGCAGCACCGCGCTCGGGTGCAGGCGCGCGATCGTGCTGATCGCCTCGGCGACCGTGCCCGCCTCCGCGATCGCGTAGCCGTGCCCGGTGATGACGGTGCGGAGGAACTTGCGGAGCTGCGCGTCGTCGTCGACGACGAGGATGGTCGAGCCAATCGTCATGGCAGCTCCACGCGCACGCAGGCGCCCGGTCCACCGTCGGGTGGCGGGATGAAGGCCACCGTGCCGCCGTGGGCCTCGATGATCGCGCGCACCACCGCGAGCCCGAGGCCGGCGCCGGGGGCCGTCGAGGCCCGCTCGAACTTGTCGAACAGGCGCGCCTCGCGGCCGGGGGGCACGCCTGCGCCGTGGTCGCGAACCTCCAGCTGGACGCGCGGGCCCTCGGCGCGGGCCCGCAGCTCGAACGGCGGGGCCCCATGCTTCATCGCGTTCTCGAGAAGGTTGATGAGCACCTGTTCGAACAGTACCGGATCGACGTTCACGGAGAGCTCGCTCGGGATGGCGAGCACGACTTGCTGGTCACCGAGCTGCGTCTCGAGGCGGGTGAGGGCGGCACCGACGAGCTCCTCGACGGGGACCAGCTCCCGGTGAGGGACGAGGCCGCTCTCGACGCGCGTGAGTTGCAAGAGGTTGCCGAGGATGCGCTCGAGCCGGCGGGCGTCGTCGACGATGGACGTCAACAGCTCGGCCCGCGTCTCCGGCGTGAGCGTCGCCGAGGTGTCGCGCAGGGTGGTCGCGGCGCCGGTGATGACGGCGAGGGGCGTACGCAGATCGTGCGAGACCGCGGACAGCAACGAGCTCCGCAGCTCCTCGGTGTGCGCGTGCAGAGCCGACTCGCGCGCCGCGTCGGCGGCCGCGACCCGACCGAGAGCCAGGCCTGACTGCCGCGCGAAGGACTCGAGCACCGGCAGCGACGCTCCGCCCCGGCGTCGCGGATCCTCGCGCCCTTGCACGGCGATGACGCCGACGGTGGACTCACCTGCGGCGAGGGGAACCGCGAGCACGCGCGCCCCCGGAAGGGTGCCGGTGCCGAGCCCCGCCGCTTCGCCGTGATCGAAGGCCCAGCGCACCACCGCCTCCTCCTGGCTCGCGAGCGGCATGAGCCCGGCAGCGGCGACGAGCGAGCCGTGCTCGGGGACGAGCACGGACGCGGCGACGGGGAACACGCTCTCGAGGTGCCGCACGGTGACGGCCGCGACATCCCCGGTCGTAGTGGCGGCGGCGATGTCGCGCGTGAAGGCGAGCAAGGCGGCGGTGTTGCGTTCGCGAATGATCGCATCGCGCTCCTGGCCGCGGAGCCGCGTGGTGAGCGTGCTGATCACGAGCCCGGCCGCGAACATCACCGCGAAGGTAAGCAGCGAGCGCGCATGGGATACGGCGAAGGTGAAGCGCGGCTCCACGAAGCAGAAGTCGAACGCGGCCACGGCGAGCGTCGAGGCTACGAGCGCCGGTCCGAGTCCGGCGAGCGAGGCGAGCGCGATCGCGATCAGGTACAGCATCGTCATGTCCGCTTGCGTGGCGAGGGGATGCAGCGCCAAGCCCGCCGCCGTGACGATCGCGATGGCCGCGACGGCCCAGGCGTAGCTCGTCGCCGCCGCCGTGTCCGCGGGTGTGCTCGCCCCTGCCGGTGTCGGCGCGCCGTCGAGTGGCGCGATCACGGTGATCTCGATCGCCCCCGAGCCCCGGATGAGGGAGTCGAGGAGGCTGCCGCGCAGACGGTCCCGCCACCGCGAGTGCGTGGGCTTGCCGGCGACGATGCGCGTGACGTTCTGTTCGCGCGCATGCTCGAGGAGCGCCTCGGCGATGCCTGGTGCAGCCAGTCGGACGATCCGTGCTCCCAGGGCCTCGGCGAGGCGGAGGTGCGTCTCGAGCCGATCGCGATCCTTCTCGCCGAGCGGCGGAGCTCCGATCACCTCGACGTGCACCGCGATCCAGTCCGCGTGCAGACGCTCGGCGATGCGCTTCGTGGCGCGGATCAGGCGCTCCGAGCCGGGGCTCGCCCCGATCGCGACCAGAATCCGCTCGGTGGCGGGCCACGCGGTCCGGATCCCGTGCTCCTTGCGGTACGCGAGAACATCGACGTCCACCCGCTCGGCCGTACGCCGCAGCGCGAGCTCGCGCAGCGCGAGCAGGTTGCCGCGCTGGAAGAAGCTCTGCACGGCGCGCTGGGCCTGTTCGGGCACGTAGACCTTGCCCTCCGCGAGGCGCTCGAGCAGCTCCTCGGGCGAGATGTCGATGAGCTCGATCTCGTCGGCGCGTTCGAGGACGGCATCCGGCACCGTCTCTCGGACCTTGATGCCGGTGATCTGCTGCACGACGTCGCCCAGGCTCTCGAGGTGCTGCACGTTCAGGGTCGTGTGGACATCGATGCCGGCGTCGAGCAACTCGAGCACGTCCTGCCAGCGCTTCACGTGCTTGCTGCCAGGCGCATTGGTGTGAGCGAGCTCGTCGACGAGGATGCGCGCCGGTTTGCGAGCCAGGGCCGCGTCGAGGTCGAGCTCCGATAGGCGAACGCCGCGGTGATCGATGAAGCGCCGGGCCAGCGCGGGGAGCCCCTGCAGCAACTGTTCGGTCTCGGGACGGGCATGCGTCTCCACGATGCCGACGAGCACGTCCTCGCCAGCGGCGTGATCGCGCCGCGCTTCTTCGAGCATCGTGTAGGTCTTCCCGACGCCGGGCGAGGCGCCGAAGAAGATCTTCAGGCGGGCGCGGCCGGTGCGTGCTTCGTCGGCGACCACGCGTGCGAGCAGCGCATCGGGATCGGGCCGGTCGGCGCGCGCATCGTCGCTGCCCATACGCTCCGGCGTATCACGTCCGGTTGTCGGGGCGCACGTGGGCGCGCGGCAACCGGCGCTGGGGGCGGCGGAGCGACACGACGAGGCCGATGAGCGCCGCGGCAAAGAGGAGGAGCGTGAGCGTGCTGCCCCCGTCGAAGGGGCTGCGCGCGATGGTCACGTCCAGA
>LNFM01021488.1_pt1 | contig 10403 bp, 8 predicted proteins | sample 596031 | NCBI WGS metagenome assembly LNFM01 (sample SAMN04254537, study PRJNA301005) | activated carbon metagenome | isolation source: dual media filters at the Ann Arbor, Michigan drinking water treatment plant | place: USA: Ann Arbor | reverse complement strand
TTCACGTTCCGGATCACCGTTCCGATATTCTTCATGTCGGTAGGGTTCTCGAGTACGGCGATCAGGTTCTTGCAGCGAAACGGTTTGATCTCGTCGGCGCGCCTTCGGGCAGATCTTTTTGGCGCTGTTGCTTCTTCCGTAGTCATCATTGCCGTTCTCTGTGGTTTAAGGCGTTAGTCCTACTGGAGACGCGATCGAGTGTCGCCGTGCTCCTTCTATTTCGGTGAATAGTGAGTTGACCTCGGACTAGACGTCCCCGCTCAATGCCCGCCGCCAGCCTTCGCGTCGCGCAGCACGCCCAGCGTCACGGCGATGCAGAACAGCATCCCAACCACCGACAGCGCCGCCACGGCGCGGAAGCCCATCATGAAGGCCTCGCGCGCCTGAGCCAGCAGCGCCGCCGCCTGCTCGGGCGCAAGGCCGGCGGTCGCCGCAAGCGCGCCGCCGAGCGTGGCGCGGGCCGGCTCCAGCGTTGTCGCCAAAACGCCGGGCAGAGCGAAATCGGCCATGCCGGCGCGGTAGAGCGCCGCGCCCAGGCTGCCGAGCACCGCGACGCCGAGCGCGCCGCCGAGTTCCGCGCCGGTCTCCGACATGGCCGAGGCGGTGCCCGTGCGCTCGGGCGGGGCGGAGCCGACGACGATGCCGGTCGTCAGCGTGATCACCGGCGTGAAGCCGATGGAAAACACGACCGAGGCCGCGACGATCTGGATCAGGCTCGGGGCCAGCGCGAGCCAGACGAAGCCCGCCGCCGACAGCGCCATGCCGCCGACCATCAGCGTAGCGGGCCTGTAACGCCCGACCAGCGCGGGCGTGACGAAGGAAGCGGCGGTGAAGGCGATGGCCGAGGGTAGCGACCACAGCCCCGCCTGCAGCGGCGAAAGGCCGGCCACGAGCTGGAAATACTGCGCGAGAAAAATGAAGCTCCCGAACATGAACAGGATGCCGGCGAGGTTGATCGCGAGCGCCGCGCTGAAGGCGGGGATCCTGAACATGGCCAGATCGACCATCGGATCGGGCAGGCGCGCCTGCCGCCTGATGAAGACGAGGACGAGGATCGCGCCGAGCGCCATCGCGGCGAGCGCCTCGAGCCCCAAGCCCGCTTCGGCCCAGCGCTTGACGCCGTAGATCAATCCGAGCACGGCACTCAGCGAGAGCAGCGCGCTGGCGAGGTCGATCCGGCCGGCGTTGGGGGCCTTGTATTCCGGCAGCAGGATCGGCCCGATCGCCAGCAGCAGAACCATCGGCGGCACCGCGATCAGGAAGACCGCGCCCCACCATGCATATTCGATCAGGACGCCGCCGACGATCGGCCCGATGATCGCGCCGACGGAAAAACTCGCGATCCACATCGAGATGGCGAAGGTCCGCTCCTTCTCGTCCTCGAACATCACGGTGATGAGCGACAGCGTCGAGGGCGCGAGCGTCGCGCCGGCGATGCCCAGAACGGCGCGCATCACGATCAGCATCTCGGCGCTGGTCGAGAAGGCGGCAACGGTCGAGGCGAGGCCGAAGAAGGCCGCCCCGACCATCAGCAGCCTGCGCCGGCCGATCCGGTCTCCCAGCGTGCCCATGGTCATCAGGAAGGCGGCGACCATGAAGCCGTAGATGTCAATGATCCAGAGCAATTGGCTCGCGCTCGGCTTCAGCTCGCGCGCCAGCGTCGGCACGGCGAGGTTCAGCACCGTCAGGTCCATCGAGTAGATCATGCAGGGCAGGGCGATGGCGATCAGCCCCAGCCATTCGCGCCGCGTCGCCTTCGTGGCGACCGGGACAGGTGTGGAGAGCGTCGTCGTCATGGCAGGCCTCTCGGACAAGGCGGCGTCAATTGCACGCGCCCGTGGCCGAAACTGGCAGGAGGAATACAACCGTCTCGGGAGTTTGGTCAGCGGGCGAAGCGTGGAGGCGGGATGCGTTGGCTGCGAGTGGACATAGACCTCGGTCGTCGGCGTGCGCTCACAGCCTCAGGATTTCGCCCATGGCGGCCAGCGGGACCGCATCTATGGTGCTGCTGAACGGGTAAGGTTCGAGGCCCGGATAGACGATCATGCGCCGCTCGGGGTCGATATCCTCGCAGGCATGGTGAAATCCTTTCTCGACCTTGGGGGTCAGGCTGCGCTTGATTTCGATCGCCCAGGGACGGCGGCCGGGCAGCGTCAGGACGAGGTCGATCTCGGCGCCGGCGGCGGTGCGATAGAAGTGAGCCTGCGTGCCGGATGGAGATGCCGCGATGATCGTTTCGATCGCAAATCCTTCCCAGCTCGCCTCCGCGATCGGATGCCCCAGAACGTCGTCGAGCGTCTCCAGCCCAAGCAGCGTATGGGTAACGCCGCTGTCACGGACATAGATGCGTGGCGACTTGACCAGCCGTTTGCCGACATTGGCGTGCCATGGCTCCAGTCTGCGCACGAGCAGCAGATCGACCAGAAGGTCGAGATAGGAGGCGACCGTCTTGTTGTCGATCCCGAGCCCGCGTGCGAGGGAGGCCGCGTTCAGCAGGCCCGACTGATGATGTGCCAGCATGGTCCAGAAGCGCCGCAAGGTTTCGGCGGGGATGCGGGGCCCCAGCACCGGGATGTCCCGCTCCAGATAGGTTCCGATGAAATCCCGTCGCCAGCGCTGGCTGGCCCTGTCGGATGTGGCGAGGTAGCTGTCGGGGAAGCCGCCCCGAAGCCAGAGCCGGTCGAGGTCGCGCGCCGGGACTTCCAGACCGTCGATCGGGCTCATTTCCAGATAGGCGATCCGTCCGGCCAGGCTTTCGCCGGATTGCTTCATGAGATCGATCGAGGCCGAGCCGAGCAGCAGGAAGCGCCCGGTTTTGCGTCCTGCGCGCCGGCCGCGGTCGATCAGGCCGCGCAGGTTCTGGAACAGCCCCGGCAGGCGATGAACCTCGTCGAGGATGACGAGTTCGTCCTCATGCGCGTTGAGATAGAGTTCGGGTTCGGCCAGCCTGGCGCGGTCGGCGTCGGATTCGAGGTCGAGATAGATTGACGGGCGGCGATCTCCGAGCGCGCGGGCCAGCGTCGTCTTGCCGACCTGTCGCGGCCCGAGCAACGCGACAGCAGGGTAGCTGTCGATCAGCTCTTCCAGTTCCACGGCGATGCGGCGCTCGATCATCCTTGCATTTATGGAGTTTGATTCCAGATTTGCAAGGATGAACGACTGTTTGAACTGAGTTATGTCATCCCGGAGGAGTGGCGCGCGTCGTCTTCAAGCGCCTACCTATATCTGCGTGCAGCCCCGCGAACGGCCGGAAAAGGAAACGCACCGTCGAGCGTCCCGGCGGAACCATGACGGCCCGAAACAGCACGTTCGCCCGGAGCAGTTCGGCCGGCTTGCCGTCGATCTCGGCCTGCCACCAGGGGTGCCAGACATCGTTGAGCACGACGAAGCCGCCATGGGGGGCGTCCACCGCCAACGTCACCTCAGTCGTGCCATAGTCGGTGATGCTCACCGAGCCCGGTTGGGCCGGGCCTGTCGGCCGTTGTGGCGGCTCGCGGTCGAGCAGCACCGTCCTGCGCGGGTCGAAGCCCTGCGGCCATTGCCCGCTCGAAAGGATCGCGTCGAAATCGACCTTGAGCGCGCTGGGGACGAGCAGCGCGCGGGGCAAGGCGCGCGGGTTCTCGTAGACATAGGCGTCCTTCGTCCGGGCGATCTGGACGAGGTGGCACGCCCGTGGCGATGAAGCGCAGGCCCAGCATATCGGCGAGCAACGAGCGGTAGCCCGGCATCAGGGGTGAGAACTTGCGCTGGTCGGGCAGGGCGACATGGTCTTCGGCCCCCGTCGCCTTGCTGTAGAGGCCGAGCCTGAGCGGATTGTAGCCCAGCGTGTTGTCCAGTTCGTGGACGAGGCTGGCATTGGGCCAGTGGAAATCGATGCCGGCGAGTTCGATGCGGTCGCGCCGGTCGGGGGATTTCGTGCGGGCAGTCTCGCGCCTCAGCAGCGCGATGGTGTCATTGGCGCTGTCGGCGCGCAGGACATCGTACATCTGCGCCGGCAAAGCGGTGGATTCGCTGGGGCCATTGTTGACCGAGAGATCAATCGTGAGCATCGCGGCCAGCACCATGGCGGCGGCACGCGGCGAGCCCTGCAGGCTCAGGCCCCGTGCGGCAATGAGGGCGCCGGCGCTGAGGATGCCGCAGAGCAGCGCCGTCAGCAGCGGAACCGCCGCGACATGCAGCCGCCCGACGGTCGAGGCGAGCCAGAGCGAGAGACCGAGCGCGCCGAGCACCGTCATCGCCAGAGCGAGCCAGTGCCCGCGCCGCATGGCGGGCGCATCGTCGCTCATCACCAGGTGAGTGAGATAGCCCGCCAGCAGCGCCAGCAGAGCGCCGAGGATGAAGAGCGCGTCGGCAGGCCGGCGGTAGAAGGCAATTCCCGGCAGCTCGAAGAGCAGGCGAAAGCCCGGCGTGTAGCGGCCGAGCGCGAAGACGAGCACGATCAGGGCGGCGATACTGAGCGCGACGATCTCGCGCCGCAGCAGCGCGCCGCGCATGATGCCGAGCCCGAGGATCAGCAACATCGGGGCCAGCCCGAGATAGAGCTGGCTCATATTACGCGCGAGATAGAGCTGGAGCGGGCCGAAGCGCGCCTCCCAGGCGGGGCTCGGCGCGCCCCAGAAATTGTCGAGCGGCCCGGCAGCGCCGTAGAGATTGGCGAAGAGCCCCGTGAGCAGGGCGGCGGGATGCAGCGAGCCCTTGCCGGCCTCGATCACGTCGATGGCGGGCCGGTTCGACTCGCCTGCGAAGAAAGCCGTCAGCAGGATCGGCACGGTCGCGACGAGGACGGCCCCGACGCAGCCGGCGATCAGCGGGAGGAGGCTGCCCTTCAGCGCGCGCCAGGGCCGCTGCGCCATCGCGATCGCCGCAATCACGAGGCCTGCCAGCACATAGACGCCGATCAGCGCGACCTGGTCGCGCCCCAGCACCATGAAGCCGGCGAAGACGCCCGCCGCGAAGCCATAGAGCAGCGAGCTACGCTCCAGCGCGCGGGCCACCAGCGCCAGCGCGATCGCGAAGTAGCCGAGACTCAGCACCTGCCCGACATGCTGGATGCGCCAGGCCGCCGCCGCGCCAAAGGCGAAACACAAGGCCGCGACGACCGCGCCGGCCGGATGCCAGTCGCGGTCGCGGAACAGCACGACGATGGCAAGTGCGCCTGCCAGAAGCGTGCCCAGCACCGCGCCGTCGCTCCAACGGAAATCAGGCGTCGGGTTCAGCGCCGCGATCAGCGCGAAGGAGGGCGAGAAGATCAGGGATTGCGGGTCGGCGATCTGCGGCTGGCCGGCGAAGACGAAGGGCGTCCAGAACGGCGACAGGCCCTTGTGCAGGGAGCTGGCGAGGAACTGGAGCTGCGGATGGAAATGCGCCTTGGCGTCCCATGGAATGGTGACGACGCCCGAGAGCCAGGGCCAGGACAGCAGAAACCAGGCAACGAACACAATCGCAAAAACGCTGGCCAGAGGCCAGCGCTGCGAGGTCGATCCGTGCTGTGAAAGCGCTGCCATTCCGTCGCTGTGCCCGAAGCCGGGCCTCGTATCAACCGGAGGCTATCGCGCGGCTGTCGTCAGTCCTTCGGCGCGGCGCGCGCCATCAGCGCTTCCATGTCGATGGCGTGGCCGGCGCGGTCGCGTTTGGAGGCGAGATAGCGGACATTGTGGACGTTGGGCCGGCCCAGCACGCGCTGCGTCGCCGCGACTTCCAGCCCGGCCGCCTTGATGGCGCCGACCTTGATCGGGTTGTTGGTCAGCGCCGTGACCCGGCTGACGCCGAGCTGCCTGAGCATCGCGGCGGCGAAATCGAAATGGCGCTGATCGAGATCGAAGCCCAACACCTCATCGGCGTCATAGGTGTCCCAGCCCTGGCTTTGCAGCTTGTAGGCGCGCATCTTGTTGGAGATGCCGTTGCCGCGGCCTTCCTGGTCGAGATAGAGCAGGATGCCGCCGTCGTTCTCGGCCATCCACTGCACAGTCTCGCGGAGCTGGTCGCCGCAATCACATTTCAGCGAGCCGAACAGGTCTCCGGTCAGGCAGGCCGAATGCAGCCGCACCGGGACGGCTTCGGACAGGTCGGGGCTGCCGACGATGATGGCGACCTGATCGCGCAGGCCTTCGCCGCCACGGAAGACGACGAAATCGGTTTCGGGCGCGCCCTCGAGCGGAACCGGGGCGCGGCCGACGATCGCGAGCGACGCGACCTGGGCCTGACGGTAGGCGTTGATGGCCGCGATCTCGACCTCGACCAGCGGCTCCGACGCGACCGCCTCGGCCGTGACCGGAACGAGCACGATCGCCGGCAGGACCAGCGACAGGCGCGCCAGTTCGAGCGCGGCTTCGTCGAGCGGAGAGGCCGGCGCAACGGGCGCATCCATCTTGCCGTCGATTTTCAGCGCGAGCATCTCGATGCGAGCCAAGTCCATGACAGGCATGGCGAAAATGCCGGTTTCGCTGCGACCTTTCGCGCCGATGCGGCGCAGCCTCGCGGCGCTCAGGATGAGGTGGGCGCGCCCGGCCGCAATCTCGCCCAGGCGGCCTGCGAGTTCGGCGTCGGCGAGCTCCGCCGACATCGCCAGCGCCAGCTTTTCGCCGTCGCGCAACAGGACCGGGCGGCCGGAGCGGAACTCCGCCAGCGCGCGATCGACCGTCACAAGGCTGGTCTCGTCCGGGCGTCCGAACAGCGTACGCGACTTAGGCATTGCAGTGTCCGTCAGATTGCGCCGGAAGCCGGCGGAGGAATGTATCTCATACGGGCGACTTGTCGCGCCGGATGTGGGCGCGATTGCCGCCCGAGCCAAACGTATCGCCGGAGGAACTGTTCCAGTCTCGGTGGAACCGCGATCCGGTTCTTCGCATTGGCTCTGAAGCGGCAGCCATCCAATCTGTTGCCTCCGCCCGTATAGGAATGACACGTTGAACACGAGATGAATGGTCGCGACCGGCGGACCCGTTCGATGCCGGCGAAGAGCCAAGCGGGAGGATTCAGATGCATGACCATGACCGGATGACGACAGCCGGCATTGGCCAAAGGGTCTACAGCCCTGTCGCGCGCCGCCTCCACTGGGCCACCGCCGCTGGCGTCATCGTGATGATACCGCTGGGCATCGCCATGACCTATCGCGGCAACAGCATGAATGTCTGGGACGGGCTGACCAACGCGCTCTACAGCACGCACAAGCTCCTGGGCTTCCTGCTGCTCTGGCTGATGGCGGGGCGGCTGGCTTACCGGCTGCTGCGTGGCGCGCCGCCCGACGAGCCGGGACTGCTCTGGTGGCAGAAGGCGGCCTCGCATGCCGTCCACTGGCTGCTCTACGGGCTTCTGCTGGTCGTCCCGCTACTCGGCTGGATCGGCGTCTCGCTCTATCCGTCGCTGGGCATCTTCGGCCTGTTCGACCTGCCGGCGCTGGCCGCGCCGAGCGAGACGGCAGCCAAGCGGGTGCTGGCCCTGCACGGCTGGCTGGCCTGGCTGATCGGCGCGCTCGCGGCCGTCCATATCGGGGCTGCGCTGCATCATCACCTGATCCTCAAGGACGGCGTGCTGCGGCGGATGCTGCCGAAGCGGGGCTGACTGATCTCAGACCGGCCGGGCCCACAGATCGTGATGGCCGACCAGCCCCGAGGACGATTGCCGGCGCGCTTCGAGCCAGTCGGCGATCGTCCCGGCGTCGAGATGGCCGGTTTCGCGCACGGCGTCGGCGATTCCTGCCGTCAGCGCATTCGCGAAGGCGCCCGCGCCGTCCTCGATCAGCCAGGGGCTGTCGCCCGTCGAGACCGCGAAGCCGGTCTTGCGGAAGGCTTCGGCCATGATTTCGGTCGCGGCCGGCCCGGCTGCGGGACCAAACCCCTTGTCGGTGAGCTGATGGTGCTTGAACGCGGCCAGCATGCGCGCGTCGGCCGGATGCGGCGGCTTCCAGGTCTCGCGACCGTCATAGGTCAGCACGGTGTAGAGCGGCAGGCGCTGGCTCGCCAGCGCCGCGACGAAGCGTTCGATCCAGCGCTTCGAGGCAAGGTCGAACAGGGCGGCGGCGGTGACGAGGTCGGGCTGCCAGCCCAGAACCCATTCGAGCTCCTTGTTCAGGTCGGCCTTGCGGAAATCGACGGTGAGTGCCTTGCCGGCCTTTGACAGCACCAGCTCCTCGCCCTGCTCGCGCGCCTCGTCGGCCCAGGCGGTCAGGCGTTCGCGCGCCGCCGCGAGCAGGCGCTCGTCATAGTCGACCAGCGTCCAGTGCTGGCGCTGTGGCAGGGCCGAGAATGTGCCGCGCAGGTTCGAGCCCGCGCCGCAGCCGAGATCGACGACCGTGATCGACGGCTTGGCGGCGAATTGCGCGCCGACCGCCGCCAGCAATTGCGGATTGCGCGCCGCGTGGTCGAAAGGCTCGCGCAAGGCCAGCCAGTCGGGGGAGAAACCACCCATCACATCACCTTCCGGCAGATTTCGGCGACGGTCGCCGCCGTGTCGCGCCAGCGCGGCAGGGAGCCGGCGGCCGCCCATGCGGCGTCGCCGAGGCGCGCGCGACGGGCCGCGTCATCAATCAGCGTCACAAGCCCTTTTGCAAGGGCGTCGGCATCGCCCGGCGCGACCTTGACGGCCGCCTCGTCCGGCACGGTCTCGGCCGCCGCCCCTCCCGTGGTGCAGAGGATCGGCAGTCCGCGCGCCAGCGCCTCGGTCAGCACCATGCCATAGCCCTCGAACAGCGAGGGCATGACGAAGAGATCGGCGCGGTCGTAAGCCTCGGCGAGCGTCGCGTCCGGGACCGCTCCGGCAAGCGTGATCCGGTCGTCGAGGCCGGCTTGCGCGATCTGCGCGCGCAGCGCCTGCGTGGTGGCCGGCGCGCGGTCGTCGGCCCCGATGATGGTGAGACGCCAATCCCTGTCAGCCAGTCCCGCCAGCGCCGTGACCAGCACGTCGTAGCCCTTGCGGGGGACCAGCGAGCCGACCGCCAGAAGCGAGACTGCCCCACCGCCGCTGCCGCGAGCCCTCGGAGCCGCATCGACGCCTGGAACAGCGACCGTGATGCGCGCTTCGTCGAGGCCGAAATCGGCGACGAGATGACGCTTCGTCGTCGCGCTCGTCACGATGATGGCGCTGGCATGGCGCAAGGCGGCCGCTTCGCCCGCCAGCAGCGACGCGGCGCGCTCCGGCGGCAGGCCCGTTTCCAGTCCGAGGGGGTGGTGGACCAGAGCGACGACGCGTCCCGCCAGCCCCGCCGCAATGCTCTCGGGGAAAGCGCCATAGGCCAGCCCGTCGATCAGGAGGGCGCAGTCGAAAGGCTGCGACAGGATCGCGCGGCCTGTCTCCATGAGGTCGTCAGGTGTCGGATCGGGGAATGAGCCGGGCAAGGCAAGATGGCGCGCCGAGACGCCCGCAGCCCGCCATTCCGCCAGCAGCCTGCGGTCGTAGGCATAACCGCCGGTCGGCAGCGCGAGATCGCCTGGAATCGCGAAGACGATCTCGCTCACGCGAGCGCGCCCTCATAGCTCGCACGCGCCAGATCGGTCTCGTGCAGCGTCACCCGGATTTTCGCCAGCCCGGCTCCGTCCGCGCCGAGCGCGCCGGATTTCGCCGCCTGCGCCATCGCGTCGAAGATGTATTTGCAGAGGAATTCGGTGGTGGTCAGCACGCCCTTGAACTGCGGCAGGGTGTCGAGATTCTGGTAGTTCAGCGGCTTGAGGGTCTTGTTGAGAACATCGAGAGCCGCGCCGATAACGACCACCACGTTCTGGCGCGTCATCTGCTCGCGGAAGAAGGCGACATCGACCACGAAGGTCGCGCCATGCATGTTCTGGGCTGGACCGAAGAACGGATCGGGCAAAGAATGGCCGATCATGATGCGGTCGCGGACTTCGACGGAAAACATGGGCTTATGGCTCCTGTGCGCTGGCGGCCGCCGGCTCAGAGCCCTGTCTTGGCCAAGACCGCAGCGTCAGGTCAATAGCGCAGAACGGCGGTCAGCCCGGGCCAGTGCGGCGACAGCACCCTCGTCAAGGCGGTCGCGGCATCCTTGAATGCGATCTCCTGCGTGATCATGGCGTCAAGCCGATCGTCCTGCGCAAGCAGCGCCAGCGCCGCCTGGACGCGCCTAGCATAACCCCAGCGCGGCCGGCGCGAGGGCGCGATCTGGCCGACCTGCGAGGAGACGAGCTGCAACCGCTTGGCATGGAATGCGCCGCCGAGCGGGGCTGAGACCGCGCCCTCGCCATACCAGCTCAATTCGACGATGCGGGCCTCGAAGCCGGCGCAACCGATCGCCGTCGCGAGGCCTGGCGCGCTGGCGCTGGCGTGGAAGACGAGATCGGCGTCCGTCGGGGCATTCGCCGGCAAAGCGAAGCCAAAGCCCAGCGATGCCGCCAGCGCCGCCCGCTCGGGCGCGACATCGACCAGCGTCACCTCCGCGCCCGGCAGCCGCGCCG
>LNFM01013470.1_pt1 | contig 10403 bp, 8 predicted proteins | sample 596031 | NCBI WGS metagenome assembly LNFM01 (sample SAMN04254537, study PRJNA301005) | activated carbon metagenome | isolation source: dual media filters at the Ann Arbor, Michigan drinking water treatment plant | place: USA: Ann Arbor | reverse complement strand
CCCGCTCGTAAACGCACCCGCTGGGAACGAGAAACGAAAATGCGACCGAATCAAAACTCGGCGCGACTTCGCCCAGCAGCACGAGGCCGTTAGCGAGTCGATGAGTGCGTTGGGGAGAGGGCACGAAGTACGCCTGGAGGGGTGCTGTCAATCGGTTGAACCTAACGGCCACAACGATCAGTAGGATGCAATATGGGTCGTCGCCTCTCAAGAATACGCCAAATCCACCGCCTTATACAGCGTCTTCGTGCGGCGAAAGCCGAGTCGGTCGTAGATGCGCACTGCAGTGCGGTTTTGCGTGGTCACTTCCAGATACGCTCGGGGGATGCCAGCGGACTTGAAGCCCCAGAGGCTTGCTTCAATCAACTTGCGGCCCAACCCACGGCCGCGGTGGAACGGCGTAACGCCCACGTTCTGGATGGCGCCGTACTGCGGCGCCGTTTGCACGCCTTGGACGCAGCCGCAGAACTCGCGCTTGTGGGGGAGTTCCACGTACTCGACCAGCCACGTTGCCGCGGGGCAGAATCCAGGGCGAGCCGCGATCTCCTGCATTAGTTCCACGCAGCCATCGAAGGTGCTCAGGCACTCGAAGAGCGTGGCGTCCAGCTCGCCGCGGAAGCTGTGGTACTTCACCTCGGCATGGTCGGCCAGCAGGGCTTCGCTCCACGGCACGAACCGATAACCCTCGGGCAGCCGCGGCTCAGGCCGGGCGGCTAGCAGGCAAATCTCCATGCGGTGGCGTTTGAAGTAAGTCAGTCCCATCGACGGATTCGTTCTCTCGGCTCCCAACTGTGGATGCCACTGTCCGGCTCGTCCAGCAGTGGGAAGCGGGTACCAGGCGCCCACTGCTGGACGAGCCGGACAGTGGCACCCCTAGCTGGGTTCCGTTCAACTTACCGCCCCCGGAAAACAGGGTCAAACTTTGAGCGGCAGAAACTGGCGAGAATTGTGAGCAGTCCGGGTGACCGCGCCGACCAGGGCGGAGTTGACGGCAATCCGCCGGGAGAGCATACTTTTTGAATGGTCAAAAAGTCAAGTTTTGATTCGTCAAAAAACGGACGACTGGCACTGCTCGCCGGGATCCTGATCACGCTAGCAGGTTGCGCGAAGGTCGACCGGGCCAAATTGGCCCCGTCAGGAAGCGGCAAACTGCAAGTTGTCGCCACCACTGGCCCCGTTGGCGACGCTGTCCGGCGGATCGGCGGCGACCGGCTGGAAGTTGAAGTGATGATGGGCCCCGGCGTTGATCCACACCTCTACCGGGCGATTCCGTCGGACCTGCGGAGGCTCGACGCGGCGAAGATCATCGTTCACAACGGCCTCCACCTCGAAGGCCGCATGGCGGAGACGTTCGAGAGACTGGCGGGCAAGAAAACCGTCATCGCGCTCGCCGACGGTTTGGTCGCGGCGAAGGACAAGCGGCTGCTCGCGCCGCCGGAGTTCGAAGGGCACTACGATCCCCACGTCTGGCACGATGTCGCGATGTGGAGCGAGTGCATCGGCTACCTGGCGGACGAACTGGCGAAGGCGGATCCTAACGGAGCAGAGAATTATCGGGCGAACGCTGCCGCCTACAGCGCCGAGCTCGCTGCACTCGATTCGCAAGTTAGGGCTGCGACGGCGACGATTCCGGAGAACGCTCGCTACCTCGTCACCGCGCACGATGCGTTCGCGTATTTCAGTCAGGCTTACGGACTCGAATCGGTCGGCCTGAAAGGCGTGAGCACGGAAGACGAAATTGCCATCGGCCGGATGGATGAAGTGGTCAAGCTGATTGTCGAGAATAAAATTCCGGCGGTGTTTGTGGAAACAGCCGTCGCGCCGCGGGTCGTTGAAGCACTCGTCGAGCCCTGCGCCGCTGCGGGGCACACCGTCCGCTGCGATGCGAAACTTGAACTGTACGCCGATGCGCTCGGCCCCATCGGCAGCGGCGCTGACAGTTATGCCGGGATGATCCGCGCGAATGTGCGGACAATCGTCGGCGCGCTGGGCGGGAACGCGGAGCAATTGGCCGCCGAATAGTAATGTCCAATATCGCCCTTGAAGTTCACGATCTCACGGTGGCCTACCGCCGGCGGCCGGTGCTGTGGAACGTCGACTTTCAAACCACCGAGGGGCGACTGGTTGGCGTTGTCGGCCCCAATGGCGCTGGAAAAACAACGCTCATCAAGGCGATCCTCGGCCTCACGCCGCTTGCGAGCGGGCACGTGGAAATTTACGGCCAGCCTTATGCCCAGCAGCGGCAGCTCATCGGCTATGTGCCACAGCGCGAGAGCGTTGATTGGGAGTTCCCCGTCACCGTGCGCGACGTCGTGTTAATGGGCACTTACGGCCGGCTGGGCTGGTTCCGTCGGCCGGGCGCCGCGGAGAAGGCAATCGCCGACCGCTGTTTGGCACAGGTGGGGCTGACTGATTTCGCCGGCCGGCAAATTCGCCAGCTCTCCGGCGGGCAGCAGCAGCGGGCCTTTCTGGCGCGGGCGCTGGCGCAGGAAGCGACGATCTATTTCATGGACGAGCCCTTCGCCGGCGTGGATGCAGCGACCGAAGCGGCGATCCTCGAACTCCTCCGTAGCTTGCGTGAAGCGGGCAAGACGGTGTTCGTGGTGCACCACGACTTGCAAACCGTGCGTGAATACTTTGATGAAGTTCTTCTGCTGAACATGCGGCTGGTGGCGTACGGCTCCGTGCGTGAAGTCTTCACGCAGCAGAACCTCCAGCGCACCTACGGCGGACGGCTGACGCTGCTCGATCAGGCCGCAGAGGCGGTGAGTTTGCGGGAGCCACCGACATGACGATGTACATGATTGGGCCCTCACTATTCGCGATTAGCATCGCCGGTAAGGTTGCCCTTGGCGCCGGGCTGTTGGGCGCTGCTGCGGGGGTGATCGGCAGCTTCGCAGTACTCAAGCGCCGGTCGTTGGTGGGGGACATGATTGCGCACGCTTCGCTCCCGGGCGTATGCTTAGCGTTCCTCATCGCCGGGAGCCGTGATAGTGACGCGCTGGCGATTGGCGCGCTCCTGGCGGGAATGCTGGGCGTTGGCTGCGTGGCGGTCATCACACGCTGGACCCGCACGAAAGACGATGCCGCCGTGAGCCTCGTGCTGAGCGTGTTCTTCGGCGCTGGTGTGGTGATACTGACCTATTTGCAGAATCATGGCACGGGTGGCCAGGCGGGGCTCGATTCGTACTTATTCGGCGAAATCGCGAGCCTGCAGTCGCGCGACGTCCGTCGGCTGGCGATTGTGCTTGGGCTGGTGCTCATCGGCGTGACGCTCGCTTTCAAAGAACTTCGGCTAGCGACCTTCGACGAAGAGTTCGCCCGCTCGCAGGGTTGGCCGACGCTGGCCATCGACTTCGCCGTGCTGGGCGCCATTGCGCTGGTCACCGTGGTGGGCCTGCCGCTCTGCGGCGTCGTGCTGGTGGCGGCGATGCTGATTTACCCCTGCGCGGCGGCGCGGTGTTGGTCGAACAAACTGGCGGTGGTGCTGGTAATTGCGGCGGTCATCGGCGCCCTGGCCGCAAGTGGAGGCGTGCTGCTCGCCAGTTTTCCGGCGATCGGCGGACCGATCGGAGAGTGGAGTGCGTGGCTCGTCGGCAGCACTCCGCCGCCGGGACCGATGATTGTGCTCACTGGCGCCGTGCTGTTCGGGCTGTCACTCTGCTTTGCGCCCGAGCAGGGCCTACTCGCCAAATTGATTCGCGACGCCAATCTACGGCACATCATCGGCCGCGACCACTTGCTGCGCAGTTTGTACGAACTGACGGAGCCGCAACTCGCCGCGCGGCCGGGGGTCACCCTCTCGCAGCTGGCCGACGACTTCCGCGGCCGCTCCGCGCAGCTTCGCCGACTGTTAGCCGAAATAGAGAATGAAAAGTGGATCGAGCGGTCCGGCGACAGCGTGCGGTTCACCTCCGCGGGACTCAATCGCGCGACGCAAGTCGTGCGTGCGCACCGCATTTGGGAATTGTATTTAGTTCACTACGTGGACATCCCCGCCGATCACGTCGATGGCGGGGCGGATGATCTTGAACACCTGTTGCCGCCGGAATTGGTGACGAGGCTAGAGACCGAACTCGCGACCGCGGGGCGTTTGCCGCCGAATTTGAAATCGATCCATCCTTTGTAGCACGTGACCGAAGTCCCGTGCGGAAGTGATAGCTTTAGTTCGCACGGGACTTCGGTCACGTGCTACAAATTCCCGCGAATGACTGAACTCCTCGCCAACATCGATGTCCGTGCCGTGCTCGTCGCACTGGTGACGAACATCGCGTGCGCGCTGGCTGGCGTGTTCCTGGTGCTGCGGCGGCACAGTTTGATGGGAGATGCGCTCTCCCACGCCGTGCTGCCAGGGCTGGTGCTGGCGTTTCTGTTCACGGGCAGTCTCGGCGCGGGGCCGATGCTGCTGGGCGCCGCCGCGGCGGGGCTAGCGACGGCGCTCCTCACACAACTTGTGGCGAGTTCTGGCCGGGTTTCGAACGACGCCGCACTGGGCGTGGTCTTCACCGCACTCTTTGCCCTCGGCGTGCTGCTGGTGAAGCGGTTCTTGGGCAAGATTCACTTCGACATCGCCTGCGTTTACGAAGGTTCGCTGCTGAACGCGGCGCTCGATACGGTCAGCTTTGGCGGCGTGGAATTACCACGCACCTTGTGGCAAGGCTTGTTGGTACTGGCGATTGTCGCGGGTTGCCTTACGCTCTTCTGGAAGGAGCTTGGCATCTCGGCGTTCGATCCGGTGCTCGCTACCACGATGGGCCTGTCAGCGAATAAGATGCACTACCTGCTGATGCTGTTGGTGAGCCTGACCGCGGTCGTGTCGTTCCAAGCAGTCGGTTCGATTCTGGTGGTCGCGATGCTGGTAGCCCCAACGGCAACAGCACATTTGCTGACCGATCGCCTCATGCCACTCGTTGTCTGGGCGACGCTGCTGGCCATCACCGCCACGCTTGTGGGCTACGCCGCCGCGGTGCGGTTCGATTTCTCACCCGCCGGCGCGATGGCGGTTGCCAGCGGAGCATTGTTCGCCCTCGCCGCGCTCCTCGGTCCGCGGCACGGGCTCGTTTCGCGCGTGGTCGGAAATCTGCGGGTGGGCCGACGCATTCGGCGGGATGACCTGCTCTCAAGCGCTTATCGCCGCGAAGAATCGGGGGTTGCGGCGCCGATCGCCGCTTCCGCCGCGGTCGCCGAAATCGGCGGCGGTCTGCTCGCGTGGTGGGCGTACGTCGATCTCCTGCGGAAAGGCTTGGCGACCCGTTCCGCCACCGGCCTCACGCTCACCGAGCTCGGCCGCACGGAAGGCGCCCAGCTCGTTCGTGCCCACCGCCTGTGGGAAAGCTATCTCGTTGAACAGATGGGCATCGCCGAAGACCACGTTCACGCCGCCGCCCATGAGGTTGAGCACTTTCTTGACGCCGAACTTCGCGAACGCTTGGCGGCCGAACGGCCCGCCGGGGAAAAGGACCCGCATGGGCGAGTGATTCCGTAAGGCTTCCGGCAGAATTTGCGGTGCCAATTGCGCATTTGGCGCCCTTCATTCGGGTTAGTGCTCCAAGCTGCCCACAATCCGAATCTGAAAATTTTGCCAAATTCTCAACTTCGCCAGTGGTGAAAGTCGCAAAAAAATGTTAGTTTTGGGCGAATGGGCCTCAACCCGCCGTAATTGGCTAGTGTGACGCCTCGCATTCGGACTTCTCGGTTTTACTGTTCAGTGCAGCTTATCTGCTTATCGATTCCAGCGCCCGGAATTCGGTTTATGCTCCGTTCACTTAGTTCTCAATTGGCCATTGCGTGTGTCGCATTGGCTTCACTTCTGACCGGATGCGGCGGTTCAGGTGGTTCGGTCGCCAATCTCGCCGGCAACGTCACCCTGGGCGGCAAGCCGTTGCCGCCTGAAGCCAAAGCGTTCGTGATGTTCACGCAGGGAACCGGTAAGGAAGCGAATAAAGCTTCCGCGCCAATTGTCGACAGCAAGTACAACTGTGCCGATGTCCCGCAAGGCGCCGTCACGGTGTTCTTTGACATCACTCAACCGGTCGGCCCCATGAAGAAAAGCGAACGCACGGGGCAAGAGTTCCAGGAAACCAAGAATCTTGTCCCCGGACAGTTTGCAACCGGCATGCAATTGCAAGTTGCTGGTGACAAAGCGGATCAGAATTTTGACTTGTAAGGTTCCACTCCGCGCAGACATCCTATTACCAGCTTATCCCTTCGGCCCCACTCGGCAAAACTCTCTCGTCCAAAGATTTCGGCGATGACTCTTCACCCTTCGCATCGCAAACCACCGTGCGGTTTTACACTGGTCGAACTGCTGGTAGTGATCGCCATCATCGGCATCTTAGCGGCGCTGCTCTTGCCTGCCGTTCAAGCCGCGCGTGAAGCAGCCCGGCGGAATCAGTGTGTCAACGCGCTGAAGCAACTAAGCCTCGCGATGCTCAATCACGAAAGTGCGCAGAAGGGCATCCCGTATATGGCCAAGTTCTGGTCGAATGCGGAGAAGGCCGCGAAGTCTCCAGGTGGGCCGGCGGCTTGGTATGACGACCACGGGTGGTACATGCCCGTCCTGCCCTATATTGAAGAAGCGGGCATTGCGGCGCTCGGCGGGAACTCGAAAGTCTCATTCAGCGATGCGTCGAACCTTGCGGCCCGGCAGGCTTTCATTCCGATGATGGCGTGCCCCAGTGATATTGGACTGCAGCGAAACGAGTGGAACAGCGCCACTTGGGCCCGCGTTCGCTCCAACTATGTCGTGAATGCCGGGAATACGGTTTATGGACAGCACGATGTGGGCAATTGTCCCGCTGGCGCCTTCCCAACTTGCATTCTCTTTGGCGGAGCGCCGTTCATTCCTAGTAAGGTTGGAAAACTAGCGAACGTGACCGATGGAACTTCCAACACGCTTATGATGTCCGAGATTTTGGTGTTGCCGGAAACAACGCTGTGGGGCGGCCCTTACAGCGACGCCCAAACTGCGCTAGGCGGCCAAATTTTCACGGGATTTACCCCCCCTAATTCAAGTAGCCCGAACGCAGACGCGCTTTGCCGACAAGGCGAATGGTGGCACGCTGCACGCGATGGCTGGATCACGCAGAACCTACCGATGACAGCCGCAGGAACTCCTGCCTCGCCCGTGGGCTTACCGCGTGGCGTCCCTGCCAAGGCAACCGTCGACAGCAACGGTCACAAGCAGCAGCACATCTCCGCACGCAGCAACCACCCCGGCGGTGTGAATGCTTCTCGTTGCGACGGTTCGGTGAAGTTTTACGCCGACGGCATCGAGCACGCCGTCTGGAACGCCATCACCTCCGCTGCCGGTGGCGAAACGCTGAAAGAGGGCGGCTGAGTCGCTCACTCGCCCTCAGCAGCCGGAGAGCCATGCCCGCCGATCAGCGGGTCACATGGTGATCCGGCTATTGAATCCGCGCGAAAATTTCTGCGTTTGCCGTGGGACTTCGCGCGGCGCTCCGCTATACTCACACTCGATGGCCGACAATCTGCGGCGGCCGAGTGCAGCGGAGGGATCGCCAGAAGTGAAATTGCGACTGGGACTGGTGGGCCTTGGCCCCAGTTGGTCGACGCGCTACAAACCGGCGCTGCAAGCGCTGCCTGGGCGGTTTGAAGTGCGCGCCGTGTGCGACCCCGTCGCCCATCGCGCAGCGCAAGCGGCGGCGGAACTGGGCGCCCGCTGCTCCGATGGCTTCCGAACCCTCACCGCGAGCCCCGATGTCGACGCGGTTCTGATGCTCTCAGCCAAATGGTACGGCTCGCTGCCGATTCTAGCCGCGTGCGACCATGCTAAGGCGATGTACTGCGGCGCCTCGATCGACATCGAATCGTCCGACGCCCAGCAGATCCGCGAGCGCGTGCGGGACGCGGGGATCGCATTCATGGCCGAGCTGCCACATCGCCTCGCGCCGGCCACAATTCGCCTTAAAGAGCTCATCGCCACCCGACTCGGGCCACCGCGGCTGGTAATGTGCCGCCATCGCCGCCCAGCGCCGCAGAAGAAACCAAGCCAATCTCAGCCTTCGTACCGGCGGATGCTGGTGGAGATGGTCGATTGGTGCCGGTATGTTGTGGGGCAGGAAGTGACCAGCGTTGTCGCCACGCGGCATAGTGGGCCGACGGGGAAGGGGTTCGACCATTCGCTGGTGGCGCTCGACTTTTCCGCGCCGGGCACAAGTGGCGTCGGCCCGCTCGCGCAGATCGAATACGGCGACTACGTCCAGAACACCTGGCCGGAAGTTTCGGGTTATCGCCGCCCGGCCGACTTGCAGGTGGTGTGCGAATCGGGCGTGGCATTTGTCGATCTTCCCAACACGCTCGTATGGTTCGATCGCGCCGGTCAGCATAATGAAGCGCTCGATAGTGAACGTCCCATTGGCGAGCAATTGCTACTGCACTTCCACCGCGCGGTGGCGAGCTTGGTGCTACGGTCATCGAGCCTCGATGATGCGTACCGGGCGATCACGCTGATGCTGCTGGCCGACCAAAGCGCCGCCGAGGGGCGCAGGGTGACGGCGCCGGCGAAGTAGTGGCTGAATGACCAATGACCAAGCCGAAATGACCAATTGGGGAAGGCCCAAGTGGCTTGGGTCTCGTCAAGAGGTGCGATGTTCGTAGTCTGCCTGTGTATTCACTGCCGACGGCCAACTTTCATTGGTTATTTCGGCTTGGTCATTGGTCATCTTTCTCTCGGCCCCACCCTACGTTTTTCCTCGCGAATCGAGTACGTTTTCGGCTGAAACTTCACGCCGATTTCCCCTCACCAACCGTGTGCGTTTATGGCCGCTAATATCGAACAACTCGCAATCAACACCATCCGCACGCTGGCGATGGACGCCGTTCAGGCGGCGGATAGCGGGCATCCAGGGACGCCGATGGCTTTGGCGCCGATTGCGTACAAGGTTTGGGCCGATGAGCTGAATTACGACCCCGCGGCGCCGCACTGGCCCAACCGCGATCGGTACGTGCTTTCGTGCGGGCACGCATCAATGCTTCTTTACGCGATGATCCACGTCGCTGGTATTCGCGATAACGGCGGGCCGTCGCTGCCGCTCGAGCAGATCAAACTCTTCCGCCAACTCGGGAGCCTCACGCCGGGGCATCCGGAGTACGGGCACACTGTGGGCGTGGAAACCACCACGGGGCCGCTCGGTCAAGGTTGCGGTAACAGCGTGGGCATTGCGCTCGCCGAACGCTGGCTCGCCGCGCGTTACAACAAGCCCGGGTTCGAGCTGTTTAGTTTTAACGTCTTCGTCCAATGCAGCGATGGCGATTTGATGGAAGGTGTGGCGTGCGAAGCGGCCTCACTCGCTGGGCATTTGAAGCTGTCGAACCTCTGCTGGATTTACGACGACAACAACATCACCATCGAAGGCGAAACGCATCTCGCCTTCAGCGAAAATGTCCCCACCAAGTTCCGAGGCCTGGGCTGGCATGTGGAGGAAGTGGCGGACGCCAACGACCTAGCCGCCCTCGGCAAAGCGATCGCCGCGTTCCGCAAGAACGATGCGAAGCCGACGATGATCGTGGTGAAGAGCATCATCGGCTTCGGTTCGCCCAACAAAGCCAACACCCACGGCGCCCACGGCGCGCCGCTGGGCGAAGCGGAAATCAAACTCACCAAGGCGGCCTACGGCTGGCCCGACGAAAAGTGGCTGGTTCCCGCCGAAGTGTTGTCGCACTTCCAACAATCCTTGGGCCAACGCGGTAAAGCGGCCCGACTCGCTTGGGAAAAGCTGCTGGCCGACTACACGACTAAGTATCCGGCCGAAGCGGCAGAGCTAAAACTTATGCTCGTCGGTGAACTACCGCCGGACTGGGATGCCGACCTGCCCACAGCGCCCGCCGATCCCAAAGGAACGGCCACGCGCAACTCGGGCGGCAAGGCGCTCAACGCCGTCGCGAAGCGCGTGCCGTGGCTGGTGGGCGGTTCAGCGGACCTGGCGCCTTCTACCAAGACGCTGGTCGATGGCCCCGTCGGCGATTTCGGCGCCAACAACTACGGCGGCCGCAACTTGCACTTCGGCATCCGCGAACATGCAATGGCCTCGGCCGCCAACGGCATGGCGCTCACCGGATTGCGGCCATACGTAGCGACGTTCTTTGTGTTCAGCGATTACCTGCGTCCGGCGATGCGGCTGAGCGCGCTGATGAAGCTGCCGGTGATTTATGTCTTCACGCACGATTCGATCGGCGTCGGCGAAGATGGCCCCACGCACCAACCGGTTGAACAGCTCGCCGCCGCGCGAGCGATTCCGCATCTGATCGTGCTGCGCCCCAGCGATACCAATGAAACGAGTGAAGCGTGGCGTGTGGCGATGTCGCAAACGTCCCGCCCGGTAGCGCTCGTGCTCACACGCCAAGACCTGCCGACTGTCGACCGCACGAAGTACGGTGCCGCT
>LNFM01013468.1_pt1 | contig 10403 bp, 7 predicted proteins | sample 596031 | NCBI WGS metagenome assembly LNFM01 (sample SAMN04254537, study PRJNA301005) | activated carbon metagenome | isolation source: dual media filters at the Ann Arbor, Michigan drinking water treatment plant | place: USA: Ann Arbor | reverse complement strand
CGTGTGATCCAACGCCTCCGCATCTTCATTTATCCAAACCTCAAAGGGCTTGAAGCCCAGCAGGCGCTGGTTCTCAATATCCCGCTTCAGCTCCAGACGAATGTCGGTCAACGTCTGTTTCTCAGCGCGCGAGAAACTGACCTTGCACTTGCTCGACAGCATTACCCTGATTTTCTGACTTGTAGCCATGCTCCTCCTCCTCTGTTTGGATACGTGAGAAGTCAGACCGCGTTGGATCTGCCCGCGTGGCCACGTTGCCTCGCCTGACTGTGAGCAAGGATACCTGCGTAGATGCACTGTGGTAACGGGAAAGTTCCCCTACGGTGCCGGCCCCCGCCAGCCATGGCAGGCGGCCGACCAGGCGCCAAGGTGCATATCTCATCGAGCAAAAGAAAAGGCCGCATCCCTGTCGGAGGCGGCCTTCTGAGAATGATGCACCAGCTTCAGCCTGGTTGTGGGCGATGTCAGTATCGCAAGGGACCTGGTGCGGCCATGGTGGTTTCTTCGCTGGCCATCCAGCCTTGCATCTTGTTGACCACACGCTTCACACTTGGCTTCGCTTCGACGACCATCACGTTGGAGCTCTCCTCGGCATTGACGACTCTCACACCCGGAAGCTTCTCGATGGTCTCTATGTCCTTCTTGGGTCTCTTGCCAGGCCCGTAAAAAACAAGCACGTATCGGCTCATGTGTTCCTCCAGTTAAGAAGGCAATCCGTTCTTCCCCTCCAGGTTGGCGGGGAAACCGAGCGAATTGCATGCAGTGTATAGCAACCGCCTCATGGCCTCGGTTCTGGCGTTATTCGCCTTCTGCCTGAGTATCTTCGGGTTGGCGGAAAGCAGGCACGCAGCAATCCCTGTCACCACTGGGGCTGCCATGGACGTGCCATCCAGAGCCAGGTAGCCTCCAGGCACGGTCGACACGACACCAACGCCTGGGGCAACGCACTGGAGTGATGAGCTTTTGTTGGAGAAGTTTGCAACATAGTGGGAAGGCGTGATGCCTTTTGGCACGCACTCCCTGATTGTGTGCGCAGAGTCACGCGGATAGCTCTGGTCACACCCCATGGCCCCGACCGAGACAACGCCGGATATTCTCGCGGGCGAATGTATCGCGCTGCGACCATCGTTACCCGCTGCCGCCACTACAAGCACCCCCGACTCCATCGCGCGCTTGATGGCTTTGTCGACCAGCACGTCTCTATCCTTCGACCCCATGCTGATGTTGATGATGTGACACCCGTCACGCACTGCAGCGAAGATGGCATTCACAACGTCCGCATTCGCAGCACCTATGCGGCCCAGGCGGCTCACGCGGTAGCTGCGAATCTCACACTCCGGCGCGACGCCAGGAAACTTGCCTTTGCCAGCAACGATACCCGCCACATGGGTGCCGTGCATGTTGGAGTCCTCGAAAGACGCCCCTGGCTCGCTCAATGGAGCACTCCCGCCGGTCACAGTGATGTCCGGGTGTGGCCCGACACCGCTGTCGATGATTCCAACTCGGACTTTGGCTCCTCGACCTGCTTGGATGGCCTTCTTCCGAACCAAATCCAGGCAAGTCGGTGTCTGGGTATCCATTGCAGCCAGTTCCACGACGTGAATGTTGGCGCCAACATCTACATCGGACTCCACTCTAGACCAGTAGGTGTGGTTCGGAAGCACGAAGAGAGCTCCTACCGATGATCCGACATTCGAGAAGAAGGCTTCGCCGTTGGCATCAGTCTGAGCCTCCTCACGTGACTGACCACCCAATGCAGCCACGGAGACTCCTTCTAGCGGACGCCCACTTTCGCGGTCAATCACCTTGACCGTCCAAGATTTGCCTGCGCCAAGTGTTACCGCATCTTTGCTACCGAAGACAGACGCAGAGGACAGTGAACTCACCCCCATCACTTGAGGGTAGTACGTAACCAACGGGTAGACGGTTCGGTCGAGCTCACCCCTTTCATCAAGCCTGGAAACCTGCTTCCTCGACAGCGCCTGGATCTTGATATCACGCGCATGCTCAGAGGAAGGAAGAGCCGCTTCTTCCTCACAGTCGTCTTCATCTGCGGAGCTGAATCCGAAGCCTGAGCCCGCAGCAACGCTTCGGTCTAAAAACATCGCCACCGACTCAGGTACCACCACGTACTCAACAGGATCTTCTTTTTTCTTCATCTTTTACCTTGCTGCAGCCTCACTTGGCCAATTGAAGTTTTTATGTACGCGCACGCGTTCTGACAGCGGCACGGATGTCTCGAAGTTCAAGCCCGGTGCGAAGTAAGGAAGCACGCATCTCGTCGAACACAGGTGCAACGCCTTCAGGGTCGCTGATAGTCACAATGACTGCCACTGGAACGCCGTCGTCAGGCATGTTCGACTGAGTCTTGTCGCGCTCAAGGTATTCAACGCTGAAACGCCAGTTTGACGAGCCACCTACCTCGACATGTGCTCCCTCATACACCTTCACAGAACTCCACTTGAGTGCGTGACTCACGAGAGATGCTTCCCTGCTTCCCTTTGCTCGCATTCCCGTCGAATGAACCGCTTCGACACGCTTCTCAAAGCTCATCTCACCCTTGGCCGTACGCTTTCCGTTGTGCTGACGAACGTGCAGATCTACGTTCATGCGTGCTGCTTCGGCACCGAACTTGTGTGCGATTGGCGGGGAAGAGACGAGCGTGGCCCTCACGACACCTGTACATGCCCCCTTTCTGTTTGTCAGGGATTCCGGCCATTCGAAGTCGTGAATGAAGGACTCTCCTGCCTTCAGCCTATCGAAGAACACAAACGTGAAAGAGCTGCTGCTTTCGGCGAGGATCTGTTCAGCTGTTCCTGGAAGACCGAATCCGACAAGTTGCTTCGCGGCAGTTCTAAGGTTCTTTTCATCCAGGGGCGCGTGCAGTCTTGCCGAGTGATACAGAAGGCCAAGCAGTACCTCCCTGGGAGCCACACCTGACAACTCCTGATCAAGCTTGGCAAGCGTCTTTGAAACCAGGGGGGCCGCGAAACTGGTGCCTGACACGTACTGAGCCTCATCAGCTGCGTCCATGACCAATAGGCCAGACGAACTAAAACCATCTCGAAACGCTCCGCCAAAGTGGCACAGGTCAGGCTTCACGTTGCGCTGCCTGGTACCCCGCCGGCTGTACCGGGCTGGCGCTTTGGAGATAACTTTCTCGACACCATCAGGATTCAGAGCAGCCACCGAGATGTTTAACAGCGTATCCGCGGGCTCATAGAGCCTGTCGCTGTCACCCAGTAGGGTTTGAAGGGCAGCTGTTGTGGACTTTGGCCACTCCTCACGCATGTCAGCATCTTTCGTATTTCCAGCTGACACAACAAAAATTAGATCGTGCTTCTTCGCAATCTCGTCCAGCTTGCGAGCAGACTCCGACACCGCGCTGCCAGGTATCTGGCTCTTGACGTTCAAACTCAGGTTGACGATGCGAAAAGGCGTCTCCTTCTTCACTTCGGCGATGGTTTGCTCCATCAAGTCCAAGAACGCCAACGCTCCGCCAGGATACTGAGCACCAATGGAAGTTTTGTCCTTTGGCAGCATGGCCAAGTCTATGAGTTCGCAGCCGTCTTCTTCGAGGTAGTCCCGAATGTTCGCATTGAGTTCACGACCAGCTATGAGAAGCGAGGCAATCTTGGAGCCGTGGTCTTCATTGCCGTCGGACACCACTCGTTCTTGCCGAATCACCCACTTCGAAAATTTCGAAGCGATACCTCCATCGACGACGCACACACGTGGATATGGGCTCTGTCCACTCCAGCGCGTCCCTCGCTTGGCGATAATAGCCCGGACACCACGCGCATCGAAACCTTCTGCTACTTCGCCGCCAGCTCGAGAGGCTTCGATTTCGTCATCTTTTGGCACAACAAAAGCGCCAGGCAGGCTGATCGACCTTACAAGTGGATGAGCGGTGAGAAGCTCCAACAGCCTCTCGTGGGCCTCGACGGTGAAGTTTGAAGAGCGGCTCAATAAGTTGCCACTACCCGCGAACTTGCTTTCGTCACGCACAACCAATTGCGGGTCGCCCTTCAGCAAAGCAACACCGATGGCCGGATAGTCACTTTCCGCGTCCAAGGCTACTGCGACACCCACTTGCCGCCCCAACCGCTGGAGACGGCGCCAGAAATCCGCGACCAAGACGTCCTCATCATCGTCTTGCCAGTCGCTAACCTTCGCAAATAGCTCCACCCGGTAGTAGGCGCCTAGGCTACGTTGCTGTAGATACTTGATCGCCCCACTCGCAGATGGCGCATCCCTGCGTTCAGGCCCCCAAAGTGCAACGGACTCGATTGCGCCCGTCTCCGACCGAAGTTCGTTGACGACCACCTCTACCTTGTTCTTCTTTGCGTTGAGCTTCTTCGTGCCTTCGGCCTGTGCAGACCCTACTTCTGCTGCAATCCTCTTAACAGCTTTGGCATCGATGCGGAAAACCAAGTCCGCTATCTCGCTTCCCCCTACAAGTGTCGCCACACCAGGTTTGAATAGCTTGTCGACGGGTCGGTGGCTTTTTGCCCAGGCATCCTGCGCAAGCCGCACCTCAATAAATCCTTCTCCCTGAAATGCCGCTTGGCTGGACGCCAGTTCAGAGCTGATGAGCTCTAGATCCGCCTTGAGCCTATCGCGGTGTTCAACAAACTCCTTGTCGCGGCCGACGAAGAAGTCCTTTTGCGTTCCCCCTGGGTTAACTACTCGCGGCTTTCTGAGGACCCCGGGGTTTGCCACGTACTGAACTTGCCGTTTGACCGCCATCTTTAGTCCCCCTACCCATTTGTTTTTCGTTGTGCCATCTGTTGATGGTGCTTCGATTGACGCCCAATGCCTCTGCCACGCGTGATTGCGGAAGATTCCAGGTTGTCATCAGTTCATTGGCAAGTGCTTCGCGCTCACCGGAGAGAAGCCTCTTCACCACAGCGTCAAGCCTGTCTCCGTGACCTGCCGACAGCCGCTGGAGTCGGTCGACGAAGGCAACATCAGGGTCGAGCGCAACACTCTTCTTAAGAGCTCGAACCAAGTCCTCTATCTCAGATCCGGAACAACCATCCAGAGCCCATGAGAGAAGCCGCTGCTGTCCTGGGTCCAGTTGAAGCGGAGGCAGGTATTGCTCAAGAATGTGCAGGCGCCCGGTGGCGTCAGGCATCGGCGTCTCCAACTGCGCTTCAAAGCGCCGCCACACGGCGGGGTCCAGCAGGCCTGGATGGTTCGTAATTGCAATGGTGAGCCCATGTGCTCGGCGCATGTCAAGCTCCTGCAGCAAGGTGTTGACCACACGCTTTATCTCGCCGATTTCGTTCGGGTCGTCTCGCAGTTTGGCAATCGAGTCGAACTCGTCGAGTAGCAGGATTGCACGATACTTGTTCGCGTACGCAAAGAGCTTGCCGATATTGCGTGATGTCGTCCCAAGATAAGAGGACATGAGGCCATCGAGCTTGGCCACAATTACGGGCAGCCCAAGCTGACCCGCCAGCCACAATGCGAGCTGAGTCTTGCCGGTACCCGGTGGTCCATAAATCAAACAGGTTCTTGCAGGCTCTAGACCAAGTCTCTGAAGACTCTTCGCGTGCCTCCATTCGCGAACCACTGCCTCAGATGCGCCAGTCAAGCTTGAGGGGAGCGTAGGCATCTGCTTGGGGAGCGACTCCAGGGGAAGTACCTCTGCCAAGGGTGCGGAGGTTTCGCGATCCACTGGAACATGATTGGCGCTGGTAAGCACTTCGCCGGCGAAATCAAACCCCGCTTCCGCGTCACTCTGCTGGAAGGAGGCACTCCTGCGGGAGGCGGGTGCACTCACGGCAGACACAAGGCGGCCCAGCATCTCAGCGTTGTCGAGTAGTCCTCGCTTCTCGAGCGCAGCCTTGATACGAGCGACTTGGTGCTGACCATCTTTGACGTCACCGGATAGCGCCGCTCTGGACAGCGCGTATACGAGGGAAAAATTCTCCATGGAGGATCCTGCTTGCAGAAAACCCTCGATTGTTGCACACTGCGCCGATTTCGTTGCGCCAGCTTTCGAATTTGTCGCAATGATTCCCTGAACTGGTCGCCGGGTACGCGCTGATGTTGCAGCGGCCATATTTACTAAAGGTCCTTCAAGTAGGTCGCGGCGGTTGCACCGCGACGTCGAGGCTTTGGTGCCTCTGGCCCGCCCAGCGTTGGAGCCTCGCTTGTACTGAAACCAACGTTCCGGCTGGCGTGGGCCGGGCGAGCGCTCGGCACAACGTCAACTACGGGCACTCCGCCTGTGACCCTTTCTGCAGTCGGTTTGCCTGGCTCTACCCCGAAAAACGAGAACCAGGATCCAGTCCATGCACGTGCAGCGGACCTTGCGTAGCAACCTTTCAGCAACGCAAGATGTTTCTCGCGGTCACCCGGTAGCTGGACGAGCATTGGTGAATTCGGCTGTAAGGACTCGCCTGTCGCCAGCAGCGTCTGCAACAGAGAGGAAGCCTCCCCGTTTAGGCGATGCGCCTCCTCGAACAATGGCATGCCACGGTCGAAGCTCTCACCCAACTGCTGGATGAAGTCGCTGACCTCCACTTGGCTCTTTAGCCCTCGGCGAAGTCCTACAACACAACGAATCAACGCTGCGTCGGCGCTCCATGGAAAGGCGCGATACAAGTTATCGAACCAGTGAACGGGAATGGTGCGCCACTCACCGCTGCGCAGCAGGTAGTAGGCGCCGACTATCGCGCTGACAGGGTCATCGAACTTTTCGTGCAGAAGCGCGGTAGCGGTTGAATCGTGCTCCAGTATCGTCTTCGCGGCTTGCAGTGAATCTCGCGCCAAAAACTCCGCGAGCATTTCGGACTTGGGTCTGAATCCTGTCACCACCACCTTCAAAGGAAGGGTCACGTTGCTCGCCACCAAGTTGGGCGTGAGCAGCACTCTGCAAGGACCTCCACCAGGCAGCGAGACAAAAACGAAGGGCATTGCCTGCCCACCCAGCTGCAAAAGATGAGTGCCCGCACTCAGAATCAATTCCAACTGCACAGCAGAGTCGCTCTTTTGAACACTTCGACTTGGTAGCGCATCCTCATGGGCCCAGCGGCGGTCATAGTAGTGCCAGAGTCGCAACCATACATTTTTGAACCTGGCGAGTGAGGCCGTTTCTTGACTCACGCCGGTTTGGGATTTGTAGTAACGCTTGGAGGAGAACACACGTGGAGCGGCCCATCGCGCCCAAGAGTCGGCAGGAACGTTCTCGTCGGAGAAGGAAACCTTCGCGCTGTTCAGCCCCTCAAAGCGGGCGACTTGCGTGGCCTCTTTGCCGGTCGGCCACAACAAGCGCACGAACAATACATCGCTGTTAGTGTAGTCGTCGAAGGACACCGATTTTGGCGCGCGGCTGTCTACCGACCCCTCCGCTAGCAAGGAGCCATAAGCATCCACTACGCGAAACGGAAATGGGGTCGAACCAGATTCCGCAGGAGCGTTAGGCAGGGACAGCGAATCATCACTCAATTGGTAATCAAGTGAGACCTCGATCGTTTTCATGAGAAGACCTTGAATGTGTGCATATACAGAGGCGGCCTGACTTCCTCAAACTCGAGGTTTGAGTCCTCGAATTGGCCCCCAGCGGAGCGGGCGCCAAGGTGATACATCCCCCTGGCTACCGCCTTTGTATAGTCACCATCCGCACAAGAGTGGACATCTTTGATCTGGCGGTCCATCGACTCGACGTGGATCTGCCCGTGCTCACGCATAGCATCAGGCTCCAAGCGAAGGCACACGTCAACCTGAACTGGGCCAGTGAGATGCACGATAGGCACCTCATCGCCTGAATGACTCGATGTGCTGTACTGCTTTCTTTCAGCTGTGCTGCTTTCCACTCGCAGCAGTTCCCTCACTGCCGCGGCAAGCTCCGCGGAGTCGACCTGCCATCGTCCGCCTGCCCTTCTGGAACCTGCATACCCCGACAAGGACTTGAGCAGCGCGCTGGTAAATCTCGACGGCTTCCCCTTCTTTGCGAAAGCGAGTTGTCCATCGCCTGTCGACCGCAGAATAGAGTGCGATCGCTCCACCGTAGGCTTGGTGATGTCGTTCGTGCGAAGAGGATGAGGAGAAGAGTTTGACAACAGCATGTCACCCTGTCCTTCTCTGCACGCATCGATCCAGAAATGGAGGTGGCAGTCTTGCGTGTCTTTTGTTAGATGTTGCAGAGTCGCCTCCAGAGGAAACGCTCGCTCCCACGCCACGCCTTCGTCTTCCAGGAGGTCCTGGCACAACAGATAGTGCGCGTGGGTGCTTACGCCATGGCCGCAGAAGTAGAAGATGCCGGTACTACCGGGAGCGTCCATCAATCGTCTGCGCCACTTGTCGAAGGCGGCACGGACCTGCGCCAGCTTCGCGCCATCCAACGCAACCCTTTGAGCCGGCTGCGCTCCATGCGGGGCGTCATACTCAACAGTGTCTGGTGCAGCAATCAGCGCTTCTACCGAAGCCAATGGCGCATCTACATTGCGAAAACCGTACTTCGCTGCTGGGTTCTTGAGTGGTTCTAAAAACCAGTCCAGCATCGCTAGCGCGGAGTGTGGAGGAGACGAGAGCTGACCTAGACCATATGTGTTCTCTGCTGGTTCGAGGCCGTCATGTAGATGTGTATAGGCACCGACTCCGATCACGAGCACGTGAGTGCCCACGGCAGGGTTATCAGGACTCAGGTAAACAGTTGTCATAGTGTTTGCGCTTGACGTCAGAGCAAGTGGACTGAGATCCCCGCATCGTCCGCTCCATACTCCACCTTGTATCCCCACTTCTCCTGAAGGCTGGCATTGCGCCAAGGAGAGGTGAACTCAGTGTCATAGTTGAAGCACAACTTCACCTCGGGCGAAAACCGCTTGATGACCCTTGCGACGGCTTCCCTGTCCGGATGATTAAAACGTCTGCCGTTTGAGGAGAACACTACCACCTTGGCATCGATGGCATCGAGAAGTTCAACAGTCACATTGGACTTGCTACCGTGGTGAGGAAGCTTGAACACGTCGACCTTGAGGCGCTCACCGCCTGTAAATGCTTTGATGCCCTCCAACAACACTTTCGGGTGCGCATCCGCCGCAAAGAGGATTCGTTTCCCCTCGTACTCCATCAGAAGTGCAATGGAGCTGCCATTTGCTTCAGCAGAGTCTTCCTTAGTAACAGCAGCAGCAAGCTTATCGATATTGATAACGCCGAGAGACTCTTCGTCTTCAGTATCAGGATCTCTTTTCGCGACGCCGCCCGGTACGAGACCAGCTGCTGTCACGACCTTGCGCCAGACGGGAAGAAGCCGCTTCAGTTCCTGCACAGATGGGCTGAGAATGGTCAAGCGCGCGCCACCAGGCAGCTTCACGGTCCCAGGCTGCTCGCCGTCAAAGCGAACTGCAGCCTTCCCTCCGAAGTGGTGATTCCACTCGATCCCGCTGCTTTCAATCGCTTCAGTCAGCTGCTCGCCCTTTACGGGGCCGAAGGTCTCTTCATCGCCCCAAGCTTGAACCAAGTGCTTGTACCCATTGAACCAAACATGCCTAAACTGACCGACAAGTTCGGGGTCCCCGAGCAGTTTTACGCACCCAGCAATATGGTCGTCATCGATATGCGTGACGACCAACAGTTCATGACTGGGTCGCCCAGATCGCACCGCTTCCAAGTGGGGGCGTAGTCGACCAAGCGTGGCAGCCGTCCCGGCGTCTATAAGAATTCTTCGTGGCGCTCGCTCGCTACCGTATTCAACCCACAGGCAGTCTCCGTAGTCGGCCCCAAGGGCATGCATCCTGAAAACTTTTTCCATCCCCCGCCCCGGTCATTAATTGTTACCAAATGTCTATCTATATTAGACTGAATATTGGCGCTCTACAACACAGGAATTCATGCGACAGAATTCTCCACGCGAGGGAGTTTCATGAGCATGAGCGAAGTTCGAGATGCTTGGACCGCGCCGAAAGCTTGCCCGACCCGCGCAACAGCACATTCAAGATGGCAAAGCCCGGCAGGCTATAGGAGTTCGTGGTCACAGTTGCTCAACAACTTCGCCGCAAAAAAGGGCGTGCTGGAGTTGACCAGCGCCCAAGCCTTGGAGACACCCTCTGAAACGTTAGGAAGCCGCTTGCTACGCCTTCAGGTCATCTCACATCGCACTACTTGCAGTCGGTCGGCTTCAATAAGCATCCGCTCAACCGAGCCTGCTGCGCAATTAAGTCAGCGGCTGCCTTCATCGCGGCTGCTTCGGCCGAATCTTCAGCAGTTTGCTCACCAGCGAGAGCTCCGATCGCATTCATTACGCTCACAGCCCCTGTTGTGCGTCCATAGCCAATACTCGTAATACGTCCAGACTCGGCTAGTGGACTGTAACGTTTAAAAGGGAAGTATCATTACAACCATTCCACCGGAGGTTGCGATGAAACTCACCAAGAGCGAGCGCATGGAACTTC
>LNFM01013467.1_pt1 | contig 10403 bp, 11 predicted proteins | sample 596031 | NCBI WGS metagenome assembly LNFM01 (sample SAMN04254537, study PRJNA301005) | activated carbon metagenome | isolation source: dual media filters at the Ann Arbor, Michigan drinking water treatment plant | place: USA: Ann Arbor | reverse complement strand
CCCCAGGTGAAGGTCTTGCTGACTTTGTTGAACATGCTCATGCGTGGCTTCCTTGTGTGAAGGTGGGCAGCGTCATGCCATTCCAGTGAAACCCTTGCAGCGGGTGCCGTTGGAATGACACAGCAAATGCGGCCCTGTGTTGAATCCGGTGAAGCGGAAAGAGCGAGGGGCCGACCCGGTCGGCCCCTCGCGGCGTAACTTACTTGCGCAGGCCCAGCTTGGCGATCAGCGCGGTGTAGCGCTCGGGCGCCACGTCCTTCAGGTAGGACAGCAGGCGCTTGCGTGCATTGACCATCTTCAGCAGGCCGCGGCGGCCGTGGTGGTCTTTGGCGTGCAACTTGAAGTGCGGCGTCAGTTCGTTGATGCGCGCGGTGAGCAGCGCAACCTGCACTTCGGGGCTGCCGGTGTCGGCGGCGCCGCGGGCGTTGGCTTTGACGATGTCGGCCTTGACGGCGGTGGCGAGGGTCATGCGATTTCCTTGGGTTTGTCTTGGAAACCGCATGACGGCGCCCCAATGTCGGCGCCTGCGGTTCCCGGGTTGGACTTGCGGTCACCAGTGAAACCGACCGGTGCCGTGCTTTCTTTGCAGTCTTGAAGCTGCGCAGAGCCTTTGAGTATACCCCGTCCCCTGCCCTCGCCCGGCGAAGCCTGCACCCCTCTTGAAAAGCCGGCAGCGGCGCTTATCTGGTTGTCACGGCGCAACTCGGACTTGAGACGCGCTGACCGCTTCAACCCGACACCAGGAGTGCCCCATGTTCATCGTGCCCATCACCCGCGATACGCAACATCTCTCGCGCCTGTTCGACGACACCCTTGAGCGTTTCTTCGGCCCCATGGCCCAGAGCGGCAGCGCCGGTGCCGCCGACGCCGCCACGCCGCGCCGCCCGGCGCTGGACGTGGCCGAAGACGAGCGCAGCTACACCGTCAAGCTGGACATGCCCGGCGTGGCCAAGGAAGACGTGAAGGTCTCGGTGGAAGGCCGCCAGGTGAATGTGCAGGCGCAGGCGCAGGCCAGTGACGAAAAGCGCGAAGGCGAACGTGTGGTCTACCGCGAGCGCACGATCGCCAGCTACGCGCGCAGCTTCACGCTGCCGCTGGAAGTGGACCTGGCCGAGGCCGGCGCCAAGCTGGAAAACGGCGTGCTGACGCTGACCCTGCCCAAGCGCGGCGCACGCAGCGCCGCCCACCTGACGGTGAACTGATCAGGCGGCGGCGCCTGGCCCGCTGCCGGCCTGCGCGGCGCCCAGCTCGGCCAGCGGCCAGCGAGGCCGCACGTCGAAGGCGCCATCGGTCTGCAGCACGGCCAGCCCGTGCTGCAGGCGCAGCGCGGCCGCCAGGGCGATCATCGCGCCGTTGTCGGTGCACAGCGCCAGCGGCGGGTAGTGCACGCGCGCGCGCAGCTTGGCGGCGCCGGCGTTCAGTTGCTCACGCAGCTGCAGGTTGGCGCCCACGCCGCCAGCCACCACCAGGCGGCGCGCGCCGGTCTGCTTCAGCGCCTTCAGGGCCTTGGCCACCAGCACGTCGACGATGGCCGCCTGGGTGCTGGCGGCGAGGTTCACCAGGGCCTGCTCGCAAGGCTGGCCATGGGGCTCTCCGCCTGCAGCGCCGCCGAGCTTGCGGTGCTGCGTCATCACCGCCGTCTTCAATCCGGCAAAGCTGAAATCGAGGTCGCCGCTGTGCAGCAGCGGGCGCGGCAGCGCGTAGGCCTTGGGGTCGCCGTGCGCGGCCAGACGTGCCAGCGCCGGGCCGCCAGGGTAGCCCAGGCCCATCAGCTTGGCGCTCTTGTCGAAGGCTTCGCCGGCGGCGTCGTCTATGGTTTCGCCCAGCAGCGCGTAGCGGCCCACGCCGTCCACCTGCATGAGCTGGGTGTGGCCGCCCGAGACCAGCAACGCCACGAAGGGGAACTCGGGCGCCCCGCCCTCTTCTGCCGTGGCCAGGAAGGGCGACAGCAGGTGCCCTTCGAGGTGGTGCACGCCCAACGCCGGCTTGCCCAGGGCCGCGGCCAGCGCCACCGCCACGCCGGCACCGACGAGCAGCGCTCCGGCCAGGCCCGGGCCGCGGGTGTAGGCCACCAGGTCCACCTCGGCGAGGCTGCAGCCGGCATGCGCCATGACCTGCTGCGCCAGCGGCAGCACGCGGCGGATGTGGTCGCGCGAGGCCAGCTCGGGCACCACGCCGCCGTAGGCCGCGTGCATCTCCACCTGGCTGTGCAGGGCCTCGGCCAGCAGGCGTGGCACACCGCCAGGCCGGGTCTCGACCAGCGCCACGCCGGTTTCGTCGCAGGAGGATTCGAAGCCCAGCACTTTCATCGGGTGGCAAGTCTTTCGGCGGTGGGCGCGGGGTCGTGGCAGGCAGCTGGCACAGGCTTTGCGTAGGTGAGCTTGACACTTTCGGGTGTCTGTCTATCTCCTCAGCAGGGCATGAGCCCAGTCACCTCCCTGACGCAAGTCAGGGAGGTCTTTTTTTGGTGCGCGCGGTTGCAGGCTGGTGCACCACGCGCCTCAGTGGTTCTCGCGGGCGTGGTTGATCGTGTACTTCGGTATCTCGATCGTGATGTCCTCGTCGGCCATCAGCGCCTGGCAGCTCAGGCGCGAGACGGGCGTCAGGCCCCAGGCCTTGTCGAGCAGGTCTTCCTCGATCTCGTCGATCTCGCCCAGCGACTCGAAGCCCTGCTTCACCACCACGTGGCAGGTGGTGCAGGCGGCGCTCATCTCGCAGGCGTGTTCGATGGCGATGCCGTTTTCCAGCAGGGCTTCGCAGACCGAGGTGCCGGTGGCCGCCTCGATGGTGTCGCCCTGGGGGCAGAGCTCGGCGTGGGGCAGGATGTGGATGATGGGCATGATCAGACGGGTTCAGACATCTTCAAGACGGCGGCCGGCCAGCGCCTGGCGTATGCCCTGGTTCATGCGCGCACCGGCGAAGGCTTCGGTGCCTTCGGCCAGGGCCTTGACGGCGGCCTCGATGGCGTCGGCGTCGCTGCCCTCCGCGGCGGCGGCCGTGGCGCGCAGCAAGGCCTCGATGGCGCTGCGTTCTTCGGCACTGAGCAGCGTACCGTCCATTTCCAGCGCCGCACGCGTGGCCAGCACCAGGCGTTCGGCATCGACGCGGGCTTCGCGCAGCTTGCGCGCGGCCATGTCGTCTTCGGCGTGGGCGAAGCCGTCCTTGAGCATCTGCGCAATCTGGTCATCGGCCAGGCCGTAGCTGGGCTTGACGGTCACGGCCGCCTCGACGCCGCTGGTGAGCTCTTTGGCGCTGACGCTGAGCAGGCCGTCGGCATCGACCTGGAACGTGACGCGGATGCGTGCGGCGCCCGCCACCATGGGCGGGATGCCGCGCAGCTCAAAACGCGCCAGGCTGCGGCACTCGCTGACGAGGTCACGCTCGCCCTGCAGCACATGGATGGCCATCGCGGTCTGGCCGTCCTTGAAGGTGGTGAATTCCTGCGCCTTGGCCACCGGGAGCGTGGTGTTGCGCTCGATGACGCGCTCGACCAGGCCACCCATGGTCTCCAGGCCGAGGCTGAGCGCAATGACGTCCAGCAGCAGCAGTTCGCCGTCGCGGGCGTTGCCGGCCAGCGCATTGGCCTGGATGGCCGCGCCCAGCGCCACCACCTCGTCGGGGTCGAGGTTGGTCAGCACCTCACGCCCGAACAGCTCGCTGACGGCCGCGCGCACGGCCGGCATGCGCGTGCTGCCCCCCACCATCACCACGCCCTGCACTTCTTCGCGCGACAGCTTGGCGTCGCGCAGCACCTTGCGCACGGCGGCCAGGGTGCGGTGGATGAGCGGCTGCGCCAGCTGCTCCAGCTGGGCGCGCGACAGCGTCACCCTGACCTCGCTGCCCGCCAGCACGGCCTGCCAGTCGGTGGCGTCGGCGGTGCTCAGGGCTTCTTTGGCGGCCCGTGCCGCCACCAGCGCAGCGCGCTTGTCGTGCGCGCTGCGGGCCACCACGCCGGCCTGGGCCAGGGCCCAGTCGGCGACGGCGTGGTCGATGTCGTCACCGCCCAGGGCGGCGTCGCCGCCGGTGGCCACGACCTCGAACACGCCCTGCGTCAGGCGCAGCAGGCTGATGTCGAAGGTGCCACCGCCCAGGTCGTACACGGCATAGAGGCCTTCGCTGCCGTTGTCCAGGCCGTAGGCCACCGCGGCGGCCGTGGGCTCGCTGATCAGGCGCAGCACGTTCAGGCCTGCCAGCTGCGCCGCGTCCTTGGTCGCCTGGCGCTGGGCATCGTCGAAGTAGGCCGGCACGGTGATGACGGCCCCGAAGATCTCGTCGCTGTCGAAGCTGTCCTCGGCGCGCTGGCGCAAGGCCGCCAGGATCTCGGCGCTCACCTCCACCGGCGACTTGTCGCCCTCGCGCGTGCGGATGGCCAGCATGCCGGCGCCATCGACAAAACGGTAGGGCAGCTTCTCCGTGCCGGCCACGTCGGCCAGCTTGCGGCCCATGAAACGTTTGACCGAGACCAAGGTGTTCTCCGGGTCCTCGGCCTGCGCGGCCAGGGCCGGGTGGCCGATCTGGCGCCGGCCGCCTTCCAGGTAGCGCACCGCGGAAGGCAGCAGCACGCGGCCCTGTTCGTCGGGCAGGCATTCGGCCAAGCCATGGCGCAAGGCGGCCACCAGCGAGTGCGTGGTGCCGAGGTCGATGCCCACGGCAATGCGGCGCTGGTGCGGGTCTGGCGCCTGGCCGGGTTCTGAGATCTGTAGCAGAGCCATCTTGTTCTGGGTGTTGGGCGCTGAAGGTGTCAGCCCGGGCTGTCCAGGGCTTCCAGGCGGCGGTGGATGTCGTGGCGGAAACGCGCCACGAACATCAGCGCACGCACCTGGGCGGCCGCGGCGGCGGTGTCTTGTTGGTCGTCCAGCAGTTGCTGCAGTTCAGCCAGCATGCGCGCTTCGTAGGCCGCCATCTCGGCGTCCAGGTGCTCCACCGCGGCCTGGCCCTGGGCTTCGTCCAGGGCCTCGCGCCATGCCATCTGCTGCATCAGGAAGGCCGTGGGCATGGCGGTGTTGCGCTCGGCATCCACCGGCACACCACGCCGTTCGCACAGGTAGGCAGCGCGGGCCAGCGGGTCCTTCAGGCAGGCGTAGGCCTCGTTCACGCGCACGGCCCACTGCATGGCCAGTCGCTGCGCCGCGGCGCCCTCGCTGGCGAAGCGGTCGGGGTGCACGCGGGCCTGCAGGTCGCGGCGGCGGGCGTCGAGCTCGGCACGGTCCAGCGCCTGCCGCGCGGGCAGGCCGAAGAGCGTGAAGTGGTCGTCGCCGAGGTTCATGGTGCTTGAAAAGACAAGGCGCGGCATCGATGCCGCGCCCTTCGTGTGTATGCCGGACTCGCCGGCCCCGCAGCGCAGCTCAGACGCGGAAGGACTCTCCGCAACCGCAGCGGTCTTTTTCGCGCGGGTTGAAGAACTTGAAGCCTTCGTTGAGGCCTTCGCGCACGAAGTCGAGTTCGGTGCCGTCGATGTAGGGCAGGCTCTTGGGGTCGACCAGGACCTTCACGCCGTGATCTTCGAAGATCACGTCTTCGGGCGCCACGTCGTCGGCGTACTCCAGCTTGTAGGCCAGGCCCGAGCAGCCCGTGGTCTTGACGCCCAGGCGCACGCCCACGCCCTTGCCGCGACGGCCCAGGTAGCGTGTGACGTGCCGCGCTGCGGCTTCGGTGAGGGTGACTGCCATGTCGGGGCGACTCAGTGCGCGGAAGCTTCGGCGCTGGCCTGGCCGTGCTTGGCCTTGTAGTCCTGCACGGCAGCCTTGATGGCGTCTTCGGCCAGGATGCTGCAGTGGATCTTCACCGGCGGCAGCGCCAATTCTTCGGCGATCTGCGTGTTCTTGATGGTCACCGCCTCGTCGAGCGTCTTGCCTTTCACCCATTCGGTGACCAGCGAGCTGGAAGCGATGGCCGAGCCGCAGCCGTAGGTCTTGAAACGCGCGTCCTCGATCAGGCCCGTGACCGGGTTGACCTTGATCTGCAGCTTCATCACGTCGCCACAGGCCGGGGCGCCGACCATGCCGGTGCCCACCGTGTCGTCGCCCTTTTCGAAGCTGCCGACGTTGCGGGGGTTTTCGTAGTGCTCAACAACTTTTTCGCTGTAGGCCATGGTGTGCTCCTCGATGTTCTGGGGGTGTCAGTGGGCGGCCCACTGAATGGTGCTGATGTCGATGCCGTCCTTGAACATCTCCCACAGCGGGGACAGGTCGCGCAGCTTGCCGACGTTGGCCTGCAGGGTGCTGACGGCGTAGTCGATCTCTTCGGCCGTGGTGAAGCGGCCGATGGTCATGCGCAGGCTGCTGTGCGCCAGCTCGTCGCTGCGCCCCAGGGCGCGCAGCACGTAGCTGGGCTCCAGGCTGGCGCTGGTGCAGGCGCTGCCCGAACTGACGGCCAGGCCCTTCACGCCCATGATCAGGCTCTCGCCTTCCACGTAGTTGAAGCTCGCGTTCACGTTGTGCGGCACACGGCGCTCGAGGTCGCCGTTGATGAAGACCTGCTCGATGCCGCTGATGCCGTCCAGCAGGCGTTTCTGCAGCATGCGGATGCGCTCGATCTCTGCGCCCATCTCGGTGCGGGCGATCTCGAACGCCGCGCCCATGCCGACGATCTGGTGCGTGGGCAGCGTGCCGCTGCGCATGCCACGCTCATGGCCACCACCATGCATCTGCGCTTCGATGCGCACACGCGGCTTACGGCGTACATACAGCGCGCCCTGGCCCTTGGGCCCGTAGGTCTTGTGCGCCGACATGCTGAACAGATCGACCGGCAGTTGCGCCATGTCGATGGCCACCTTGCCGGTGGCCTGCGCACCGTCCACGTGGAGGACGATGCCGCGCTCGCGGCACATCGCGCCGATGGTCTCGATGTCTTGAATGACGCCGATCTCGTTGTTCACCAGCAGGATGGAGGCCAGGATGGTGTCCTTGCGCAGCGCGTCCTTGAACTTGTCGAGGTCGACCAGGCCATTGGCCTGCACGTCGAGGTAGGTCACCTCGAAGCCCTGGCGCTCGAGTTCGCGCATGGTGTCGAGCACGGCCTTGTGCTCGGTCTTCAGCGTGATGAGATGTTTGCCGCGGCTGCTGTAGAAATTCGCGGCGCCCTTGATGGCGAGGTTGATGGACTCGGTGGCACCGCTGGTCCAGACAATCTCGCGCGGATCGGCGTTGATCAGGCCGGCCACCTGGGCACGCGCCTTTTCCACGGCCTCTTCGGCCTCCCAGCCCCAGGCATGGCTGCGGCTGGCGGGGTTGCCGAAATGCTCACGCAACCACGGGATCATGGCGTCCACGACACGCGGGTCGCAAGGCGTGGTGGCGCCGTAGTCGAGATAGATCGGAAAGTGCGGGGTCATCGCGGAAAGCTCTACTTGGGTTTACTTCGTGAAGGCGTTGCCCAGGGCAAACACGGAATTCGGCGCCGTCACCTTGATGGGCTTGACGACCGGAACACTGCTGATGGCGCGCTTGACCGGCACGGCGTCGATGGACACACCCTTGGCCAGTTGCTCATCCACCAGCTTCTGCAGCGAAATGGAGTCGAGGAACTCGATCATCTTGGTGTTCAGGCTGGCCCAGAGGTCGTGCGTCATGCACTTGCCGCTGTCTTCGCCCATGCAGCCTTCCTTGCCCGAACAGCCCGTGGCGTCGATGGGTTCATCCACGGCCACGATGATGTCGGCCACGGTAATTTCACCGGCGCCACGGCCCAGCGAATAACCGCCGCCCGGGCCACGCGTGCTTTCCACGAGTTCGTGGCGGCGCAGCTTGCCGAAGAGTTGCTCGAGGTAGGACAGGGAGATCTGCTGGCGTTGGCTGATGGCGGCCAGCGCCACCGGGCCGGCGTTGGAACGCAGGGCCAGGTCGATCATCGCGGTAACGGCAAAGCGGCCTTTGGTAGTGAGTCGCATGAAGTTCTCCAAGCACGCGGGGTGCCAAGGCTGCGGTTTTCAGCACGGCGCCAAAGCCTGGCCAAGGTGCCGAACCGCGCGGGGCCTGCACGTTGGCAGGTTTGCCCGACTGATTTGCTCAAGTTTAACCCAAGGGCGATTTCCGGGTGGTCCGGGGCCACGGACCCCGAGCACCGGATGGTTTTGTCAGGCGTCAGGCGCACGCGCGCGCAACTGGCCTGTCAGGTGCACCAGCAAACCGTCGCAGGCGTCCTCCACCAGGTCCAGCACCCGCTCGAAGCCGGCCGTGGCGCCGTAGTAGGGGTCAGGCACATTGCGCTCGCCAGCAAAGCGCCGGGCGTGCGGCATCAGCAGCTCGATGCGCGCCCGGGTGGCGGGCGGCGCCTTGCGCTGCATCCAGGCCAGGTGGTCTTCGTCCATGGCCAGCAGCAGATCGAACTGCATGAAGTCGGCTGGCCGCACCGGCCGTGCCTTCAGGTGGCGCAGGTCGTAGCCGCGGGCGGCGGCGGCTTTCACGGCACGCGGGTCGGGCGCTTCGCCCGTGTGATAACCCTGGGTGCCGGCGGAATCCACCACCACGCGGCCGGCCAGGCCGGCGCGCGCCAGGCGCTCGCGCAGCACGCCCTCGGCCGTGGGTGAGCGGCAGATGTTGCCGGTGCAGACCATCAAGATCCGCAGTTCGGCCGCGGCGGCTTGCGCGGGGTCGAAGCCCGGCCGGGCCGGCGCCGTCTTGCCCTTCAACCAGCCCTTCAGCCGCGCGATCATCAGGCCGCCCCTTTCAGCTGGGCGGCCGGAATCAGCGGCACCACGTCGTGTCCGCTGCCCCCGAAGGCCTGTTCGCGCAGCAGCGCCAGCTGGTCGCGCACGCGCGCTGCCTTCTCGAACTCGAGGTTGCGCGCGTGTTCCAGCATCTGCTTTTCCAGCAGCTTGATGCGCTTGCCGAGGTCTTTTTCGCTCATGCCTTCGACCTCGGCTGCGGCCTGCGCCGCCTTCAGGTCGTCCTTGGCGCTCTTGTCCGACACCGCGCCGTCGATCATGTCGCGGATGCGCGTGCTCACGCTCTTGGGCGTGATGCCCAGGGCCAGGTTGTGCGCGATCTGCTTGGCACGCCGGCGCTCGGTTTCGCCGATGGCGGCCTTCATGCTGTCGGTCATCTTGTCGGCATACAGGATGGCGCGGCCGTTGAGGTTGCGCGCGGCGCGACCGATGGTCTGGATCAGGCTGCGCTCGGCGCGCAGGAAACCTTCCTTGTCGGCGTCCAGGATGGCCACCAGGCTGACCTCGGGCAGGTCCAGGCCCTCGCGCAGCAGGTTGATGCCCACCAGCACGTCGAACATGCCCAGGCGCAGGTCGCGCAGGATCTCCACGCGCTCCACGGTGTCGATGTCGCTGTGCAGGTAGCGCACCTTGACGCCGTTGTCCGAGAGGTATTCGGTCAACTGCTCGGCCATGCGCTTGGTGAGCGTGGTGACGAGCACGCGCTCGTTGATCTTCACGCGCTCGCGGATCTCCTGCAGCACGTCGTCCACCTGCGTGCCGGCGGGGCGCACTTCGACCTCGGGGTCCACCAGGCCGGTGGGGCGCACCACCTGCTCGACCACGGCGCCGGTGTGTTCCTTCTCCCAGTTGCCGGGGGTGGCGCTGACGAAGATGCTCTGGCGCATCTTGCCCTCGAACTCCTCGAACTTCAGCGGCCGGTTGTCCAGCGCGCTGGGCAGGCGGAAGCCGTATTCCACCAGCGTGGTCTTGCGTGCGCGGTCGCCGTTGTACATGCCGCCGAACTGGCCGATCAGCACATGGCTCTCGTCGAGGAACATCAGCGCGTCGCGCGCCAGGTAGTCGATCAGCGTCGGCGGCGGGTCACCGGGCTTGGCGCCGCTCAGATGGCGCGTGTAGTTCTCGATGCCCTTGCAGTGGCCCACCTCCTGCAGCATCTCCAGATCGAAACGCGTGCGCTGCTCCAGGCGCTGAGCCTCCACCAGCTTGCCGCCCTTGACCAGCTCGTCCAGACGCGTGCGCAGCTCTTCCTTGATGGTGGCGATGGCGTCCACCACACGTTCACGCGGCGTCACGTAATGGCTGCTGGGGTAAACGGTGAAGCGCGGGATCTTCTGCCGCACGCGGCCGGTCAGCGGGTCCAGCAGCTGCAGGGCCTCGACCTCGTCGTCGAAGAGCTCGATGCGCAGGGCCAGCTCGCTGTGCTCGGCCGGAAAGATGTCGATGGTGTCGCCGCGCACGCGGAAGGATCCGCGGCTGAAGTCGACCTCGTTGCGCTTGTACTGCATGCGGATCAGCTGCTGGATCACGTCACGCTGGCTCATCTTGTCGCCCACGCGCAGCGTCATCACCATCTGGTGGTAGTCGGCCGGGTTGCCGATGCCGTAGATGGCGCTGACGCTGGCGACGATGATCACGTCGCGCCGCTCCAGCAGGCTTTTCGTGGCGCTCAGGCGCATCTGCTCGATGTGCTCGTTGATCGCGCTGTCCTTCTCGATGAACAGGTCGCGCTGCGGCA
>LNFM01013466.1_pt1 | contig 10404 bp, 11 predicted proteins | sample 596031 | NCBI WGS metagenome assembly LNFM01 (sample SAMN04254537, study PRJNA301005) | activated carbon metagenome | isolation source: dual media filters at the Ann Arbor, Michigan drinking water treatment plant | place: USA: Ann Arbor | reverse complement strand
GGCGATCGTCATTGGCGTGGCGCTGTACCAGGCGCGCACGGGCCAGTTCTCGCCGGGAGATTTCATCACTTTCCTCACCGCCGCGATGCTGCTGCTGCCGCCGCTGCGGCATCTGGCGGCATTGAACGGACCGCTGGCGCGCATGCTGGCGGCCGGCGAAAGCGTGTTCGCGCTGATCGATGCGGACAGCGAAGCCGAGACCGGCACCCGCACGATCGAGCGCGCGCGGGGGCAGGTGAGCTTCGACCGGGTGAGCTTCGGCTATCCCGGCGCCAACCAGCCGGCGCTGCGCGAGCTGTCGCTCGATGTACGGCCGGGAGAGACGATCGCGCTGGTCGGTCCGTCAGGCGCCGGCAAGACCACGTTGGTCAACCTGCTGCCGCGCTTCATCGAGCCCACCGGGGGCGAGATCCGCCTCGATGGCGTGCCGCTGCGCGAACTGACGCGCGCGAGCCTGCGTGAACAGATGGCGCTGGTATCGCAGGACGTGGTGCTGTTCGACGACACGGTGGCGGCCAACATCGCCTTCGGCGCGCGGCGCGGTGCCACGAAGGAAGAGATTCGCGCCGCTGCCCAGGCCGCCTTCCTGCTGCCGTTCATCGACGACCTGCCGCAGGGCTTCGACACGCGCATCGGCGAGAACGCAGTCAAGTTGTCGGGCGGCCAGCGCCAGCGCCTGTCGATCGCCCGCGCGCTGCTCAAAGACGCGCCGATCTTGCTGCTCGACGAAGCCACCAGCGCGCTCGATTCGGAGTCGGAGCGCTACGTGCAGCAGTCGCTGGAACGGCTCATGCACGGGCGAACCACGTTCGTGGTCGCGCATCGGCTGTCCACCATCGAACGCGCGGATCGCATCGTGGTGCTGGAGTCCGGTCGCATTGCCGAGATGGGCAGCCACGCCGAGCTGATGGCGCGCGGCGGGCTGTACGCGACGCTGCACCGAATCCAGTTCGCCACGGGTGAGACTGCGCCCGCAGCGGCGACAGCCCGTACCTGAACCGACGTCAGGTTGGCGCTTCGCACGCTGCCTTCTAAAGGAGACCCCGATGAGCCTGCCGATCAGCCGCTATCCGATCCCCGATCTGGCCACGCTGCCCGACGACGTGCGCGCGCGCATCCTTGCCGTGCAGGAGAAGTCGGGCTTCGTGCCCAACGTGTTCCTGGTGCTGGCGCACCGGCCCGACGAGTTCCGCGCGTTCTTCGCGTATCACGATGCGCTGATGGAAAAGGACGGCGGACTGAGCAAGGCCGAGCGCGAGATGATCGTGGTGGCCACCAGCGGCGCCAACGGCTGCCAGTACTGCGTGGTCGCGCATGGCGCGATCCTGCGCATCCGCGCGAAGGACCCGCGCGTGGCCGACCAGGTGGCGATCAACTACCGCAAGGCCGACATCACGCCGCGCCAGACGGCGATGCTGGACTTCGCGATGCAGGTTGCGCTGGCCTCGCAGACGGTGGGCGAGGCCGAGTTCGCCGCGCTGCGCGTGCACGGTTTCAGCGACGAAGACGCCTGGGACATCGCCGCCATCGCCGCGTTCTTCGCGATGAGCAACCGGCTCGCCAACACCACCGGCATGCGCCCCAACGACGAGTTCTATCTGCTCGGCCGCCTGCCGAAGGGCCAGTAAGCAGGGACAGCAGGCGGCAGTCCAGCGGCTTGCGTGTGCCGGCTGCGCCGGTCGGTTCCGTAGAATTCCCGGCGAATCGACCATCCTGAAAGAAACGACATGCGAGTGACCGTGATCGGCACCGGCTACGTGGGCCTGGTGACCGGCGCCTGCCTGGCCGACGTGGGCAACGACGTGCTGTGCATCGATGTCGATGCCGCCAAGATCGAACGCCTCAAGCGCGGCGAGATTCCGATCCACGAGCCGGGGCTTGACCAGGTGGTGTTGCGCAACGTGGCTTCCGGGCGGCTGAGCTTCTCGACCGACTACACCGATGCCGCCACCCACGCGCCGATCATCTTCATCGCGGTGGGCACGCCGTCGGGTGAAGACGGCTCGGCCGACCTGTCGCATGTGCTTGCCTGCGCGCGCGAGCTGGGCCGACGGGTGCAGGGCGACGCGCTGGTGGTGGTCAAGTCCACCGTGCCGGTGGGCACCAATGACCAGGTGCGCGCCGCCATCCGCCAGGAGCTGCAAGCGCGCGGCGTGAAGCATCACGTCACCACCGCATCGAACCCCGAGTTCCTGAAAGAGGGCTTCGCGGTCGACGACTTCATGAAGCCCGATCGCATCATCGCCGGCGTGGACGATCCCAAGTCGGCCGAGGCGATGCGCCAGTTGTATGCGCCGTTCAACCGCAACCGCGACCGCCTGGTGCTGATGGAGGTGCGCTCGGCGGAGTTCACCAAGTACGCGGCCAACTGCATGCTCGCGGTACGCATCTCGTTCATGAACGAGATGGCGAATATCGCCGATCGGCTGGGCGTCGATATCGAGCAGGTGCGCCACGGCATCGGCTCCGATCCGCGCATCGGCCCGCACTTTCTCTATGCCGGCGCGGGTTTCGGCGGCTCCTGCTTTCCCAAGGACCTGCGCGCGCTGATCCACACCGCGGAAGAGAACAACGAGCCGGCCGAGATGATGCAGGCCGCCACCCGCGTGAACCTGCGCCAGCGCCGCATCCTGGCCGACAAGATCAAGCGCCATTTCAAGGGCGATGTCGCCGGCCGCACCATCGCCATGTGGGGCCTGGCGTTCAAGGCCAACACCGACGACATGCGCGAGGCCTCCAGCCTGGCGATCATCGAGGCGCTGACCGGCGCCGGTGCGCGCGTGCGCGCCTACGACCCGGTGGCACTGGACAACGCGCGCGGCATGCTCGGCAAGCACGGTGGCGTGGAGTTCGTGCGCTCGGCACGCGAGGCGCTGGCCGGGGCCGATGCGCTGGCCGTGGTCACCGAGTGGCTGGAGTTTCGCAGCCCCGACTTCGCCGAACTGGCCAAGGCGCTCAAGGACAAGGTCGTGTTCGACGGCCGCAACCTGTACGACCCGGCCGCCGTGCGCGCCGCCGGGTTGACCTACTACGGCATCGGGCGGGGCCACGCGTGAGCACGGTGCTCGTCACCGGGGCCGCCGGCTTCATCGGCCACTTTGTCGCCCAGCGGCTGCTGGAGCAGGGCGCGACGGTCATCGGGCTGGATAACCTCAACGATTACTACGATCCCAAGCTGAAGGAAGACCGGCTGGCGCGGCTGACGCAGGGTCCGCACGCCGCGCGCTTTCGTGTCGCGCGCATCGATCTTGCCGACCGCGCGGCAATGGAAGCACTGTTCGCCCGCGAGCGCTTCGATTCGATCATCCACCTGGCCGCGCAGGCCGGTGTGCGGTACTCGCTGACCCACCCGCATGCCTACGTGCAGAGCAACCTCGCCGGGTTCATGACGATTCTGGAAGGCGCGCGCGCGCAGCAAGTGCGCCACCTGGTCTATGCGTCGTCGAGCAGCGTCTATGGCGCCAACACCAAGCAGCCGTTCGCGGTCGCCGACCCGGTGGACCGGCCGATCAGCCTGTACGCCGCCACCAAGCGTGCCAACGAGTTGATGGCCTACGTGTACGCGATGCAGTTCGGGGTGGCCGCCACCGGGTTGCGCTTCTTCACCGTGTACGGCCCCTGGGGCCGGCCTGACATGGCGGCGTTCAAGTTCACCCAGGCGATCCTTGCCGGCCAGCCGATCGACGTCTACAACTTTGGCGACATGCAGCGCGACTTCACCTACATCGACGACATTGTCGAAGGGGTGTTACGGGTGCATGAACGCGCCCCTGCGGTGGACGCCGACGGCGTGCGCCACAAGGTCTACAACATCGGCAACCACCGGTCCGAGCCGCTGATGCGCTTCATCGAGGTGCTGGCCGCCGCCATTGGCCGCCCCGCGCAGATGAACCTGATGCCACTGCAGCCCGGCGACGTGAAGTCCACCTACGCCGACACCGATGACCTGCGCCGCGAGTTCAACTGGACGCCCACCACACCGATCGACGTGGGCCTGCCGCGTCTGGTGCAGTGGTATCGCGACTACTACGGCGGCTGAGCCCGATCAGGCCAAGGCCACCTGATAGGTGGCGATCGGCTCCTCGGCGCACAAGCCGGGCAGGCGGGCCGGGCCCGGCAGCTCATCCAGCGGACTGAGTACACCGCGGCCGGCGCGGTTGAGCACATGCGTGTACACCATGGTCGTGTCCACATGGCTGTGCCCCAACAGTTCCTGGATCGTGCGAATGTCCTGCCCGCGCTCCAGCAGGTGGGTGGCGAACGAGTGACGCAGCGTATGCGCACCCACCGGCTTGGCGATGCCTGCCGCCGCCACCGCGCGCTTGAGGGCGCGCTGCACGCCCTGCTCGAACAGGTGATGGCGGCGTCGTTCGCCCGAGCGTGGGTCAGTGGAGTCATGATCGGACGGAAAGACCCAGAACCAGGCCCAGCTCTCGCCGGCGCGCGGGTACTTGCGATCCAGGCCCTCCGGCAACGCCACGCCCGGGCGCAATGCAGCGCGATCAGCCGCCCACAGCGCATGGGCGCGCGCCACCTGCTCGCGCAGTGCCGACTGCACACGGGCCGGCAGCATGACCACGCGGTCTTTCTTGCCCTTACCCTGCTGCCGCACCACGATCAGGCCGCGGTCAAAGTCAACGTCCTTCACGCGCAGGCGGATGCACTCCATCTTGCGCATGCCCGTGCCGTACAACAGCCGCGCGACCAAGCCCTCCACGCCCGCCATGCGCACAAGCACGCGCTCCACCTCCGGCCGGCTGAGCACCGTGGGCACGCGCACCGGCACGCGCGGCCGGCCGATGGTTTCCATCCACGGCAGTTCCTGACCAAGCACCTTGCGGTACAGGAAGAGCAGGGCGGACAACGCCTGCCGGTGCGTTGACTCCGACGCCCGCTGCACACTGGCCAAGTGGGTGAGAAACGCCGCAACCTCGACCCCACCCATCTCGCGCGGGTGGCGCATGGCGTGGAAGTGAATGAACGCGCGCACCCAGTGTCGATACGACTTCTCAGTACTCAGGCTGTAGTGCGCGCAACGAATCTGCGCGCGCAACTGATCGAGCAGGCGAGGTGGTTTCGGGTCAGCGGGCAACATGGCGGCGAGTCAGATTTGCTGGCGTGTTAATACTGTAAGGCCTTACAGTATCTGCCTGTCAAGCCCCGCCAGATGGGCATCTGACCGTGATGACGCCGATGCTGATAACGAACCGCCGGACCCCGTTAAACCGCAGAACAGTCAGATCGTCTCGGGATTACTTAGCAAAATGAACAGGCGTTTTGGCGGTTAGCAAACTCAACCGACCCTGCCCAAAAGCGCATTAGACGACTCAACAGACCCGCTGCCTACCGGGGTTAGCAAACTCAACAAGTAGGCCCTGGACGGGCGATATGCGCCCGGTTCCAATGGGGCATGGCCCCCCGCACCCCGCCCCGCCTAAGGAAGAAGCGCGCCGAGCTCGCCTATGAGCGGCAGACGCTCGCTGCGCGCCTGGTCGAGGTCGACAGGGAGTTAGCCGCGGTCGACTACGCCTTGCACGTGTTGGACCCGGCGTGGCTCGCCCCGCGCACGGTCACGAAGCCTCGCCAACCGCTCGCTTTGCCCGTAGGTACCATTGCTCAAACGTGCCTGCTGGTGATGCGACAGCATGGCGCTCCCTTGTGGAGCGCCGAGGTCGCAGCCTTGGTCGCCGAGAGGCACAAGCTGTGTCTCACTGGCAAAGCGGCCAAGCAGCGGTTCGGGTCGAGTGTCTCAATGGCGCTTAGGCGCTACGAGCGCCAAGGCGTCCTGGAAGTGGTGGAGCAGCACACCTACACGAAAGCCTTGCGGTGGCGCTTGCGCACCACACCCGAAGGCAGGCTATCGCTGGCCCCCAGGGCGGCCTAAGGGCGAATAAGAGGCGGTGCTGTACGGGGGATGCCTGCCCCGACGCCAGCGCCCGTCACCTGCCCGCTTCCCGTCTCGACGACTCAGCTTGCGCGGGGCCTCATTCGGCTGCATTGCCGCCTGCGTGGTGAGCTGCTCAAGGCACGGGATGGCGAGGACGCCATGGTCGCGACCGAGTCGGCCACGCAGACGATGGAGCACATCGAGGCGCTACTCGCGTTTCTGGCGGTGCCGTTCAAACCGAGCGCACTCAAGCCGGTCCGCAGCCGGCTGCGCATCGGTCCTCTGGGCCACGGCGAGCTGCGAGCGGAAATCCTCGCCGCGCTACGCCTGAGCGCAACCTGGATGACCTACAACGAGCTGGCGGAGGTCATCAAGCTGAAGTTTGACATCACCTTGACGCCCAAGCAGCACCGCCACTTCGTTCAGAAGCTGCGGGAAGCCGTGCACGCGCTGAAAGGGCATGGTGCGGTCGAACCCGAGCGACACAGGCTGCAGGGCGAGTTCGACACCGAGCAACGCTGGCGCTTATCGCCGACGCTGTTCCGGGCCCGCTAGGCCTCGTCGTCCTGCTTCTTGCGGCGTGTGTACCGCCGCTTGGGTTTCGGTGGCGTGAGCATGCGCACCGAGCCCGTGGTCGGACGCCCACGCTTCTTCTTGACTCCGGACTTGTCGACCTCCAAGGCAGGCCCCATGTCCTCCGCCGGCAATGAAGGCTTCGGCTCGTCACGCTTGCCCCAGTAGTCGGCAAAGCGGACGGAGCGGCCCGCGTTGAGGACGCGCCAGATGAGGTCCTCGAACTGTTCGCGATTTGACCGCCCCGCCATTTCCTGACGCCACGCAAACTCCCAGCCGTACAGCTCAAGGTACTGAAGCGTCAATCGGTGCCAAGCGCCGCCCTGAGCAGCCCGGATGCGCGAGAAGAAGCCTTCAGCGTTGTTGGTGTGGAACCCCGCAGCAGACATGAACTCTTTGTTGTGATTGACGCGGAAATGCTCGTCGAACTCCCCGCTGAAAAAGTTGTAAGCGGAGTGCTCATCGGTAATGAGCATGGCGCTCTGCTCGCAGAACTGCTGTCCGAGCCTGAGCAGGTCGACTTGGTTCTCGGTCTTGACGACGGCCACCTTGTAGCGCCGTTGGCACTTCAGCCCAGCCTGAGCGAACACGACCAGGGCGTGCATATGCGGATTCACGGTCGCAGGCACTTTGCCGTTCCCGTTCAGCCCGGCGTTCTTCTGGTCGTTGCGCGCCGACAGGGATGCCCCTGTGCCGACGTTGTCGGGCCGGACGTACTTGAGGAAGTAAGCCGCGTCCGCCTGGATGTAGCCGCGCAGCGGAGGCTCGGCGAGCATGGTGTCCCGTAGCGCCTCACGCATCTTCAGCGTGAGGACGTGCACGGTCTGGTGCGACAAGTTGTAGAGCCCCGATAGCTCGCGCGACGAGATGCTGTCCTTGGCCTCCATGAAGTGCAGCATCAGCCCGAGTAGACGCGTGAGGTCCATGCGCGTGCTGTGGACGCGCGTGCCGGACAGCACGCTGAACTGCTTGCCGCAGAGCTTGTCCCGGCACTTCCAGCGTTTCACGCTCTCGCACCAGTAGTGCTCGGCAATGGTCCCGCAGGCCGGGCATGCCTGCTTGTTTGCGCCCAGGTGGCGCCAGCGGACCTTTGCAAGGTAGTCGTGGGCGTCGCCTTCGGTCAGGCCTGAGATGTCGTCGAGGCAGACGGTCCGGTAGCTAGGTCGCAGCAAGTAGCTGCGCTGGTCCTTGCTCTTGAGCCACTTCGCATTGGGTCCGCGCGACTTCTTTGGCGGCGTCGAAGCCACCGGCACGGCGGGCATCGGTGTGGCAAGGGCCTCGGTAGAGGTGGGTGGCGTCATCGGGTGGCCTCAGGGGCATGAACTCGCCCGTGTAGAGGGAGCCGTTTATGTACAAATCAAATGTGATGTATCGAGGTCGCAAGAAAGCGCGGCCTCATACGATATGTGCAAATCAAAATCGATGTGCCCATCCCTGTGAATCCCCGCGACTTCTACAAGTCGCGCGCCAAGGCGCTGCTCAAGGACCTTCGAGAGGACAAGCACGTGTCCTACGAGGAGCTCGCTGCGCGCCTGAAGCCGCTCGGAGTTCACATCGAGACACAAGCGCTCATCAACAAGGTCAACCGCGGCACGTACGGCTTCGTGTTTGCGCTGCAGGTGCTCGCGGCACTCGGCGTCCGGTCGATTGAAGTGCCGAGGTTCGAACCGCCAAAGCGCCCTGCGCCGAGCCAAGGCGAGCGGTCCTAGCTGCATCGACTGCGCGGGACGAGCAGCTCGCGTTGGCCTCGCAAGTCTCATGGGTCCGTCCCGCGGCAGAAGCGAGCCAGCGCACTCGCCAAGGCCTCCGCGACCCGCGGGTTGCCCAAACCAAGCTGGGCGTCGGAGTGCACGAGGTGCGGTCGCGACTCCTCGGTCCAACCTGCGTCATCGTCGTCAACGGCGACCCACCTCGGGTGCGCGTGGCGGCGCTGGACGTCGGCCCAGACCTCCATGCCCCGCGGGACATGCGGCTCTGCCTCGCGCAAGGCCAGGCCCGTTGTCGCTCCGACCACGCGCGGCCACAGCGCTGGGGGCAGTGATTGAGTCGCGCGGTCGACGCCGAAGACGCGGACCCAACGTGTCGACAGAATGATGCGAACGTCAGGGAACGGAGCAAGCAGTCGTTCGAGAGCGGTCGCGTGCTGAAACAGTGCGCCGCGCGCGACGGAGGCGCCGAACTGAGTCAGATGAACATCTGCGTGGTGGAGCACGCCGTCGAAGCCCAGGTAAAGCAAGGGTTGGCTCGTAGCGGGCGTCATGGCGTGCGCCCGCCCTGTTCTGGCCACGGCGCATAGCCAAGAAAGACTTCAAGGTCTATCGGGTAGTACGCGTCGTCGACGCCGGGAATCAACGGACACATGGCCAGGCGAAAGCGAGAGCGAAACGGTGCTCTGATGTGCGCAGGAAAGTCGCGGGCTCGCACGTAGGGCTGGCTTTCGTGCTCATAGAGGGGCACTTCGACTGGCGGTCGCCGGGGCCCGAGGCGTGCGTCGCTGCCGAGGCTCAGGCACCACGTTGTCAGCAAGAGCGGCCACACGCCCGCGTCCTGGTTGGCGCCAATTTCATGGTGAACGACCGCGGGCGCATCGGTCTCATCCTCGACGTGGCACTCGAAGCGGTCGAGGCAATAAAAGGTCCAGCGACTGATGCGACGACGCGGCGCGAACGGCGGCGACAAGTACAGCGTGGCCACGAGCACGTCCGGCACGAACAGATGCGGAAGGGCGGCGGGGACGATGGCCTCTTCATCTGCGAATGCGCGGCAGACTGCGCGTGCGACGAGGTCGTGCGTCGGCGCGGACCACCGGCGATAGCCGGTGAGCATTGCAGATGCGATGAGGTCGTTGTTGGCGTCATAGACGCAGACGGCGTAGTCCGCGTCGGCGCCGCCGCCGACATTCGCGATTTCGACAGTCGTCAGCGGCGAGAGGCTGTCTGTGATGATAAGTTCAAGCATTGCGTTTCTCCAGGCAAAGCGAATCCATGCGGCCCTTGAGGGCCGCTGATACGTGGGTGAGTCAGGCGGAGTGCGCCGCTAGGGGCGCGAGGCAGTGGAGGTCAGCGGGCACCTCCTGCGTACGAGCGGAACTGGCCGACGACGAGGCCGTAGAGCTCAAGCCGCTCGCGTGGCTTGATGTCCGGCACGTCGGGGTTGGCTGCCTTGAGGAAGAACCGGCTACCTGATTTGGCCAGATGCTTGACGGTGTAGTCGCCGTCAACGATTGCCACGACGATGTCGCCCACCGATGCCGGGCTGCCGCGTTCGACGACCACGGTGTCGCCGTCGAGGATGCCGACATCGCGCATGGAGTCACCCTTCACGCGCAGAAGCACCGTGCGGCCAGGCTGCTGGACGAGTGCCTCATCGATGGTGTGCTCTGTCGCCAGTTGCTCTTCGGCAGGCTCCGGCTGGCCGGCGCGGATGACGCCGAGCATCGGGCGCGCGAAGAAGCGCTTCGTTGGCGCCAATCGGCGGTCCGCCCCTTGCGTGAGATAGCCCGCTTCCTTCAGACGTCCGACGAGCTCGAAGACGCCGCCGGTGCTCGAGAACCCGAGCAGCGTGGCGATGTGCGACATCGACGGCAGAGCGCGGTGCTCCCGATAGTGCGCCTGCAGCTTCTCCAAGTGCGCCCGGTCGCGGTTGGCCATCTTTCGCTCCGAATGTTCGTTCGGAGCACTCTAAATCCATTCAGTATGCGGTCGTCAAGGGGTGAGAGAGCGAAAAGTGTGAGTCGCGGGCGTCAGCGTCTTGTAAACGGATTGCCGGAAGCAGATGTGGTGGCATCCACCACGACCGTGTTGCGTTGACGCAGCGTGTCGGCCCCTGCCGGGCCTACGGCGCCACGCTCATCCCGCTCGCCACGCTGAGCAGCAATCGAAGACTATTGCCGACCGACCGACGGTGATTGAAGTTCGCACACTTTCCTGTAACGTACGATAAAA
>LNFM01013465.1_pt1 | contig 10406 bp, 8 predicted proteins | sample 596031 | NCBI WGS metagenome assembly LNFM01 (sample SAMN04254537, study PRJNA301005) | activated carbon metagenome | isolation source: dual media filters at the Ann Arbor, Michigan drinking water treatment plant | place: USA: Ann Arbor | reverse complement strand
TGATCGGCGTCCACTCGTCGCGGGTCACCTGCTTCTGGGCTTCGGCGTCCCACTCCTCCTTCTGCATCAGGATGGGCAGGGAGATGTGGTCGGAGTACTTGCCGATGATCGACTTCAGTTTCCAGTGGCTGAGGTATTCCTCTTCGCCCGCGCGCAGGTGCAGGGTCACGCTGGTACCACGCGCCGCGCGCTCGATGTTCTCGACCTCGAAGTCCCCTGTGCCTTCGGAGCTCCAGCGCACACCCTGGTCGGTCGGCAAGCCGGCCCGGCGCGACTCGACCACGATGCGGTCGGCCACGATGAAGCCGCTGTAGAAGCCCACGCCGAACTGGCCGATGAGCTGGGCGTCCTTCTTCTGGTCGCCCTCGAGGGCGGCCATGAACTCACGGGTGCCGCTCTTGGCGATCGTGCCGAGGTTGGACACCGCCTCGTCCAGGCTCAGGCCGATGCCGTTGTCGGTGATCGTGATCGTCTTGGCCTCGGCATCGAAGGCCACCCGCACGTCGAGGTTGGGGGCGTCCTCGAACAGCTCGGGGTGGTTGAGCGCCTCGAAGCGCAGCTTGTCGCAGGCGTCGGAGGCGTTCGAGACGAGCTCGCGCAGGAAGATCTCCTTGTTCGAGTAGAGCGAGTGGGTCACGAGGTGCAGGATCTGCTTGACCTCGGCCTGGAACGAGAGGGTTTGTTTTTCCATGGTCATCTGGGGTGATCTCTGTGGTGGGAGCGCCTGCCCTCCGGCAGGGTGCGCGCGGCGCAGGCGGAGAGATGGGGATGCTCACCGGCATTTTCAAGCCATCGCCATCGCCCAGGGCCTGGGATTACAGGGATTACCCGCGGGTCGGCCGCGTATTTCCGAAGATCCCGGAACCTTTGCTCCGGCGCGGTGCACTGACTGGGCAAACCCATCGCAAGAACATGGTCGAGGGATGAACGAACTGCTCAGCTTTCCAGCCGCCGCGAGCGTGCCCCTGTGGACGCTCGAAGGCCTGCGCGGGACCGATCCGGTACTCGGCATGGCCATGCTGATGGGCATTGCCGTGGTGCTGGCGGAGTCGCTGCACCGCTCGACCCGGCTGCCGCGGGCCTGCGGCTACATGCTGGTCGGTGCGCTGGCGAGCCCGATGCTGCTGCGCCTGATCAACCCCACCGACCTCGATCCCTGGAAGCCCATCCTCGACCTCGCGATCGCGGTGCTGGTGTTCGAGCTCGGCAGCCGGATCCGGCCGCGCTGGCTGATCGACAACCCCCTGCTCGCGCTCACCTGCCTGCTCGAAGGCGCGGCCGCCGGCCTGGCCGTGACGGGGCTGCTGGTCTGGCTGGGTGCACCCATGCTGTCGGCAGCGGTGGCCGGTGCGGCCGCGATGTCGACCTCGCCGGTGCTGACGATGGCGGTGCTGCACGAGTCCCGCCCGCGGGGCCAGGTGACCGAGCGCCTGCTGATGATGACTGCGATCAACGGGGTGCTGGCGATGCTCACGCTCAAGGTCTGGAGCGTGATCGCGGTGTCGCCGGGGGGCGATCTGCTGGCCGCCGGCAGCAATGCGGTGGTGGTCATCAGCGGCTCCTTCCTGCTCGGCGCGGCCTGCGGCCTGCTGCTGGACAAGCTCAGCCGCCGCATGGACAACGCCCGCACCTTGCCGGTGCTGCAGATCGGGCTGGTGGTCAGCGCCAGCCTGCTGGCGGCGCAGTGGACCCTGTCACCGCTGTTCGCGCTGCTGGTGGCCGGCATGGTGGCGCGCCACCAGATGCGCCACACGCTGACGGTCGAGCCGCAGCTCGGCTCGGCCGGCGCCGTGCTGAGCGTCTTGCTGATGATCTGCCTGGGCGTGCTGTTCACGCTCGACGGCATTGCCAGCCTCTGGCCCTGGGTGCTCGCGATCATCGTCGCACGCCTGCTGGGCAAGGGCCTGGTGGTGGTCCTGCTGGCGCGGCCGAGCGGGCTGGGCTGGCAGCAGGCCGGTGCGCTCACGCTCGCGCTCCAGCCGATGAGCAGCCTGGCGGTGCTGCTGGCGGCCAGTTCCTTCGACTGGTCGGCCCAGTTCCCCGGCGTCGACGCAGGCGTGCTGCAGGCCCTGCTGATCGCCACCACCCTGATGCAGCTCACCGGGCCGCTGTGGAGCAGCCTCGCGCTGCGCCGCCTGGCCCACGAAGCCACCTGAGCCATGGCCCTCGACGCCTTCACCACCTCGCAGCCGCTGACCCTGGGCGTTGAACTCGAGCTGCAGCTCGTCAGCACCCACGACTACGACCTCGCCCCGCAGGCCGAGGACCTGCTGCGCGTGCTGCGCAACCACAGCGGCGCCTGGGACGTGAAGCCGGAAATCACCCGCAGCATGATCGAGATCGGCACCTCGATCCAGCGCGAGTACACCCCGCTGCTGGCCGAGCTGCACGACCTGCGCCAGCAGCTGTCGGACGGCGCCCGCAAGCTGAACATCGCGATCGCCGGCGGCGGCACCCACGCCTACCAGCACTGGAGCGCCCAGCGCATCTACCCGAGCGAGCGCTTCCACTACATCAGCGAGCTCTACGGCTACCTGGCCAAGCAGTTCACGGTGTTCGGCCAGCATGTGCACATCGGCTGCGAGAACGGCGACACCGCGCTGTGGCTGCTGCATTCGCTGTCGCGCTATGTGCCGCACTTCATCGCCCTGAGTGCGTCCTCGCCCTATGTGCAGGGCGTGGACACCGGCTTCGATTCGGCCCGGCTGAACTCGGTGTTTGCCTTCCCCCTGTCGGGCCGGGCCCCGTTCTGCACCACCTGGGACGAATTCGGTGTCTATTTCGACAAGATGACCAGCACCGGCGTGGTCCAGTCGATGAAGGACTTCTACTGGGACATCCGACCCAAGCCCGAGTTCGGCACCATCGAGCTGCGCGTCTGCGACACGCCCTTGACGGTGGACAAGGCCGCCGCGCTGGCCTGCTACCTGCAATGCATCTGCCGCTACCTGCGCGAAGAGCGGCCCTTCGAGCCCAGCGAGGACGACTACCTCGTCTACACCTTCAACCGCTTCCAGGCCTGCCGCTTCGGGCTGCAGGGCGAGTTCGTCGACCCCAAGACCAAGCAGCGCGTGAAGCTGCGCGACGACATCCTGCGCACCTTGTCGCGGGTGGACGAACATGCGATCGACCTGAACGCGCTGGATGCCAGCCGCGCGATCCGCGACAGCCTGTTCGACGGCAACGACGCCAGCGCACTGCGCCGGCTGCGCGATGCCGGGGAGCCGCTGCCCGGCGTGGTCGAGAGCGCCTCGCGGCGCTGGATGGCCGGCTGAGCGACCCTCGGCAAGGCCGGGCGGCCGGTCAATCCTCGGCGCGGCGCTCCGAACGCAGCCAGGTGTAGCTGAAGGCCACGCCGACCGAGGCGCCATCGCGGCGCCGCACCAAGGGGCTGGATTCGTTCGCGGCGCCCGACACCCCGTCGTAACGCCCGAAGGCAAAGACCCGCCAATCCGGGGACAGGCTGCGCGACACCGACACCGACAGGCGGGTCGAGATCAGCCCGGCCTCGGCCTGGTAGGCCGCGCGCGTGGCGGTGGCATAGACCGGGGCGACGCCGTACAAGGTGTCACCCAGCCGCCGGTCCCCCCAGACCGCACCGATGCTGGCGCTGTAGGCGGTGCCGCCACGCGTGCGGCGTTCATAAACGAGTTCGGGCTCGAAGGCCAGGCCGCGGCGGGCAAAGCCATCGCTCAGGTCGAACACGCCACGCAAGGGGAGCTCCGCACGCCAGCGGCCGCCACCGGCGCCGGTGGCGTCGGCCAGGTTCCACTTCAGCCGCGGGCCGAACTCGACCAGGGTGCCGAGATCGGGCATGCCGCGGCGCGCGTCGATGTCGCTCGAGTTGGAGCCCAGGGATCCCGAGAAGCCGATGTCGACTTCGAAGGTCGGCGTCTTCAGCGCCCTCAGGCCCGCCGTCCCGCGGTCGACCCGCAGCACACGCCCGCGGTAGATCGCGTAGGGCAGGACGAGCGCCCGCTGCACGTTCTGCTCGGCCCCCGGATAGGCCTGCTGGGACAGGCCGGTGGCGAACACGCCGACCTCCCACAGCGGCAGGCCGGGCGCCGCGCCCTGCGCCGAGGCCGGCAGCACCGTCGCTGCCAATGCCAGACAAGCCGTGGCCCGCCAGGTCAGGACACGACAGCGGAGGAGCGGCAGCAAAGGTCTCACGCGAACCCCAGAAAGTGGTGATGCCCGATTCTGGAGGGCCGCGGCCGCCCTGTGGCCTGCGGGGCCATGGCTCAGCCGCGCAGGCTGTCGCGCAGCGCACGCTTGAGCACCTTGCCGATGGGGCTGCGCGGCAGCTCCTCGACCAGGTGCACCGCCGCCAGCCGCTGGGTCTTGCCCACGCGCTCGTTCAGCCAGTCCTTCAGGGCCTCTGCGCTGTCGCTGCAGCCCGCCCGGCGCACCACGAAGGCCACCGGTGTCTCACCCCATTGCAGCGAAGGCACACCCACGACCGCCACCTCGAACACGCCGGGGTGCTGGATCAGCTGCGCCTCGAGGTCGCTCGGGTAGATGTTGAAGCCGCCGCTGATGACCATGTCCTTCTTGCGGTCGAACAGGGTGAGGAAACCGTCGGCATCGAAGCGACCGATGTCTCCGGTGCGGATGAAGCGCTTGCCGTCGGGCGCGAACCACTCGGCCTCGCGGGTCTTGCCGGGCTGCCGGTGGTAGCCGGTCATCATGCCGCCGGAGTGGCCGACCACCTCGCCCGCCTCGCCGGGTGGCACCTCGACGCCCTGCTCGTCGATCAGGCGGATGTCGTGCCCCTCGGCCGGGCGCCCGACGGTGTGCAGCTTGTCGGGATGCCGGTGGGCCTCGAGGATGCAGGTGCCGCCGCCCTCGGTCATGCCGTAGAACTCGGTCAGGCCGCCGGGCCAGCGGGCCAGCACATCGGCCTTCAAGGCCGCGCCGAAGGGCGCGCTGGTGCTGAACTTCATGCGGAAGCTCGACAGGTCGAAACGCTCGAACCCGGGCAGCGCCATCAGGCGCTGGTACTGCACCGGCACCAGCATGGTGTGGCTCACACGGTGGCGTTCGGCGAGCTGCAGGTAGCCCAGGGCGTCGAACTTCGGCATCAGCACCACGGTGCCGCCGAAGGCCAGGGTGGGAAAGAACACCACCAGCGTGGTGTTCGAGTACAGCGGGGTGGCGAGCAGGGTGACGGTGTCGGGCCCGTAGCCATAGGCCGCACCGCGCTTCACATGCACCCAGCGCATGCCATGGGGCTGCACGATGCCCTTGGGCTCGCCGGTCGTGCCCGAGGAGTAGATGATGTTGAAGGCATCCTCCGGCCCGATCGCGACTGCTTCGGGAACCGTTCCTTCGGGTGCCAGCCAGTCGGCCAGCGGCAGCGCATCGGCGGCCAGGCCGTCGAGGGCGATGCGCCGCGGCCCACCGGCCTCGGGCGGCGGCACCGCCGCAAAAGCCTCGGCATTCGCGGCGTCGACAAACAGGCAGCGGGCCGCCGCATCGGCCACCATGCGGGCCTGGGCAGCCGGCGTGGCGCCCGGCGCGAGCGGCGCCACGACCACCCCCGCACGCAGCGCGCCGAGAAAGACGACCGCATGGTCGACCGAGGCCACCGCACAGAGCGCGATGGCGTCGCCAGTGCGCAGCCCGTCGCGCTGCAGCGCGGCAGCGACCCGGTCGATGCGGCGATCGAAGGCCGCGTAGTCGAGCGCCTGCTCACCCGCCAGCACCGCCAGGCGCGACGGCGCGGCGCGCGCATGTTCACGGATCCGGTCGGCGATCAGGGCGAAGTTCGGGAAGTCGGGATCGTGCATGGTCGGGCGGGTTGAGGTGTCGGCGCTCACAGCGCCGCGTACACCAGGAACTTGTACTGGGCCCAGGCCTGCTCGCGCTGCTCGGGGGCCTGCATCATCCACACGGCGATCAGGTCTTCGACCGGATCGACCCAGAAGAAGCTGCCGGCCAGGCCGCTCCAGTGGTAGTCGCCGACGCTGCCCGGTACACCGGCCTGGCCGGGGGCCACGCGCACCGCCACACCGAGCCCGAAGCCGTAGCCCGGGCCGGGCAGGTAGCCGGTGCTGGCGCCGGGCAGGCGGCTCGCGCGGATCAGCTCGGGGCCGAGGTGGTCGCTGGTCATCAGCGCCACCGTCTTGCGCGACAGCAGGCGCCGGCCCTTGAGGCTGCCGCCACCGAGCAGCATGCGCGCAAAGCGCAGGTAGTCGCCGGCAGTGGACACCAGGCCGCCGCCGCCGCTCTCGAACACCCGCGGCTTGTTCACCCTGAGCAGGCGGATCGGCGCACCACTGACCGGGTCGCGCGCGAAGGGCTCCGCCAGGCGGTGTTGCTGGTCCGGCGGCACGAAGAAGCCGGTGTCGGCCATGCGCAGCGGCTCGAAGATGCGCTCGCGCAGGAAGTCGCCCAGGCGCTGCCCACTCAGGCGCTCGATCAGCGCGCCGAGCAGGTCGGTCGCCCGGCTGTATTCCCAGACGCTGCCCGGCGGGTAGGCGAGCGGCATGTTCGCCAGCCGCTGGGCGAAGACCTGGTTGTCGAGTCGCTCGGACTCGAGCCCGGCCTCGAGGTAGGCGGACTTCACGGGTGAACTGCCAAAGCTGCCGTAGGTCAGGCCGGCGGTGTGGCGCAGCAGGTCGTGCACCAGGGGCACGGTCGGCGTCGAGGGCGTGCTGGGAGGCAGGTCTTGCCGGCTCAGCGACAGGCGCCCGCGCGGGCCCCGCTCGACCACGCCGAGCTGGACGCCGTCGAACTCAGGCAGGTGCCGGGCCACCGGGTCGCGCAACCTCAAGCGGCCCTCTTCGACCAGCATCAGCAACGCCACCGAGACGATCGGCTTGGTCATCGAGTAGATGCGGAACACCGTGTCCTCGCTCATCGCCTGCCCGCTCTGCGGGTTGCGCAGCCCCAGCGCGGCCCGGTGCACCACCCGGCCGCGGTGCTGGACCAGCATCACCGCACCCGGGATCTGGCCGGCGTCGATGTCGCGCTGCACGGCGGCATCGAGGCGTTTCAGGGCGGGCTTGTGCATGGGGCTGTGAAGGCGGGGTGACGCTGCGTCGGGGGCGGCAGACGGCGCTCAGTAGCCGGCGGATGGGTCCACCGCACGCAGCGGTCGCTCACCCCGGCACACACTCTGCCAGGCCTCCAGGCACTGCAGCGCGACGGTGTCGGCCGAGGCCTGGGCCGCGATGTGGGGCGTCGCCCGGACCCTCGGATGCGACCAGACCCAGTGCCCGGCTTCGGGTGGCTCGCGCTCGAAGACATCGAGCGCGGCGCCGGCCAGGTGGCCGCTGTCGAGCAAGCTGCGCAGGTCGTTGTCGACCAGGTGCTCGCCGCGGCCCACATTGACCAGGTAGGCACCGGCCGGCAGCAGCGACAGGCGCGCCTGGTCGAGCAGCCCGCGCGTCTCGGCGGTCAGCGGCAGCGCACAGACGAGCACGTCGGACGAGGCCAGCAGCGCCGCCAGGCCCTCGGCACCGGCATGGCAGCGCACGCCGGGCAGCGAGCGCGGCCGGCGGCTCCATCCGGCCACCGGGCAGCCGAGCGCCTGGAACACGGTGGCGATCGCCTGGCCCACCGCACCCAGGCCGAGCAGCCCGATGCGGCAGGATTCCGGCGGGCGCACCGGGTGCCGTTGCCAGCGGGCCTGCAGCTGCTGGGCGCGGTAGACATCGAGCTCGCGGGTGTGGGCCAGCACGCAGGCCACCACGTACTGCGCCATCTGCGCGGCCTGTGCCGGGTCGATCACGCGGGTGATCGGCAGGCCCGGCGGCAGGTCGGCCACGCCGGTCAGCTTGTCGACACCGGCGCCGGTGGAGCACAGCAGCTTCAGGCGCGGATAACGCGGCAACACGCCCGCCTTCATGCGCCAGGCGAGGATGGCCCCGACCGCCTCGGGCGCCGGGTCGTCGAGCTCGGTCCAGACCGGGAGCCCGGGCGCAGCGCGGCGCAAGGCCTGGGCAAAGGGGGCCGACGGCAGCGGCGACGACAGGACCAGGATGCCCATGCAGGCAGCCTGGTTCAGACCGCGTAGCCAGGGTTCTCGCGGTCCAGGCGCCGCAGCAGGCCGGGCCACACGAGGCCCGCACCCAGGCCCTTGGAGACCTCGCGCGCCTGCTCGGGCATGCCGTCGACGATGGTCTGCGGCACGCGGATCAGCCGGCTGCCACCGGCCTGCGCGGCGATCTGGATCTCGCAGGCGCGCTGCAGGCGGTACATCGCCAGGAAGGCCTCGGCCACGTCGCGCCCGCAGGTCAGCAGGCCGTGGTTGCGCAGGATCATCTGGTTGGCGTCGCCGAGGTCGGTCACCAGGCGGGCCTTCTCCGCATCCTTCAGGGCCAGGCCCTCGTAGGCGTGGTAGGCCAGGCGCGTCAGCGGGAAGGAGGACTGCTGGCTGATCGACAGCAGCCCGTCCTCTTGCGCGGACACCGCCACCCCGGCCACGGTGTGGGTGTGGACCACGCAGCCGACCTTGGGCCGGGCCTCGTGCACCGCGCTGTGGATCACGAAGCCGGCGGGGTTGACGAGAAAGGGCGTGTCCATCAGCGGGCGGCCGTCGGCATCGACCTTCACCAGGCTGGAGGCGGTGATCTCCTCGAAGAACAGGCCGTAGGGGTTGATCAGGAACTCATGCGGCGCATGCGCCCCGGGGACCGCCGGCAGGCGCGCCGACAGGTGGGTGAAGACCAGGTCGTCCCAGCCGAACAAGGCCACCAGGCGGTAGGCCGCCGCGAGCTCGACGCGCAGTTGCCACTCTTCGGCAGAAACCAGTTGCTGGACGGAGGGAATGTGCAAAGGGGGAGTGGTCATGGTGCGGTCCGGGCGGTGGACGGTGCGGGCCGTGCATTCTCGCGCCTGCGGCACAGGGCGGCACGGGTCCACGGGCCGGGCACCGCCCGGGAAGGCGCCGCCGCCGCGGCGCGGGGCTTCATTTCGCGGCCAGGCCCAGGCGCTCGATCAGGGCCTTGTCCTTGGCAAAGGTCTCGACGGCCCACTGCCGGTATTCCTCGCCGGTGCGGTACCAGAGCGCCTGGTTCAACTGGTCGAGCACCTTCTGGTGCTCGGGGTCGTCCATCGCCTTCTTGAAGGCGTCGTGCAGGGTCTTGATGACCGCGGGGTCCATGCCCTTCGGGCCGACCAGGCCGTAGGGCGAGGACGAGACCACGTTGTAGCCGAGGTCCTTCGCGGTCGGCACGTTCGGCCAGCGCTTGGTGCGGGTGTCGCCGAAGGTCACGAGCAGGCGCATCTGGCCGTTGTCGACGAACTTGTCCCAGCCCGAGGCGTCGCTCTGCGCCATCACGTGGCCACCGAGCAGGGCCTGCTGCAGGTCGGCATTGCCCTTGAAGGGGATGTGGTTCAGCTTGACCTTGGCGTTGTCGGACAGCTCCTCCATCAGCAGGTGCGGCGAGGTGCCGATGCCGGTGGAGCCGTAGTCGATCTTGCCCGGCTCCTTGCGCGCCGCCTCGATGTAGTCGTTGAAGGTCTTGAAGGGCGAATCGGCGCGCACCGTGAAGCCGAAGGTGTAGCCCGAGACGCCGATGATGAAGCTGAAGTCCCGGATCGGATCCCAGCTCACCTTCTGCATGTGCGGCAGGCGCAGCATGCCCATCGGGAACTGGGCGATGGTGTAGCCGTCGGGCTTGGCGGTCAGCGCCATGGTGCTCGGGCCGAGGGTGCCGCCGGCGCCGGGCTTGTTCTCGACGATGATGTTCTGGCCGAGGTGCTTGCTGGCGATCTCGGCCAGCGCCCGGTGGTGGCGGTCGGTCGAGCCGCCCGCCGGCCAGGGCACGATCAAGGTGATCGGCTTGGCCGGGAAGGCCTGGGCCTGCGCCGGCGTGGGCACGGTGGCCAGCGGCGACAGCACCGCGGTGGCAACGGCGGCAGCAAGCAGCGAGCGCCTGGACGGGCCGGCGCTGCGGCGGGTGGTGAGGGTCGAGGGGGTCAAGGCGGGTCTCCTGTGGTGTGGTGGGCGGGTTGGTCGACCCGCAGGGTCAGAACAGTGGATGGCGCTGAAGCGCGGTCACGAGCCGAGGGTGGCGATGGCGCGCTCCTGCAGTTCGCGCCACTGCACCTTGCCGCTGCCCGACTTGGGCAGGCTGGGCACGAATTCGATCTGGCGCGGGCTCTTGTAGGCGGCCATGTGCCCATGGGCCCAGTCGATCAGCGCCTGCTCGCTGATGCGGCCGACCTGATCGGGCTTCAGCACCACCAGGGCCTTGACCGTCTCGCCGCGCCTCGCATCGGGCACGCCGATCACGCAGGCCTCCTGCACGGCCGGGTGGTGGTACATCAGGGCCTCCACCTCGGCCGGCCAGACCTTGAATCCGGCCGCGTTGATCATGCGTTTCAAGCGATCGACCATGAACCAGTAGCCGTCTTCGTCGACGCGGGCAAGATCGCCGGTGCGCAGGAAGCGCTTG
>LNFM01013463.1_pt1 | contig 10407 bp, 9 predicted proteins | sample 596031 | NCBI WGS metagenome assembly LNFM01 (sample SAMN04254537, study PRJNA301005) | activated carbon metagenome | isolation source: dual media filters at the Ann Arbor, Michigan drinking water treatment plant | place: USA: Ann Arbor | reverse complement strand
TTCAGAAGACGTCCTCGTTGCGTGTGCCGGATTGCCGGTCGCGAGGCCGGGCGCGTGTGTGGTTCAGCATGAACATGATCAGGCGTTCGTCGTGGCGGCGGTAGGTGGCGGTCATGACGCCGTTGCGGAAGAGGTAACGGGGAATGCCCGTTCGGGCGAGGGAGTAGCCCTTGTCGAGAAGCTCCTCCTCGCGGAGCTGCAGGGCCCTGTCCCAGCGTTCGCCGAAACGAAGGTCGGTGTCGCGCCACCGATAGAGCGTGCGCCGGTCGATCCCGGCACGCGCCGCCGAATAGCTGACCGAACCGGTCTTTTCGAGTTCGCGCAGGAAGGTGACCCGGCGGCGCAGGTTGGTGCGCCGCCGCGATTCGCCCACCCGCGGCGCGGTCCAAAGATATTCGGTGACGTTTTGCTGCCGATGATCCATCTCTATTCTCCTTTTGTTCCCAAAGCAGGATAGTAGAAAGGATAGGAAATAAGCGTCAAGGGCGGACTTGAACCGCTGCCGATATTTTTCGAAGTTGAAATACGCGACTGACGCGCGGCGCGCCCTTGCGCGATCCTGGTCCCTGCCAACATCGTGCTTGATCTCGTGGCCGACGATCCCGATGGGTCGGCGTGGTCGTTAACCCGCCCAGAAACCCGACTCGAATGGCACCCGGGCCTGCATCTATAATCAAAATTAAGTGAGCGACCGGCCCACACCGCCGCATGGAGAAAGGGGAGCGAAATGCCTCCAATTGCTCGCCGAGCCGCGGTAGCGGGACTTGGTTCGCTCGTTGTTGGCGCTCCTTCGGCAGCACAGACGGATTCGGCCCTGCCGAGAATAGGCTATGCAGGCTTCGGGTCTCGCGGTGAGTCGTTCGATGACTTTCGCGACGCTCTGGCCGCGCTCGGCTATCGAGACGGTCAAAACATTCGCGTCGAGGCTCGCTTCGCTGGTGGCGACGTAGAGCGGCTGAAAGTTCAGCTCGCTGAACTTGTCGATTTGCAGGTTAAGGTCATCTTCGTATCGTCTACCCGCACCGCGCTTGCAGCACGGGCGGCTACTCAGACCACACCCATCGTCTTCACCAGCGTCTTCGATCCACTGGGATCGGGAATCGTCACGAATCTTGCGCGCCCGGACGGTAACGCCACCGGCGTGGCCATTGGCGTAGGCGGCACCGGTCTCGGCAGCAAGTGGCTGCAGCTTCTCAAGGAACTGGCCCCGTCGCTGGGAGTAGTTGCAGTCCTTGCCAACCCCCAGAACCCAGCAAGTGCTGCATCCGGCCGAGAAGTCGAAGACGGCGCGGCCACCCTTGGCGTGCAGATTCTGGTGCGCCAAGCGAGCACCAAGGAAGAGATTCAGGCCGCACTGGAATCGATTGAGCGTAGCGCAGCGCAAGGACTGATCGTCACCAACGATCCGTTGTTCACCGAATATCGCCAGTTACTCATTGGCTTCGCCTCACGGCGGCGCTTGCCGGCCGTCTACTTCTTTAGCGTCTTTGCCGAAGCCGGCGGGTTGATGGTCTATGGCGCCGATCTCAAGGATTCGATACGGCGTGCCGCCGGCTACGTGGACCGCATCCTGAAGGGCGCGCGGCCGGCAGATCTTCCAGTTGATCAGCCGACGCACTTCAATCTTGTGATCAACCTCAAGACAGCAAGGGAGCTTGGTCTGGTTGTGCCTCCCTCAATAGCTGCCCAGGCCGACCGGCTGATAGAATGATAGGCCATGCACGCTGGCAACGGTTGACGCCAGTTGCACGTGAGCGGATTTCACGTCCTGAGGCGATCGAACAGGTTTCGTCCCTCTGCAAGAAACCGGAATTCCTTCAGGAATTCTTCAGACTCTCCTCAGGAGACGACCAAGCAATCAGCCGCCGCCGCCGCTAAGCCTGTGCCTGCCCATCGTCTTGGTGCAGGAGCACGTCATGAACGACTACACTCTTCCGCGCGTCGTCCTCGACAAGCCCGGTCGCGGCCGGGTTTACGAGACAATCCTCGATACTATCGGCAATACGCCCTTGGTGCGGATCGGACGGCTCGCCAGGGAGGCGGGGTGCCAGGCCGAGGTGCTCGCCAAGTTGGAGTTCTTCAACCCGCTTGGCAGCGTGAAGGATCGCATCGCGATTGCGATGCTCGACGCGATGGAAGCCGAGGGGCAGATCGGCGCGGGCAGCGTGATCGTCGAACCGACCTCCGGCAATACCGGGGTCGGGCTGGCCTTCGCCTGTGCCGTCAAAGGCTATCGCTGCATCCTCACGATGCCGGACAGCTTTTCCATGGAGCGGCGCAAGCTGATGCGGTTTCTCGGTGCCGAGCTTGTGCTCACTCCGCGCCAGCAAGGTATCGGCGGCGCGATCGCCAAAGCCAAGGAGATCATCGCCGCCACGCCCAAGGCCGTGATGCCGTGGCAGTTCGGCCATCCGGCCAATCCGGACATCCATCGCCGCACTACCGCCGAAGAACTCTGGCGCGATACCAATGGCGTAATCGACGCGGTCGTGTTGGGTGTCGGTACCGGCGGCACGTTGACCGGCGTGGGCCAAGTCCTCAAGGCGCGCAATCCAAAGCTGCACCTCGTGGCCGTCGAGCCTGAAAACAGCCCGGTACTGTCGGGGGGGACGCACTCGCCTCATCTCATCCAGGGCATCGGGGCCGGCTTCGTGCCGGACGTTCTCGACCGCAGCCTGATCGACGAAGTCATGCTGGTCAGCAACGACGAGGCGATCGGCACGTCGAGGCGCCTGGCCGCGCTCGAAGGAATTCCGGCGGGCATATCGTCGGGAGCCGCGCTTGCGTGCGCGATGCGCCTCGCCGCACGCGACGAAATGAAGGGCCGCACGGTCGTCACGCTGCTGCCCGACTCCGCCGAGCGATACTTGTCCACGGCCCTGCTCGATGGTTACGTTCAGGACCCAGGCTGAACCGACCATCGTGCAGAAAGGGAGGCCGCCATGGAACGCAAGCTGACCACCGTCGTCGCGATGGATGTTGTCGGATACAGCCGCCTCATGGAGGTCGATGAGTCCGGCACGCTGCAGCGGCTCAAGGAAGTCTTCAGCGACGTGGTCAACCCGGCGGTCGGCCGCCACGGTGGCCGCATCGTGAAGCTGATGGGGGATGGCGCGCTGGCGGAATTTTCGAGCGTGGTCGATGCATTGCAGTGCGTGGTGGAGATCCAGCGTCAGCTCATCTCGCGCAATGCCGGCGCGGCGCAGACACGCCGGCTCCAGCTCAGAATCGGCCTTCACCTCGGCGACATCATGCTCGAGGGAGGAGATATCTATGGCGATGGCGTCAACGTCGCTGCGCGACTGGAAAACATGGCCGAACCGGGCGGCATCGTTCTGTCGAAGCAGGTCTACGATCATATCGGCGCCAATGTGGCGGTACGGTTCGTCTCGCTCGGCGAGCAATCGGTCAAGAACATCAGCCGGCCGATCCATGCGTATCGGGTGGATTTCGGTTCCGACGAGGACGCCGCACATCTCGTCCGCTTCCGCGACTTCGAACTCGACACGGCTCATTTCGAGCTTCGCGAGAAGGGCGAGCGCGTTCCAGTCGAGCCTCAGGTGTTCGATCTTCTCGTGCTTCTCGCCCGCAATCCCAACCGGACCGTCACGAAGGAAGAGATCTTCGCCGAGATCTGGGGCGACCGGACCGTCTCGGAATCGGCTTTGAGCAGCCAGATCAAGGCAGCCCGACGTGCGGTGGGAGACGACGGCGCCGCGCAGCACACCATCACGACCGTCCACGGACGAGGTTTCCGATTCATCGCCCCGATTGCGAACACCCAGCCCGTCAATGCGCCCGGCGACTCAGCCAGCCCGGCGGCTTCGGCCAGGCCGACGACGGCCGTGCTCCCTTTCACGAACCTGAACGCGGACTCCTCGGAAGATTACCTCGCCGACGGCATCACCGAGGACATCACGACGTCGCTGGCGAAGAATCGCTGGCTTACGGTGATTGCCCGCAATCCCGCCTTCTCTTTCCGCGGATCGAAGGAGAGCATCCGGAGCATCGGACAGAAGCTCGGCGCCGACTACGTCGTTACGGGAAGCGTGCGCAAGGCAGGCTCGCGATTTCGGATTACCGTCCAGATAGCCGATGCCGCAAGCGAGCAAAGCGTCTGGTCCGAGCGCTTCGATCGCGACACGGCAGACATCTTCGAACTCCAGGATGACATCTCTCACAATGTGGCGTCCCGGATCGAGGCCGAACTTGGCTTGGTGGAACAGAAGAAGGCGGAGCGGCGCCCCCGCAAGAATCTTGGCGCCTGGGATCTCTATCAACTCGGCCTTTCGGAGTTCTACAAGTTCACACCTGAAGCCAATCGGAAGTGCCAGGAGTTTCTGCGAAACGCCATCGAGCTCGATCCCGATCTCGCCTACGCCCATTCCAGATTGGCCTACGCCATCGTCCTCAGCATGGTGTATTTCGATGCGCCGCCTGACGACAACCACATGAACGAAGCGCTACTTGCCGCGCAGCGCGGCATAGAACTCGATGACCAGGACGCCAACAGCTTCTTCACGATAGGTCGCGTTCATCTCGCCCGTCGTGAATACGACAGGGCGATTGAGGCTCTCCAGCATGCCATTGGGTTGAACCCGGCGCTCGCCGTCAGCTATTGCGGTCTGGGCGACTCATACGCCTACGAGGGCCGGCTCGATGAAGCGATCAGTCAATTCGAGATCGCCATCCAGCTGAGCCCGCACGATCCCTTCCGCTGGGCTTTCTATTCCTACCGGTCGCTTGCCCACCTGTTCCGGGGCGAATATGCCGATGCCGCCTCATGGGCGCGCCAGTCGATTCAGTTGCCCAGAGCCCTGTATTGGGCGCACGCTCATCTGGTCTCGGCCCTCGGTCATATGGGCGACGAAAGTCAGGCGCAGTCCGCACTCGGGGACCTCAAGCGGGTCAAACCGGAATTCAGCGTCAGCTTTGCTCGCGAGCACTTGTTCTATCTCAAGCGGCCCGAGCAGATCGACATATACCTCGGCGGCCTGCGGAAGGCTGGCGTGTCGGAACAGTGAGACGTGCAATTTCACGTCAACCGTAGTGACCACAAGGAGGTTGCCCATGAGTACCGTTGCTGAAGGCGATGTCGGCCTCGATGCCGATGCCCTTCGAGAGGAGATCAAGAACAAGTACCGAGACGTCGCGACCGACCCGCACGGCGCTCACCATTTCCACACCGGCCGCTTTCTGGCAAAGCATCTCGGATACGATGACGCGTTCGTCGCGTCGTTGCCGGATGTCGCTGTGGAGTCTTTCGCCGGCGTGGCAAATCCGTTTTCACTTCGGCCGCTGACGAAGGGCGAGCGTGTCGTCGACGTCGGATCGGGTGCAGGATTCGATTCCCTTGTTGCGGCCCATCTGGTCGGCCCCGGTGGCAAGGTGATCGGCGTCGACATGACCGAGGAGATGCTGGCCAAGTCGCGATCGACAGCGGCCAAGCTCAAACAGGGCAACGTCGAGTTCCGCGAAGGCTTGGCAGAACGTCTGCCGGTCGATGACGGCTGGGCAGACGTGGTGATCAGCAACGGCGTCATCAACCTTTGCCCCGACAAGAAGGCCGTGTTCTCGGAAATCTACCGCGTGCTGCGTCCGGGAGGCCGGCTCCAGTTCGCCGACATAGCGAACGGCAAGCCCGTTCCCGAATCGGCGATGCGCATCGTCGATCTATGGACGGCTTGAATTGCCGGCGGTCTGCCGTGTGCAGCCTGGCAAAAGATGCTGGAAGACAGCGGCTTCTTGGACGTGCAGATCGGCCCCGCGGTCGACACCTTCAAGGGTGCGAGCGGCGAGGACAAGGCGCGGAAATTTGCCGTCTACGGATATCCGTTCATGGCGCGGAAGCCCGGATGAAGCGCGCTCGTGCACTTGCGTCGCGGCCTTGATCAGAGCACGCCTTTGTTTGCGCCTTCGAGCAGGCTTTGCATCAGGGGCTTGTCGTCGTACCGCGCCAAGCTGAGGAGCCGGGCAAACCCGGGAAGCGCTTCGCCATGGACCCACCCGGCGCACAGGGCGCCGGTGGCGCAGGCGGCCATAGTGCCAAACCCCGAAAGGGCGCCGGCGATATAGGCGCCGTCGGTCTCCATCGGCCCGATCAGGGGCCAGTTCTCCCGGGTCATCGTGTAGTAGCCGCCGTAGTGCGACAGTCGCGCGGGCAGGCGTCCATAGTAGGCCTTCAGGCCGGGATTCAACCGGCTCGCGCCCCGCAGCACGATCTCCGGGAAGTTCGGATCGAGGGGGAGAGCGGCGGCTGGAACGGACGGCGTGGCATTGAACGCCCAACCGAGCTTGATCCACTTTCCCCGCTCGCCGCCTTCGGGGCGGCAATGGATGGCGCCCGGCATCGCGTCGGTCAGCCATCGGCTGGTTGGATCCTCGGCGAGAACCGCGCGCTCCTGCGCTGTCCAGTCGATCGTCTGGCCGTCCAGGTCGATCGAGAATGGCATCTGCCGGCCAATGGCTCCCCGAACATCCTCGAACGCGATCTTCTGCTGAAAGACATTCACGACGGGAAGCGTCTCTCCCAGCAGCGCCGCGACCTCTCCCACCGAAGGCCCGGCGGCGTTCACGACGACGTCGGCGGTGAGGGAAGTACGACTGTTTTCGTGCGCCACGGCGATGGTGAAGTTCCGTGTCCGGCCGATCTCGACGACCTGGCCCCGGATAACCTCCCCGTCCCGGGCGCGAATCTGCTCCAGCATGAAGCTGCCGAGCTGCTGGCCGCTGATGTCGCCGGCGCGGCGGATGTGCAGCACCGTCGACACCTCCCGGTCGAAGCTCGGGAAGCAGCGCTCCAGAATCTCGCGATCCTGAACGACATCGACGCCGTCGGGGGCGCTCTGCCAATCAGCCGAAACAGCGGGTCGGTAGGTGGCGCTCGATCCCTTCCCGTGCATCCTGATCTTGCCGGTGCCCTCGACGCCATAGCCTTCGTGGAGCTGCCGCAGGAGATCGTCGGGATGGGCCTGGCGGGTCGCGAGCGCATAGCCGCGCCGCGTCATGTGCAGCCGGTTGTCGCTCTCCGTCGAGATCGCTTCCATCAGGTCGGTGCTGAAATCGGTGAATTCGGTCATCACCGGATGCGGCCACCAGTTGCGGTAGTTCTCGCCCGAGGCGGCCGACGTGAGACTCATGGGCGGCAGCGGATCGACGACGGCGACCTTCGGAGCCCGCCTGGACCGGGCCAGGTAGTAGGCACAGGCAAGACCAACGATGCCTGCGCCGACGACGGCGATGTCGACATGCCGGGATGTCATAGGGTGTCCTCTTCCCTGCTTCGGACGGGGCGTTCGTGCGAATGCGACAAGGCAATGCACGCGGGCCGGGAAATGTCCATGTCCGGCGCGCTCGTCGGCTCTTTCACGACTGGTCGCGTATCGTCCGGATTCATTATCTCCCAGATAATCGCCTGCCGTCCGCATTCGCGCTTGCCTTCATCCGGGGCAATCGTCCGCCGGAGGAAAGCATGTCGAACCAAACCATCACGGCGGACTTGCCGGAAAAGACGCGACGATTGCTGGAACGGCCGGTCCTGCCGACGCTGCTTCGTCTCGCCGCGCCCAACTTCGGCGAGGCCGCCGCGAGGGTGTTGTTCGTCAGCGTCGATGCCATCTTCGTTTCGTGGTTGGGCAGCGATGCCCTGGCCGCGCTGGCGATCGTGTTTCCGCTTTTCATCGTGATGCAGACGATCTCAGCGGCGGGCATCGGCTCGGGCGTCAATGCCGCGATCGCCAGGGCGCTCGGCGCCGGCTCGCCGGATCAGGCGCACAGGATCGCCGGCGCCGCTACGGGCCTCGCGATCGCCCTCGGCATCGCGACGACCGTTCTGATGCTGGCGTTCGGGCCAGCCCTTTATTCGGCCATGGGTGCGAGCGGAGCCGTGCTTGCCGAAGCCCGGAACTACGGTGCGATCGTATTCGGTGGCGGGGTAGCCGTCTGGCTCATGAACACGCTCGCGAACGTTGCGCGGGCACAGGGCAGCATGACGGCTTCCGCCGGCGCCATCGTGGCCGGCGAAGTCGTGCATCTGATCCTGTCTCCCATCCTGGTTCTCGGCTGGGGGCCGATACCGAGCCTGGGCGTGACCGGTGCTGGCGTTGCCGTCGTCGCGTCCTATCTGACCGGCCTCGTCGTGCTCGTGGTGTTCCTGCGATCGTCGCGCGCCATCGTGCGCATTCGGCAGACCGACATCGGCTTGGGCGCCCAATGGCTGAAAGCCATCCTGAAGGTCGGCTTGTTCGCCACGCTGGTGGCATTGCTGTTCCAGATTTCCAACGTCGTCCTGACGGTCATCATGGGAAGCCTGGGAGCCGCCGGCCTCGCCGCCTATACGGCGGCCAGCAGGCTGGAACTCATGCAACTGCCCATCACCTTCGCATTGGGCTCGGCGATCGTCACCTTGATCGGCACCGCCGAGGGGGCCGGCCTCGCGGACCGCTCGCGGCGCGTGGTGTGGATCGGGGCCGCGGCCGGCGCCGCGTTGGGATGTTGCTTTCTCGTCGTCGCGCTGTTCGGCGATCTGTGGATGGGGCTGTTCACCAGCGACGAGCGGATAATAGCCATCGGCAGCCACTATCTCGCCTGCCAGGCGGCGACCTTGCCCTTATTCGGACTTGGCCTTTGCCTGTACTACGCCTTGCAGGGAGCGGGGCAGGTCCTGCTGCCGGCGCTGATCGGTTGTCTGCGGCTGCTGATCGTGGGCGGTGGAGGCTGGCTGGCGATGTCCGTGACCGGTGGCAACCTGACGGCGCTCTTCGTGGTCGTCGCCTCCGGGACGGCCTGCTTCGGCCTTTGCCTGCTGTTCGTCGCCCATCGACGCTTCAATACGAGAGGAACCCGGCCATGAGACTCTACGGTTCGCCAACGTCGCCGTAAGTCGGGAAGGTCCGCGTGCTGACGCACGAACTGGGCGTGAGCCCGGTGGGTGTATCGGTCAAGGTGCACGACATTCCGTCCGACTATGGCCGCGTCAATCCGGTCAACCACATTCCTGCCCTTGAACTCGACGATGGGACCTTGTTTTACGACAGCCGGGTCATCTGCGAGTATCTCGACGTGTCCCACGGCGCGCGCCTTCTGCCGCGCGAGGGGGCCGCGCGCTGGCGGACGCTGAAGCTGCAGGTCATGGGGGACGGGCCCATGGATGCGGCGACTCGCTGCGTTGGCGAACTGGCGAGGCCATCCGAGCGGCAGTGGTCGCACCGTCTGGCGGAGTACGAGCGGTCCATGAGCCAGACGCTCGGCGCGCCCGATCTCGGGGCGATCTCGGTCGCTTGCGCCCTCGGCTATCTCGATTTTCGGTTGCCGAAAGCCCTGTGGCGCGCCAGCCGTCCGAGGCTCGCGCGATGGTATGAATCGTTCGCCGAACGGCCTTCGATGGCGGCGGCGGCGCCGACCCTTCCTTGGAGTTGGAAGCGGTTGAATCCTCGGTTCGCGCGGCGGTGTCTTCCGGACGTCTGACTCTGGCCTCCGCGGTTCTCACCCGCTATGCAGTCGGGAACGAAAACACCCGAGGAAGCCCAAGAATGACCACGACCCGACGCACCCTGCTGCGCGCCACTGCCGGCCTTGCCCTCGCCGCGCCCGCGATCGGGCGAGCGCAGGCGGCGTGGCCCAACAAGCCCATCACCATCGTAGTGAATTTTCCCGCAGGCGGCCTCACCGACGGCATCGCGCGCGCCTTCGGCCAGCATGTCCAGCAGGCAACCGGACAGCAGGTGATCATCGACAACAAGCCCGGCGCCAGCGGCAACATCGGTGCCGCCCAGGTCGCGCGCGCCCCGGCCGACGGCTACACCCTCCTGCATTCGGTCTCGAGCACGCTCGTGCAGAACCGCGTGATGTTCAGGACGCTGGGTTTCGACCCGGACAAGGACTTGACCATCATCTCGGGCACGTCGTCGGGCGTCCTGCCGGTCGTGGTGCACAAGTCGCTGCCGCCCGAGGTCAAAGACCTCAAGTCGTTCATCGAATATGCCAAGGGCAAGAAGATCAACTTCGGCTCGTGGGCGCTGGGCTCCTCGGCCCACATCTTCGCCCAGGCGCTGAACGAGAAGTACGGCCTTACGATGGAGGTCGTGACCTACAAGGGCGAAGCGCCGATGTGGCAGGACATGGGCGCGGGCTCGCTGCAGGCGGCCATGGGCAGTCCGCAGGCGATGAACGCGCTGCTGTTGAAGGGCGATGTCCGCCCGATCGTGGCGCCGAGCCGCGTGCGCTACGTCAAGCTGCCCGACGTGTCGACCTCGGAGGAGCAGGGCTTCACCGATCCGCCCTTCACGGTGCGCGGCTGGCTGGCGCTAGCGGCCCCGGCCGCCACGCCGAAGGAGATCGTGCAGAAGATGTCCGACCTCTGGGTCGCCGCCGCCGACTCCGAGCCCGGCAAGAAGATGATGGACGGCT
>LNFM01013462.1_pt1 | contig 10407 bp, 10 predicted proteins | sample 596031 | NCBI WGS metagenome assembly LNFM01 (sample SAMN04254537, study PRJNA301005) | activated carbon metagenome | isolation source: dual media filters at the Ann Arbor, Michigan drinking water treatment plant | place: USA: Ann Arbor | reverse complement strand
CTATTGAGGGTACCTGTCATCGTCGGGGGCTAGCGCTTCGACGATGCAGCGCAGTGATCGACGGATGGCTTACCCATGACTGGAGACATCGTATGAGCAAGTTTTCGCGGATCTTGATAGCGGTGATGGCGCTAGGCAGCATGGGAGCCGCTGCGGCCAACGGCTATCCGAACAAGCCTATCCGTCTCATCGTCCCGTTCTCTGCCGGGGGCATCGTGGACGTGAGTGCGCGGCTCATTGCAGAGAAGCTCAACGCGAAGCTGGGATGGCAATTCGTGGTCGACAACCGACCCGGCGGCAACGGGTTTATCGCCGTGGGAATCGCGCAGAAAGCGACACCTGACGGCTATACACTGCTGATGGCCTCGATGGGCGAGTTCGTCGTGAACCCCGCAATCTTCCCCACTATCCCGTATACGCTGGATGATTTCGTCCCGATCACCATGGTGAGCAATAGCCCGCTGTTGGTGGTCGCCAATAGTCGCTCCCCGATAAACAACTTCCGAGACCTCGTGGCGGCGGCCAAGGCCAAGCCGGGCCAACTCAGCTGGGCCTCGGCTGGCAATGGTACGGCGAACCACATTGCCGGGGAATGGCTTGCGATGGCCGCCGGCATAAAGCTCTTGCACGTGCCCTACAAAGGCGGTGCGCCAGCGGGGATTGCAGTTGCAAGCGGCGACGTTCCGCTGGGAGTCGTCTCGATACCCGGTGCCTGGCCTCACCTGAAGGCCGGGCGCGTAAAAGTCATTGGCCTCACCACAGCGCGACGTTCGCCGATTGCACCGGAGTGGGGAACGGCGCAGGAGGGCGGCATCGCGGAACTCGACGCATCGATCTGGGTCGGGCTGCTCGCGCCCAGAGGTTTGCCCAAGGCACTGGCGGACAGGATATATGACGAGGTCTCAAAGGTGATTGATTCGCCGGATCTGCGTGAGCGGTTCGCGTTGACCGGCGCTGAGACCGTAAAGATGTCGCCGACCGACTTCCATGCTCGCATCAAGTCGGACGCCATCCGCTACAAACGCGTCGCCCAGTCGGCAAACATCCGGATCGAGTAGCTTCTGACAACTGCGTGGTGGTCAACACCATGCACCAACATTTCTCAGAGTGATCTGGGAATTGCGCCACGAGCCTACAGCCGAGGCGAACATGAGCGCGTCGCCCTATCGGCCGCCCATCATCCCTCGATCGTGAACCCGCGATCGTCGCTCCAGCAACCATGCTGCGGCTCGCCACCGACGGCAGCCAGCCTGCAAAACGACCCGGGCCACTGCGCACCAATCTCGAACGCATTGACTCGAAGACTGAACAGCAGGCGAAGGATCTCGGGTTGACGTTCTGATCAGCTAGCGGGGCGAACCCAGCGTCGAGCACATCCGGCACCCCTACTCTTTTGGCCTCGTTCTTGCTCTCTCCCCTGTGCCTCCATTCGAGCCCATGACGAAAGGATACGAGAATGCGACTCTGGATATCGATGATTCTGGTGACCATCGCGTACTCTGCCCTCCCCGCGTGGGCGCAGGGTGGCAAGCCGCCGAACTATCCGCTGCGGCCGATCCGCATCCTGGTACCTTTCACGCCCGGGGGTGGCGTCGACACGATCGCCCGAATTGGCGCGCAGACCCTCAACGAGCGATGGGGACAGAGCGCCGTCGTGGACAACCGGCCCGGCGGCGGCACCCTGATCGGCATGGACATCGTCGCGGCCGCGCAGCCTGACGGCTACACCCTCCTGAACGGCACCAATTCGATGATCCTGCTGAGTGCGACCCGGAGGACGAAATACGACGTCCGCAAGGCGTTCGATCCCATCGTGCTGACGACCACCCAGTGGTTCGTGCTGGCCGTGCATCCGGGACTGCCGGTGAAGAGCGTCCGGGAACTCGTCGCATACTCGAAAGCGAAGCCCGATGCACTGAGCTTCGGATCCTCCGGGGTCGGCACCATCAACCATCTCAGCATGGAGTGGTTCAAGGCGGCCACGGGTGCTTCGATGGTGCACGTGCCCTACAAGGGCGCCGGTCCGGCCTTGATGGAACTCTCGGCCGGACAGATCCAGGTGATGTTCACGAGTACCGTATCGGCTGCGCCGCACATGAAGTCGGGCCGCCTGCGTGCACTCGCGATCACGAGCCCGAAGCGCCACCACGCGTTGCCCGAGCTGGCCACGGTCGCCGAGTCGGGCGTGCCCGGATTCCGGCAGTCGAACAACTACGGCCTCTTCGCGCCGGCTGGGACGCCAAGAGCCATCGTGGAAGCGATCAACCAGGTAGTAACCGCCGGTCTGCGCACCCCCGAGGCCATCAAGCGGCTGGCGGCCGAAGGCACGGAGCCGGCCGAGACGATGACGCCCGAGGCCTTTCGCCGTATGGTCGCGGAGGACTACGCCCAGCTCGAACATCTGCTGAAGACGATCAACTTGAAGCCGCAGATCTAAGCGCTACCGCAGGTAGAGATCGTGCTTGCACGGCGGGGTCGTGCGCGGGCCGCACCGGACGGGCTCAGGCCAGTCGACGCGAAAGCTGACGCCTAAGAAGCAATGCGTGGATGCAGTCCCGCGCCTTATCGGCGCGTTCGATGCGCTCCGGCCCAGGGGGCGGCGCGGGCCCCCTTTCGTGCCGCGATCAACGCCCAAAGCATCGTGGGGATCTTTCTCGCTCCGGGTGAGTCGCGTATGCTCCGCACAACAAGTATTGCGGCGGACACACGACGCCCGTCCTGCGTCAAGGCGCAGGAGCAGGAGCAGGAGGAGAATGCGACATGAGTACGAACGCGGGGGAGTTTGGATTTATCGGTTTGGGCAAGATGGGCGGCGCCATGGCGCACCGACTGCTGGAGACAGGCCATCGCCTGACCGTGTACGACGTCGAACCGAAGGCGCTTGCCCGCATGGTTGCCGCGGGCGGTACGCCGGCGTCCTCACCGGCCGACGTGGCGGCCCGCGCACCAGTGGTGTTCACGTGCCTGCCATCTCCGCACATCGTTCAAGAGGTCCTGCTCGGCGACCAAGGCTTGTGCCGCGGTGAAGCGCTCGAGTTGGTGGTCGAGTGCTCTACGACCAGCCCCGAGATTGCGCTGGCACTGTCCGAAGGCCTCGGACGCCACGACGTGAGCATGCTCGACTCGCCGATCTCCGGCGGCGTCAAGCGGGGGCGCGAAGGCAATCTCGCCGTCATCGCCTCCGGACCGCGCGCGGACTTCGAGCGCATGGTTCCCGTCTACAACTCGCTCGGAAAGCCCTTCCACCTCGGCGAGCGTCCGGGCATGGCGCAGATGGCAAAGCTCATCAACAATCTGCTCTCCAACGTCGCCACCGCGGCCACCTACGAGGCGTTCGTGCTCGGGGCCAAGGCTGGGTTGGACGCCGATGCGCTGCTCGACGTCATCAATGCAGGCACCGGCGTCAACAACTGCACGCTCAACAAGATGCCGCGCGCAGTGCTGCCGCGCACGTTCGACTACGGTTCCAACATGGAGATCACCTACAAGGACATCACCCAGTGCATGAAGGAGGCCGAGAAGCTCGGCGTCACCATGCTGATCGGCAATATGGCGAGCCAGTTGTGGAGCCATGGCTACCATCAGGGCGGTGCAAAGAAGGACTCCTCGACCTTGATCAATCATTTCGAGGCGTGGGCGGGTGTGAAGGTCGTCGGCCGCGCAGCCGCAGGCAAGAAGGAGCCCTAGGATGCGGCGCCGGATAGTTCGTATCGAACTAGCTACGACAGGGTTCCTTGCGGCACCTTGCGCCGCCTCCACGGACTACCTCTTCCGCACTGTGCGCGGGATCGTCCCGCTCGCGCCCAGCGGCGGCACCGACGCGAACTGAACCCGAACGCGTCATAACAAGAAGCGAAGGAGGAGCATGATGATTTCGAACAAGGCAGAGCACAGCGCAGCAGCGATCGCGATGGGTTTGGCGTTCTTTGCCACTACGACGGGGACCCTCGCGCAGTCCTACCCGGTGAAGCCCGTGCGGCTGGTCGTTGCATTCGCGGCCGGAGGTCCAGGCGATACCGCCGGCAGGCTGGTAGCGCCGAAGCTTTCCGAACTGTGGGGTCAGCAGGTGTTGGTCGACAACCGCGGCGGCGCCAACAGCATCGTCGGCAGCGAGATCGTCGCGCGCTCCGCGCCGGACGGCTACACCCTCCTGATCGTGTCTGCCGGTTTCGCGATCAACGTGAGCATGTACGCGAAGCTGCCCTACGACACGCTCAAAGACTTCACGCCCATCACGCCCATCACGGCCGGTCCAAGCGTCCTCGTCGCGCACCCGTCGGTGCCGGCCCGCAACCTGAAGGAACTGATCGCGCTGGCAAAGGCCAAGCCGGGACAAATGGTTTACGCATCCTCCGGCACGGGTGCGCCCGGCAGCCACCTCGGCATGGAATTGCTCAAGACGATGGCTGGCATCGATGTCGTCCACGTACCGTACAAAAGCATGGCACCCGGGCTCACCGACCTGCTCGGCGGACAGGTGCACATGGCGATCCCAACCATCAACGTCACGCTGCCCCACGTGCGCGCGGGACGCCTGCGCGCCATGGGCATCACCGCGCTCACCCGGTCACCGGCTGCACCTGATATCCCCACCATCGCCGAGCAAGGCCTGCCCGGCTACGAGGCAAACAACTTCTACGGCATCTTCGGCCCCGGCGGGCTGAGCGCGGATATCGCCAACAAAATCGCCGCCGATGTCGCCAAGGTCGTGAACGCACCAGACATGCAGGCGCGTGTGGCAGCGCTGGGGATGGAGCCGCGTGCATCGACGCCGTCGGAATTTCAGGCCTACGTGCATTCCGAAATCGCCAAGTGGGCCAAGGTCGTCAAAGCATCGGGTGCTCGGCGCGATTAGCCCGGATGCTTCGTGAACAGGATGGCAAAACGTGGAAGCGCTCGCATTTGAATAGCGGCATCGGTATTCACACGGCCCGTGTAGTTTGAACGGGCCCGTTGCAGTACGGGTGCCCTGCGCATGAGCAGAAAGCGGCCGATACTGGTCGCGGCATGCCTGCGCACTTGCGCCCCCGTCCTCGCCCCCTCAATGTCTCCTTGGAGGTAGCAGAGAGCGGTTATTCCCGTTCGGAAAGAACATTCGTCAGCCGAATGCATCCCTAGTGCACGATAGGATTCGCATCACAACGCACAGTCGTCGACGCGTCCGTGGCCGGACAGAAAAGAGCGAGCGCTGCCACGACCCACTGACTATCGCCAGTACCGGCGGAATCAATGGTCCAAGTACTTCCGCACGGCGCTGAATGCAACCGAGACGCGAGCCCGCTTCGCTTCATCCGACGCCAAGATCGTCGGCTCCACACCCGAGGAGTTCACGCAGGTCTTTCACGCCGAACTCAAGCGCTGGGCGAAATTCGTGAACGATACGGGGCTCAAGCTGGAGTGAGAGGCAAGCCGGCACATAGCCCTCGGGCATGGCGACGACCGACCGCATCGCAGTGGAACGCGAGAATGTTGTTGTGTTGGTCATCCAACGCGCGGTCCAACGACGCTGACCGACCTCATGATCGAAGCGGTATTCTTGGGCGATTCTTCGACGTAAAGGCGACCCTGCGTCGATGGGGACCACCGGCTGGAAGGCGGCTAGTTGAGGCGGGCTCCTGGCGTATCTCCGAGCCGCGGCGAATTCCGCTCTTCGGTCATTGCCGTCGTACGATCTGAGGACCATAAGCGGCGGGTACTGGCCGGTAAGCTGACGTTGGCGTTCCGGATATGCCGAAGGTCTGCTTCCGTCAGGGTCTTAGGACGGCATTCGACCCAAACCGCGTATTCGCCGGCCAAGCCTGGCAGCCGTAAAGCCAGCGTAGATTGTTGTTGTTGTCGCAGCCGCCACACCAGCGTATCGATCTGTTGCACGCAGAGCTACAGCGGAGTCAACATATGCGCAGTGTCAAGGCGCCGGGCCTCGACGCTTGCGCCCTACATTTGCCGGCCAGGGCTGTTGCTTGATCGGCAGCGCCGAAGGACAGCGGAATGGGTCCAACTCGTCGAAACCTGTGGCTGTCACGACTGTAGGCCACCGGCATGGAGTGCTTGGAGTTCGTCCTCGCCTTGAAGCGCAGCTTGTGGCGCGTGCGGATGCTGTTCTCGCGTTTCAGCCGATCAACTATCGCGGTGAAGCACGACAAGATTCGGGGTGTGCAACCATCACTCAAATCAGTCGGGTGTGACAGGCACTCCGCTTTCCCTGTAGGATGCGTGATTGATATCTGAATTTGGGCAGGTTCTGGCGGATTCGGGCCAAGGAACAGCGTCTGCTTTTACCCGTGTCTGCACCACTACTGGACCCACTCCAATGTCACTTCAGAGATCCACCCTTGCGGCGCTCGTCATCTTCTGCACTATCGCGCCGGCGCAAGCGGGCTTCTACATCGAAACGATCCGTCTCCCCTACCAGGGCGGGCTGCAGAACATCGTTTTCACCGAGCCGCACGGCCCAGCGGTGACCCATACCTACCCAGGCACCTACGGCGATTCGGCGCGCTCGGCCACGTTTTCCAGCGATCCGGCGCCTTACGTTTACGCAACGGCCAGCGCCGTCTACGACCAGAACAGCTTCGCCCAGGCGACGATCGGCGCCAACCTGCGCTACTCGTTCGAGGTCAGCGGTGCTGCGGGCACCTTCGTCCCGGTGATCTTCAAAGGCCGGCTGGAAGTTCACAACGACAGCCCGCTCTCGAATTCCAGAGTCTCAGCCGAGTTCTCGGCCGACGGCGCGTCCGGCCGTACCAGCTACCTGTTGGGCGAACGGGTGAGGCTGTTCACCGCCTGCACGGGCAACTTCACCAACGGAGTCGGGTGCTTCTCGGAAACGTCGGTCGGCGATCCTTCCGAATACCTGGGCGGGCGCTCGGCTGTCACGCTGACGCAGGGCACCGTCTCGATCGACGCCGATCGCGGGGCTTCGGTCGTCGGCACGTTCACCGGCACCCTGATGACGCCAGTCAGTGCGCTCGGCAAAGGCAGCGGATCGATCATGCTCGACGTGGACGTCCTCACGGGCTCGATCGACGCAATGACCGCATCGATCCTGTCGTGGGGAATCATCGACCCCGAGCTGCGCATCGACCCCCAGTACCTTGCCGCTCATCCCGGCGCGTCGCTGAGCCTGCCGCCCGGCGTCGGTGCCGAAATGCTGGCGGCACCGGTGCCCGAGATCTCGACTCTGGCCATGATGCTGGCTGGCCTGAGCTTGACTGGCATGGCCGCCGCGCGGCGCCGCGCGGCCTGAGCGCGGGCGGGATCGCCCGAAGAGTGCCAGCGCAGCACGCTCGGCCGCCTCGGAGCTCGAATCCTGCGAGGATTGGTGGTGCTCGCTGCGGTTAGAGCGCAATGCAGTTGCTCTACTTGGGCTCTACGGTCAAATGGAAACGCGGTAGATTCGGCAGTAACAGTAACCACTTGCGAACTGGCGCATGAGGAACGTCGTGGTTCGTCTGGTGCGCCGCTGCCTAGGCTACCTTTGCGTGTCCAACTTTTGGTGACCACCTTGCGCTTGCCACCGGCGCAATGTCGACGAGACGGCATGCTGGGAACCTGCCTGTCGCCACCGTCGGCTGATGGCCGGAATGATCCTGCCTCGATTCCACGTACACCAGGCTATGCAGCCCTGAGGCTGTTTTCCACATCGACCGGCGTTTGGTAGCCGATCGATGAATGCCTGCGTTGACGATTGTAGAAGCCTTCAATCCAATTGACGATGTCGAGCTTCGCTTCGGCGCGCGTGGCATACCGCAACCGGTGAACACGCTCGACCTTCAACGTCTTGAAGAAGCTCTCCATCGGTGCATTGTCCCAGCAGTTGCCCTTCCTGCTATGGCGTTTGAAAATCCTATTCCCAGGCCAGCAGCTTGTCGTGGCCGCACTCCCCGCAGCGCAGCCGCAGGAAGCCGTGGGCCAGGATGCCGCATTCGAGGAAGGCGTCGAACTCGTCCTTGACGAACTGCGGCAGGTCGGCACCGGTGGTCTCTTCGGCCTGAGCGAAGAACGTCGCGGCATGCTGCTGCACCAGGCGGTACAGCGTGGTCTGCTCGGGTCGGTGGCGCGCGTAGTGGACCGGGGCGCCATCGCAGTGCGCCCTCGCGGTCTGGTGAGCGTTGGCTTGCACGCGCTGGGCATGGGGAATCTGGGGTGGTGCAGCTTCTCAGGGCGCGCGGGCCAACGCATCCGCCTTTGAGGGGATCACCTACTCCATGCGCCACGGCGACGGGCCTGCAGCGGCGCAGCACCTTGCCCGGGAGCGCCACCGCCGGCCATGCGGTAGCGGCCACTGCGCGATGGCGTCCCTGGCACGATCTATCCAACCGTCCGGGACAGCGCTTTCCACGCCTGCGCAAAACCATTGACCGACTGGCCGCGCGATCGGCGCCACTCACGCAAGACTCGCGCGGGAACACTCGATCCACATGATCGATGGCCACCATCGCGAAACTGTTCGCAAGCTGCCGATTTAGACTTTGAAGTAGCGGTTCGAAGGCGTCTTGAAAAATAGACCCAGCACCCAAATTCGCGAACTGCGCGCGTTTTCCGAGGAGGGCTTTCTTCGCCAGGTAGCTCAGCCCGCGATCATAAGCAGCGTTCGCTAGCCGGTCGGGGTCGCGCGCGGGGGTCTCAAGTCGCAGAGCTGCGCCTTGGACGAACCTTCCGTCTTCCAGCAAGCAAGGCTAGAACCACACCGCCCGCGCCGAACATCAAGGCAGGATCGGGTTCGGGAACCGGGGTCACGGTAAGTCCGAAAAGGAGGGCGTTGGTCTCGACCACGCCAATCGACGAATTGCCGCTGCTCCTGGCATAGAAACTGATCCAATCATCGACGTGAACGGTCGAGGCGTAATGGCCTGCAGTCTGCGTGTTGATGCGGTGATCAAGTGCGCTTGTTTCGAAACCGACCGAGGCATCCATGCTTGTCAAGCCATTCGCTTGGGGTCCGACAATGTAGTCGAAGCTGATCGCATAGCTGCCCGGAGCGGTGACATAAAGCGTATTGGCGGCACTAGCGCTGACCAACACTGTGTGCGAACCGAGCATCCCGGTGGCAAGCACTTTCGCCCACGCCGATCCGCCAACCATCGCCGTCACCTCTGCAGACTCCGCTTCTGCCGAAGCGAGCCCCGCACCAGCAAAGGTCTGGGATCGCATTTCGGGCGAAGAGTATCTCCCCTGGTCTTCGCTGGTCGTGCCGTCCCACCAGAACACCTTTGCATATGTGCTGCCGTCGTAGATCCAGAAATCCGACGCGGCTGCCAAGGCGCTGTTGACGCTGCCGATGGCAGTCGACATCAAGAATGCCAAGCCAAGAGTGAATTGGCCAATCGACACGTGCTTTCTCCTTATTTGTCCGCGTCCGTTTGAGGCGGGCCGACGCGCGATGCTTCCAGTACCGGATGCGCATCAACGGCCGACAACACGAGCTTACTGGCCACACCGCTCGGCGGGTTGACCAAAGTCAATTGTCAGCAGGATAGGAAGTGCCGACGGTTTTCGAGCTATAACGACACTGATGGGTATGGCAGCCAGCGCGCGAGTGGCCAAGCTGGTTTCGCAGGCTCAACAAGAGGGAGCTTGACTGCGGCCGCGAGATTCCCTGGCCGTTGATCTGCTCACAGCGGCCGCCGCAGGCATCACTTACCTCCGAGGTCATTGTCTCGGCGCCATCCGGCCGGTAAAACCTGGGCTTTCGCCCGCGAAAGCCCAACCATGCGCTACGTCGAGAAGCATGGGGAATAGGATTTTCAAACGCCATAAGACGCCCCAAGAATGGGCTTGAAAAAGCTCCCGGCCGAGCCCGCAGGGGGCTGAAGTACGCAAGTGTGGGCGGATTCAGCGCGCAGTCCGGGCCTCTGAAGGCTCGGGGCTGGCGAGTTGGCAGGTCTTTGAACGTTCATGGCGCGAAAGCACGCAGCCGTGCGCTGCGCGGCCGATGACCGCGATGCGCTGGAGCAACTGTGCCGCTACATCACCCGCCCGGCGCTGGCCAACGAGCGCGTTCAGATCAACGCCGCCGGCCTGGTGGTGCTCAAGCTCAAGACACCATGTCGCGACGGCACCACGCACCTGGTGATGAGCCCGCTGGAGTTCATGCAGCGGCTGGCCGCGCTGGTGCCGCCACCGCGCACGCACCATCACCTGTCATTAGGCGTGTTCGCGTCGAACTCGCCGTTGCAAGCCAGTGCGATAGCGAAGCCATAGTCAGTTATCAAAGAAGAGCTTCCCGCAAGCGGGCATTGGCGGGCGCCCGCTTTCGCTGCACTGCCGACGCTCGGGCGGTCGTGGCGAACGACGGCAGAGGGTCGGATCCGGCCGTTGAGCGGACGACGAAGCAGACGTAGAGGCAAACTTGCGGGGCAACGACTGCTGACCGCACCATTGCGGCCCGACATCACCTGATCCACC
>LNFM01002507.1_pt1 | contig 10408 bp, 6 predicted proteins | sample 596031 | NCBI WGS metagenome assembly LNFM01 (sample SAMN04254537, study PRJNA301005) | activated carbon metagenome | isolation source: dual media filters at the Ann Arbor, Michigan drinking water treatment plant | place: USA: Ann Arbor | reverse complement strand
AGGTCCGAGCCGTGCACGCCGCGGCGGATGTCGGGCCCGTGGACATCTACATCGCCGGCGACGCGACGCCGCTGTTCGAGGCGCTCGCCTACGCCGACGCGACCGAGTGGATCGACGTGCCGGTGGGCTCGTGGACGGTCGAGTTCCGCCCAGCGGGGGCCCCGGCCCAGAGCCCGCCCGTGCACACCGCATCGCTGTCCCTCGACGACGGCGAGCGCGTCACGGCGATCGCCTCCGCAGTCATCGGCCCCGCGTCACCGGTGCGGATGCTCGCGGTGCGCGAGGAGTGGGGCGCACCCCTGGCCGGACGCGCGCGCGCCCGGCTGGTCCACGCCGGCCCCGACGCGCCGACGTTCGGCGTCGATGGGGTCGAGCTCGACGGGCCCCTCGAGCGCTTCGAGGTCAGCGACGCCGAGGGGTTCGGGCTCGACACCGCGGGCGGCCAGCGCGTGGTGCTGCTCGAGGACGTGCCGGTCGATGCGCCCACCGTCACGAGCTTCACGACGCCGCCGGTGGGCGAGGGCGACGAGGTGCTCCTCATCGCGGCCGGCGAGCTGAACGCCCTGGCGCGGGAGCCCGACGGATTCTCGATCATCGCGGTCGGCCGCGACGGTGCGCTCGGCGTGGTGCGCCAGGACCCGCAGCTGTTCGTGCTGCACGGCTCGCGCGACGCGGGCGGGCTCGAGCTGTGCACGGGCGACACGGAGCTCGCGGCCAACTTCACCTACGGCGAGATCCAATCCACGCGGGTCTCCCCGGGGACCTACGATGTCAGCCTCCACAATTACCCCAGCGGCTGCGGAGGCGAGGTATTCAACACCAACTCGACCGGCGCGCTCGAGGCGGGCGAGCGCTACCTGCTGCTCGTGACCGGCGAGATCGCCCCCGAGGATGCCGGCGAGGCGAGCATCCAAGTCACGACATTCGACGACGCGTTCACCCTCGGGGATGACAGCGGCGCGCGGGTGCGATTCGTCCACGGCGCCTCGTATTCGCAGATCTACGTCGGCGCGGTGATCGACGACACGATCGTCGCCGAGAACGTGCTCACCGAGCCGATCGGCTGGAGCGTCGAGAGCGGCGAGGTCGCGGTCCCGGCCGGGGCCTATGTGCTGGGGATCGCCGACGCGGTCGGCAAGCCCGAGCCCCCGTACGCGCCCATCGTCACGGTGCCGTACGAGGCCGTCGGCGCTGCCCGGCAGTGGGCGATCGTCGCGGGGGATCCGTCGCCCGAGGCGAACGACGGAGGATTCGATGGGGGGTTCCTGCAGGTGCTCGCCGTCGACACCACGACGCCGCAGTGGGGCGTCGCGATCGTGGACGTCGTGCTGCCGTAGGGCTCGCGATTCGTTTCGCCGCGAGGATCAGCGACGATCGAGATCCACGATCGTCTCGAGCTCGAGTCCCGACGCGCCGATCTCGAGGGTGCCGCGGACGCGTCGCGCCGCGTCGAGCACGGCCCAGGCCTGGACCCACTCGAGATCGTCGCGGGTGCGACGCTCGGGCACGAGCGCGCGGAGGCCCGCGAGATCGAGGCTCCACGTGACGAGCGTGTCGCCGTCGCGGGACGAATCATCGACGGCGCGCGCGACCGATCGACGCGCGCCGTCGCCGGCCGCGAGTCCCAGGGCACGGCGACCGCGGGCGACCCACGCTTCGCCGAGCCACGACCCGCCGGCGTTGCCCGCGACCTCCGCGAGCGGTGCCGCGTGGCCGCGGCGGCGCAATGGCCCGAGCGCGGCGCTCGGTGTCGTCGTGCGCAGCCACGCGAGGGGATCGTCCATGCCGAGCACGACGACGCCCGAGGGACGACCGCGCGCGGCGTCCCAGTCGTGGAGCACCGCACTGGCGCCGCGGAGATCGGTGACCCACGTCGGCGGCGGATCGTCGGGGAGCCCGCGGGCGAGGTCCTCGCAGGCGGCGAGGCGATCGTCGTCGCGCCAGCGCTCGAGCATCGCCACCGCGGCGCCGACATCGACGCCGACGCCGAGCGAGGCCAGGCCGAGGTCGCGATCGCCCCGGCGCTGACCCGGGACCGGCGCGACGATGCCCCGCAGGTCGTCGCGCAGGCCGTCATCGAGCTCCCAGATCGTGGTCGCCACGATCGTCCGGGTGTCGATCTCGCGAAGGCCGGCCCAGAGACGAGGGGCGCGGGCGATCCACTGCCGCAGCGCGGGGGCGCACGTCGACTGCGGCACGTCGATGCCCCAGGCGCGGGTCACCGCGCGCTCGAGCGCGTCGCCCTCACCGGCGACGAGCTCGACGATGCGGGCCAGATCGAGCATCGCGAGGCCGTGGGGGAGCAGTCGATGCGCGCGACGGGCGACGCGCAGCGCGTCCGACCGCGCGAAGGATCGCCGCGTCGACGCGACGCCGAGGGCGATCGGCAGCAGCTCGGCCTCGACCGCGCGCGGGTAGATCGTCACGACCAGCGCGTCGTCGACGATCGCGACCGCACCGGCGAACCCGTGGGATCGATCGGAGGTGGTCCACACCGGGTGGCCCGCGATCGTGCGCACCTCGGACGTGCCGTCGGCGGCGTCGATGGTCTCGAGCAGGCGCGCGACCCGGTGCCCGTCGTCGAGCTCGAGCCGTAGCACCGGCGCGAGCCCGAGGCCGTAGAGCACCCAGCGGGGATTGGTCGCGAAGCCCAGCGCGCGCAGGCCCGCGGGGTTCATGCGACCCCGGAGCTCGGCAGCGAGCGCCGCGAGCTCGGGGTCGTCGGTGCGCTCGTCGAGGGCGCGGGCCCACCCCGACAGCGTCGCGTCGCGCAGCCCTGCGAGGCGCTCGACATACGCGTCGGGCAGGGGCTCGGCGTTGAGCCATACGTACGGCGTGTCGACGGGGACGTGCGCGAGCATCTGGCTGGCCTCGGCGTCGAGGCCCGCCACGCGCGGCGCGACCTCGGGGGCGCGCGTGCGTCGGTCGTCGCGGTGCGCGTCGCAGGCGACGGTCGTGACCGCGGTGGCGACGACGACGGCGAACGACCAGTGAGCCCACGGCGACACGCGCATGCGAGCGCGAGGCTAGCAGGGCGTCCGTGGAGCAAGCCCGCGACGGCGGCGTCGAGCGGTCATCCAGCCGGGAACACCAACGGCGCGCACGTCGACACCCCGGCACCGACCACACCGTCGGGCCCGTCGTCCACGGCCAGGACCGTGGTGTTGGTGAGGATGTCGTAGTCGTAGACCTTGGTCGGGCCATATTCGTTGGAGATGAAGATCCAGAAGCGACCGCCCCAGTGGGCGAACGCGAAGCCCCCGGAGGAGATCCCGAGCGCCTCGACCTCGGGGACTTCGAAGTTGGAGAGTGCGGCTCCCGTCTGTTTGTCGACTTCACCCAGGTGCACGGTCGGGTAACAGATATCATCGGCCGTGCAGGGGTGATCCCACTGCGGCGTCCAGTTCATGATGAGGTTGAACAGGCGGCCCTCGCCGGTCCCAGTGAGCTCGACACCGCTGAAGGCGGTGCCCTCGGCGGGGCCGAACTCGTAGTAGCGGCCCAGCGCGCCCATCCCCGCCAGCTCGTGCAGGTACGTCCCGACGTCGACGAATCGGAGCACCTCGATCGCGCTGCCCTCGGCCTCGCTGACGAAGGCCATGCCCAGCGGCGAGCCCCAGTTCTCCGCGGTCGGGAGTTGCCCGACGTCGGTCTCGCACGCGCCGGTGTCGAGGTCGACGCGATCCAGCCGCTTGTAGAATGGATCGCCGGCGCCGTTCGCAGGCGCGCCCCACTCGATCCACGCGCCGCGCTGACGATCGACGGCCATCGACGACACGCTCCAGTCCACCGTGTCGGGACAAGCGACGGCGGCGAGCACGGGTGCGAAGCTCAGGCTCTCGGGATCGAAGCTGAGGATCTGCGCGGGCGTGGTGTGGGTCAGCACGTAGATCGGGCTGCCCTCGTCCTCGCACTCGACTTCGGGGAGCTCACCACCGGTGGCCCCGAGATCGAACTTCGCGCCGGATCCGGTGTCGTCGGCCGCGTCCGCGGTCTCGCCCGCCGATGCCTCGGCGCCGATGCTCTCGCCGTCGCCGGCTCCATCGGTGTCGGTCGTGTTGTCGCCCTCGCCACCCGAGAGCAGCCCGACCGAGCCGGGGTTGGTGGTGCATGCGGGGCCCAGAACACCCAGGGCGACGAAGAGGGTCCGGAGCGAGGCGGTCGTCATGTCGGGTCGATGTCCAGACGCGGTGCGGTTCAGCGATCGATCTTGCTCGCCGTCGCGGCCTCGTCGCAGCTCGCGACGAGTCCCGCTTCGAAGCTCGATCCCGGGTAGAGGCGGCGGAAGCCCGCGGCCTTGGACTTCGCCGCGTCGACGCGACCGAGCACGCACAGCGCCATGACCTCGGTGGCGCTGCGCTCCTCGGCGAAGGCGCTCCGCGGGTAGCGGCGTCGATGGCGACCGGCGAGATCGAGCGCGCGCTGGGCCTCGCCCCCACGCAGTGCGGTGCGGGTCGCGCGGAGCAGCTCGAGTTCGGCCGCGAGCGATGGGGCCTCGGGCGCGGGTGTGCGAGCACGCCGAGGCGCGGGCGTCGATGCGACGGTCTTCGGCTGCGTCGCGGTGGTCACGGTCGGGATGGCGGCCCCTGGGAGTACCTCGGGCTCGCGGGGTGGCTCGGCGACGATCGATGTCGGCCGCAGGTCGATCGACCGCAGGAAGATCGCCGGCATGGGTCCCGGCGGCGGACCACTCGACGCACCCAAGAGTTCCACCACAACCGCGGACCCGGCCGCCACCGCGGCGATGCCGACGACGATCGCGAACCGGAGTCCGAACGCCAGCTTCGGTGCGCCAGCGAGCGTGGGTCCGTCGCCCGCGCGCACGCGTGCGTCGAGCGTGCGCCACGCGTGGTCGACGGCGGCCGCGCTCGGCGTCTGGACCTGGACGTAGGCGCTGATGAGCTCCCGCACCGAAGGATCGTCGTCGGTCATCGTTCACCTCGCATGGCGTTGTGTCGCTGCTGCACGAATCGCGCGAGGCGTTCCCGGGCGATGCGTAGTCGCGCGTGGACGCGGCCGGGTGGGAGTTCGAGCATCCGCGCGACCTCGGGGCCGTCGAGCCCCTCGATCTCGACCAGGATGAACACGAGCCGCTGCGGCTCGGGCAGTCGGTCGAGGAAGGCCTGCATCACGCCGGCGGCCTCGATGCGCTCGGTGGCTTGCTCGACGGCCGGGAAGGGGGCGGGCGGCTCGGCGTGCACGCGGCGGGCCTCGTGCCGCGCTTGGCCGCGTCGGGCATTGGCGCAGAGGCGCCGTGTGATCCCGAACAGCCACGGACGGATGCCAGAGGGATCACCGAGTTGCTCGCGACGGCGGTGGGCGGTGAGAAAGACGTCCTGGGCGATGTCCTCGGCCCCCGCGCCCGCGCCCAGCGCCCGCGACCAGCGGACCACGGCCGCGTAGTGACCCCGGAACACCGCCTCGAACCATGGCGCAGTCGCGCAGCCGTCCTCGGGGGTCGGCGCCGCAGGGGGCTCGGGGATCGGCGCGATCGCAGCCACCGCCATGACGATCCCATGTCCACCGCCGGTACGGCCCGGTGAACGAAGTTGGGGTCACAGCCGCAGGGAGGGGCCGGCGGTCACGCGGAGGGCTGCGGGCCCCACCGTATGCACCGTCCCAAGGTCGTCGATCGCGAATCGCGGTCGAACGATCCCGAGGACCGCGTCGACCGCGATCCACATCGCCCCCCGCCGACCGATCCGCCACACGAGCTCCTGTCCGATCACGGCGGCTAGCATGGCCCGTCGTGAGGTCCGCGGCCGCTCGAGCCCTACGCCGGTGCCCTGCATCGCCCCGGCCTCGAACTGCGCGCAGCTCGGGAACTCGAGGCGCCGCAGCCGTGGCACGAAGCACGTCCGGAGCGAGGCGACGCCCGAGCTCACCGTGATGCCGGACGAGCCGAACGGCCGAAGCGTCCGCGGGGCGAGGAACCGGCCGCCGAGCTCGACGCGGAACCTGCGGCCCACCAGCGCTGCCCCCAGCATCGGGCCCGCGGCGATCCGCGGCGCGGCGCCGAGTTCGATCGCGGCGCCTACGCGCAGCTCGGCGAAGTAGCGCCGCGCTCGAGGTCGCGAGGTCGTCGTCGGTCGCGGTGGGGTCGCGGCGGGGGTCGGGGTCGGGGCCGACGCGGCCACGACGGGCTCCTGCGGCGGCGGTACGCGTTGGCCCATGCGCAGCGGATCGAGCGCGACGGCGATGATCAGCGCGGCGGCGTCGCGCAGATCGTCGCAACGCGCCGCGTGCACGGTGCGCTCGACCGTGCCTTCGGGCAGATCCACCGCGATCGACAGCGACCAGTCAGCGCCGCGCCCGCGCACCCTCCCTCGGATCGCCACCGTTTCGATCGCGTCGCCGAACGCGTCGCGTCCGAGATAGGCGCCGATGCGGCCGCGCACCTCGGCCTCGCCCGGACAACTGGTTGGCGCGCCCCAGTCGATCGCGAGGCGCGACGCGACGTCATGCGGCGACGCGACGTCATGCGGCGACGTGGGGGCGAGCGCGAGCAGCAGGGCAAGGGCGCCAGACATCGTGTTGGGGTGGTCGCCTCCCCGCGATCGCGGGGCAGCGCGCGGACTGTAGCTCGCGGTCCGCCGCTACACCGCGGCGATCGCCCAAGGGCGCCTTCGGCGACGCCGCAGCGCGCAGAGCAGCACCACCGTGGACAGCGTGCCGAGCGTCGAGTGTCGGGCGGGCGTGCACCCACACCCCGCGGCGTCCTCCGTCTCACCGAAGGATGTCGGCAGCGCCTCGCTGTCCGCACCGCTCGATCCCGGCGCGCCGGATTCATCGCCGCCACCGCCGTCGCTCGAGTCGTCGCCGCGCGTGTCGCCGCCGCTGCCCGTGCCCGCGTCGCAGCCCTCGTCGATCTCGCCGTCGCAGTCGTCGTCGACGCCGTCGTCGCAGCGCTCGTCGACGAAGCAGCGCGGCGCTGCGCTGCCCATGCGCAGGGTCTCGTAGTACTGCGGCGCGTCCCAGCCGGAGGCGTCGCTCCAGGCTGGGCCGGCGATCGGCTCCGCCGCGAACCCGGTGCCGAGCGAGATCCAGCACGACACGCCGTCCGCACTGCGTCCGCACAGATCGGCCTTGCCGTCGCCGTCGACGTCGGCGAGCCGCAGCGTCGAGAACTGGCGGATCGAGCTCCAGCCGTGGTCGTCGTCGAGCGCGGGGCCCTCGAACGCGGGCCCGAACGCGCCGTCCTCGAAGGCCGCGCAGCGGATCCCCGCGTTGGCCCGCGCGCACACGTCGGCGTCGCCGTCCGCGTCGAGATCGCCGACGCGCAGCGTCGAGTAGTTGGCGTAGTCCCACCACCCCGACTCGTCGGACCACGCGGGGCCCTCGAGCGCCTCGCCGAACCCATCGCCGGTGGACAGGTGGCAGCGCAGGCCCGCAGCCGCGCGCGCGCAGAGATCGGCCCGCCGATCGCCGTCGAGATCGAACAGCCGGATCGTGCTCCAGTACTCCACGCGACCCCAGCCCGCGTCGTCCGACCACGTCGGGCCCGCGATCGCGGCCCCGAAGCCCGTCGCGGTCGCGCGCCAGCAGGCGACGCCGTCGCTGCGCCGCGCGCAGACGTCCGCGCGCCCGTCCGCGTCGAGGTCCCCGGTGCGGATCGTGCCGTACTGCGACGCGCCCTCGAAGCCCGCGTCCGCGGCGAGCTCCGCGATCGTCCACGGCTCGGCGTCGAACCCTGTGCCCGTCGATCGCCAGCACGACAGCCCCACGTCGGTGGCCGCGCAGAGATCGTCGCGGCCGTCGCCGTCGACATCGGCCATGCGCAGCGTGGACCACCGCGCGGGATCGGCGAAGCCCGACGCGTCGTCGAGGGCCGGGCCGTCCACCGTGTCGGCGAGCACGCCGGTCGTCGAGGTCCGGCAAAGCACACCGTCGTTCGCCCGCGCGCACAGATCGGCCTTGCCATCGCCGTCGAGGTCGCCGGTGCGCAGCGTCGCGTAGTTCGACGGATCGTCCCAACCGAGGTCGTCCGACCACTCGGGCCCGACGACGTCGGTCGCGAACCCATCGGCCGCGAGCCGACAGCGGATGCCCGCGCCCGCGCGCGCGCAGAGATCTGCCTTGCCGTCGCCGTCGAGGTCCGAGGTCGTGTTCGCGCCGATGGCGTCCGCGTGCAACCCCGCCTCCTCGTAGCTGCGATCGCACGAGCCCGGCTCGCCGTCGCCGGTCGCGAAGACGCCGAGGTGGTTGGCGACCACGCGCTGGGCCCCGTCGGACGGGTCGTTGAGCACGCCGTCGCCGGTCATCCACATCGTGCTCGAGCCGCCGCCGTCGAGGTTGCTCGCGTCGTGGGCCCCGAGTTCGGCCATCAGCGCGGCGAGCTCGGTGCAGGTCATCCCCACACTGGTGTTCGTGCGGCCGTCGACCACCGCGAGGATGAGCGTGCGGCCGTCCTGCGACAGGCCCGCGGCGGTGCGCGGGTGCCTCGTCGTGCACAGATCGCCCTCGTTCGCCGGGTAGAGCACGCCGTCGTCGACGAGCGGACGCCGACCCGAGACCACCTCGCGCATCCACGCCTGCGGTGGATCGAGCACGGGCGCGGGCGGCCACACCTCGGCGCGGCCGCGACCGAACGCGACGAAGCCGCTGCCGTTGGTGTCCGCGGTGTCGCCCCAGCGCTCGCCGCCACCGACCGCGAGGCCCGAGGTCGAGTAGTCCTCGTAGGAGAAGAAGTCGCCGTTGACCGCGAGGTCGGCCCCGACGGCGCCGGCGAACGAGGAGACGGTGCGCTGGCGCTCGGAGGACTTCGTCGCGCGGACGGCGACGCCGTCGTGGCAGAGATCGATCTGCACCGCGACGATGCGCCACGGCGTTCCGGTCGTGCGGCGCAGCATCCGGACGCCGGGCAGGGGATCCGTCCAGGTGTCGGCGGCGCGCGCGGGGCTCGGGTGCAGCGCGATGGCGGTCGCGACCACGGTCGAAACCATGGAGATCGACGCCCCTGCGAGCACGGTGCCCCACCGCATGGGGACACCGTAGGCGCAAAGGCGGCGGCGCGCCCATCCAGCGAATCGCGTAGGGGCGTGGGGAAGCGGTCATGTCGTGGGCCCAGGCGCAGCTGCGCGCGGGCGGGTTCGGGGGCGCTACGTAACTCCGGAAGGCCGTCGATGGCCACGCGCGGCGCAATCGTCCCCGCGCGCGTCAGGATCCGTGGCCTCGCCGTGGAGGTCTGCTGGAGGCGCGCCGCGCCCCTGAGATGAACTCACTTCGGCCTCATCGCGCGCCCGCACCCCGCGGCGTCACTGCCCTGCGCCGCGGCCCGTGGTCGCGTGCGTCGGCGTTCATCGGCCTGCTCGCGCTCGGCGTCGCGTGGGCCTCCGACGCGGCCGCGTCCGACGTGGCAGCCGCGACGCGGCCGTCGGCGATCATCGGTGGTGGGCCGTCGTCGCCGTGCGCGTGGCCGTCGACGGTGTTCCTCGAGAACTGCACCGGCACGCTGATCCACCCCGAGATCGTGATGTACGCGGCGCATTGCAGCGCCGAGATCGAGCGGGTGTGGTTCGCCGAGGACGTGAGCGACGGTGCTGTCTCGTCCGGGGGCGGATTCGAGGTCGCGACCGAGTACTGCATGATCAACCCCGAGAAGGCGGAGGTCACGGAGATCGGCCCCGAGCGCGCGGCCGACTTCGCGTTCTGCAAGCTCGCGCGGCCCGTGTTCGAGGTGCCGATCGTGCCGCCGGTCATCGGCTGCGAGGAGACGATCCTGACGCCCGGGCGCGACGTGACGCTGGTCGGCTTCGGGGAGACCGACCAGGACACGTTCGCGGTGAAGTACGAGGTGCCGACGGTCCTGCACTACATCGACGAGTGGGGCGCGGCGATCATCGGGGGCGAGGGGCGCAGCCCGTGTGCGGGCGACTCGGGCGGGCCGGCGTTCGTGCAGCTGCCCGACGGGAGCTGGAGGGTGTTCGGGATCGTCTCGGGTCCGAACGTCGGCAACTGCGGCGACACGATGTGGTTCGCGACGACGATGCGCGCGGTGCCGTTCATCGAGCAGAAGAGCGGCATCGACGTGACGCCGTGCCACTACGCCACGGGGGAGTGGAACCCGAGCCCGAGCTGTCGCGCGTTCCCGCTCGCGCCCGGCGACGGCGCGGGCGCGTCGTGGGCCGATGGTTGCGCGGGCGGGCCGACGTCGTCGTGGGGCGAGGCGTGCGGGCCTGCGTACGACGGCTTCGAGGATGGGATCGCGCCCACCTCGCGCGTGACGGCACCCGAGGATCGGGTGCGCCTGGACACCGCGCCGGGCGAGGGTGGAGTGGAGATCACGATCGACGCCGAGGCGGCCGATGCGGGAAGCGGCGTGGCCACGGTGTCGCTCGTGATCGATGGTGACGCCGTCGAGGGCGAAACGCTGCGCAATCCGCCGTGGCAGTGGACGGTGCAGCGGCCG
>LNFM01013461.1_pt1 | contig 10409 bp, 8 predicted proteins | sample 596031 | NCBI WGS metagenome assembly LNFM01 (sample SAMN04254537, study PRJNA301005) | activated carbon metagenome | isolation source: dual media filters at the Ann Arbor, Michigan drinking water treatment plant | place: USA: Ann Arbor | reverse complement strand
GAGAGGACGGCGAAGGACGGGCGACCCTTGGCGGCAGCAACGGCGCGGGCGATCTCGGCCTCGTCGGTCGGGCTATCGAGAAAGAGAATGTCGGCACCTTCCTCGACGTACATCTCGATGCGGGCGACGGCCTCGTCGATGCCGGCGGTCGGGCGGCAATCCGTGCGGGCCAAAATCAGAATGCCGCTTTCCTTCGCGGCCTCGACCGCGGCGCGGATCTTCATGCGCGCTTCCTCGCGCGGGATGCAGGGCTTGCCGCCGGCCGTCAGCGCCCGCGGCGTGATCTTGTCTTCGATCAGTATCGCGGCGGCGCCCGCCCGGCCGTAGGCGCGCACAGTACGCTGCACGTTCATCGGATTGCCGTAGCCATGGTCGCCGTCGGCCAGAACGAGCGTGCCTGGGGCGGCTTGGCGGACCATGTTGAAGCTGTCGAACATCTCGGCGAAGGAGATGAGGTCCAGGTCTGGGCCGGCGAGGCGGCTCGCGGCGACGCACGAGCCCGACAGAAACGCCGTCTCGAAGCCGGCTCCTGCGGCGAGCTTGGCAGAGATGCCGTCCCAGACGGCAGGCATGACGACGAAGCCGGGCTTCGAGAGGAGGGCGCGCAGGCGCTCGGGCGCAGACATCGGGACTCGCTTTCGGTCAGGGTTGCAGATGAGCGAATTCGCATTGTTGCCGTGCTCGCCGATCTGCGGCAAGGGAAAGTGATCGCTGGCAACTTTGCTGCGAGGTAACCCGAAAGCGCCCAAAGGTGGATGACCCGCCCAACTCGACGATCTCCCCGCTTTCCCCGCCTCCAGCAGGGACGCAGCCGACCGCCGCGGCCGAGCGCAAATTTCCTGATCCGTTGGCCTCGCTCGGGCTCGTAGCACTCTATCTCGGCCTCGAGTGGCTGAGTTTCCTGCACGAGCACGACGGCCTGCCCGTGACGCCCTGGAATCCGGCTCTCGGACTGATGTTCGCCGTGATCATCCTGAAAGGCACCGCTTACGGACTTGTTCTCTTCGTTTCCGTCTTGCTTGCAGCCGTAATGGTGCTCGGCAGCGCACTTGGCTGGCCAACCCTGCTCCTTGTCGCGGCAATCGTAGCGGCATCCTACACTGGCGTTGCGGGAGTGGTACGGGATCTGCTTCGTTTGAGTACCCCTCACTTTCACACCCGTGACATGGTCGTCGTTATTGCAGGCGGGATCGCCGGAGCCGTGATCGCGTCGACCAGTCTCGGCATAGGGAGGCTGCTGATCCGACCTCTCGACTGGAGTGAGGCCCTGACCACCGCCGGTCTTTCGATTCTCGGCGACGTGATCGGCATCGCCGTGGTGACTCCGCTGGTACTGCGGGCCTACCGGCATCGCGACCGGCTCAAATCCGTTCCGCCCGAGGTACTCTTCGAGTTCGGTGGCTATTCGGGGGTGATCTTGATAGCTCTGGGCATCATCATGCGGCCGGACCAGCCATTCGGGCAGGGGCTGTTCTACCTCCTGTTCGTGCCCGTCGTCGTGGCAGCCGTGCGGCACGGCATCGACGGAGCTTGCGCCGCGCTGACGATCGCTCAGCTCGGATTGGTCGGTTTCTTGCACCTCTACGGGTTCGACCTCACGCGTTTCGCCGAGTACCAGCTCCTGATGCTGGTCATGACTGTAACCGTGCTGCTGGTCGGGGCTGTGGTCAGCGAGCGCGATGCAGCCGACGAGGCGGCTCGCGATGCGGCGCGGCGGCTCCAGGACATGCAGAACGAGGCTGCTCGAACGGCACGACTGAACCTCGTCAGTGGCATGGCAGCCGCATTGGCTCATGAGATCAGTCAGCCCATGACGGCAGCACGGGCTCTGGCCCGTTCGGTCAGCCGCCTTCTCGATGCCGAGGACGGCGACAGAGCCCGCGCCGTCCGCAATGTGCAATCGATGGTTGAGCAGATCGACCATGCGGCAGCCGTAGTGCGGCGCATGCGTGAATTCCTGCGGCGCGGAGAGCCGGACGCGAGGAGCGTCGATGTACCGGACGCCGTTGCCGATGCGCTCGCATTGGTGCAGCCACTGGCCGGCTCCGAGGGTATTGCGATCATCGAGCCCAGTGGCGGTATGGCCCTGCCGCCAGTGGTCGGGGACCCGGTACAGATCCAGCAGGTCATCATCAATTTGGTGCGCAACGGCATCGATGCCATCAAGGAGAGCGCCCGCACCGATGGATGGATCGCGGTTACCATCGAACCGGCTAGCGAAGGGGCAGCCGTGGAGATCGCCATCAGCGACAACGGGATAGGTATTGCACCCGACCGCGTGGACACTATCTTCGACCCGCTCAGCACGACGAAAGCCGACGGACTAGGTCTCGGACTATCGATCTGCAAAATGATCGTCCAGGCACACGGCGGGCGCATCCGGGTGCACCAGACGTCACCGGAAGGAACGGAAGTCCGTTTCTCGCTTCCGGTCGCAAAAAGGAGATAAGTGGCAGGCCATGAACACGAAGTCGGGACCGACCGTCTATATCGTCGACGACCAGCCGGCGGTTTGCCATGCCCTCAGCGAGATGCTGAGCGTGCTTGGCTACCAGATCGCGACGTTCGGCTCTGCAAATGCGTTCTTGATGTCCGACTCGCCAGCCAATGCGGGGTGCCTCATTGCCGATGTGCGCATGCCGGGCATGGATGGTATCGAGCTGATGCACGAGCTCGGTCGGCGCGGCAACAAGCTCCCAGTCATACTCATCTCAGGTCACGCCGACGTACCCATGGCCGTTGCGGCAATCAAGGCCGGGGCCGAGGATTTCATCGAAAAGCCGGTGGACGATGCCCAACTGATTGCCGCGATCAACCGATGTCTGGCTCAAGCATTCGAGGATCTCGCAGGGCGCCAGTCATTACAGGACCTGGAGCGACGTCACCTGTCGCTGACACGTCGCGAGGCCGAGGTGCTCGACCTCGTAGTACAGGGCTTCACGAGCCACGCCATCGCGAGCCGCCTCGGCATCAGTCCGAGGACCGTCGAGAGCTACAGGGTACAGATCATGGACAAGATGCAGGCCGAAAGCGTGGCAGTCCTTGTCCGCCAGGCGATTCGACTCGGACGGCTGGAACCCTAGACCCCAGGGCGCGTGGTCTCCGCGATGAAGCGCCACTCAGAGCGCCGGTAGACAACATCACGCGGCGGGCATCTCTGAGGACTGGGCCAGCCGATGACCGAGTAGGGGCCAACGGGATCGCCGGTCCATGCCGACCGGCGATCATCAGGCTGCGTAGCCGTCGATCGACCCGTCGCGCGGGGACTGCTCGGTGGCGCACCACTTCTGAAGTAGCGCCTCCAGCTCGGTGCGGTCGAAGGGCTTGGCCAGGTAGTCGTCGAGGCCCGCCTCGAGACACCGCTTCCTGTCCTCGGCGAAAGCATTGGCCGTGAGTGCAACGATGGGCGGCGCGACGCGGCCGCAGGCCGCGAAGAGACGGCGAACGCGGCCAGCGGTCTCGAACCCGTCCATCTCGGGCATGTGAATGTCCATCAGCACGAGGTCCACCGTATCGCTGACGCCAAGCAGATGCGCGCACCAGTCGAGTGCAGCGGGTCCACTTGGCGCGTGATGCACGATGCAGCCGGCTTTCTCGCTCATGCGGCGCGCGAGGAGCGCATTGATGTCGTTGTCCTCGACCAGAAGGATACGCCGACCGCGTGGCATCGTTAGGAGGCGGCTCCCGGTGATTGTCCGGGCTGCGGCTTCGACGCCCAGTGCGCTTGCCTCGGCACAGATCTCGTCGAGGTCGAGCTGCGTGACGAGAGAGGCTGGTCGGACGGGACGGACGAGATAGGCGTCGCAGCCCACCGACTTGAAGGCCTCGAGGCGGCTACCGCCTGGCTGATCCACGACGAGAACCGCGCGAGGCTGCCGCTGGCCCTCGGCGCAAGCCTCGGAGATCAGGAGGCCGACAGCCTCGGGCCCTTCCTCGACGTCGGCGATGAGAGTATCAAACGCGAGCCCCGATCGACGGGCGCGCGCCAGGGCGGCAGCTGCCGTCTCGCGATTGCTGACTTCGCTGGCGACGCCCAGGGATTGCAGCGTCTCCTGCATGATCGTGCGCTGCTGAATGCGGTTCGATACAAGCAGGACCAAGCGCGCGCGACGGTCGCGCGGAGCAGGGAGGACAGGGCGCGCCCCAGGTTGCGCGAGCAGAACCATGCGCGCGCGGAAGACTGAACCGACGCCGAGCGTGCTCTCGACCTCGATGTCACCGTCCATGGCGCGCGCGAGGCGACGCGAGATCGCCAGACCGAGCCCCGTGCCAGTGCGCTTGCGGCGGACCGCATCGTCGGCCTGCTCAAACTCGGCGAATAGGTTCTGGATCAGGTTTTCGGCGATGCCGACGCCGGTATCGGCGACCTCCATCTCGAGACAGAGCCGTCGTGGCTTTTCGGGTGAACCATCGCCTGGCATCGGTAGCTCGGCGGAAGCTCCGCGAAGGACACGAACCGTGATGCCGCCGGAATCGGTGAACTTGACCGCGTTGCCCAAGAGATTGAGCAGGATCTGGCGCACGCGCGTCTCGTCACCGATGACGGTGCGGGGCAGGTCCGGATCCAGGCGCCATGCGAGATCGAGGCGCTTCTCACGGGCGCGCGGCCCCATCAACTCGACGACGCTCTGCAAGCATTCGTCGAGAGGGAACGGTGCCGAGTGAATCTCGAGCTTGCCTGCCTCGATCTTGGAAAGATCCAGGATCTCGTCGATGATCGTCAGCAGGTTTTTTGCAGAATGGTCGACCGCAATGACGTAGGAGCGCTGCTCCGCAGACAGCTCGGTCTCGGACAGAAGGTTGGCCATGCCCAGAATGCCATTCATAGGCGTGCGGATCTCATGGCTCATAGCGGCGAGAAAACGCGACTTGGCGCGGTTTGCCGCCTCGGCCTGGTCGCGCGCCTCGGCGAGAGCCGACTGAATGCGGCGCTGTTCGGTGACGTCGCGGCCGAGAAGCTGGATCTCGCGTACGGAGCCATCGTCGGCGGAAATGGCATGCTGCTCGAAGGCAAACCAGCGAGCACCGTCGGCAGTGAGAACGAGTTCCTCGAAGCGCTGACGGCGGCCTTGTTCGGGTGCCTCGCGTTGTTCACCGTCGCGCTGGAGAACCTCAGGTCTGAAGGGCGTGCCCAGAACCTCGCCGGCCTCCACCGCGAACGTCCGGCAGAACGCCCGGTTGACGAACGTCAGACGGCCGCGCGTGTCGACGCGTGTGATGATATCGTTCTGACTGTCGAGAAGATCGCGATAGCGGGTCTCGTTGTCGGTGAGTTCCCACTGCAGGTCTTTCAGCTTTTCGATGCCCTTCTCGAGACGGTCGCTGAGCGCCTGGAAGCGATCGATCTCGCGAGCATCACCAGCTGGCGGCGCGTCGCGTTGGCCGAAACCTGCGGCGATAGCAGCAACCGCCAGCCCGATCGCGCCGATGAGAGCAAGACGGATTGGCTCCGCGTGCGTCTCCATCGCCATGAGCGCGATCAGGAGGGTGGTCGTGCCGAGGGCCAGCAGGGGCATCACCGGCCATCCGCGCCGGTCTGGCACGAGGCTCGCGCGCAGAGCGGCCACGGCACGCCCCAGCGTCGCCGAGGCCTGAGCCAAGACGCTTGCGAGCGTGCCTGCAGCCTGCAGCAGACGGCTGCGGCCGGCGTCACGCATTGGCCTCAATACATTCCTCACGCCGGTCCCTGCGACAAACGCCTACTCTTGTGCGAGACGAAGAGACCACAGAGGCTATTGATAAACCTTTGACAGGTCGGGTTAGGCTTAAACCTTCGTTGACGACTGGGTCGATCTTGGCAAATGGCCCGGGTCGAGGCATGAAATCGGGCGGTCCGACGACGGGGTCGGCCAGCGAGGAGGCGAAATGGGACCGCTCGAGGGCACCAGGGTGATCGAGATGGCCGGCATCGGACCGGCGCCATTCTGCGGAATGATGCTGGCCGACATGGGCGCAGAGGTGATCCGCATCGACCGGCGTGAAAAGGCGGATCTCGGCCTTGACCGGGCACCGGCCTACGAGGTGATGAACCGGGGGCGGAAATCGATCGCGGTCGACCTCAAAAAGCCCGAGGCGGTCGAGATCGTGAAACGACTGGTCAAGGATGCCGATGCCTTGATCGAAGGGTTCCGGCCGGGCGTAATGGAGCGGCTCGGCCTTGGACCCGATGTCCTCGCCGCCATCAACCCAAGGCTCGTGTTCGGACGGATGACGGGCTTCGGACAGGAGGGGCCGCTCGCCCAGCGCGCGGGTCACGACATCAACTACATCGCGCTGGCGGGCGTGCTCAACCACCTGGGACGGGCCGGCGAGAGGCCGCTGCATCCGCTGAACCTCGTCGGCGATTTCGGCGGAGGCGGGATGTATCTGGCCTTCGGGGTCGTCTGCGCCATGCTGGAGGCTCAGCGTTCGGGCAAGGGGCAGGTGGTCGACGCGGCCATGGTCGACGGTGCCGCCAGCCTGATGGCGATGTTCCACGGCATGTGGTCGGAGGGCATTTGGCGCGAGGAGCGCGGCACCAACATGCTCGATACCGGGGCACCCTGGTACGACGTCTACGAGACGAAGGACGGCAAGTGGGTCTCGATCGGGTCGATCGAGAAGCGTTTCTATGCCGATCTCCTGCAACGGCTAGGGGTTGCCGGCGAGCCACTTCCCGCCCAACATGACAGGAACGGGTGGCCCACGTTGCGGTCCCGGTTCACCGAGATCTTCAAGTCCAGGACGCGGGCCGAGTGGGAGGTCGCCTTCGAGGGTAGCGATGCCTGCTTCGCGCCGGTTCTGGCAATTTCTGAGGTAACCAAGCACCCGCACAATTCGATACGTGCTACCTTTGTCGAGCGAGACGGCGTGCAGCAGCCCGCGCCAGCGCCACGCTTCTCGCGGACCCGACCGGAGCTTGCGGCTTCCCCCCGCGAGGCCGGCATTGAAACGCGGCAACTGCTTGCAGCGGCAGGGTTCGGCGAGGCAGAAATCGCAAGACTCGAGGCCGACGGCGTCGTCGGCCGCACGAAGTAGACACCAGGGAGCAAGCTTCGAGATGATGACCGGACCGACCGCCGAGCAGCAGGAGATCCGTTCCGCCATAGAGCGCATCTGCGCGCGTTTCGGCGATGACTACTGGCTGAAAAAGGACAAGGAAGGCGGCTTTCCGACGGAGTTGCATCAGGCGCTCGCTGCAGACGGCTGGCTCGGCATCGCGATGCCGGAGGAGTACGGCGGGTCCGGCCTCGGCATCACCGAGGCAGCGCTTATGATGCAGACGATCGCCGAATCGGGCGCCGGCATGCAGGGCGCCTCGGCTGTGCACATGAACATCTTCGGCCTGCATCCGGTCGTCCTCTACGGCACGGAAGAGCAGAAACGGCGGATGCTGCCGCCGCTGATCGCCGGCAAGGAGAAGTCCTGCTTCGCCGTCACCGAGCCGAATACCGGCCTCGACACGACCCGCCTCAAGACCAAGGCCACGCGCGAGGGCAACCGCTATCGCGTGGATGGACAGAAAATCTGGATCTCGACAGCGCAGGTGGCGGACAAGGTCCTGCTCCTCGCCCGTACCACTGATCTGGACAAGGTGAAGAAGCCCACCGAAGGGCTGTCGCTGTTCTATACGACACTCGACCGGAAATACGTCGAGGTGCGTGAGATCGAGAAGATGGGCCGCAAGGCTGTCGACTCGAACCAGGTCTTCATCGACGGGCTGCCGGTTCCGATCGAGGACCGGATCGGCGAGGAGGGGATGGGCTTTCGCTACATTCTCGACGGCATGAATCCCGAGCGCATCCTGATCGCCGCCGAGGCGGTCGGACTTGGCCGCGTGGCACTGAAGCGGGCAACACAGTACGCTAAGGACCGCATCGTATTCGGTCGCCCGATTGGCCAGAACCAGGGCATCCAGCACCCGTTGGCGAAATCCTGGATGAGCCTCGAGGCGGCCAATCTGTTGGTCTACAAGGCTGCATGGCTCTACGATCAGGGCAAGCCCTGCGGCGTCGAGGCCAACGCCGCCAAGTATCTCGCGGGCGAAGCGGGTTTCGAGGCCTGCGAAACGGCGGTGCTGACACACGGCGGCATGGGATACTCGAAGGAGTTCCACGTCGAGCGCTACATGCGCGAGGTGATGCTCTGCCGGATCGCACCAATCAGCCGCGAGTTGATCATGTCGAACATTGCCGAGCGCCAGCTCGGGCTCCCGAAGAGCTATTGAGAGCGGCATGACCACAGCCCCCACCGCAACGACCAGTCAGTTTGTTCCCAACGAGGTGTTCCGGCGCGTCCGGCGCATCTATCTCGGTTCAGTTCTGATTGCGATCGTGATGCTGTTCCTCGCCTTCATCACAACAGTCGAGGGGATCGGCTATGGCGTGCTCCCGACGCTGCTGCTGATCGGCGGCGTCGGCCTGCTGATCGTCGCGATGTTGACGCGGGCGGCGGCAAGTTGCCCGCGCTGCTCGACGTCGCTGATGTGGAAGAAGGGCCCGATCGGCACGGGCCGGCTGTCGATTGGCGTGAAGTCACACTGCACCGGCTGCGGGCTCGACCTCAACAGCCCCTGGACGCCGGAGAGCGGCGACCCAACCGACCAAGAGCAAAGCGAGAAACCGACATGAGCAGCACCCGCCCGAAGGCACAGCCGACGGTTCTGCTGGACGACGCCCGCACGATCGCCACCGAATGGCGGTTCCCGCCCGGTGCGGAGACCGGATGGCACAAGCATGGCCATGACTACGTCGTCGTGCCGATGACCACCGGCAAGCTGCTGCTGGAGGAGCCCGGTGGCACCTCGCGCACCGCTGACCTGACGACCGGCAAGCCCTATGCGCGCGGGGAAGGCGTCGAGCACAACGTCGTCAATGCCAACGACTACGAGTTCGTGTTTATCGAGATCGAACTTAAGCGCTGACGTCGGCGTTGTTCGCGTGCGCGCGTATTGCCGTGCGGCAGATCAAATGATCTCGTCCTCGTCCATCACGGCCTCTGGCTCGGCGTCGGCTCCCTTGTCCTCGAGTGGCTCAGCCGATCTGTCGGCATCACGCGATATCACGGGGCGAGCGTGCTCGTCGGCCCAGGCGATGTGGAACAGGGCATCACCCATGTTGACGATCGGCAGTGTCGTTGCGCCGACGATGATGCCCCGGCGCGGGCTTCGAACTTGAATCTCGCTGCCCTCGTAAGGGTTTGATACGACGCCGATCGGCTCGTCCTCGCTGACGGCGTTGCCGATGCGCTTCACCGAGCGAAAAACTCCTCCGTCGGGAGCGCGGACCCACTTCGACGCATTGGCGAAGACTGGACGGCGCATCTCGTCGGATGGGTTCAGCTCGATGCCATCGGGCAACTCGAGCATGCCGGTCTTGAGCATCACGCCGGCAATGCCGTCGACGCCGGCCTTGATCGCGAACTCATCGAAGCGAAGGCCCTCCCCACCCTCGTAGACGAGGACGTCGACGCCGCTATCGCGAGCGGCGCGTCGCAGGGAGCCGGCCCGCTCCGGGCTCTCGAGCACGACGGGGGCACCGAAGGCCTCCGCCAACTCGCGACAGCGTGGGCGGCGCGCGAAGTCGGCGCGGATTTGCGGCAGGTTCACACGATGCACTGCGGCGGTATGGAGGTCGATCCCGACCTGGCAGCGGCGAACAACCTCTTTCAGGAACAAGTTCGCAAGACGGGCAGCCAGCGAGCCGGTGCCGGAACCAGGAAACGATCGATTGAGATCTCGCCGGTCGGGGAGATAGCGCGAGCGGCCGATGAACCCATACGCATTGACCACGGGAATGGCGAGCAGGGTACCCGAGATGTTGCCAGGTTGCAGGGTACGCAGCACCCGGCGAATGATCTCAACACCGTTCAGCTCATCCCCATGAATCGCCGCCGAGATGAACATCGCCGGACCGGGCCGCGGGCCATGCAGCACATGCACCGGCAAAGTCACGGGTGTGTGGTTCGACAGCTTCGAGACATGCAGATCGACCAGCGCGCGCTGTCCCGCGGGCACCTTGTGGCCACCGATCTCGAAGTCGCTGCGCAATGGGCTGGCTTTCGGCGTGAGGTCTCGGCTGACCTTATACCAGCGCCTGCCGAACCGCGGCAGGGCCTCGTTCGTCGCGCTGGCGAACATTTCCGTTGGCGCGAGCCCGATAGCGATATGCGGAGCCGACCGCCCCTCCCCCGTATGGGAATTAAAGCTGCGTTTGCCGGTTGACACCGCCGGGCGCGCTCCTCATAAACCCTGTCGTCGCGCCGATCCTCTCGGACCGGTGCGCTTCAGCGTATGATCTGCTAGACTTCGGGTCGGCAGTGTCCACCTTCGGGTGGCCGCGCGATGGAGAGGTGCCCGAGTGGCTAAAGGGGACGGACTGTAAATCCGTTGGCTTCGCCTACGTTGGTTCGAATCCAACCCTCTCCACCAA
>LNFM01013460.1_pt1 | contig 10409 bp, 10 predicted proteins | sample 596031 | NCBI WGS metagenome assembly LNFM01 (sample SAMN04254537, study PRJNA301005) | activated carbon metagenome | isolation source: dual media filters at the Ann Arbor, Michigan drinking water treatment plant | place: USA: Ann Arbor | reverse complement strand
GGCGGCTCGGTGACTGAGATCGTCTACGCCCTCGGTGCCGGCGAGCGGGTGATCGCCGTCGACACCACCAGCTATCACCCGGTGGCGACGCACGGCCTGCCCAAGGTCGGCTATCTGCGCCAGCTTTCGGCCGAGGGCATCCTCTCGGTGCGTCCCGACCTGATCGTCGGTCTCGAGGAAGCAGGCCCGCCGCAAACCCTGGTTCAGCTGCGCGACAGCGGCACTCGACTCCAGCTCCTGCCGGACCGCTTCACCGCCGACGGCGTGACGGCGAAGATCCGCGCCGTCGCGGCCACGCTCGGCATGGCCGAGCGCGGCGAGACGCTGGCGGCGGGGATCGCAGCGGATCTGTCGCAGATCGAGAGCATCCTTGCGGGCGTGCGCCGGCGGCCCAAGGTGCTCTTCCTCCTGGCGACGAGCCGCGGCGCGCCGCTCGCCTCGGGGAGCGAGACCGCGGCCGACGCCATGATCCACCTGGCCGGTGGCACCAACGCCGTGTCGGGCTATCGCGGCTACAAGCCGCTGTCGGTCGAATCAGCGGTCGCCGCCGCACCCGACCTCGTGCTGATGATGCAGCAATCCGTCGACACGCTGGGCGGCGTCGAGGCGGTGCTGGCGCTTCCATCCATCGCCGCCACGCCAGCCGGCAAGGCGCGGCGCGTCTTCGCCTTCGATGGGCTCTATCTCCTCGGCTTCGGCCCGCGCACCGCGCACGCAGTTTCCGAGGTCGCCCGCCTGCTGCATCCCAACTTGCCGCTGCCGGCCTTGCCCGCGCGCGACTGGGTTGCCACACGGCCATGACGACCGTGCCACTCGCCGGGATCGATGGCTCGCTCCCGGCCTTGCGCCGCGGTGCCGTTCTGGCGGCGCTGGCGCTCGCCCTTGGAATCATGTTCGTGGTCGCCGTTGGCATGGGGCCGGTGCCGATCAGCGCGCCGAAGGTCCTCGCGGTGCTGCTCGATGCGGCGGGTCTGCCGAGCTTCGGCATGATCGAGGAGCGCGACCGCGCCATCATTATGGCCATCCGCCTGCCGCGCGCCTGCCTGGCGGTGCTGGTGGGCGCCGGTCTCGCTCTGGCCGGTGCGCTGCTGCAGGGCCTGTTCCGCAACCCGCTGGCCGACCCGCAGCTCATCGGCGTCTCCGGCGGAGCGGCCTTCGCCGCCGTCGGCACCATCGTGCTGGGCGGCACGCTGCTCATTCCGGTGACCGCGATCCTCGGCGTCTACACCCTGCCGGTGGCGGCCTTCATCGGCTGCCTGACCACGACGGCGCTCATGTACCGGCTGAGCACCATCGAGGGCCGGACCTTCGTGGCGACGATGCTGCTCTCAGGCATCGCCATCAACGCCCTGGCCATGGCCGGGCTCGGCTTCTTCATCTTCATGAGCGACGACCGCCAGCTGCGCGATATCACCTTCTGGATGATGGGCAGCCTGAGCGGCGCCACCTGGAAACAGGTAATGACCGTGGCGCCGTTCATTCTCCTGCCTTGCGTCCTGGTGCCAGGCCTGGCGCGGGCGCTCAACGCCTTCATCCTCGGCGAGCGCGACGCGGTGCATCTCGGCTTCGACACCGAGACCGTCAAGTTCGCCGCCATCGGCGCCGTGGCGCTGGCCGTCGGCGCCTCGGTCGCGGTCAGCGGCACGATCGGCTTCGTCGGCCTGGTCGTGCCGCATCTCATCCGGTTGCTCGGCGGTGCCGACCACCGTCTGGTCCTGCCGGGCTCGGCGCTGATCGGCGGCGTGCTCCTGCTGGCCGCCGACCTCATTGCGCGGATCGCCGTCGCACCGGCCGAGCTGCCGATCGGCCTGGTGACCAGCGCGCTGGGCGGTCCGTTCTTCCTGTGGCTGCTGCTCAGCCGGCGGCGGACCCTGGGATGATCACGCTCGACCACATCTCCGTGGCGCGGCGCGGCCGCGCGCTGCTGCGCGAGGTCATGCTCTCGTTGGTGCCGGGCGAGGTCCTGGCCCTGCTCGGGCCCAACGGGGCCGGCAAGTCGACCCTGGCGCGCGTGGCGGCCGGCGAGCTGTCGCCCGATAGCGGCTCGGTCTGGGTCGACGGCAAGCCGCTCACCTCGCTGCCGCGCGTCTCGCTGGCGCGCCGGCGCGCCGTGCTGGCCCAGTCGACGCATGTCGCCTTCCCGATGAGCGTCGCCGAGGTCGTGGAGCTGGGGCGTAGCCCCTATGCCTCTCTCGCCTCCCGCCTCGAAGACGAGCAGGCGGTCGAGCGCGCCATGCTGCGTGCCGGCGTGACCGCGCTGCGCCACCGCTCTTACGCGACGCTGTCGGGTGGCGAGCAGCAGCGGGTGCAGCTGGCGCGCGTCTTCGCCCAGCTCGACGGCGCCAGCGATCCCGGGACGCGATACCTCATCCTCGATGAGCCGACCTCGAGCCTCGATCTCGCCCATCAGCACCAGATCCTGGCCGCGGTCCAGGCCCTGGCGCGCAACGGCTTCGCGGTGCTGACCGTGCTGCACGATCCGAACCTGGCGTCGCGCTACGCCGACCGGATCGCGGTGCTGCGCGACGGCGTGATCACCGCGCTCGGCACGCCGGCCCAGGTCCTGCGGCCCGCGACCATCGAGCACGCGTTCGGCATCGCCGCGCGTATTCTGGCCGACGCCGATGGCTCGCCAGTGGTCGTCGCCGGCTCGCGCCCCATCCCGGCCTGAGAGCCTTACGGCAGCCTAGGCCGCCTGCTCGGCCAGCTCGCGCTCGAGGAAGGCGCGGGTACTGGTCAGGAGATGATCCATCGCGGCGCGCGCCTTGTCCGGCTGGCGGTCGCGGATCGCCTCGAACACGAGGCGGTGCATGGGAATGAAAATCCTGTAGCTGTCCGGCCGGACGCGGAAGCTGGTCATCAGCCCGACGCTGATGATGCCGCCCATCTGCACCAGCAGGTCGTTGTGCCCGCTGGTCAGCACCAGGCGGTGAAAACGCATGTCGGCGTCGATCGCCTGGGCGTCGTTCTCATCCTCGGTGTCCATGCGGTCGCAGGCGCTGGCCAGGGCCGCGATCTCCTCCGCCGTGGCCCGCTCGGCCGCCAGGGCCGCGGCGGCGGGCTCGATCATCCGGCGGATCTCGAACAGCTCGCGGAAGAACTGGGCCCGCGGCATGGACGCGTAGCGCCAGCCGAGCACGTCGAGATCCAGCAGGTTCCAGTGATCGGCCGGCAGGACACGCGTGCCGGTGGAGGGCCGCGGCTCGATCAGGCCTTTGGAGGCGAGGGACTTCACCGCCTCGCGCAGGATCGAGCGGCTGGCGCCGAGTTCGCGGCCCAGCTCCGCCTCATTGGGCAGGGCGTCGCCGGGCTTCCATTCGCCGCGCACGATGCGGCCGCCGAGCTCGTCGACGATGTGGGTGAAGAGGTTGCGCTTGCGCGGCGGGGCCGCTCGCAGAAAGGGATTTGTGCTCATCCGACAATCCCTTAGCTCAAAAACAGTGGAGCGAAAACAGTTACTTGACTCACTTTATCACTTCATATGATGATATGTCGAAGGATAATTAAGGGGAGGCCTCCATGAAGCGATTTGGTTTTGCCGGGTTGGCGCTGGCGGCGGTGCTGGCGGCACCGCTCCAGGCGCAGGACCTGCAGCTGCGCGCCGGTCACGATCAGCCGGTCGGCAGCATGTACGACGAGGGCCACAAGATGCTGCAGAAGCTGCTCGAGGAGCGCAGCGGCGGCAAAATGAAGCTCGCCATCTTTCCCGCCGCCCAGCTCGGTTCGGAAGTGGCGATGATCGAGGGTGTGCGCCTCGGCACGCTCGACATGAGCGCCGCCCATGTCGCCAACGCCTCGACCGTGGTGCCGGAGTTGGCGCTGTTCAGCGTCGCCTATCTGTTCAAGGACCGCGACCACTACGAGAAGGTGGTCAACGATCCCAAGTTCCAGGCGCGTATCGATCAGCTCGTCGCCTCCAAGAATCTCGGTGTTAAGGTCATCGGCTACTACTCGGCCGGCGTGCGCAACATCTACACCCGCCGCGGGCCGGCCAATACGCCCGACGATCTCAAGGGCACCAAGATCCGGGTGATGAACAACCCGGTCGAGGCCAAGATCTGGAACACGTTGGGCGCCATCCCCACGCCGATGAACTTCGGCGAGGTCTACCAGTCCCTGCAGTCGGGCGTGCTCGACGCCGCCGAGAACGGCCTGGCGGTCATCGAGTCCAACCGCCACTACGAGGCGGCCAAGACCATCATCCTGTCGGAGCACCAGCGCTCGATCTCGCTGCTGCTGATGAACGAGCGCAAGCTCAATGCCATGTCCGCCGATCAGCGCAACACGCTGCTCGCCGCGGCCAAGGAGGCGGCGGTGTTCGAACGCAAGCGCGACGCCGAGCTCAACGCCGAGGCGATCGAGCGCATGCGGGCCAAGGGTGCGCAGATCGTCGAGCCCAACCGCGCCTCTTTCTCCTCGCGCATCGCGCCGATCCAGGACGAGGTGGCGACCAGCCTGAAGATGACGGACGTGCTCGAGCTCGTCCGCAGCCACGCGAAGTAAGCGGCGACACAGCCTCGCGTGGAGTGGTTTCTTGACCGGGTCGAGCAGGGGATCCGTCCCCTGCTCGCCTTTCTTCTGGCCTTCATCACCATCGGCATCTTCATCGTCGTGGTGGCGCGCTACGTCTTTGCCACCTCGTTCCTGTTTGGCGAGGAGCTGTCGCTCTTCGCCTTCATCTGGTGCGTCTTCCTGGGCGCGGCGCTCTGCGTGCGCCACCGCACCCATTTCGCCTTCGACTATTTCGAGAGGCTGAGCGGCCGGGCGGCCGGCGTGCAGCGCCTGATCGTAGACCTCACGGTCCTGGCGATGGCCCTGCTGATCGTGGTCGAGGGCTGGAACTTCGCCGAGCTCAGCGTGCGGCGGCTGTCGCCGGCGCTGGGCATCAGTCTGTTCCTGCCGACACTGGTAATTCCGACCAGCGGCGTGCTCATGGTGCTGGCGCTCATCGGCCACATCACCCGGGACATCCGGCGCATCGTCACTGGCCGGGACCCCTGATGGGTCCGCTCACCCTCCTATTCGTCAGCCTTGGCGTGGCCCTGGCCGTCGGCGTGCCGGTGTCGTTCGCCCTGATCCTGTCCTCGGCCCTGGTCATCCTCTACGAGGGCCTGCCGATGACCGTGGTGGTGCAGCAGATGTTCCACGGCATCAACGGCTTCACCCTGCTGGCTCTGCCGTTCTTCTTCCTGGCCGGCAACGTCATGGGCGACGGCGGCATCTCCGAGCGCCTGGTCAAGCTGGCCATGGCGCTGGTCGGCCATCTGCGCGGCGGCCTTGCCCACGTCAATGTCGTGGTCGGCATGTTCATCTCCGGGATCTCCGGCAGCAGCACCGCCGACGCCGCCGCCCTCTCCACCGTCTTCGCCCCGGCCATGAAGCGGCGCGGCTACCCGGAAGTGTTCTCCACCTGCCTGACCGCCTGCACCTCGACCATGGGCGTGGTCATCCCGCCTTCCATCCTGATGGTGATCTACGGTGCCACCGCCGGTGTCTCAACGGGGGCGCTGCTGCTGGGAGGCATCCTGCCGGGCGTTATCATGGGCCTCGCCTTGATGGCGCAGTCTCATATCTTCGCCCTTAAATACGATTTCCCGCGCGAACATCCGCGCTTCCTCGGCCTGTGCGCCGTCTGGGCCGGCATCAAGGAGGCGGCCTGGCCGCTCGGCGTGCCGCTGATCATCGTGGTCGGCATGGCCGGCGGCGTGTTCACGCCCACCGAATCGGCGTCGATCGCCGCGGTCTACGCGCTGTTCGTCACCTTGTTCGTGCTCAAGACCATCCGCTGGGTGCAGCTGCCACAGATTTTCGCCGATACCGCTATCCAGTTCGCGCAGGTCATCTTCTGCGTTACCGGCGCCTCGATCTTCGGCTGGGTGATGGCCTTCTATCAGGTGCCCGACGTGGTCAACAGCTTCATCCTCGGCTTCACCCGCGACTGGCTGGTGGTCATGCTGCTGATCGTGCTGCTCAACGTGGTCATCGGCACCTTCATGGACGCGATCCCGGCGATCCTGATCTTCGTGCCGATCATCCATCCCCTGGCGGTCGAGGTCGGCATCCATCCCGTGCATCTCGGCGTTGTCGTGGTCATGACCCAGGCTTTCGGCCTGCTGACCCCGCCGCTCGGCATGTCCTACATGACGGCCTGCGCGGTGTTCGGCGTGCCGATGACCAAGATCATGGGGCTGCTACACCTCATGATGATTCCGATCCTGCTGGTCTGTATTCTCTGTGCCGTCCTTCCCTGGACCGTGCTGATCGTGCCCCAGCTGATCGTTCCCGCCTGGCTTTGAACAAAGGGTTGCCCATGACGTCCGTCCGCGATCTCGACTCGCCTGCCGTGACCATCGATCTCGACATCATGGAGGCGAACATCAAGCGCCTGCAGGAGCAGATGAACCACCTGGGCATCGCCAACCGGCCGCACATCAAGACCCACAAGATCCCCGCACTCGGCAAGCTGCAGATGCAGGCCGGGGCGGTCGGCATCACCTGCCAGAAGCTGGGCGAGGTCGAGGTCTTCGCCGATGCCGGCGTCGCCGACGACGTGCTGCTGACCTTCAACATCCTGGGCTGGCCGAAGACCGAGCGGCTGATGGCATTGACCCGGCGCTTGAAGCGCCTGGCGGTGGTCTTCGACAACGAGGTCGTGGCCCGCGGCCTGTCGGAGGCCGCCAGGAAGGCCGGTGTGGACGTGCGCTTCCTGATCGAGTGCGACACCGGTTTCGGGCGCAACGGCGTGCAGACCCCCGAGGCGGCCTTCGACCTGGCGCGGCTCGCCATGAAGCTGCCGAACATGGTGTTCGAGGGCCTGATGACCTTCCCCAACAAGGAGCCGACCGCCGGCTTCTTCACCCGGGCGCTCGAGCTGTTCAAAGGGGCCGGCATCAATGTGCCGGTGGTCTCGGGCGGCGGCACGCCGGCGACGATGACCCTCAAGGACTTCCCCATGCTCACCGAGCACCGGGCCGGCACCTATCTCTACAACGACGCGATGATGGTCCATTCCAAGGCCGCGACCTGGGCGCAGTGCGCCATGCGCGTGCGTGCGACCGTGGTCAGCCGGCCGACCGACAACCGCGCCATCCTCGACGCCGGCACCAAGGTGCTGACCTCCGACCAGTACTACGTCCAGGGCTTCGGCCACGTGATCGAGTATCCCGAGGCGACCGTGCCCGGCCTGTCGGAGGAGCATGGCACCATCGACCTGACCCAGTGCAAGGAGAAGCCGGCGGTCGGCGACGTCGTCCATGTCGTGCCCAACCATTGCTGCGTGGTCTCCAACATGGTCGACCAGGTCTACGGCGTGCGCGGCGGCAAGGTGGAAACCACCTGGAAGGTCGCGGCGCGCGGGCTCGTGACCTAGACTGGGGCTTCCGCAGCCCACCGAGACGGTCATGACCAATCCCGAATCCGCCGCCCCGCCCTTTACCCCTTCGCCGCGCTATCCCGACCCGGCGGTCCAGATCCTGGATCCGAGCTTCGCGCCCTATCGCCTGGCGCTGGCCAAGGTCGAGCGCCTGGCCACCGGCTTTCGCTGGGCGGAAGGTCCGGTGTGGATCGGCGACCAGCGCTGCCTGCTGTGGAGCGACATCCCCAACAACCGCATCCTGCGCTGGGACGAGGAGACGGGCGGCGTCACGGTCTTCCGCAAGCCGTCCAACTTCGCCAACGGCAACACCCGCGACCGCCAGGGCCGGCTGATCTCCTGCGAGCACGGCGGAAGGCGGGTCTGCCGCACGGAATACGACGGCACGGTCACCACGCTCGCCGACAGTTTCGACGGCAAGCGCCTGAACTCGCCCAACGACGTAGTTTGCAAGTCGGACGGCTCGATCTGGTTCACTGATCCGCCCTTCGGCATCCTCGGCTACTACGAGGGCTATGTCGCCACGCCGGAGCTGCCGACCAATGTCTATCGTCTCGATCCCGAGACGAAGGAGCTCTCCGTGGCCGCCGAGGGGATCAACGGACCGAACGGTCTCGCCTTCTCGCCCGATGAGAAGATTCTCTACGTCGTCGAATCCCGCACCACGCCGCGCAACATCCTGGCCTACGACGTGGTCGACGGCGGGCGCAAGCTGAAGAACAGGCGCCTGTTCATCGATGCCGGGCCGGGCTCGCCCGATGGCTTCCGCTGCGACGTGCACGGCAACCTGTGGTGCGGCTGGGGCATGGGCTCGGCCGAACTCGACGGCGTGATGGTCTTCAACACAGACGGCAAGCCGATCGGCCGCATCGCCCTGCCCGAGCGCTGCGCCAATGTGTGTTTCGGCGGCACCCATCGGAACCGTCTCTTCATGGCCGGCAGCACGGCCCTCTACTCGCTCTATGTGAACACGCAAGGGGCCCCGGGCGGATGAGCGACGGCTTCGCCGGCAGGACGGCGCTGGTAACGGGGGGAACGCGCGGCATTGGCGCGGCGGTCGCCCAGGCCTTCGCGCGTGCCGGCTGCCGCGTCACCGCCTGCGGCCGCAAAGCCTTGGATCTGCCGGGTGTCCGCGTGGTTGCCGCCGACGTGACCGACGCGGCCTCCGTCTCGGCGCTGGTTGGCTCCCTGGAGCGCATCGATTTCGTCATCAACTGCGCCGGGACGATCCGTCGGCGCGACGAATACGAGATGGCGGCCTTCACCGAAGTGATCCAGACGAACGTCGACGGTACGATGCGGGTCTGCCTGGCGGCCAAGCCCAGGTTCCCGGCCACGGGCGGCGCCATCGTCACCATTGCCTCGATGCTGAGCTATTTCGGCGCGCCCCACGCCCCGGCCTATGCGGCGAGCAAGGCCGGCGTGGTTCAGCTGACCAAGTCGCTGGCCGCGGCCTGGGCCAAGGACGGGATCCGGGTCAACGCCGTGGCTCCCGGCTGGATCCGGACCGAGCTCACCGAGGCCGTGCGCCAGGACAAGCAGCGCGAGGCCGGCATCCTGGCGCGCACGCCGATGGGCCGCTGGGGCGAGCCCGAGGAGGTTGCCGAGGCGGTGCTGTTTCTCTGCTCGCCGGCGGCGCGGTTCATCACTGGCGCGCTGCTGCCGGTCGACGGCGGCTATTCAAGCGTATGAGGGAAATGCCATGAGCGATGCGATCAAGCGTTTCGGCACCGGCGAGAAAGGTCCCGGCGGCCAGGCCCTGCCTTTCGCGCGGGCCGTGGCGGCCGACGGCTGGCTCTTCGTCTCCGGCCAGGTGCCGTTCGTCAACGGCGTGGTGGTCGATGGCGGCATCGTGCCGCAGACCCACCAGGCGATCAAAAACCTGCTCGCCATCCTCAAGGAGGCCGGCTACGGGCCGGAGCACGTCGTGCGCTGCGGCGTCTGGCTCGACGACCCGCGCGACTTCTGGACCTTCAACAAGATCTACGCCGAGTATTTCGGCGCCGCGCCGCCGGCCCGCGCCTGCGTGCAGTCGCCGCTGATGGTCGACGGCAAGGTCGAGATCGAGTGTGTAGCCTATAAGAAGCCGTAGCCGACGAAGCCGGCCGCAATGGCCCTTGACGGAGTCGGCCGCCCGTCCGCACACTCCCTGTAACAAAAACGTCATAAGCGCGGCCGCTCGCCCGACTGGTTGCGGGTCCTGGCCGCCGGGATGGGGAGGTAGGCGATGCGGCAGCATGGATTTCTGGCCAGACTGGGTGCGGGCATTGTCGCCGCGACGCTGTCCGCCGGCAGCGCCCTGGCTCTTGACGCGCGGTTCACGGACGCAAATGGCGATCTGATCGCCGATGCTCCGACGGATACCAAGCAGCTCGTGGATCCGCCGGTCCTGATCTTCGCCTATACCCCGGTCGAGGATCCCGCCGTCTACGCCAAGGTCTGGGACGGCTTCCTGCAGCACCTGGCCAGGACCACCGGCAAGCGCGTGCAGTTCTTCCCCGTGCAGTCGAATGCCGCCCAGATCGAGGCCATGCGCGCCGGGCGCCTGCATGTCGCCGGCTTCAACACCGGGGCGACACCGCTCGCCGTCAGCTGCTCCGGTTTCGTGCCCTTCACCATGATGGCGGCGAACAGCGGCGCCTACGGCTACCAGATGGAGATCATCAGCCATCCGGGCAGCGGCATCGACAAGCCCGACGACATCAAGGGCAAGAAGATGGCCTTCACCGCCGAGACCTCGAATTCGGGCTACAAGGCGCCCGCGGCGCTGCTGCGGGAGGAGTTCAAGCTCGAGGTCGGCAAGGACTATCAGGCGGTCTTCTCCGGCAAGCACGACAACTCGATCCTCGGCGTCGCCAACAAGGACTACCCGGCAGCGGCGATTGCCAGCACAGTGCTGAACCGCATGCTGGCGCGCAACGTGATCAAGCGGGAGCAGCTGGTCTCGATCTACAAGTCGAAGCCGTTTCCCACCACCGCCTATGGGCACGCCCACAACCTGAAGCCGGAGCTGGCGGCCAAGGTGCGGGATGCGTTC
>LNFM01013458.1_pt1 | contig 10411 bp, 14 predicted proteins | sample 596031 | NCBI WGS metagenome assembly LNFM01 (sample SAMN04254537, study PRJNA301005) | activated carbon metagenome | isolation source: dual media filters at the Ann Arbor, Michigan drinking water treatment plant | place: USA: Ann Arbor | reverse complement strand
CGAGGGCCAGGGCAAGCGCGCTGACGCGCGGACGACGGATCGAGGTCATGAGCTACCTTGTGTTCGTGGCTACCGGCGAGACCGGGGGACCCGAATGCTAGCCTGCCTTGACGGCCCTTACACTAGGCCAAAGGCCATAGTGGGGCTGCGATGAATACAAACCCTTCACAGCGCGTCGTCGTCACCGGTGCCAGCCGCGGCCTGGGCCTCGAGTTCACGCGCCAGCTGCTGGCGCGCGGCGACCGCGTGGTTGCGACCAGCCGGCGCCCGGCGTCCGCCGACGCGCTGGTCGCGCTGGCGAAGGCGCATCCGGGCCAACTGCAGGTGCTGGCGCTGTCGGTGGATGAGGACGACAGCCGCCAGGCCTTCGTCCAGGCGCTGGCCGGCATGCACGACGGCCTCGAGCTGCTGCTCAACAACGCCGGCGTGCTCGATCGCGGCGAACGTTTCGGCGCGCTGCGCGCCGACGTGATGGAGCGCACCTTCGCGACCAACGTCACCGGCCCGGTGCTGCTGGCGCAGGCGCTGGCGCCGCTGCTTTCCCGCGGCAGGCGACCACGCGTGCTCAACATCGGCTCCAAGCTGGGTTCGATCGCCAGCTGCACCTCCTTCAACACGCCCAGCTACAACATCAGCAAGGCCGCGCTGAACATGGCCGGCGTGCTGATGGCGCACGCGATGAATCCGCTGGGCATCGGTGTGATCACGGCCAGCCCCGGCTGGGTGCGCACCGCGATGGGCGGCGAGGGCGCCGAGCTGACGCCCGAGGAATCGGTAGGCAGCCTGCTCTCCCTGGTCGACGACGTCCCGGGCCTGCCGGCCGGCGTTTTCCTGAACCGCAACGGCGAGACCCTGCCATGGTGATGCGCACTTTCCTGCTGGCCTGCCTGCTGGCGCCGCTGCCGGCGCTGGCCTCGCTGACGTTCGAGGAAGGCGAGGCGCGCGAGCCGGACAGTGATCGCCTGATGTACCGCGAGCAGCACCTGGTCCGGCGCCTCGACGGCGAACCGACCGAGCGCCTGGTGCTCTACCGCTGCGGCGACGGCACGGCGTTCGCGCGCAAGCGGGTCGACTATCGCGGCTCGTCGGTGGCGCCGGAATTCGTGTTCGAGGACGCGCGGCTGGGCTATGGCGAGGGGCTTCGTCGTCGCACCGGCGTCGAGTCGGTGTGGGTGCGCGAGGGCGCGGGCGTGGCCGAGCGCAGCGCGCCGCTGGACGACGACACGCGCCTGGTCGCGGACGCCGGCTTCGACGAGTTCATCCGGGACAACTGGACCTCCCTGGTGGCCGGCCAGTCGGTGCCGCTGCGCTTCGCGGTGCCTTCGCGGCTGCAGTCGCTGGGCTTCAAGGTCGACCGGCAGGGCAGCGTGCAGCTGGGCAACGAAGCGGCCGAGACCTTCCGGCTCCGGCTGGGCGGCCTGCTGGGCTGGATCGCGCCGTACATCGACGTTGCCTACGGCCGCGACAGCCGCCGACTGCTGCGCTTCGAAGGGCTGAGCAACCTGCGCGACGACGATGGCGAATCGCAGCTGGTCGCCCGGATCGAATTCCCGGCGCCGGCGCAGGCCGCCAGCGAAGCGCAGTGGCAGGCGTTCGCTGCCCAGCCGCTGTCCGGTTGCCGCGTCCGCGGTTGATCGCGGACACCGACGGACAGCCGTCGGACACGCGCAAGTAGTTGGTTTTAAAGGCCCGCGGGCTTGGCATGGAACCTGCTGACGGTTCCGTATCCCCGGACGGACCCCGACCATGCGCCTCGCCACGCCTCTTCGCCGCAGCTTCTTCGCCCTTCCCCTGCTCGCAGTCGCGCTGGCCGCCGTGGTGCCGAGCCAGGCGCTGCCGGCGTTCGTGCTGGTGCCGGCAGCCGACGCGGCGGGGTGCGCCAGCGCCGCGGAACCGGTCGGCGCCCTGGGCCTGGCGCGCGTGCCGGGCGATCTTGGCGGATTGGGTCGGCGGCTGCGCTGCGCAGGCTGAGCGGGGCGCGATAATGGCGGGATGATCAACGTCATCCTGTTCGAACCCGAGATCCCGCCCAACACCGGCAACGTGATTCGCCTTTGTGCGAACACCGGCGCGGCGCTGCACCTGGTCGAGCCGCTGGGCTTCGACTTCGAGGACGCCAAGCTGCGTCGCGCCGGCCTGGACTACCACGAGTTCGCGAGCGTGCAGCGGCACGCGTCTCTCGACGCCTGCCTGGCGGCGTTGCGCAACCCGCGCGTGTTTTCGTTCAGCGCGCGCTCGACCGTGCGATTCGACCGCGTGCGCTATGCGCCCGGCGACGCGCTGCTGTTCGGTCCGGAAACGCGCGGCTTGCCCGCGAGCGTGATCGATGCGATCCCTGAAGCGCAGCGCCTTCGACTGCCGATGCGCGCGGGGCAGCGCAGCCTGAACCTGTCGAACGCGGTGGCCGTCGCGGTATTCGAAGCCTGGCGACAACATGAATACGCGGGATCCATGGGGCATGACTGATGGCATAGCAAGGCTGAAAACAGCCCGCCGTTAATCTTCCGTTACTTTGGGATTCGCATACTGCGCGTCAGTCCGAGGCGCGTTGCGCTTCGGGCCGCCCCCACAAAAAAAGGATTCACACATGAAGCGTTCCCTCTTTGCCCTGGCCCTCGCTGCCGCCCTTCCGCTGTCGGCCCAGGCTGACGACAAGCTGAGCTACTCGTACATCGAAGGCGGCTACAACTACGTTGACGCCGACGGCGGCGCCGAAGCTGATGGTTTTGGCGTGCGTGGTTCCATCGAGTTCGGTGAGTCGAACTTCTACGGCTTCGCCGGCTGGAACCAGGTCGAAGTCGACAACGTCAATGTCGACATCGACAGCACCGAGCTGGGCCTGGGTTATGCCCACGGCCTGTCGGACAACCTGGACCTGATCTCCGAAATCGCCTGGAACGACATCGACGTCGACGGCTTCGGCAGCGCCGACGGCTACCGCGCCTCGATCGGCCTGCGCGGCTCGTTCAGCGAGAACTTCGAAGGCCTGATCAAGGCCAACTACAACGACGGCGACAACGCCAGCGGCGACTTCACCGCCACCATCGGTGCGCAGTACAAGTTCTCGCAGACCTGGGGCCTGGTTGGCGAAGCCAACATCGGCGACGGCGGCGAGACCTACCTGCTCGGCCTGCGCGCCAGCTTCTGATCCAAAGCGTCTCCGCAAACCAAAAAAGCCCGGCCTCCGCCGGGCTTTTTTCATGAACAAGCTGTACCGGGTTCATTTTCTTTCTCAATGAGACAGCGTCTCACCGGAGAAAGAAAATGAACCCGGTACAGCTTGTTAAGGTTAGGAGGAGCCAGGCGCAGAGGACGGCGGCGCCGGCGGCGGTGCGGGGGGCGGGCTCTAGTGAGGCGTCGCGGGCGGCGCTGTGCGCCTGGCGCAGCAGGGCGGGGGCGTGGCGCCACAGCGGCGTCGCGGGGAGGCCGCGTGACACGGCGTACTCGGCGAGCAGGTGGAGCAAGGTGGCGGTCAGCACGAGGATCGCGACCAGCAGCGCCCCGGCGAGAACGACGAACACCGCGGCCTACTCGAACAGGCCGTCGGGATACTCGGGCTTCTGCTCGCGCGCGAGCAGCATCTTCAGGCCTTCGATCGGGGTGATCCCGCCGTGCAGCACGCGATGCACCAGGTCGGAGATCGGCAGCTCGATGCCGTGGCGTTCGCCCAGGCGCATCACTTCATCGGCGGTCTGCACCGACTCGACCACCTGGCCGATCGCAGCCACGGCTTCCTGGATCGACTGGCCGCGGCCCAGCGCGAGGCCGAGGCGACGGTTGCGCGAGAGATCACCGGTGCTGGTCAGCACCAGGTCGCCCAGGCCGGCCAGGCCCATCAGCGTCTCGGCGCGACCACCGAGCGCGACGTTGAGCCGCAGCATCTCGTTCAAGCCGCGGGTGATCAGGCCGGCGCGCGCGTTCAGTCCCAGCTGCATGCCGTCGGCGATGCCGGTGGCGACCGCGAGCACGTTCTTCATCGCGCCGCCGAGCTCGGCGCCGAGCATGTCGGTGCCGGTGTAGGCGCGGAAGGTCGGGCCGTGCAGCGCCTCCGCGACCTGCAGGGTGAATTCCTCGTCGTCCGAATGCACCGTCACCGCGGTCGGCAGGCCCTGCGCCACTTCCTTCGCGAACGACGGACCGGTGACGACGGCCAGCGGCACGCCCTCGCCGAGCACATCGCCGGCGACCTCGTGCAGGAACCGGCCCGACCCGGGCTCGAAGCCCTTGGTCGCCCACGCCACGCCCGCGTGCGCGCGGCGATGCGGCGCGAGTGCGCGCAAGGTTTCGGTGAAGGCGTGGCTCGGCGTCACCACCAGCACCAGGTCGGCGCCCGCCACGGCCTGCGCCAGGTCGCCGGTGGCGACCAGGGATTCGGGCAACGGGATACCGGGCAGGTAGCGGGGGTTCTCGTGCTGGCCGTTGATCGCTGCGACCTGGGCCGCGTCACGGCCCCAGATCACGGTCGGGTGGCCGTTGCGCGCGATCAGCGACGCCAGCGCCGTGCCCCAGGATCCGGTCCCGAGGACGGCGATGGACGGCTTGGCGGTGCTCATGGGTGCCGCGCCTGGATCAGGCGTTGCCGCCCTCGGGCAGCTGCGCGGCCTGGGCCTGCGCCTGCTCGGAGCGACGACGGAGGCCTTCGGCGTACAGGGCTTCGAAGTTGATCGGCTGCAGGTAGAACGGCGGGAAGCCACCCTGCACGACCAGGTCGCTGATGCCCTGGCGCACGTACGGGAACAGCACGTTCGGGCAATAGGTGCCCAGCATCAGGTCGAGGGTGCGCTCGTCGAAACCGGTCAGCGCGAACAGGCCGGCCTGCTCGATCTCGGCCAGGTAGACGGTCTTGTCGTCCATCTTGCAGGTCAGGGTGACGCCGAGCGACACCTCGAACACGTCCTGGCTCACGCGGCCGACCTTCTGGTTGAGGTTCAGCTCGAGGTTGGGCGTGCCCGGCTCGTTGAAGATCTGCGGCGCGTTCGGGACCTCGAAGGACACGTCCTTGACGTAGATCTTCTGGATGTTGAACTGCGCCTGTTCGGCGCCCGCGGCGCCATTGTTCTGCTCGGCCATTACGGCAACTCCGGTGTGATTCGGTGGGAAAGATCGGCGATTATCGCACGCCGCGCGGTTTTCAGGCCTTGCCCTTGGCCAGCGGCAGTCCCGCGCCGGTCCAGCCGCCGATGCCGCCATCAAGCACGCTCACCTGCTTGAAGCCGGCCTTGACCAGCTTCTCGGCGGTGCCCGAGGCGGTGATGCCGGCGGCGCAGACCAGCACCACCGGGGACTCCTTGGCCTTCGCCAGCAGCTTGCCGGCCGGGTCGACCTGGCTGGGCAGCATGTGGCGGGAACCGATGATGTGGCCCTTCTCGAACTCGGCCTGGGCGCGCAGGTCCACCACGAGGGCGTTCTCGCGATTGATCAGGTCGGTCAGCTGGGCCGGGGTGACGCCCTTGAAGCCGCGGAACAGCCGCAGGACCTCGGTGATCACCAGGGCCAGGGTCAGGCCGGCGAAGGCGATCGACAGCAGGGGGTTTTGTTGGGCGAACTCGAGCAGGCGATCCATGGCGGGCGGGCAGTTCCTACGGCAGGGGCGGCATTATGGGCGCCGCCGCGGCCGCGGGCAAAGCCGGGTCAGCGGGCGGCGTCGAGGTCGGGCAGGCCGGACACCAGCCACCAGCGCTTGGAATCTGCGTCCCAGCGCCAGGCCTGGCGGTCGGTGATGACCTTCTCGACCTGGGTATTGCGGTTGACCACGCGGATCTCAACCACCTGCTCGTAGGCGCCTTCGGCCGGCTCGGACGCCGACTTCACCTCGTAGCCCGAGACCTGGAACTGCTTGTAGCGCTCCTTCTCGACATCGCTGAGCGGCTTCGCCTCGAGCACGGCCGGGTCCACGAAGCTCAGAGCGATGTCGAAGTCGCTCCAGCGCACGGCGCTGACGTAATGGTAGAGCGTCTGGTCGCGCGGGCTGCGCTGCACGGCCTGGCCGCCACAGGCGGTGAGGAAGACGAGCCCGAAGGCCAGCGCGAAGCGGAAAAGGCGGTGGGCGGTCATGCGGCCATTATGCACAAAGGCCCCGACGGCGCTCAGGCCGCCCGCAGCGCCGCGAAACGGCCGGTGAACTCCGCCACGACGGCGCCATCCGGGGCCAGGACGCGGGCGACCAGCTGGGCCCGGGCCCGGCCGCGTTCGCGATAGCTGCGCAGGAAGGCGTCCCAGTCGGTGTCCTCGGCTAGCCAGGCCTCGGCCAGGAGGTCGGCGACCAGCGGCTTCAGGTAGCGCAGCTGGCTGTCGGCGACGTAGACCTCGGCCCGGATGCCGGCCTCGCCCAGCCTCAGGGTCAGCAGGCCCCAGGCCGCAAGCGTGGCGATCGACGCCATGCTGCCGCCGAATACCGTGCCCTTGTCGTTGGTGTTCGCGGCCAGCGGTGCCTGCAGGCGCAGCACCCGGCCGTCCCAGCCGGCGGACTGGATGCCCATCGCCGCGACGGGCGGCATCGCGCGGTAGCTGGCGTCGAGGTCTTCGAGGGTCTTCATGCGGTGACGTCGTCCAAAGGGCTGTGCGAAGCTGGGCGCATGGCCAATCCAAGCCCAGCGAAGGTATTGGCGGGATGGTATGTCATCTCGCTGCGTCCCTCGGGCGCGCACGGCTCGGTGCGGCGCGCGGCGGCCGCGCTGGGCGCGCGGGTGCTGCCGATCTCTACGCTCAGACTGCTGTCCCTGGATGCAGGCGTCGCGCTGGACGCGGCGCTGGCCTGCCCGGTCCTCGTCTTCACCAGCCCGGCGGCGGTGCGCTTCGCCCGGGCGCAGCGTCCGCTGGTGGCGACGCCGGGCCAGGCCTGGCTGGCGGTGGGCAGCGGCACCGCGACGGCGCTGCGGCAGGCCGGCGTGGCCGAGGTCCGGATGCCGAACGATCGCGCCGATTCCGAAGGCCTGCTGGCGCTGCCGGAACTGCAGTCGCTGCGCGGCCAGTCGGTGGGCCTGGTGACCGCGCCCGGCGGCCGCGGCCTGATCGGCGAAACCCTGGCCCAACGCGGCGCGCGGGTGCACCTGGCCGAGGTCTACCGGCGCGAGCCGCTGATCCCGCGGCCGGCGCGGATCGGCCTGCTGGAGGCCCTGCCCGGGTTGTCGGCACTGCTCGTCAGCAGCGCCGAAGCCTTCGACGCCCTGTGGTCGCGGCTCGATGAGCCGGCCCGCACGCGGCTGCGCCAGCGCCCGGTGGTCGCCAGCAGTCCCCGGCTGGCGGCGCGCCTGGCCGGTGACGCGTTCGCGGCGATCGTCATCGCCGACGGCGCGGCCCCGAATGCCCTGCTGGCCGCGCTCGCCGCCGATGTCGCCGGCGGACGCTTCCGGTAGGATTGGCGCTGTTTCCGCGTTATCTCCCGACAGTGGACACCGTGCTCGAAACCAACCCCGATTCCCCGCCCGCCCGTCGCCCGTTTGGCGCCCTGGGCTGGCTCCTGCTGTTGCTGGTCGTCGCTGCGCTGGTCGCGGGCGGCTGGTATGCGTGGCGCTCCCTGGGCACCGCGCCCGCGGAAGGTCCTGACCTGAGCCCGGAAGCGCTGGATTCGCGCCTGCTCGACGCCGAACAGGCCGTGGTCACGCTGCGCCGCACCCAGCAAGGGCTCGACCAGCGACTGACCGACACCACCGCCCGCACCGGCCTGCTGCGCGACGAGGTGCTGGGCGTCGGCCAGCGCGCCGCGATCCTCGAGGACAGCCTGCGCGAACTGTCGGCCCAGGCCAGCGAGGGCCGCGAAGCACTGCGCCTGGACGAGGCCGAACTGCTGCTCAGCCTCGCCCAGGCTCGCCTCGACGTGGCGGGCGACCTGCCCGGCGCGATCCGCGCCACCACGATGGCGCGCGAGACGCTGGAGCCGCTGACCGACCCGCAGTTCATCAGCCTGCGTCAGACCCTGGGCCAGGAGCTGGCGTCGCTGCGCGCGCTGCCCGCCGATCCGCGCAGCGTCGCGGCCGGCGAGCTCGACGCGCTGCAGGCCAGCCTGCCGCGCCTGGCCAGCCGTGCGCCGGGTGCGCCGCCGGCCACCGGCACCGGCTCGGGCTGGCAGCGCCTGCTCGACGCGATCGTGCAGGTGCGCCCGAGCAGCGCCCAGGACCTGATTTCCCCGGCTGACCGCGCCACCGGCGAAGCCGCGCTCGGCCTCGAGCTGGCGCTGGCGCGGATCGCGCTCGACCGCCGCGACGAAGCCGGTTTCCGCGCCGCCCTGGTGCGCATCGACCAGTGGCTGCAGCGCCTCTACGCCGAAAACGCGACCCTGCGCGAGCGCCGCGAGCGCCTGGCCGGCCTGGGCGAACTGGACCTGTCGCCCGACCTGCCGATGTCCGGCAGCGGCCTGCAGCAGCTGCGCGACCTGCGCCGGGGCCTGTCCCCGTGAATCTCTACCGCAGCCTGCTGTGGTGGCTGGCGCTGGCGGCCCTGGGCGCGTTGGGCTGGACCTGGTTCTCGCAGGACCTGGGCGATGTCGTGGTCCGCTTCCGCGGCCTGACCTACACCACGACGCTGGCCTACTTCGTGATCGGCTGGGCCCTGCTCTGGTTCGCGCTGTGGGCGCTGGTGTGGCTGCTGAAGCTGCCGATGCAGGCCTGGCGCCGGCATGCCCGCCAACTCGCGCGCAGCCGACTGGCCAGCGGCCTCGAGGCCCTGCACCAGGGCCGCTGGCAGCGCGCCGAATCCCTGCTGCTGAAGGCGGCCGAGGAACCGCTGCTGCGCACGCCGTCGCTGATCGCCGCGCGCCGCGCCGCCGACGGCCGAGGCGACGTCGAGGCGGCCGCGCGCCACCAGGCGGCGCTGCTCGCCCAGGACCCGCAGGCCGCGGCGCTGGAACAGGCCACGCGCCTGGCCGCCCAGCAGCGCCACGAGGACGTCATTGCCGCGCTGGCGCCCTTCGCTACCGCCCCGCCGGCTGCCCTGCTGCTGCAGGCGCGCGCGCTGGCCGGCGCCGGTCGCGCGCACGAGGCCCAGGCCCAGCTCAACGCCCTGCGTCGCGAGCAGGCACTGTCGGCCGACGGGCTCACCGCGCTGGAAACCGAACTCACCGCCGCCGCGGTGGCGCAGGCCCCGCAGGCCGATGGCCTGCTGCAGCGCTGGAACGCGCTGCCGCAGCGCCTGCAGCACGCGCCTGCCGTGGTCGCCGCCTTCGCGCTTCGTTCGGCCCAGCTGGGCCTGGAGGACACCGGCGCGAAAGCGCTGGCGGACGCGCTGGACGCCCAGTGGAACGAAACGCTGGTGGAGATCTACGGTCGCCTTCCGGCCGGCCGCGATGCCCATCGCCTGTCGCGCGCGGAAGCCTGGCTGGCGGCGCATGCGGCCAGCCCCGGCCTGCTGGTCGCGCTGGGCCAGCTTTGCATCGCGCAGAAGCTGTGGGGCAAGGCCGAGGACTTCCTGCATCGCGCACTGGCCCAGGGCGCGGGCCCGGAAGCCTGGGAACTGCTGGGCCACGCCTGGACCGCCCAGAACGACAGCGAGCGCGGGATGATCGCCTACGCCAACGCCCTGCGCCTGGCCCGCGGCGAAGCGCCGCTGGCGCTGGGCGGCCGCAGCCTGCGCGAGCAAATCGCCGACCAGGCGGTCGCGGAACTACGCAACGAACACGGCATCCCCCTGCTCCCGCCCTGAGCTCTCTGTAGGAGGGCCTTCAGGCCCGAAGCTGTTCTGCGAAAAGCTTCGGGAATGAATTCCCTCCCACAAGAGCTTCGGGCCTGAAGGCCCTCCTACAGGGTGGCTCAGCGCTCTACGATGGCGGCGACGCCCATGCCGCCGGCGGTGCAGACCGAGATCAGCACGCGGCCGCTGCCTTTTTCCTTGAGCAGCTTGGCGGCGGTGGCGACGATGCGCGCACCGGTCGCGGCGAACGGATGGCCGACGGCCAAGGAGCTGCCGACCACGTTGAGCTTGCTGCGATCGATGCTGCCCAGCGCGCCGTCCCAGCCGAGCTTCTCGCGGCAGAAGGCCTCGTCTTCCCAGGCCTTGAGCGTGCACAGCACCTGGGCCGCGAAGGCCTCGTGGATCTCGTAGAAGTCGAAGTCCTGCAGGCTCAGGCGATTGCGCTTGAGCAGCTGCGCCACCGCCCAGCATGGCGCCATCAGCAAGCCTTCGCCATGCACGAAATCGACCGCGGCGACCTGCGCGTCGCGAAGATAGGCCTGCACTTCCAGGCCGCGCTCGCGCGCCCAGTCCTCGGACGCCAGCAGTGCCGCGGAAGCGCCGTCGGTGAGCGGCGTGGAGTTGCCGGCGGTCAGCGTGCCCTGGCCGGACGTGCGGTCGAAGGCGGGCTTGAGCGTGGCGAGTTTTTCGATTGTGGTGTCGGGGCGCAGGATGTTGTCGCGCTCGACGCCGCGGAAGGGCGTGACCAGGTCGGCGAAGAAGCCGCGGTCGTAGGCCATCGCCGCCT
>LNFM01013457.1_pt1 | contig 10411 bp, 7 predicted proteins | sample 596031 | NCBI WGS metagenome assembly LNFM01 (sample SAMN04254537, study PRJNA301005) | activated carbon metagenome | isolation source: dual media filters at the Ann Arbor, Michigan drinking water treatment plant | place: USA: Ann Arbor | reverse complement strand
GGCGGGGATGGTCCACGGGGCGGTGCGTTCGGCCCTGCGCAGAGGTGGATCCTGAAAAGGGGGAACCGAGCTGGGCGGGAGCATCTTGCCGCTGCACGATTCATGCTGCCACCGTGGGGGCGGACGTAACTTGTTGGCCGACGGTCGTCTTGCGAGCGCGGGGGCTGTTGGCCCGTGGCGGGCATCCCTGTCGCCGCGCGCCACGGTGTTGCGTCCACGCGACGCGCCTCCCAGCAGGGGCCACCGGTCGCGGTGCCGACCTGCGCCCGGGTGATGGAGGCGCGGAGGATGGTCGGTGCGAGGGATGTGCGGGTGGGCGGATCCCGACGCGTTGACCCTCAGGCCTGCGCGTCGTCCTATCGCGAGGAGCTCGCACCCCGCCCGACCACGCGCGACAGGCGGCCCCGGACTTGCTCCGTCCTCGTCCATCGCACGAGAATCTCGCATCGTCCTCGCCACGTGCTGTTCGCCATGAGCTGTTGCATGAGCTGTTGCCCCACACTGTCGCCCCGGTCTCCTGTAGCGCGTCACGCACGTGCGCTCGGCAGGAGTGCATCCCGCAGGGGTTCCCCCGGGACGTGTGCGGGCGATCGCCTGTCGGTGCACCCGTCGACGTCGCGCGGCGCGCACGCAGCTGCCGAGTGCCGCGCGACATGACACCCGCACGCGGGTCGGCGACCCTGCCGCATGTGGCCCCATCCGGCGCCGCGGAGCGCGCGGTGGACCGCAGCGAGGCGTGGCAACTGCTCGGACTCCTCGCGCAGGGGATCGGGGTGCTCGCGCTGATCGTCGGGCTGCAGATCGAGAACGCGGCGTTCTACGGACGCATCGCACCGCTCGCGATTGGCGGCGCGGTCGTGAACCACCTGCTCCCCGCCCGCTACCGCCTCGGCTTCTTCGCGCTGCTCTCGGTCACCGGGATGTGGCTGGTGTTCGGTATCGAGCAGGGCACGTGGATCCTCGGCATCGGCATGGGGTTCATCGCGCTCTGCCACCTGCCCGTGCGGCGCGCGGTGCGGGTCGGCTTGCTGCTGACGGCCGCGGCCGGTCTGGCCACCATGCGCGCAGGCTGGGTCGGCGCCCCTTGGTCGAACACCATCTGGCCGGTCGTCGGCTCGATGCTGATGTTCCGGCTGATCGTGTACATGTACGACCTGCCACACCTGAAGGAGCGCACCACGTGGGAGCAGCGGATCGCCTACTTCTTCTGCCTGCCGAACGTCGTCTTCCCGCTCTTCCCCGTCCTCGACTTCGCGACCTTCCGCCGTACGTACTACGACCGCCCGGCTCCCCAGATCTACCAGGAGGGGATCACCTGGATCCTGCGCGGCCTGTTGCACCTGGTCGCGTACCGGCTCGTCTACCAGTTCGGGACGCGCTCGCCGGCCGACGTGTCCAACGGGACCGACCTGGTCATCTACGTCGTGGCCAACTACGCGCTGTATCTCCGGGTGTCGGGGCAGTTCCACGTCATCGCCGGGGTCCTGCATCTCTTCGGCTTCCGCCTCCCCGAGACGCACCGCTTCTTCTTCCTCGCGTCGAGCTTCTCCGACCTCTGGCGTCGCATCAACGTGTACTGGAAGGACTTCATGCAGAAGGTCTTCTACCTGCCGTCCTTCCTGCGAATCATGCGCCGCCACGGAGAGACTGCGGCCATGGTGGTCTCCACCTTGCTCGTCTTCGCCGTCACCTGGTTCTTCCACTCCTATCAGTGGTTCTGGCTGCTCGGCTCGTGGCTCTGGAGCACGACCGACACGCTCTTCTGGGCCCTGCTGGGAGTCTGCCTGATCGTCAACAGCCTCTACGAGGCGCGGGCCGGACGCACGCGAAGCCTTGGGGTCCCGACGCTCACCCCCTCGCGCCTCCTGCGGCACGGGGCGCAGACGGCGGCGATGTACACGGTGATGTGCCTGCTGTGGGCGCTCTGGACGAGTCCCACGATGGGGGCGTTCGCCGATCTGCTCGGCAGCGCGCACTTCCGCCCCCGAGACGGAGCAGTCGTGCTCCTGGTGTGGGTCACGGTGGGGGCGCTGGCCGCGCTCCTGTATCGGCGCGCGCACGCGGCGGCGGGCAAGGGCTCGGCCGGCAGCTGGTCGCCGGCCGTGCTGGCGGCGGGACTCGCGATCGTGCCGCTCAGCGACATGGCCGCCGTGCGCCCCCACATCCCCGAGCGCGCGCGCAAGGTCTTCGCCAGCGCGCGCAACCTGCAGCTCAACAAGCGCGACCAGGACCAGCTGCAACGTGGCTACTACGAGCAGATCGTCGGCGTCAACCGCTTCAACAACGAACTGTGGAAAGTGTACTCGCTGCGCCCAACCGACTGGGTGCGCCTGGACAGCACCGGGGCTGTTCGCCTCACCGACGACGACCGCCTCGAGGAGCTGGTCCCCGGCTTCAGCGAGAAGTTTCACGGGGCCCAGCTCACCATCAGTTCGGCCGGCCTGCGTGATCGCGAGTACCCACTGGCGAAGGAAGACGGCGTGTTCCGGGCCGTGGTCATGGGACAATCGTATGTGCTGGGCGAGGGGGTCAACGACCGGCAGACGTTCGAGAACGTCCTGGAAGACCGGCTCAACGCCGGCGACGCCCGCACCCTCGGCCACACGCGCGTGGAACTCCTCAACTTCGGGGGGCCGGCGTACAGTGCCATGCAGCAGCGCGCCGACCTGGTCGTCGGGCGCGTGCAGCAATGGAATCCCGACATGGTCCTCGTGGTCGGGCACTTCCGCGAGCTGGCCCAGCTCGACGACTACTTCCGGTCGTTCCTAAGGCAGCGCGACCCGTCGCTCCTGCCCGACGAGATCCGCCCGTGGGTGGATTCGTCGGGGGTCACCGCCACGATGACCGCGGTCGAAGCCGAGCGTCGCCTCAAGCCATACGCCGAGCGGATCCTTTCCTTCGCGTATGCCGACCTGGTGGCGCGCATCCGCGCGTTGGGCGCAACGCCCGTCTTCGCGTACATCCCCACGCCCGACGTTCGCGTCGATCCCGCGCTGCTCGAGACATACCTCGCCACGACGCGCGACGCGGGATTCGAGGCGACGTTCGACCTGCGTAACGTCTACGACGGCGGACCCGAATCGCGGTTCAACCTCACGGAGTGGGATCATCACCCCAACGTGGCCGGCCACGTCCGGATCGCCGAACGGCTTCGCGAGGTCCTCTTGGCCAGCCCGGAACTGCTGCGCCGCCGGAGCGCTGGGGCACCGTAGCGCCACGCGTCGGCGCCGGCTGAGCGAGGCGGAGCTGCGCAATGCGGAGCTGCGCAATGCGGAGCTGCGCAATGCGATGCTGGACATGGCGACGCTGAGCACCGCGACGCCGAGCATCGCGACGCTGAACACCGCGACGCTGAGCACCGCGACGCTGAGCACCGCGACGCTGAGCACCGCGACGCTGAGCACCGCGAACGCAAGGCGGTGCCGTGGGGCCTCAGGCGACCTGCGCCGCCGAGGGGCGCGCCGCGCGGCAACGCAGCCGCGCCCCAGTGCGTTTTCGCGCTAGCTTGTGACATGTCCGACTCCGCCCACGTCCCCACGCCCATGGCCGCCGACGCACCGCGCGTACGCCTTGCCGATGTAGTGTGGCTCGCCCTCGCCGCTGCCACGCTGGCCGCGCTGGCGGCAGTCGCGACGGATTCGTTTCAGCGCCTCGTGCTGCACACGCTGACGCGGACGAGCCGCGACTTCGCGTGGATGTCGTGGGTGGGCAACGTCGTGATCTTCCTGCTCCCGCTGCCGCTCGTGGTGGTGGTGGCGCTGGTGCTGCGACGATGGGGCGGCTTCACGGTGGCGGCCGGCGCGTACGCGGCGCTCTCGTTCCTGGCCATCCTGCTCCTGCTGCCACGCCTCCACCCGATGGCACAGCTGCTGCTCGCACTCGGCGCCGGGGTGCGTGTGGGCACGGCGGTGGGCGGTGATCCGCGGCGGTGGATGCCACGCGTTCGCGCGTTCGCCCGTGGTGGCATGGCGCTCGTCGTACTCCTCGCGGTCGTATCGTTCGGGCGGCGGGCACGCGACGAGCGCCGGGCCCTGAGCGCGCTGCCCTCGGCCGCTGGCGACGGGCCGAATGTCATCCTGCTCATACTCGACACGGTGCGCGCGGCCAGCATGAGCGTGTACGGCTACGACCGCCCCACCACGCCGGTGCTGGAGCGCCTCGCGCGCAACGGGACGCTGTTCGAGCAGGCCTTTTCCACGGCCGCCTGGACCGCCCCGTCGCACGCCAGCATGATGACCGGGCTGCACGCGGGCGAAACGCGAGCCGACTACCTCGCCTCGATGGTGGATTCGGTGCCCACGGTCGCCGAGCAGCTCGCCGCGCGCGGGTACGTCTCCGGCGGGTTCATCGCCAACGCGCGCTTTGCCGGCATCCACATGGGGATCGGGCGCGGGTTCTCCCGATACGAGGACTACCCGGTGTCGTGGTCGCAGGTGCTGTCCAGCGCCAGCTTCGCGCGCACGATCACCGGCCTCGGGGTGCTCGAGGGCCTCGAGCGCGGCGAGCTGTGGCGGGTGCGACGCGCGCTGATGCGCTACGACCTGCGCACCATTCCGGTCCCGCGCGGCCGCGTGTACTCGGCGGCCGAGATCAGCCGCAACTTCCTGCGGTGGCGGGACGACGTGGAACCGGGGCGCCCGTACTTCGCGATGCTCAACTTCTTCGACGCCCACGAGCCGTTCGAACCGCCGGACGGCTTCGCCCGGCGCTTCAACGACGGACAGCGGGAGCAGGACCGGTACGACGGCGGCATCGCCTACATGGACAGCGTCGTCGGGAACCTCGTGGACCAGCTGCGAGTGCGCGGGGACCTCGATCGCACCGTGCTGATCATCACGTCGGATCACGGTGAGCTGTGGGGCGAGCACGGGATGACCGGTCACGGGAATTCGTTGTTCATCCCCGTATTGCACGTGCCGCTGCTCGTCATCGCCCCGGGGAGCACGCCGCCGGGGAGCCGTGTGTCGTCCGTCGTGTCGCTGCGCGACCTCGCCGCGACGATGGTCGATCTGGGCGGCGTACCCGCCGGGACTCTGCCCGGCACATCTCTCGTGCCCATCTGGCAGCGCACGGCCAGGGTCAGCGACGCACCGATCATGATCGAGACGACTGCCGCGGTGAACCCGACGGAATCCAACCTGGCCAAGTTCGGTCCCATTCGCGGCACGCTCGACTCCACCTGGCATTACATCCGCTACGGGAACGGGCGCGAGGAGCTGTTCGCTTGGCGCAGCGATCCGGAGGAGGTCGACGATCGATTTCCCACGCCGTCAGGGGCGGCGGTGGCTGCGCGGTATCGCGAGATGCTCGAGCGAAAGGGGGCCGTCGGGGGTGCAACCTTTTCGGCGAAGCCGTAGCGCTCGGCTAGGCTCGCGACGTCCCGCACACGCCCATGGCCACACACGTCGTCCTCGTGCATCCCGAGATCCACTGGAACACCGGGAATGCCGGCCGCAGCTGCCTCGCCGCGGGCGCCACGTTGCACCTGATCCGCCCCCTCGGCTTCTCGCTCGACGAGCGCGAGGTGAAGCGCGCGGGACTCGACTACTGGGAGCACGTAGACGTGCGGGTCTGGGACGATTGGGAGGCGTTCGAGCAGCAGCTTCCCGCGCTCGGTGAGCCCTACTTCTTCTCCACGAAAGCCACGCGGCTCTTCTGGGACGCGCCGTTGGGAGCGCCAGACGACGTGGTGCTCGTCTTCGGCCGGGAGACGGGCGGCCTCCCCGCGGAGCTGCACGCGCGCTTTGCGGACCGGTTCGTAGCGATGCCCATCCTGTCCCCGAGGGTGCGGTCGCTCAACCTGTCCACGAGCGTGGCCGTGGCGCTGTATGAGGTGCTGCGCCAGCGACGTGAGCGGCGGTGAGTCGGGTCTCGCGCGTCCCAACTGTCGTTTGACGACGCGGCGCTCGTCGCGTAGGGTTGCAGCTCACCACCGCGCCCTGCACAGGCGGCCAACGCCCGTGCTCGCCGATCCCGCCACGTTTCCCCACACCAGCCCACTCCAAGGATCCGTATGGTCACGCTCGTCGCGCAGTTCACGATGAAGGCCGGCGCCGAGCAGCGCGCCCTCCGGTTGGTGGACGCCGTGCGCGAGCAGGCCGACCGCGAACAGCCGGGCACGCTCCTGTACCTCGTCCATCGCGTGCTCGAGAACAAGAAGGAGACACGCACGCTGCTGTTCTACGAGTGCTACCGTGACCAGAAGGCGCTGGCGGCCCACCTCGCCAGCAGTTCGTGGCAGCGGCTCACGAAGGCGTGGCCTCGCTGCTTCGAGGGAACGCCGGCCACGATCGATCCCACTTTCCTGCACCGGACCGGCGGCTTCGTCCATCTCGACGCTCCCTGATCGCGGCGCCCGCTCCCTCGTGCGCGGCGTCCCATCCGGGGGGCGCGCGACGCGGGCGATCGACGCGGAGGGAGGCGACGAACGGATGCTGGCGTGGTATCGTTCACAGCGATGATTTCCCCCCAACCTGACGACACCACGCGCGTCGAGCGGCCTGACTCCCTCGGTGAGCGCCTCACGACCGCGCTCGAGGGGACGTACGCGATCACGCGCGAACTGGGCGGCGCGGGGATGAGCCGGGTCTTCGAGGCGCGCGAGGTCGCCCTCGATCGTCAGGTCGTCGTGAAGGTCGTGTCGCACGAGGCGGGGGCCGGGGTGAGTGCGGAACGGTTCCGGCGCGAGATCCAGGTCGCGGCCACACTGCGCCACCCCCACATCGTCCCCCTGCTCAGCGCCGGCGAGGCCGGGGGGATGCTGTACTACACGATGCCGTTCATCCACGGCGAATCGGTGCAGGAGCGGCTGGTTCGCTCCGGGCCGCTGCCGATCAATGAGGTCGTGCACCTCGCGGAAGAGGTCGCCGATGCGCTGGACTACGCCCACCGGCAGGGGGTGGTGCACCGCGACATCAAGCCGGCCAACATCCTGCTCGAGGACGAGCACGCGATCGTCGCCGACTTCGGGATCGCGCGCGCGGTCCGCAAGGCGACGGCGCAGGACGGGCACGACCTGACCGTCACCGGACTCGTCATCGGGACACCGCTCTACATGAGTCCCGAGCAGGGAGGCGGCGATGAGCTCGACGGCCGGAGCGACATCTACTCGCTCGGCTGCGTGATGCACCACATGCTGGCCGGTGCGCCGCCGTTCGAGGGGCCCACGGCGCAGTCGATCATCATGCAGCACTTCGTCAAGGACCCGCCGCGCATCGAGCGCACGGACGTCCCTGCCGCCCTGCGCGACATCATCGCCACGGCGATGGCGAAGGAGCCATCCCAGCGCTACGCGTCGGCAGCCGACATGCGCAATGCGCTTCGCCGCATGGAGTCGCGCCACCTCCCCACCTCCCCGCCGGCCGCGCTCACGACCACGCGTGAGCAGCGGGCGGCTCCGCTCACCCCGACCCCGCACTCGCCGACGTCCGGGCCGATCGACTCGCTCGCGGTCATCCCCTTCGAGTCGCCCGCCACCGGCACTGACGAGGACTACCTCGCCGACGGCATCACGGAGAGCATCCTCAACATGCTGTCGCGGGTGCCGGGGCTGCGCGTCGTCCCGCGCTCCATCGTGTTCCGCTACAAGCACCGCGAGATCGACATTCCCGTCGTGGCCGCGGAGCTGCGCGTGCGTGCCCTGGTCACCGGGCGCGTGGTGCAGCGTGGCAAGCGGCTGCAAGTGAGCGCCGAGCTGTCCGACGCCGTGTCGCAGTCCCAGCTCTGGGGAGAGCGCTTCGCGCGTAGCGCCGAGGACATCTTCGCGGTCCAGGAGGAGGTGGCATCCGAGATCGTGAAGTCGCTGCGACTGCAACTGACGGTGTCGGATCGGGAGCAGCTGATACGGCGCTACACCGAGGACGCCATCGCCTACCGCGCCTACCTGCGCGGGCGCTACCAGTGGAACAAGCGCACGCGCGACGGCTTCTTGCGGGCGATCGAGCACTTCCAGGAGGCCATCGACCGCGACCCGAGCTACGCGCTTGCGTACGCGGGGCTCGCCGACGCCTACAACGTGCTCGGCTACTACGACTACCTCCCTCCGCTGGAGGCGTATCCCAAGGCAAAGGACGCCGCCTCGCGCGCGCTCGCGCTCGACGATGCGCTGGCCCCCGCGCACGCCTCCCTCGGCTACGCGCAGCTCTTCTTCGACTGGGACTGGCCGGGCGCCGAGGCCTCGTTCCTGCGCGCGATCGAGCTCGACCCCGGCTACGCCAGCGCCCACCAGTGGTACGCGTGGTACCTGCTGGTCGTGGGACGCATGGACAAGATGATCGGCGCGATGCGCACGGCCTTGCAGCTGGACCCGCTCTCGCTGATTATCAATGCGCACATGGGCTATGCCCTGTTCTGGGCCCGGCGCTACGACGAGGCGCTCGACCAGCTGCGGCGCACCCTGGCCCTCGATCCCAACTTCGCGCTGACCTACTGGCCGCTGGGAGCCGTGCATGTCTGGCAGGGGCGCATCACCGAGGCGATCGCCGACTTCCAGCGGCTGGTCGAGCTCACCAATGGTGCGCTCGGGCTGGGATACCTCGGCATCACGGCCGGCATCGGCGGGCGGCACGACATCACCCGCTCGGTCCTCCAACAGCTGGACGAGGCGGCCGCCACGCGCTACGTCTCCCCCCTCGATCGCGCCATCAGCCATGCCGGGCTTGGCGACGTGGAAGAGACGTTCCGCTGGCTGGAACAGGCGGTCGAGGAGCGCGTGAGCGACCTGGTGCGGCTGCGCGTGCTCCCGTGGCCGACGGCGATCCGGAACGACCCGCGCTTCGCCAAGGTGGCCGCCAGGGTGGGCGTCGCGCTGTGACGCGCCGCGACGACGCGCCCCCCGCAGCGCCTCAGGATCGCGCCCCCCTCCCGGTCCCAGCCACGCTGTCTACGGCGCGACTCCTCCTGCGCCCGTGGCGCCCCGACGACGCCCCGCAGTTGCATCCGGTGCTCGCCGAGAATCAGGCGCACCTCGTCCCGTGGATTCCGGCGCGCGTCGCCGACCCGGCCACCGCCCCGCTGCTCGCCGAGCGACTGGCCGGCTTCGCCGACGACTTTGCCGCAGCGCGCGCGTGGCGCTACGCCATCGTCTCGCCGGCGGATGCGCGCCTGCTCGGGGAGGTGTCGCTCTTTCCACGCTCGGCGGACGGACGGGTGCCACTCGCGGCCGCCGATCGCGCCGAGATCGGCTATTGGCTGCGGTCCGACGCCACGGGACAAGGGTTGGTGACCGAGGCGGTGCGCGCCCTGCTCGACGTGGCCGCATCGCTCGCGAACGTCACGCGTGCGGAAATCCGCTGCGATGCCCGCAACGCCGCGAGCACCGCCATCCCGCGCCGCCTCGGCTTCGCGCTCGAGGGCACGCATGCTTCGGCGGGAGTGCGCGACGGAGAAGGGGCCGTGGCGCTGGAGGTCTGGGTGCTGGATCTCCAGCGTCCGGCGACACGGTAACGCCGGGCGCTGTCAGGTTGCGGGCGACTTCGTTCGCGCGGCGTTGGCGGGCCGAGTGTGCGAAGCCTCAGACGTCCTTCGTGGCCGCCGGAGTCGGCGGCTGCCCGTCGCGCGGCGGCGGCGCGCCGGATTCGAACATGCGCCGCTCGGCCGTCGTTGCCCCGCGGTCGAGCAGCAGGGCGCGCTCCACCACCCGGGTGATGTGCTCACGCGTGACCAACCCCACGAGCTGTCCGCTGGGAAGCGACACCACCGGCGCGCCGGGCAGGTCGCGCAGCCCCAGCCGTCGCAGCACCTGCGCGAGCGGCATGTCCAGCGTGACCGCGGGGGTCGCCTCGAGCAGGTCGGCGACGATGAGCGCCGGGAGCGCCTCGCGGTTTTTGGAGGCGAGCGCAAGCGACCGGACCGACAGGATCCCCGCCAGTCGCCCCGTGGCATCCACCACAGGGAACAGGGGCTGTGCCGCGAAGGCCACGCGCCGCAGGACCGGCTCCACCGGCTCGTGCTCATGCAGCACCACCGGCGACTTGTCGTAGGCGTCGCTCACGTGCAGGGTGGTCAGCAGGTCACGCTCGCTCACTTCGTGGATCGAGAATCCGCGCCGGCGCAGCCACCCGCTATACAGGTCGTCACGCTCGTACCGCCGCGCGATCACGATCGCGATGCCGGTCACCAGCATCAGCGGCGCCATGAGCGCGTAATCGTCGGTGAGCTCGAAGACGAGCAGGATGGCGGTGATGGGGGCTCCCGTCGCCGCCCCAACGACGCCGCCCATCGCCACGAACGCCCACGCCGCCGGCTGCACGTCGAGCGATGGCAGCAGTACCGCAAGCAGTCCCGCCAGCCCCGCCCCGGTGGCGGCCCCCACGTACATGGCCGGGGCGAACAGCCCTCCCGAGCCGCCGGTGCCGAGCGAGATCGACGTGGCGAGGATCTTGGCGAAGCACAGCGCGAGCACCACGTACCA
>LNFM01013456.1_pt1 | contig 10411 bp, 9 predicted proteins | sample 596031 | NCBI WGS metagenome assembly LNFM01 (sample SAMN04254537, study PRJNA301005) | activated carbon metagenome | isolation source: dual media filters at the Ann Arbor, Michigan drinking water treatment plant | place: USA: Ann Arbor | reverse complement strand
TCGCCCAGGCCGGTGCTGCCGTCATCGCCGGTGCGGGTGTAGATCTTCGACAGGCGGTTGCCCATCGCCGGCTCAGCGGGTCGCGGCGACGGGGGCGCGGCGGCCGAGCGCCCAGGCCAGGGGGACGTGCACGGCGGTGGCGATCGCGATGTAGAGGCTGGCGTTGCGCAGGTAGGGCAGGAACCAGTCGGCGTAATTCTTGGCCCAGCCGGCGACGGTGGGCTCGGCGACCGCGCTGGCCAGCCAGTAGAAGCCGCCCTGCGCGAAGAAGTGGCAGGTGGCGACGCTGGCGAACACCGCGACCGCCAGCAGCGCGAGCGCGCGCGGCTCGAGGCCGCGGTAGCTGCGGCGCAGCAGGCTGCCGCCCAGCCACATCGCCGCATGCGCCGGCACCAGGAACCAGTAGCCCGGCGACATGCAGTAGTGGCTCCAGAAGCTCTGGCCGCTGCCGGTGATCACGACGTAGTCGACCGCGACCGCCAGCGCCATCAGCGCCGGGAAGGCCCAGCGCGCGCTGCCACGCAGGTAGAAGCCGGCGACGAAGAACACCGCCCACGACGCGTCCGGCACGAGGCCGAAATGGTTCAGCCGGGTCGCGGCCATGACGGCGGCGAGCACCACGAAGAGGGCCAGTCGCGAGCGGAGGGTCAGGGTCATGATGAACGGGCTTCCGGAGGTCAGGCCGGCATTTTAGACGAACTGCGCCTCCAGCGGGCCAATGCATGGGCCTTCACCGGACGGGCGCGTATCATCGCGCCATGCCCGTCACCGATGGCTTCGACCACGACATCCTGATCCTTGGCGGCGGCCTGGTCGGCAGTTCGCTCGCCTGCGCGCTCGACGGCCGCGGCTGGCGCGTCGCCCAGGTCGAGGCCAGCCTGCCGCAGCAGGGGGCGCCAGGCTTCGACGAGCGCAAGCTGGCGCTGGCCCTGGCCAGCCTGAACGCGCTGGCGGCGCTGGACGTATTGCCGCGCCTGCCGACGCCTCCGGCGCCGATCCGCCGGATCCACGTCAGCCGCGCCGGCGATTTCGGCAGCGTGCGCCTGGCCGCCGCCGACCATGGCCGCGACCAGTTCGGCGGCGTGGTGCTGGCGCGCGAGCTCGGTCAGGCGCTCGAATCCCGGCTCGCCGACTGCCGCGACCTGGTCCGCTACCGGCCGGCGCGGGTGCTGTCGGTCGAACCCGATGCCGACGGCCCGGCGGTCACGATCTCCCAGGACGGTGGGGCGCGGCGCCTGCGCGTCCGGCTCCTGGTCGCCGCCGACGGCAGCCGTTCGCTGGCGCGCGCAGCCTGGGGCATCGACACGGAGGAACACGATTACGGCCAGACGCTGCTGGTCTGCAGCGTCGGCACCGACCGTGCGCCGGACGGCAGCGCCTTCGAGCGCTTCACCGCCGACGGCCCGGTCGCGCTGCTGCCGATGGCCGGCGGCCACTACGGCGGCATCTGCGCGGTGCGCCACGAGCACGCCGACGCGGTGCTGGCGATGGACGACCGCGCCTATCGCGACTATTTCCAGCAGCGCTTCGGCTGGCGCGCCGGCCGCATCACCCGGGTCGGCCAGCGCAGCGCCTATCCGATCGCGCGCCTGGTCGCGTCGCGGCTGACCGCGCCGCGCGGCGTGGTGATGGGCAATGCCGCCCAGACCCTGCACCCGATCGGCGCCCAGGGCTTCAACCTGGGGCTGCGCGACGCGCTGACCCTGGCCGAGGTGCTGGCCGGCGACGACCCCGGCGCCGCGGCCAACCTGGCGGCCTATGCCGAAGCGCGCCGCGAGGATCGCGAGCGCACGCTGGCCTTCAGCGACGGGCTGGCGCGGATCACCGCCAACGAATCCTTCCCGCTGCACGTGCTGCGATCCCTCGGCCTGCTGGCGATGGGCCACGTGCCGGGGCTGGCCGATCCGCTGGTCGCGGGCGCGATGGGCTTCCGCGGACGGGTGCCGGAACTTTCGAGAGGCAAGGCATGAGTCGTCGCGAGACGCTGGACCTGGTGGTGGTCGGTGCGGGCGTGGTCGGCAGCGCGACCGCGCTCGCGGCCGCGCGCGATGGCCTGCGCGTCGCCCTGGTGGAAGCGCACGAGCCGCCCGCCTGGGCGCCCGACGAGGCCGACCTGCGCGTCTACGCGTTCGCGCCGGACAACGCCGCGCTGCTGGACGATCTGGGCGCCTGGGCGGCGATCCGCGCCGCGCGCGCCCATCCCTACCGCCGCATGCGGGTTTGGGACGCGGCCGGCGGCGGCGAGCTGGATTTCGATGCCGATGACCTGGGGCGCGCGCACCTGGGCCATATCGTCGAGCATTCGCTGCTGGTCGACCGGCTGTGGGCCGCCTGCGGCCGCGAGTCCTCGCTGCGCCGGATGTTCCCGGCGCGCCTGGCCAGCCTTGAGCAGGACGCCGGTTCGGCGACCGCCGTGCTGGAGGACGGCCAGCGCCTGCGCGCGAAGCTGGTGGTCGGCGCCGACGGCGCCGCCTCGCGGGTGCGCGCCGCGGCCGGCCTGGAGACCGAGGCGCATGACTACGGCCAGCGCGGCCTGGTGGCCTACGTCGGCACCGAGCTCCCGCACGAGGACACGGCCTGGCAGCGCTTCCTGCCGACCGGTCCGCTGGCCTTCCTGCCCTGCGCGGACGGCCGCTGCTCGATCGTCTGGACCCTGCCGGAAGCCGAAGCGCAGCGCCTGCTCGCCGCGGACGACGCGAGCTTCCGGCGCGAGCTCACGCGCGCCTTCGATGCGCGCCTGGGCGAGGTCACGTCGGTGTCGGCGCGCGCGGCCTTCCCGCTGCGCCGGCAGCTGGCGAAGGACTACGTCTCGGGACGGGTGCTGCTGGTCGGCGACGCCGCGCACGCGGTGCATCCGCTGGCGGGGCAGGGCGTGAACCTGGGCCTGCGCGACGTCGCCGCGCTGCGCGGGCTGTGGCAGCGCGCGATGGCCGTGCAGGCCGACTTCGCGTCACCGCACCGCCTGGCCCGCTGGGAACGCACCCGCCGCAGCGAAAACGCGGTCGCCGCCTACGGCTTCGAAACCATCAACCGCGTCTTCAGCAACGACGCGATGTGGCCGACCTTGCTCCGCGGCCACGCCCTCGGCCTCGCCAACCGCCTGACCCCCGTCACCCGCGCGCTCTGGAGGCGCGCGGCGGGAGTCTGAGCCTCAGGCGGCCTCGGCCTGGGATTTGCGGGGGCCGTGGAGGAGGGCGTGGCGGATGTGTTCGACCACGAGGTCGACTTCGCCGCTGGTGACGGCGAAGTGCGGCGTGAAGCGGAGTGAATTGACGCCGCCGTGGATCACGCCGATGCCGCGCTCGCGCATGTATTCCTCGGTCGAGCCGGTGCCGAAGCACTTGAAGTCCGGGTGCAGCTCGCAGGAGAACAGCAGGCCGGTGCCCTGGACCTTGGTGATCAGGCCGCCGCCGAGTTCTTCCTTCAGCGCGTTGATCTTGTCGAGGAACTCGCGGCCGCGGTCGACGATGTTGCGGCGCAGTTCCGGCGTCAGCTGGCCCAGCACCGTCGAGGCGATGTCCAGCGCGCGCGGATTGGCGGTCATGGTGTTGCCGTAGGTGCCCTTGCGGTACAGGCCGGCGGCGCGCTCGTTCACCGCGAGCACCGACATCGGGTACTGGCCGCCGTTGAGCGCCTTGGAGTAGGTTTCCATGTCCGGCGCCTCCAGGCCTTCGAAGCCCGGGTAGTCGACGATCGACAGCACGCCGTGCACGCGCAGGCCGGCCTGGATCGAATCGACCAGCAGCAGGGTGCCGTGGGCCTGGGTCAGTTCGCGCGCGACGGCGTAGAACTCCGGCGGTACCGCGCGGCCCGGGTCGCCTTCGCCCATCACCGGCTCGAGGAACATCGCCTCGAAATACCAGCCGTTGGCCTCGGCGTCGGCGAAGGCCTGCTTCAGGCCCTCGATCGAGTAGGGCTCGATGGTGATCAGCTGGTCGGTGTGGTGCTTGTAGCTGGCCAGGTGCTGCAGGTAGTTCTTGCGCGAGGAGTCGGAATACAGCGCCGGCAGCTCGGTGCGGCCGTGGAAGGCGCCCTTCACCGCGATGCGCTTGACCTTCTTGCCCGCGTGGCGACCACCCGGGTCGGTGTGCAGCTTGGTGTTGACGTCGGCGATGCGGCCGGCGAGGGACACCGACTCCGAGCCCGAATTGAGGCACATGAACTTCGCGTACGGGCAGCCGCCGCGGGTGTGGCCGAGCTCCTTGCGCAGCGCGCGGACGACGCGCAGCTGCGACAGCGACGGCGTCATGATGTTGGCCAGCACCTGCGGCCGGGCCATCGCTTCGAGCACCGCCTTGGGCGTGTGGCCAAAGCCGAGCATGCCGTAGCCGCCGGAGTCGTGGACCACCGCGCCCTTGAGCGTGACCACCCAGGGACCGCGCGCGGCGATCGCGACGTAGGGGTTCACGGCGTCGTCGGGATAGAAGTTGACGAAGCCGGACTGCACCGCGTCGATCTGCGCCTGCTCGTCGCTGTCGAGCAGGTCGGCGAACTCGGCGGCGATCGCGTCATGCTGCGCGACGGCGGCCTCGACGGCTTCCACCAGCTCGGGGTAGCGGGCGGCCAGCTGCAGCAGCGTGGCGTCGTCCAGGCCGGCGGTGCGGACCTGGCCAGCATGGCTGCGCAGGGGCTTGAGGGTGTCGATCAGGTTCATGTCGGGCTCCGGACCCAAAGCAAAACGCGAGGAAGCTCCTCGCGTGCCGGGTCTTACGTTGAAAATCAAATACTTGCGGCCGATATTACCACCGCCGTGAAGGCCGCGTAACCCCCAGCCGTTTGAATTACCGGCGGCCCCGGATGACAGCTGTCAGGCGCGATCGCTGACGCCGGCCACTGCTGGCGGCGGCCCCTGCTGCCGACACTGGCGGCGTCCCCAAGGAGGCCCGCCATGCACCCCGACCCCAACCGTCCCCCCGTCCTCGCCCGGCTGCTCGCCGCCGGCAAGCGATACGGTGCCATTCAGGCCCTGGAGAGCGTGGACCTGGCGATCCACGCCGGCGAGGTGCTGGCGGTGCTCGGCGCCAACGGCGCCGGCAAGACCACGGCCCTGGGCCTGCTGACCGGCCGGATCAGCCCGGATGCCGGACGCGCCGAACTCTTCGGCGGAGACCCGCGCGATGCCCGGGTGCGCCGCGGCATCGGCGTGATGCTCCAGGACGGCGAGCTGCCCGACACCCTGCGCGTCGCCGAACACGTGCGCCTGTTCTCGAGCTACTACCCGTCGCCGCGGCCGCTGGCCGAGACCCTGGCCCTCGCCGGCGTCGCCGACCTGGCCCGGCGGCCCTACGGGGCGCTGTCGGGCGGGCAGAAGCGCCGCGTGCAGTTCGCGCTGGCGATCTGCGGGCGGCCGCCGCTGCTGTTCGTCGACGAGCCGACCGTCGGGCTCGACGTCGAATCGCGCCGCGGCTTCTGGTCCGTGCTGCGCCAGCTGCGCGAGGAGGGCACCGGCATCGTGCTGACCACGCACTACCTCGAGGAGGCCGACGCGCTCGCCGACCGGATCGTGATGATGGCCGGCGGCCGCGTGCTCGCCGACGACACGCCCGCCGGCATCAAGGCCCGCGCCGACGGCAAGCGCCTGCGCGCACGCAGCGCGATCGGCCTGCGCGAACTGGCGGCGTGGCCGGGCGTGCTGCGCGCCGAGGAAACGCCGGCCGGCATCGAGCTGGTGACCCGGGAGGCCGAGGACGTGCTGCGCCGCTGGCTCGCCGCCGACCCCGCGCTGTCCGAGCTGGAGGTGCGCCCGCTGAGCCTCGAGGAGGCCTTCGTTTCCCTGACCCACGACACCGTGGCCGCCGGCCATCTGGAGAAAGCCGCATGAACGCTTCGCTTCCGGCCGCCCGTCCGGCCAGGTCGCTGCTGCGCATCCAGGCGCTCGAGTCCTGGTACGAACTGCTGGCCGTGCTGCGCCAGCCTGCGTTCGCGCTGCCGACCCTGCTGTTCCCGGTGGTCTTCTACGTGCTGTTCGCCGTGGTGCTGCCGGGAAAGTGGGGCGGGCTGGAGCGCGCCGCCTACCTGTTGGCGACCTACGGCGTCTTCGGCGTGATCGGGCCGGCGCTGTTCGGCTTCGGCGTCGGGCTGGCGATCGAGCGCGAGAAGGGCTGGCTCGAGCTCAAGCGCGTGTCGCCGATGCCGACGATGGTGTACTTCCTGGCCAAGATCTCGATGAGCCTGGTGGTCGGTTTCGTCGTGGTGTGCCTGCTGACGCTGGCCGCCGTGTTCGCCGGCGGCGTGCGCATGGCGCCCGGGACCTGGGGCCTGCTGGTGGCCACGTTGATGCTCGGCACCTTGCCCTTCTGCGCGATGGGCCTGTGGCTGGGCACGCTGGTGCGCGGCCAGGGCGCGGTCGCGGTCGTGAACCTGGTCTACCTGCCGATGTCGGTGCTGTCCGGCCTGTGGATCCCGATCTTCGCCTTCCCGGTGATCCTGCAGAAGCTGGCGGTGGTCTGGCCGGCCTGGCACCTGGGCCGGATGGCGCTGGGCGTGGTGGGGCAGGCGCAGGACGTGCGCTACGGCATGCACGTGGCCGTGCTGCTGGCGACGACCGCCGTGTTCCTCGGCCTCGCCGCGATGCGGCTGCGGCGCGGCTGAGGCGGCGGACATGGCGGGAAATCCGATACTGTCGCGGCCAAGGGGAGCCGCCATGCCGCAGCCGGGACAAGACGAGGTTTACGACGAGTTGATGGGCCGCCCGGTGATGGGCCTGGTCTACCTGCCCTTCGTGCTGCTGCCGATGGCCTTCTGGCCCGAGGCGCCGGCGAGCGCGTGGTGGAGCACCCTGGTCGCGGTCGCGCTGTTCCTTCCCGCGTACTTCACCTTCCGACGCTGGCGCGGCGCGCGCCAGCTGGCCCTGGTCGCCGCGGTCGCGCTGCTGGGCCTGGGGCTGATCGCGTTCCAGCCCGGCGGCAACACCTTCGTGATCTACGCCTGTGCGATGGCCGCGACCGTGCTGCCGGCCCGCCACGCGATCCTGGTCACGGCCCTGCTGCTGGTGGCGATGGCCGCCGCATTCTTCATCGCCCTGCCGCTGCCGCTGGCGCTCGCCTACGGCGCGATGGCGACGGCGATCTGCGTCCTGGTGGTGGCGGGCGTGCTGATGACGCGCGCCCGCCAGCGCCGTGACGCCGAGCTCCGCCTGACCCAGGACGAGGTGGCCCGCCTCGCGGCGATGGCAGAGCGCGAGCGCATCGGCCGCGACCTGCACGACCTGCTTGGCCACACCCTGTCCCTGGTCGCGCTCAAGAGCGAGCTGGCGGGACGCCTGATCGATACCAATCCCGCCGCCGCGCGCGCCCAGATCGGCGAAGTCGAAAGCGTGGCGCGCCAGGCCCTGGCCCAGGTGCGCGAGGCGGTGGTTGGCATCCGCGCCACCGGGCTGGAAGCGGAGCTCGCCGCGGCGCGACTGGCGCTGCTGTCGGCCGACGTGCGGCTGGACCAGCGGCTGGCGCCGGTGGTGCTGGACGCCGCGATCGAGTCGGCGCTGGCGATGGCGCTGCGCGAAGCGGTGACCAACGTGCTGCGCCACGCCCACGCCAGCCGCGTGGAGGTCGAGCTGACGACGGAGGCGGGCGACGTGCGGCTGCGCATCGCCGACGACGGCCGCGGCGGCGCGACGGCGCCGGGCAACGGCCTGGCCGGCATGCGCGAGCGGCTGGCGGTGCACGGCGCCGAACTCGAGGTCGAGAGTCCCGACGGCGGCGGCACCTGCCTGCAGATCACGCTGCCGCGGCGCGCGCTGGCGGTGGGCGCATGATCCGCCTGGTGCTGGCCGAGGACCAGGCGATGGTGCGCGGCGCGCTCGCGGCGCTGCTGGGCCTGGAGACCGACCTCGACGTGGTCGCCGAGGCCGGCGACGGCGACGCCGCCTGGGCCGCGGTGGCGAAGCACGCGCCGGACCTGCTGGTCACCGACATCGAGATGCCCGGCATGACCGGCCTGGACCTCGCGCTGCGGGTCCGCGACGCCGGCCTCGCGACCCGCGTCGTGATCATCACCACCTTCGCGCGCGCCGGCTACCTGCGGCGCGCACTCGACGGCGGCGTGCGGGGCTACCTGCTCAAGGACGCGCCTTCGGGCCAGCTCGCCGCGGCCCTGCGCCAGGTGCATGCCGGCGGCCGCGTCATCGATCCCCAACTCGCCGTCGCGGCCTGGGGCGAAGAGGACCCGCTGACCGAACGCGAACGCCAGGTGCTGCGCCTGGCGGGCGAGGGCGCCCGCAGCGCCGATATCGCCGAGCGGCTGCATTTGTCGCACGGCACCGTGCGCAACTACCTGTCGGACGCGATCGGGAAGCTGGGGGCGGCGAACCGGATCGAGGCGTATCGGGCGGCGCGGGCGAAAGGCTGGCTCTGAGCGGCGCCGACCCCGGGCGGGCAAATCCGCGATAATGCCGGCCCCTCTGCCTCCGCCGTCCCTTTTGAAAAAGTCCGACTTCCATTTCGAACTGCCGCCCGAGCTGATCGCCCAGGTGCCGTTGGCCGAGCGCTCCGCCAGCCGCATGCTGGTGGTGCCGCCGGACGCGCCCCCTTACGCCGATCGCCAGGTGCGTGACCTGCCCGAGTACCTGCGGGCCGGCGACCTGCTCGTGTTCAACGACACCCGGGTGATCCCGGCGCGGCTGTTCGGCACCAAGGACAGCGGCGGCCGGGTCGAGATCCTGCTCGAGCGCCTGGTGGGCGGGCACGAGGTGCTGGCCCAGGTCGGCGCCAGCAAGTCGCCCAAGCCGGGCGGACGCATCCGGATCGAGGAAGGCACCGAAATCGAGGTTCTTGGCCGCGAGGGCGAGTTCTACCGCCTGCGCTTCCTGACCGACGAGCCGCTGGAGAAGCTGCTGCTGCGCGCCGGCCGCATGCCGCTGCCGCCCTACATCCAGCGCGAGGCGGGCAGTGCCGACCTCGAGCGCTACCAGACCCTGTTCGCCCGCCACACCGGTGCGGTCGCCGCGCCGACCGCCGGGCTGCACTTCGACCAGCCGCTGCTGGCGGCGCTGCAGGCGCAGGGCGTGCAGTTCGGGCACGTGACGCTGCACGTCGGCGCGGGCACTTTCCAGCCCATGCGCGTGGAGTCGATCCTCGACCACCAGATGCACAGCGAGTGGCTCAACGTCGGGGCAGAGCTGTGCCAGCAGGTGGCGCGCACCCGTGCCGCCGGCGGCCGCGTGATCGCGGTCGGGACCACGGTGGTGCGTTCGCTCGAGACCGCGGCCAGCGACGGCGAGCTCAAGCCCTACGCCGGCGACACCAACATCTTCCTGTTCCCCGGCAAGCGGATCCGCACGGTGGACGCGCTGCTGACCAATTTCCACCTGCCCGAAAGCACGCTGATGATGCTGGTCTCGGCCTTCGCCGGCCGCGAGCGCGTGCTGGCGGCGTACGCCCACGCGGTGCGGGAAAAGTACCGATTCTTCAGCTACGGCGACGCCATGCTGCTCTACCCGGAGGCCGCGCCGTGAGCCGGATGCGTTTCGAGAAGCTCGGCCAGGACGGCGTCGCCCGCCGCGGCCGCCTGCATTTCCCGCGCGGGACGGTCGAGACGCCGGCCTTCATGCCGGTCGGCACCTACGGCACCGTCAAGGCGATGCTGCCCGAGTCGCTGCGTGCACTCGGCGCCGAGATCATCCTGGGCAACACCTTCCACCTGTGGCTGCGGCCAGGCATGGAGGTGATCGACCTGCATGGCGGCCTGCATGGTTTCTGCCGGTGGGACGGGCCGATCCTGACCGACTCGGGCGGTTTCCAGGTCTGGTCGCTGGCAAAGCGCCGGAAGATCACCGAGGAGGGCGTCACCTTCGCCTCGCCGACCGACGGCAGCAAGGTCTTCCTGTCGCCGGAGGTGAGCATGCAGGTGCAGCGCTCGCTCGACTCGGACATCGTGATGATCTTCGACGAATGCACGCCCTATCCGGCCACCGAGCAGGTGGCCCGCGTCTCGATGGAGCTGAGCCTGCGCTGGGCCGAGCGCAGCAAGCGCGCGCACGAAGGCAATGACGCCGCGCTGTTCGGCATCGTCCAGGGCGGCACCCACTTCGACCTGCGCGCCCGCTCGGCCGAGGGCCTGAAGGCGATCGGCTTCGACGGCTATGCGGTCGGCGGCCTGGCGGTGGGCGAACCGCCGGAGGAGCGCGACGCCACGCTCGACGCGCTGGTGCCGCTGCTGCCCGAGGACCAGCCGCGCTACCTGATGGGCGTGGGCAAGCCGGAGGACATCGTCGAGGCGGTCGCGCGCGGCATCGACATGTTCGACTGCGTGATGCCGACCCGGAACGCCCGCAACGGCCACTATTTCGTCCGGGGCGGCCAGGTGCGCATCCGCAACGCCCAGTACGAGAAGGACCTGCGCCCGATCGAGGAGGGCTGCACCTGCTACACCTGCGCCAGCGGCTACACCCGCAGCTACCTGCGCCACCTCGACC
>LNFM01013455.1_pt1 | contig 10411 bp, 10 predicted proteins | sample 596031 | NCBI WGS metagenome assembly LNFM01 (sample SAMN04254537, study PRJNA301005) | activated carbon metagenome | isolation source: dual media filters at the Ann Arbor, Michigan drinking water treatment plant | place: USA: Ann Arbor | reverse complement strand
CGACATAAGGAGAAACAATGTCAGACATGATGCAGGTATCAGGCGAAGCAAAATGCCCATTTAACCACGGTGCACGAACGATCGTGCAGCAACAAGCCAATTCAAATTGGTGGCCGCAACAATTAAATCTGAATATTTTGAAGTTGCACTCTTCAAAATCAAATCCAATGGATGCAGGTTTTGATTATGCGAAAGAATTCAAAAAATTGGATTACAAAGCGCTGAAAAAAGATTTAGCAAAATTAATGACAACATCTCAAGACTGGTGGCCTGCAGACTGGGGTCATTACGGTGGTTTGTTCGTGCGTATGACATGGCACGCAGCCGGAACCTACCGGACATTTGATGGTCGCGGTGGCGGCGGAACTGGAAACCAGCGTTTTGCTCCGCTGAACAGCTGGCCTGATAACGGAAATTTAGATAAGGCACGCAGACTTTTATGGCCAATTAAAAAGAAATATGGAAATAAAATTTCTTGGGCTGATTTATTGATTTTAACTGGAAACGTGGCGATGGAAACGATGGGTTTTAAGACCTTTGGTTTCGGCGCCGGACGTCCGGACATTTGGGAGCCAGAAGAAGACATCTACTGGGGATCAGAAACCAAGTGGCTCGGTGATAACCGTTACAAAGGTGATCGCGAATTAGAAAATCCTTTAGCAGCTGTACAAATGGGTCTTATTTACGTGAACCCTGAAGGACCAAACGGAAAGCCGGATCCAGTGGCCTCTGGTCGCGACATCCGTGAAACATTCGCACGTATGGCGATGAATGATGAAGAAACTGTGGCGCTCGTTGCGGGCGGACATACGTTCGGTAAAGCTCACGGTGCCGGAGATCCTAAAATGGTCGGACCTGAGCCAGAAGGCGCAACGATCGAAGAAATGGGACTTGGCTGGAAGAATAAATTCGGAACTGGTAAAGGCGTTCACACGACGACCAGTGGTATCGAAGGTGCTTGGAAACCAAATCCGACAAAATGGGACAACGGATATTTCAAAATGCTTTTCAAATACGAATGGCAATTGTCGAAGAGCCCGGCCGGCGCTCATCAATGGCATCCAAAAAAATGTGAAGAGCAAGATATGATTCCGGATGCACACGATCCGAAAAAGAAAAGTCCTCCGATGATGACGACAGCGGACTTGGCGCTCAGAATGGATCCGGCGTACGAAAAGATTTCACGACGTTTCCACAATGACCAAGCGGCGTTTGCAGATGCGTTTGCACGAGCATGGTTCAAGCTGACTCATCGTGATATGGGACCAAAGGCTCGCTACTTAGGCCCTGAAGTTCCTAAAGAAGATCTGATCTGGCAAGATCCTGTTCCGAAAACAAAAGCCGCGCTTACTGAAAAGGAAATCACGACTTTAAAAAAGAAAATCTTAAAAGCAGGACTCAGCACATCGCAATTGGTGTCCACGGCTTGGGCGTCAGCTTCAACATTCCGTGGTTCAGATATTCGTGGTGGCGCAAATGGGGCTCGGATTCGATTGGCTCCACAAAATACATGGGAAGCGAATCAACCAGCAGAGCTTGCGAAAGTTTTGAAAAAGTTAGAAGTCGTTCAAGCGGATTTCAATAAAACTTCTAAAAAGAAACCAGTTTCGTTCGCAGACTTGATCGTCCTTGGCGGTGTGGTTGGCGTTGAAGAAGCAGCTAAAAAAGCGGGCTTGAAAGTGAAAGTTCCGTTCCATCCAGGACGCGGCGATGCGACACAAGAGCAAACGGATACAGAATCGTTTGCAGTTCTTGAGCCGTTTGCAGATGGATTCAGAAACTTTGCAAAGAAGGGTCACCAAAAGCACGGAGCGGAAATGCTCGTCGATAAAGCGCAGCTTCTGGGTTTAACGGCTCCGGAGATGACGGCTTTGGTCGGTGGTTTACGAGTCCTTGGTGCAAATCACGGCGGATCTAAGCACGGAGTTTTCACAACTAAGTCTGGCGCCTTAACGAACGATTTCTTCGTTAATCTTTTGGACATGGGAACTGTTTGGAAGCAAACGTCTGAAGGCAGCGGCGAATTTGTCGGGACAGATCGAAATTCAGGAAAGCAAAAATGGACCGCAACAGTTGCAGACCTAGTTTTCGGATCAAATTCTGAATTGCGAGCGATCGCTGAAGTTTACGCACAAGATGATGCAAAAGAAAAATTTGCGAAGGATTTTGTTGCGGCTTGGACGAAAGTGATGAACGCAGACCGTTTTGATCTTGTCAGAAAGTAAAGCATTTTTAGGTTTTCGTTTCGATAAGTTGAAATGAAGTCAAAAACCAAAGGGCCACTTGAAGAAGTGGCCCTTTGTCGTTAAGCAGCCGGTGTTGACCGAAGGCTAGCTCTGCTGTGAAATGGTTGTCGAGTTTTCAACACTTATATTTAAAAATAAAAAGGTGGTTTTATGATAAAAAAAATGTCGATGTTTCTCGGGCTTTTTTCTTTTTTAGCTGCAAGTATCGCAGCTGCAGAAATTAAAACTGAAGTGGTCACTTATAAGCAAGGTGGTCAGACTTTGGAAGGCTTCCTCATTTATGATTCTGCACTTGCCGCGAAGCAAAAGCTTCCTGGAGTGGTTGTAGTTCATGATTGGATGGGAGTTGGTGATTACGTGAAGATGCGCGGAACACAGTTGGCGGAATTAGGCTATGTGGCTTTTGTAGCTGATATCTATGGAAAAGATGCGCGGCCAAAAGACAGTAAAGGTGCGGCTGAAATCGCTGGAAAATATCGTGGCGGAGATCGCAAGAATTTACGAGCTCGTATCGATGCAGCGTTCAAAGAGCTGAGAAAAAGCAAGTTTGTTGATTCTGAAAAGTTAGCCGGAATGGGGTATTGCTTCGGTGGAACAGCGGCTCTTGAAATGGCGCGTATGGGTCTTAACTTGAAAGGTGTTGTCAGCTTTCATGGAGGACTCACGGCTCCAGAAGGTGTGAAAAACAGTTCAATTAAGTCGAAAGTTTTGGTTTTACACGGAGCGATTGATCCCTACGTGAAAGATGCAGAAGTTCTGGCTTTCCAAAAAGAAATGAATGACGCCAAAGTCGACTACCAGTTGGTCGCTTACAGCGGTGCGGTTCATTCTTTCACGCACAAAGATGCGGGTACAGATATTTCAACAGGTGCAGCGTACAATGAACTTGCGGACAAAAGATCTTTTATTGCCATGAAAAACTTTTTCGAAGAAACTTTAAAATAAAGAAATAGGATTAAAATGACAAAATTCATCATTCCAGTTTTTGCTCTGCTTTTTTCATGCGCGACCTTTGCTGATAGTAAAAAAGGCCATCAGCACCATAAAAAGGCGCATCATCATGCCCATGCGCACGGTGCTGGAGAAGTTAAAATCGCGTTCAATAATTTGGAAGGTCGAATTGAATTCAAAGTCGCAGCAGAAAGCGTTCTTGGTTTTGAGTATACACCGAAATCAGAAAAAGATAAGGGCGTCCTTTCAACTGTTGTGAACACGTTCACGACTGATGCGGCGAGCATGTTTCAATTTACAACGGACGTTGCGTGCGTGCTCACGGCAGATAAAGTCGAACAAGTCAGCACCGGAAAAAACCATTCCGACTTTGTGGCCACCTATAATGTCGCGTGTGCGAAGTCTGTTTCGGGTACAAAGTTGAATGTAGATCTATCAAAGTATTCTAAAATAAAAAATTTGGATGTTCAGGTTTTGGTTGGAACGGGATCCGTGTCCGCAAAGTACAAAGGGAAACCAATCTCAATTGATTTCCCTTCAGAGCAGTAGTTAACGGTTACGGCAGCTGGCGAAGTAAATCGTAGGCTGCTAAATCGATCGAATACGTGTCCGCGACGAAAATAAGGCGACCATCGGCTTTCGCAACTGCGGTTTGGTACATCATATAAAGTGGGATCGCCTGCTTTAAGTAGATTTTGCGTGGCTTCATTTGTTCCAGTGGCAACAATTCAGAAGCCGCTCGTAATGTGTCGGCTGTCCAGCGCGGATCATTTAAAATTGTTTCTGCAAATTCGAATGGCTTTTCTAAACGAACGCAGCCCGAACTGATGAAGCGCATATGGTTCTTAAACAAATGACGGTCACTTGTATCGTGAAGATAGATGGCGAACGGATTTGTTAAAGGAAATTTGATGAATCCAAGTGCGTTCCACGGACCAGGGCGCTGAACTAATTTGTAGTTCAAGTTCGTCTGATCGACGGTCGTCCAGTCAATCGTTCGTGGATCGATAACCTGCTTGGTGGCTTCATCAATAAGATCCATTTGTTGTTTTGCAATGTAGTCTGGATCTAAGCGAATTGCTTCCAGCTTGTCTTTTACAAAAATTGAAAACGGAACCGTCCACGTGGGGTTTAGTTCTACGTATCCCATGCGATCGATCATGATCGGCGTTTCGCGTTCAAGACGTCCGTTGATGACTTTAAAATCCATTTCAAGCTGATCATTTTTGACGTATTCGATTCGGTTCGCAGCTAAATTCACGAAACCATGAGTCTTTGCAAGAGTCGCGGGTAGCCACCTGAGACGATCAATACTCAGTAAAGAAACCGTGAGTAATTGATCTAAATTTCGATTGAGTAAACTCCACGTTCCAGTTCCGATGATTCCATCAACTTCCAGATTGTGATCGAGCTGAAATTGGCGAACGACGGTTTCAAGATCTGAATCCAACTGAGTTCCATCAAGATCACTGGCCACGTATCCGAGGTTTGCAAGTTTCTTTCGAGCATAGGGCATCAATTGATGAGACTGTCCTGGGCGCACGAGTGGCCATTTTGCAACTGCAGGAACGGGTGTCCAAGTTCCTTGTGCTTTTATATTTCTAAGAGCGACGTAGCCTTGAATCGCATTGCGATAGTAAGAGTGTTGCGGAGCGACTCTTGATAGCGCAGTCGTTGCGTCAATAGCGCCTCCCGTGAGGTCTTTCATCACGGCACGTAGATCAACAACTTTATTTTTAATCGTGGCTTTATCTTTTAGAGATTCTGGTTTCACAAAGCCGCTAGCAACTCCGTCTAAGATAAATTGAATTCGCTTCGTTACGAACGCTTGGGCTTGAGCCTCGTTCGTCGCTTGTAGCGTGCGCAACTGATCATTAAATTTTGAGTTAATAAAGAAGGACTCTTCTAACCCGTGGGAGCTACTTGCTTTTGCAAGACTATAAAAAACTTCGGTCAATTGCTGGCTGGACGCGGCCAGGGCTAAATGACTTAAGCCAGTGATCACGGCAAAAGCTGTGAGTTTTAAACCAACTAAATATCGTGATGAAGTTTGATTAGATCGATTCAAGCTATCCCCCAAATAATTCCATTGAACAAAAACAAAGTTGCGAAATTAAGAACTGGATGGGTTATAACTTGAAGAGAACGAAAGTTTCCACAGAGATCGTCAAGACCTGAAGTCCTTCCACGAACGTCAATCGGCTAGACACCGAAGACGTCAATTACTTGATCCAAGAAACATCAATCAGATTTTTAATCGACCACGGCGGACTGTCGTCTAGCAGTTCGGAGGGTTGATATCCAAGACGTTGTAAATTATTCCATTCGGCAGCCAAGTAATACTGAGCATGATCATCTCTCTGACGTTCTTCTAAAGAGCCCTGTCCGCCTTGGCAGCGGTCAAAGGGAGTGTAGGATTGAGGATCGCAGATCCGAACTTCTGCGGTTTCTGTTGTGACATTCATCAGCCCCAACCACTTTGTTAAATGAATCGGGCTATGGAAGTCTAATGACGGATCGATCACATAAACTTCATTTTGAAACGTGACGGCTAAGGCCACATGAAAATACCAATAGATCATGCCGTCTTGGTCAAATTTTGATTTTGTCGCTAGATTTCCAAACACAAAAATTTTGTGAAGCGGCAGCCATTTCTTTGCGATCAAAGAACGATTCATTTGCGCCGCGCGAAGAAAGCAGCCATCTTGGGGATATAAAAAAGTCGTGCGACGTGGAAATTTCGGCATTTGAAGCCATCGCAAATTTCGTCGGTCTCTAGCGTCTTCGAATAGGGACTGCAAATCGTCCCAGCTTTGCATGACAAGTAAATCGTTACTGGTCAGCTGCGGCGTATCCTCAAATGATTGCGTTGAAAGGCTTGAAAAATACGTTCGATAATCTGTGTTTTTATCGCGGACCGCTGTTGGAAAATTCAATGGTGACAGCACTTGCGTTCTTGCCATCGGAGAGATGAAAAGCAAGCATACGCAGATTAAATTTATAAGGCATTTTGTCACATTTTTATTTTTCATCATTGGCTTTTGATAACCTAGTTTCGTGGGCTTTTTGAAAGTTGGGTTGTACGTTAGAATTTGAATGAATGGCAGCATAAACTTTGTTGGTTTGATTCAGCATCTTTTGAAAAAACAAATTTCTTCCGGCAATTTTTTTTAGCTGGTTTAGAAACCAAGTGGATCTGACAAGGTAGAAAATAACCACGGCGATCGCGAGCGGGCGAAGAGACATCCAAAAAATACGGACAAAGCTCGATTCAGTCAGAAAGAAAAAAGTCACGAGCAGCACCATGGAAAAAACAAAAAGTGGTCGCGTCAGATCGAAAATCACACCTTTGAACACTGTTCTAGATTTACGATCGGAATCAAACGATTGTGAGTGCAATTTTTGAGTTAATTTTTGCTGAAAAGATTCGATTTGGCCCGGTTTTGAAAAACGGACCAGAAATGGAATGAGGACTGCAATCAAAAGCTTCGTCAATATCGCCACGATCAAAACCAAAACTAAAGAATCCGCAAGCCATGGAATTTCTGTTTCTAAGCGCTTCCAGTAAAATTCGGCAATGGTTCCAAGAACGAACCCGTGTATCACAAATAAAGTCAGAAATGGCTGAACAAAGGCCCATAGTGAAAGCAACAGCATTCCAAAAATCTGACCACCTAAACCAGTCCCTGATACCAGGAGCCCCACTGAAAAAAGAAACCCCTGCATCGCAATGCTCAGCATGGGGCCTATTTTATTTCCAGCAGGGGAAAGACTTTTGAGCAGGCTTGTGATGGACGAAATTTCAAAACTCTGCCGGGCCATCGGCACACGGGACTGTGCCGGATCTAGAGCCTGACAAAGAAAAAATCCTTGGTTCAAAGATAACGTGTGTCCTGCAAAAGGGAGTTTTAAACCATGAACGACAGACCCGAGTGCAATTTCAACCACAGCCAAATGAGCGGCCGTTTTGGTGACTCGGTCAGAATCCGCTAGGATTTCTGTGGCTGAATTTTCGGTTAAAGATTCCGCTGCTTCAATCTTCATGGTGGACCGGAATCTTAATGGAAGCAGGACGCTTCGAAAACAAAAAGTGCCCCTGATGATCCGCGTTACTTTCGAAGGTCCACAGTTGTTTGGAGAGTGTTCACGCCGTGGTCAAAACTCACGTCGGCTTTGATCAGTTTTAGCTTCCCGCTGGATTCAAGTTCAAGCCAAGTCGACTGCACAGCAGATGAAATTTTCCCATCAGATTCGTGTCTGTCTGCCATGACCAAAAGATCATAGGTTCGTTCTTCAGCGGGCGCCCCGTTTGAAGGTCCCCAGATTCGGAACAAAACATGAACAGTGAATCTATAAATTCCACAAACGGCGATAAAGTCGTGAGTTTGCTTTGCTTTTTCAACCTTGCAAGACTCCCAAATACTTCCATCGACAGAGTTGTAGCGGAAGGACAAATGCCGAACTTCCAGTTCTTGGGATGACAATTCATTCGGGGAAAGTGAGCTTTTTTTTGCAGCGGAAATGGCGAAAGGCGACGCCAAAAGAACACAAGCTGCAGTGAACAGATTCAGGATCATAGTGAGCGAATAAAATTTGACCTTTGTGTTCATTGAGTCTCCCTAGGGTGTATTGAGTCAGCCTGCCTGAGCTTGGCCCTGAGATCAAACCGGAAATAATTGATTCAAATGGCACTGGGATTGAATTTCAAAATCGTTATGGAAATTCGCAGATTTTTTGTACTTCAAGCCTTCCTTTTGAGCCTTTTAGCGGCTTCCCCCGGTCGTGCAGAAAACCAGTGTGTGCATCTCTTTGACACTGTGGGGCGTATTTTGCCTTTACCACCACTTGAGGTTACCGCAGCAGTCGTGATGAAAGATGTTCGCCGTTCACAGCCGCAAGCTCCTAGGATGAATCTTTCTGATGTCAGTGCCACAGCTCGAGAACTATTGATTCGAATGGCTCCGAACCTCATTGATCGCTCGTTCGATCCGACCTCGCGAAAAGCTTGGTACGGGCTCGCGGAAACCCACAAGCCATTTCGATTTTTTGATGAAGTCCTTGTTTTGGTTCGTGAGCTCAGCCGAGATGAAATTCAAAAGAAATACGGACCTGAGACTTCTGTTATGACAAAAGCTATGATCGATCAGTTTTTGGAAGCGTTGGCGAGCGAAGTCAGGCAGCCGTCACTCTCGGTGCAAGACCATGTGCGAAATGAAATCATCGCGGTGATCCAAAGTCCAAACACTCCGAAATCAGAGTTGGTTGCCGTCGTTAATCTGGTGAACCAATTCAAATACACGGATCTTAAAATGATCGAGGCCCTTTTAGACCTGAGATTGCGATTAATCGACATCACAGGATCAGGGCTTGATGTACGGCGAAATTTTTATGATTTTCATATCGGCCTTAGCATTCACGAAGTGATTGTGGATGCATTGCAGTTTTTAAAAGGCCCGGATCAGATGCTTCTCTTGGATCTGATTTTGACAAAGTCGAACGGAGATTTGAGTATTTTTTCAGATATCATCGAAATGAATGTTGCAGTTTCAGGCCGCCTTCAAAATTATTTGCGTTACCGATATAAATTATTACATCTTACGATTGAAAAAGACTTGAAGTTTGCCTTTCTGCTTTCAAAGTACTTTGTTGAGCGGAAGGTATTTCTTGAGGATGTGCTTGAGTTTTCAAAACGGGTTGTTTCAGTCGCGGATGAAGCGAGTGAAGCCTATCAGCAATTCAAGGCGATTCGAGATGAAATTGAGTGGGACCTAAATACAAGGTAAGGGAAGAAGTGGTGCGACCTACAGGACTTGAACCTGTGACACCTTGCATGTCATGCAAGTACTCTACCAACTGAGCTAAGATCGCACTTCTAAATTTTGACTGTTCTGATAAGCTAGCAAATTTTTTTGTAAAAGTTTAACAGTTTTTCGCATGTTCTTCCGATCATTCGCAATCCTTCCAGATGTGAATTGACCATGCCAGGGACCTCTTATAGTACTTCAGAGTGTCTTTCACTGAGATTTTACCTTATATCATCACTGGTTTTTCCGTTGCAGGCTTACATGCGGCACTGCCGACTCATTGGTTGCCTTTTGTTTTAGCAGGTAAAACACAAAAATGGTCGTATTCAAAAACGATGGGAATCTTGTTGATCGCGGGGACTGGTCATATCCTGACCACTTCGGTCATCGGTGCTGGCATTGTTTGGTTCGGTATTTCCATGGGGCCTTCACTGCAATCGATTTTAACGCTTGGGGCTTCGCTGAGTTTGTTTCTTTTTGGACTGTATTACATCATTCAATACAAGCGTGGCTTCAGGCATGCCCACTGCGATCACGCGCATCCGCATTCACATGATTTCACGGCCACTTCAAAAGATGGCTGGGCTGTTTTAAGTTTACTGACCGTTTTAACCTTATCGCCATGTGAATCTTTTATCCCGATCTATGCCTCGGCTTGGACCCTAGGATGGATGGGATTTTTTTGGCTGAGCGTGGTTTTGGCGCTGGGCACTTTGATTTCGATGGGGATCTTCACAACCCTTGCTTTTTTAGGCGTGAATCGTTTTCGGTTTGACTGGTTGGAAAAGCATGAAAAACTCGTCATGGGAGTCATCTTAATGCTTTTTTCTGTCGTGATCTTCTTTATTGAGTCCGGACACCAACATGCTCACGCGCTTCCTTGATCTGATCTGGGCTGAAGGTGAAATGACCGCCGTGAGGTCCGGTGGCCCCGGTGGTCAGCACGTGAATAAAACCTCGTCGGCAATCCAGTTAAAATTTTCGATCGTGCAGTCGGCAGGGCTGACTGAAGAAGAAAAGGCAAAACTTTTAACAAGGCTTTCGCATCGCCTGGTACAAAATGAATTTCTGATGGTCCGTTCCGAAGAAGAACGTGATCAGCGGTCCAACAAGTTCACAGCCGTGAAGCGGCTCGCGGACTTGATCGCCACGTCATTGATCGATCCTAAAAAGCGAATGAAAACCAAAATTCCGCGAGTCGAAAAAGTCAAACGACGCGTCAGTAAATTAAAACGATCTGAAACCAAGCGCCTCAGGACTGAAAAGTTTTAGTCGGAAAAATTCCATTGGACCGGGAAAATTTTCATCTACGGAATCTGTCACCCAATGTGAGGGAACTGAGGCGGCTCCAATGTTGCTCTCTTGTTGATAAGCACAGTTTTGTGCGTTCTGCGAAAAATTAATTCAACA
>LNFM01013454.1_pt1 | contig 10412 bp, 12 predicted proteins | sample 596031 | NCBI WGS metagenome assembly LNFM01 (sample SAMN04254537, study PRJNA301005) | activated carbon metagenome | isolation source: dual media filters at the Ann Arbor, Michigan drinking water treatment plant | place: USA: Ann Arbor | reverse complement strand
ACAGCGTTAACGCGGATGCCATGCGGTGCCAGGTCGTTGGCCATCACCTGCGTGAGGTTAACGACCGCGCCCTTCGATGCGCCATACGCAGATCGCCCCTTTGAGCCGCGCAGGCCCGAGATCGACGCGAGATCGACGATGGCACCACCGCCTGATTTTGCCATATGCCGCGCCGCCTCGCGCCCGACCACGAACGTGCCGACGACGTTGATGTCGAGGATGCGGCGAAAGAGTTCGGCCGAAGTGTCGAAGACGTGGTGGTCGGCAGCGATCCCAGCCGAATTGACCACGCCGTCGAGGCGTCCGAAAATTTCGGCGACCTCGGCGACGAGGCGGACGACGGCGGCTTCGTCCGTTACGTCGAGTGCGCGCACCAGCACGTCAGGTGCCTCTGCCGAACGCGCCGCGACTTCTGCGAGCGAACTGATATCGCGATCGACGTAGGCGACCCGCCAGCCGCGCTCGACCAGCAGATCGGCTGTCGCCCGCCCGATCCCGGACGCGGCGCCGGTCACGATCGCGACGCGAGAGCCGCCTGCCATCCCTACAGCCATGACCTTTGCCTCGCCTGTCCGATGCCCAGCCCCCCCTATTGAGGCAACGGTTAGCCGCACAAATCAAGGCGAAGCGGTTAGGTCGCGTCGGATGACCGCTGACAGGTCCGTACCAGCAGGATGACGGCGACAAAGCCTGCAAACGCCGCGCCGGCCGCCAGCCACAACGCGGTCGAGGGATGAAAGCGCGAGATCGCAATGGCAAAGATGACCGGCGCGCCAGCGTTCACGATATTCTGCGGCAGCATCAGTCGGCCCATGTAGGTGCCGTACTCGCGCGCGCCGAACAGCATCAGGGGTAGCGTATTCCGGGCAATCGCAAAGAAGCCATGCCCCAGCCCAAGACAGATCGAGAATGCACCGGCGACAAACACCGAGGTCGTGAAGGGCAGGATGATCAGAAAGCTGCCGGTGGTCAGGATCGCTGACAGGAACGCGGTCGTCAGGATCGAATAGCGCCCGCCGAACAGCAGTTCGCCAAAGCGCGCCGAAGCCTGCGACGGCCCGACCATCGCCCACACGCCGATCGCGGCGGCACCGCTCAGGCCCAGCCCCTTGAATACATCGATGATCTGCATGTAGAGGCCCCACGTGATGAGGCCCTCGGTGCACGACCAGATCGAGAGCATGATGAACGCCGCGAACCGCTTATCGGGCGGCAGCATCCCTTCGATCGTGCCGCCGCCACTGCGAGGGACACCCATCGCATCGAGATCGCGCCGCCGCAGCACCATCGCGTGGATCGGCAGACAGATCAAAAGGTGCAGCAGCGCAAAGATCAGGTAAGTATTGCGCCAGCCGACGGACTCCAGAAGCATCGCGTTGAGTGGCAGAAAGAGCGTGCCGGTCAGTCCGCTCAGCAGCATGAGGCCGGTGATTGCACGTCGCGCATTCGAACCGACGATCTGGACGAGGCCGACCAGCGCCGTATTCGAGAGCATCATTGGCATCGCCACGCCGACCAGCACCCAGGCGAGAAGATAGGTCACGATACCATGCGTGAACGCCAGTGCGATCATCGCGAGCGCGGCCGTCGCCGAACCTGCAATCATGATCGGGCGGGCGCCTTTGGAGTCCACCAATCGGCCGACACGGGGCGCCAGAAGTGCGCTGACGAGCAGCATCATCGTGATGCCGCCGAACACAACTTCGCGCGAGAAGTTGAGATCGACGCCAATCGTCGTGCCGAAGATGGTAAGGCTGGAGAACGTCGTGCCCCAGCCGATGATCTGCGTGATTCCGAGCCCGCCGACCGCGGTGAGCATGAGCCGCCGATCGGTCGGCGCAGAGTCGGTGGCGGGAGCTGTCACGGCTCGGTATGTCCCAGGGAATAGGTCGCCCCGCCGCCGCGCGGGTGGCAGGTTGCTTGCGGGTGACTTGCGAAGATACGGACGGGGCCCCGATACGAGCCCGTGTGACGCGCCGACGAACGACCGTCACATTAGTCCATCTCTAACCTTCGGAGGAGGCCGTCGTTGGGCAGTGCGGTATCTGCGCTGTGCACGGGTAGTGCGCGCGCCAGCGCACCAATGCCGGCAGGATTCGCTCAGGACGATTTGCGGGCACCCGCGGTCTCGTCCGCCACGCTTCGGGTCGTACTTGTGCGGGCGGCCTTCCGGGAGACCTCCCACAGGTAGCGAATTCGCTCGCCAAGCCGTTCCGATCGCTCAGAAAAAAGCCGTTGCGCCTTCGGCAGTGCGGCGCTGCGCAACTCGGCATGTCGTGCGGCGCAATAGCGGGTGAGTGCACCACGCTCGGCGGCGGTCAGCCCTTGCGCTTCGGGACCGGCGAGAACGCTCTCAAGAAGTGCAATGTCATGGTCCTGGCCGAGCAGATCGGCGACTTCCTTCGCCGCGGCGGCACGCGCCAGACACGATTCCGGCCACGACTGCTGGATCAGGATCATCTGCCGCCAGTACGCCTGCGCCGCCTTGCGCAAGTCGTGTAGGGGCTCTTCCTCGTCGGGATTACTGAGCGCACGCGCCAGCGCCTTGCAGCCGGAGCGATGGCTCTTCGCGAGCCCGGCTACAACCGCCTCGAAGCTCGTTGGGTGCAGATCAAGTTCCGCCAGAGCGCCGCGCACCGCTTCGATCTCCACGAGCGCTGCAGCCGTATTTCGGGTCGGCTCTCGTGTTTGGGCGCCGTTGTCGGGCGAAATGCTGTCAGGTGGCTGCTCAAGCGCCGCGCTGAGCCGGCGAGCAGCTTTTGCAATCAACGGCTTGGCTTTGGCACCCGATGGCTTGGACTTCGCATCTGACGACTCCGCCTGGATCATTCGCGCCAGATGCGCGCACACGACGTCGCGATCGCGCGCTGCCGACAGCATCCGGGCAATGTCGCGCAGGCGGTCATTCGATTTTCGGTATTGCTGTTCACCGAGACCCGGCCGCACCAATCGCAAAAGGGCGCGGGTTCGTTTGAGGCTCTTGCGGGCTTCGTGAATGCCGCTTGCGGGATCGCTGTCGCCCTGCAGACGAGCCGCCGCGTTCGCAAGCTGTTCAGCCGCGATCCGACGCACGCCCTTAACCAGCGGTTCCTTCAATTTCAATCGATACGCCATGGGGCCCCATACGCAGACGCCCTCACTGTCGATGGTCGCACTGTCACAAACAAGTCACGATCAACGGCAGCGAACAGGCTTCGCTGTCGCACGACTACGCCGCAGCGCCAAAATTCACGCCGCGCGCACGGTGTCCGCCCACGCAAGCCATTGACGGACGCGCGATTCCGGATCGGCGTGGGTAAAAAAGTCCGTGATGACCGCAACGCTGTCGGCGCCGGCCGACAGGACACTGGGCGCACGCTCGGGCGTGATCCCGCCGATCGCACAAAGCGGCAAGGCGCCGATCCGCTGCTTCCAGTCGGTGATGCGTGCAAGCCCCTGCGGTGCCCACTTCATCGCTTTCAGCTTAGTTTCCCAAATCGGGCCAAGCGCGATGTAATCCGGCTCGGCGGCGAGGGCGATCGCCAGTTCGTCGTGATCGTGGGTCGAGATGCCGAGCCGCATGCCCGCCGCCTTGATCTTCGCGACATCGGCCTCGGCGAGATCCTCCTGGCCGAGATGAACGAAATCGGCGCCGACGTCGATCGCCGCACGCCAGTGATCGTTGACGATCAAACAGCAGTCGTGGTCGATGCACAGCGCCTGCGTCTCGGCGATTTGGCGGCGGATCTCGCTGATGTCGTCGCCCTTGTAGCGAAGTTGCAGCGTCCGCACACCCAGCGGCACGAGCCGCCGCGCCCAGGCGGAATCAGGGACGATCGGGTAGAAGACATCGAGAAGCGCGGGCATTTCCGCAGGCACTCCGCTATTTGAGATCGAAGAACGGCGTTCCCGCGACAGGGGTCGAAGGCGCCGCCATGTCGCGCATTTCCATCATACCGGCAGCGAACGCCGTTCGACCGGCCCGCACCGCAGCGGCAAAGGCCTCCGCCATCGCGACCGGATCGCCAGCCTTGGCGACCGCGGTGTTGAGGAGCACCGCATCGAATCCGAGTTCCATCGCCTGAGCGGCGTGGCTCGGCGCACCCATGCCCGCGTCGACGACCAGCGGCACGCCGGGGAAATAGTTGCGCATCGTTCGCAATGCATACGGGTTCGCGAGGCCGCGTCCCGTGCCGATCGGCGCACCCCAAGGCATCAACAGCTCGCATCCGGCAGTGAGCAACCGTTCCGCTGCGCCGAGATCCTCGGTCGTGTAGGGAAACACTTTGAAGCCATCCCGCGCGAGGATACCGGCCGCCTCGACAAGACCGAACAGGTCGGGCTGCAACGTATCGTCATTGGCGATGACTTCGAGCTTGATCCAGTCGGTATCGAACAGCTCACGCGCCATCTCGGCGGTGGCGACGGCCTCGCGCACGGTCCGGCAACCCGCCGTATTCGGCAACACGCGCACGCCGAGGCAGCGGATCATGTCCCAGAAGTGCTGGCCACCCTTCTCGCGCGCGCCCTCCCGCCGGAGCGATACGGTCACGACATCGACGGCGGCGGCCTTAACGGCGTGCTCTAAAACCTGCGGCGAGGGATACTGCGCCGTGCCGAGAAACATGCGGGAGGCGAGTTCGGTGTCGTAGACCCGCAGCGCATCCTTTCCCGCAGCCTGGGCGGCGCTTGGTTTTGCTTTGACCGTCGTATCCGTCATTACCCGCCCTGCCTCGGCGAAACGATTTCGATCGTGTCGCCGCCCGAAAGTTCGATGGTCTCGCGCTTGCGCAGCGGCACGAAATCACCGTTACGCGCGGTCGCCACTTTGGCCTCGCCGTAGCCTAGCTCGACCAGCAGCTCGGCAAGCGTCCGGGACCGCGTCCGCGCCCGCTCGCCGTTGACAACCACCTCCAGTGTCGCACTCATCGTGTCGTTCGCTCCTGAGCTCCCAGGCCGCCTGCCGCTGTCGCGGGGACACTACACGGTCCGCCGCCCTACTGAAAACCGTCCAGCGAAGGGCCACGAACAATTCACCATGCCATTCAGTATTGAATATAGGCGACGATGCGGTCCGCGACACGACCCCGGCGATGCAAGGCACGCATGTCGCCCGCTGACGGGGCTCGCCCCGCCGCCAACCTGCCGCCTGTCAAAGGTTGATTAATCTTCAATAGGACCGGGCTAATTTTTGCAAAATTGGCTCCGAGGGCAGAACGGGATTCTTGACGCCTGTATGCCAGAGTTCATCCGTCGGACTGGGGGAAGGACTTGGCGGCCTGATCGTCGGCCTGCGCGTAGCTATCAGGCCCATCCCATCCGCCCGAGTTAAATGGAATCGGAGTGACCACAATGCGCTTGCCGAGTACGACGGCGATCCTGCTCAACGGTGCGGTGGCCCTGGTGGCCGTAGCGTCGATCGTGACGATGGGCCGCTCGATCCTTGGCTCCGACCAGAATGCGTCGTGCCGCGAACGCTACACCAACGCCGTCCAGTGGTCGCTGCAGCGTGAAAACGGCGAACTGCTGACCCCCTCGGACCTGCAAGCCCGGCTCGGATCGACCGACTGGGGGCTCATGGAGCGCGTGTCCGTCGTCAAGGCCAGCAATCCGCAGGGCGCGGCATTGGAGATCGATCTTCACGCCCCCGGTGACCAGGGCCAGCGCGCGACAAGCACAGCCCAGGCCTCCGGTGCTGGCTTCGAATGGACGCCTCAACTGATCAACGGGCCGCGCGCGGGATGCGCGACCTACGGGCTATTCCTCGATCCCAAGTTCTCGTTCGCGTCCGGTGGACGGTTGCCCGGGATCTTCGGTGGCCGAAGCAGCGAAGACCGTGAAGCACCAAATGCGTTTTCCACCCGTCTCGCCTGGAACGCCGTCGGCAATCTGGAGATCTACGGCCACCTGCCCGGCCTCTCGTCGTCCCGCGGCATCACCAATGAACTCGGCGAGGCGTCGCTGCCGCGCGGCCGGTGGATCTCCGTCGACCAGGAAGTCGTCCTCAATACACCCGGCCGAAGCAATGGCGTGCTGCGGGTTTGGCTCGATGGCAAGCTCAGCCTCGAAAGCCGTAACGTCGCATTCCGGGCCGACAGCGAGTCTGCCGTGCGCGGCATCCTCGCCGAGGTCGCCTACGCACGCCAGCCGGCGTCAACCGACGGCAACGGGCGCGTATCGATAGCGCCGTTCGAGTTCCGCTGGTAGGCGCAGCACTCAGCGCTTGGGCTTACCGCCGGCGACGAGGTCGAAGATCGTCAGATCGCGCTTCAAGATCAGGTCGGGGATAATTTTCCCCGTCTCCGCCATGTACGGCGTGGCGCGGTGGGCGTCGATGGCGGCTTGGTCCTTGTAGATCTCGTAGACGGCGAAGTGGGCCGGGTTCTTCGTATCCTGGACCACATCGAACTGGAGGCAGCCGGGCTCCCGCTCGAGGCAGCGCGTGGCGTGGCCGACAATCGTTTCCTTGAACGCGTCGATCTTGTCGGGCTTCGCTTCGAAATGGACGACAATCGCGAGCATGATGTTTCCTCCGGTTTGTTTTCTCGTTCGTTGTCGGGTGGCGCTCAGGCGACCGTCAGCTTCTGCAGCGAAATCAACTCGCCGATCCCTTTGCGCGACAGCCCCATCAACTTGTCGAAGTCTTCCTGGCTGAACGGCACCGTCTCGGCCGTCCCCTGGACCTCGACGATACCGCCTTTGCCGGTCATGACGAAATTGGCGTCGGCGTCGGCTTCCGAATCCTCGGCATAGTCGAGGTCGAGGACCGCTTCGCCCGCGTAGAGGCCAGCGGAGACCGCCGCCACCTGATCGCGCAGCACGCCATCCTTGACCATGTCCCGCGCCCGCATCCAGGCGATGCAATCATGGAGCGCCACCCAGGCGCCGGTGATGGCCGCGGTGCGTGTGCCGCCATCGGCCTGGATGACGTCGCAATCGACCGAGATCTGCTTCTCGCCGAGTTTTTGCAGATCGACGACGGCTCGTAGCGATCGCCCGATCAGTCGCTGAATTTCCTGGGTCCGTCCCGACGGATGTCCCGTCGTCACTTCGCGCCGCGTGCGCTCGCGCGTGGCGCGCGGCAGCATCCCGTATTCCGCCGTCACCCAGCCGCGCCCCTGGCCCTTGAGCCACGGCGGCACGCGCTCCTCGAGGCTTGCCATGCACAACACCTGAGTGTTGCCGAACTTGATTAGGCATGAGCCTTCCGCATGGACCGACACGGCTCGTTCGATAGAGACGCGCCGTAGCTCGTCGGGCTTTCGCTTGGAAGGACGCATGGAATTCCTGATGGTTGGTTGGGAGTGTCGAGCATTCGGGCGCGCACCGCGTCCGTAAAAAGTGCGCCACGCTACGCAACACGCGCCGGTAGATCAACCGGGTATTCGCGCCATCAGCAAGGTGGCGTCATCGCAAATTCGGCGCGGGGGATTGCCACTTGACCACACCTGATATATCAGAAGCCGATGCGCCGTCCAGGCTCGATATGCCAAGCGCATGGGGGATGTCTGGACATGAGGAACGGGAGTCGGTTGGATGGCGGCGCCATGGCGCGCCGCCGACCGGCTTTCGACGGCATTCGAGGATTGGGCCGATGATCACGGAACGACAGAAGCAATTCCGCCAGCAGTACCGCAATCGCATCATGGGCTTCTACGACGGTTACCTTCATATCGTGATCATCTATGCGATGGGCGCGGCCGCTTTCTACATCTACCTCAAGCATCTAAACGCGCCGACTTGGCTCGAATTGGCGACGATCCCCCTGACGTTCCTGTTCACGAACATCTTCGAGTGGTTCGTGCACAAGTACATCATGCATCGGCCGATCAACATCAAAGGGCTACGCGCGGTCTACGAGCGCCACACGCTCAACCATCATCAGTTCTTCACCGACGAGGAAATGCGCTTCCGCGATCACAAGGACTGGCGCGTCACCGTGTTCCCGCCTTATGCGCTGGTCGTCTTCATCCTGATGTCGATCCCGGGCGGGTTGATCCTCGGACACCTGTTCTCCGCCAACGTCGGCTGGCTCTTCATGTGCACGACGACGGGCATGTACCTCATCTACGAGTTCATGCACTTCTGCTGCCATGTCGACGAAAACTGGTTCGTGCGCCATTGCCCGTTCGTCAACACGCTGCGACGCCACCATACCGCTCACCACAATGCGCGGCTGATGATGGAAGTGAACATGAACCTCACCTTCCCCATCGCCGACTGGTTCTTTGGAACGTCGGACCTGAAGCGCGGCCTCGTCGGCCACATCTTCAATGGCTACGACACGAACCATCTCAAGTCGGACCTCCGCGGCAAGCCCCGGCGTCCCGATGAGGCGGCGGCGACCGTGATGGGCAACTACTGACGAGGCGGGCGCAATTCATGCCGAACGACGTCAAAGCCATCGTCTCCGTCGTCACGTTGCTGGCGGCGCTGGCGTTCGCCTACTGGGAAGCGACCATTGGCCGGGCGGTGCCCGCCTGGTTCGTCATTGGATTCGCCGTCTTTGCCGTGGTCGCGATGTGGATTTTCCCCGAGGCGAGCGTGAAGAAGGGTGACATGCCGCCCAAACAGCGCTGAGATCACCAAAGCGTGATGGCTCTCCCCCGCCAGATTGCGCGCGCGACCGCGATGGTCGCGTTGATGCCACGTGCGCGTGATGTAGACTTGCTCATCAAAGCAATGGCAACACACACCCCGCAAGGAGCGCGCGCCCCATGCTTATCACCCTCAAGAAGTTCGAACGCACCCTCGCCCATGCCGCAGTTGTCGGCGCATTTCTCGTTGGCGGCGCGGGCGCGGCTCTTGCCCAGGTTCAGCCCGGCAAGCCGGCGCCAGACTTCGCATTGCAAGACTCGAGCGGCAAGACGGTCAAACTCGCTGATTTCAAGGGCAAGACCGTCGTCCTCGAGTGGACCAACCAGGATTGCCCGTACGTCCGCAAGCACTACGGCGGCGGCAACATGCAACAACTCCAGAAGGACGCAGCGGCCAAGGATGTCGTCTGGTTGACGATCTCGTCGTCGGCGCCGGGCCAGCAGGGCCACGTCAACGGCTTGGAGGCCGATGAACTGACCAAATCGCGCAAGGCTGCCCCTGCAGCTTTTCTGTTCGATCCCGACGGCAAGGTTGGTCATGCCTATGACGCCCGGACGACACCCCACATGTACGTCATCGATAAAGCCGGCGTGCTGGCATACATGGGCGCCATCGACGACAAGCCGACTGCCAATCTTGCCGACCTGAAAACCGCGCGGCCGTACCTCAAGGAAGCCGTCGAGGCCGTACTTGCTGGCGAGCCGGTCAAGGTCGCGTCGACCCGGGCCTACGGCTGCTCGATCAAGTATGCGACGCCACGGAGCTGATTGCAGCGCTATGATGGACCGATCACCGCTGGACCGCTCTGCGCGGGACATCGGGATCGGTCATTTGAGAATTTCTCGATCTGGATCACATTAGCGAGCTAGTCATTGTAGTGTCCCTCTTGATTCCGAAGGTCGCTCGGGACGCCAGCATCGGAGTTTGGCGAACTTGCTGACAGGGACACTAGGGAATGCAGCCCGATATCCTGGAACTTCGCGACTTCTATGATCGCCCCCTCGGCTCGGTTGTCCGCCGGGTGCTGGCCCAGCGGATTCGCGCGCGATGGGCGCGACTTCCCGGCGCGACGGTGATCGGTGTCGGCTACGCGGTTCCCTTCCTCGGGTCGTTTCGCAACGAAGCCGCTCGCATCGGCGCACTGATGCCCGCGACACAGGGCGCCATCGTATGGCCGTCGACCGGTGATGTCCGCACGGCGCTCTACGAGGACGAGATGCTGCCGCTCCCCGATGCGAGCATCGACAACCTCCTCGTCGTCCATTGCCTCGAAGGCAGCGAGCAAGTGCGCAAGCTGCTCCGCGAATTGTGGCGCGTGCTGAAGCCCGAAGGCAGCCTCATTATCGTCGTGCCGAACCGCCGCGGCGTGTGGGCGCGCATGGATACGACCCCGTTCGGGCACGGCCAGCCCTACAGCCGCCGGCAACTCGATCGCTCGCTCAGGGACGCCCTATTCTCGCCCATCGACTGGACCGGCGCGCTGTTCATGCCGCCGATCGACCACGGCTTCATTCATCGCACCGGGCTTGCGATCGAGCGCATCGGCGCCCGCGTCTGGCCGGTCTTTGCCGGCGTCATCGTCGTCGAGGCGCGTAAGGAATTGGTCTCCCCGCTTGGAACCGCCAAGGTGTCGCGGCGTTTGCCGCAACTCGTCCCGATGCGCGGCGCATCGCGGTCGGGGGGCGACGCGCTCGACCACAAGCGCGACGCGGATTGAGAGCGATCACACAGTGATCCGCTCGGCGTTTTCCTCTACCCAGCGGGCAACGCGGAGCAAGCGGCCCTCGTCACGCCGCAGCCCGACGAGCTGAACGCCGCACGGCATCCCGCCGACC
>LNFM01024713.1_pt1 | contig 10413 bp, 8 predicted proteins | sample 596031 | NCBI WGS metagenome assembly LNFM01 (sample SAMN04254537, study PRJNA301005) | activated carbon metagenome | isolation source: dual media filters at the Ann Arbor, Michigan drinking water treatment plant | place: USA: Ann Arbor | reverse complement strand
CTTCGGCGAAGTCCCGGCGGTAGAACTTCTGCAGCAGCGGGCTGGCCTCCATCAGCCGGAAGATGTCGGCCAACGTGGTCTCGGCGTGGACGGTGACGATCTCGAACAGATGCTCGTGGGCACGGCTGGTGACGTCGACCTCCATCAGTCGGCTGCCGGTGTCGTCGGGCTCCGGTCGAAAGGCTCGCATGACCAGTTGGGGGCCTGGGCGAATGATCAGGTGCTGCATCGTGTTGGCATTTTCGCTGCGCGTGCGGGGTTGAGGCACGCCACCAGGCCTTGCCCGAGCTGAAGGAAGCAACTTGAGGGCGTTCATCCACCACCGCGCATGGAGGCACTACGATGACTTCCACAAGACCGGAAGGGAACGCTAAGTGGCCACCGAAGACAACGACGACAGCCGATCAGTCGCCCTGTACTGGGACTTCGAGAACCTGCACGCTGGCCTCATGGAGGCAAAGTATGGCGAAGGCGCCTACGCCAGGCAGGACAACCGTTTCAAGGTCCAGGAACCGCTCATCGACGTCCAGGCCCTGGTCGAACTCGGCGCCTCCTTCGGGCCTGTCGCCATCAATCGCGCCTACGGCAACTGGCAATACTTCGGCCGCTACCGCGATGCCCTGCTGCAAAGCGCCGTCGAACTGATCCAGCTCTTCCCACCTGGGGCATCTGCCAAGAACGGTGCCGATATCAAGCTCTGCCTCGACGCCACCGAGGACATCAGCCGCTTCGCCCACATCGGCACCGTCATCATCATCGGCGGCGACAGCGACTTCATGCCCGTCGCCCAGAAGATCAAGGCTGCCGGTCGCACCCTGATCGGCATCGGCACCCGCAAGAACACCAACAAGCACTGGGCCAAGAGCTGCCACGAGTTCCGTTACTACGACAGTCTGGTCGAGGCCCCCAGCACCGAAGAAGCACCCAAGTCCACCGAGGCCAAGGACACACCAGCCCCACCACCCGCCGACCCGGCGGCCGAACTGCTCAAGCGTGCGGTTCGCCTGCTCGCCGAGACCAAGGGCGAAGCCTGGGTCAACAAGGGATCGGTCTGGCACATGATCAAGCGGCTCGATGCCACCTTCGATCCGAAGGACCACGGCCACGCCAACTTCGCCGAGATGGTCAAGGCCATGGAGTCGATCGTCGAGATCAAGAAGGGCGAGACGGACCATCTGCTCCGCGTGCGCTGAACGCCCCGAGGACAGACCGACTGCCCGACTTGCAAGGCCCAGAAGATGTCCGTCCTGGGAAAGGCACTGGAGCGCGCGCTGTTGTTGCATTTATGATGTAACTACTTGATTTAACTGTTGTTTCACAACACAATGCTCGCATGAATGCGACCGCTGCAGCAACTGCCACCACCCACGAGCAGCAGGTGCTCCGGCTTGCACGCGCCCGAACACTGCTGCGCGCGCGAGACGTGACGCAGCAGGGGCTGCCAACGATCGCCCTGACGCGCCTAGTGCAGGCCGGCAAACTCGAACGCGTGGCGCGCGGCCTCTATGGCCTGCCCGGCGCGGAGATCAGCGAGCACCGCTCGCTGGCGGAAGTCTCGGCACGCGTGCCCAGGGCCGTGGTCTGCCTGCTGTCCGCGCTGCGCGTCCACGAGATCGGCACGCAGGCCCCTTTCGAGGTCTGGATTGCGATCCCGCAGCACATGGTGACCCCTCGACTGGACCAGCCCGCGATCCGTGTCGTGCGCATGGCCGACGTTGCCCTGGCCGAGGGCGTCGAACGCCTGCACATCGACGGCGTCGAGGTGCCAGTCTTCAACGCCGCCCGGACCGTCGTCGACTGCTTCAGGTTCCGCAACAAGATCGGCCTGGACGTCGCGCTCGAGGCGCTGCGCGACGGCTGGAGCCAGCGCAAGTTCACGCTGGACGACCTGTGGCGCCATGCTACGCGCGGCCGCGTGGCCAATGTGATGCGGCCCTACATCGAGGCCATCACGGCATGACCGCCAACCGCGCCGCGTCCATTCGCGCAAGGCTCAAGCAGCACACCGACACATCGAAGCAGGACTTCAACCTGACCCTGACCCGGTACAGCCTGGAGCGCCTGTTGTACCGGCTGTCCATCTCCGAGCACTCACCGAGTTTCCTGCTCAAGGGCGCGCTGCTGTTCCAACTCTGGTACGGCCAGCCGCATCGGCCAACACGCGACGCGGATCTGCTGGGGTCCGGCCCCGATGACGTGGCTACGCTCGTTGGCGTCTTCCGATCCATCTGCGGCATCGCGGTGGACGACGGCATCGTGTTCGACCCCGATTCGGTCGCGGGCAGCCCGATCCGAAAGGACGCCGGCTACGGCGGCGTGCGTATCGATCTGCGCGCCACCCTCGACGGCGCGAGACTGTCCCTGCAGATCGACATCGGCTTCGGCGATGCGGTCACGCCCGCTGCGCAGTCCATCGCCTACCCGACCTTGCTGCCCGACGTCCCCACACCGACGCTGCGCGCCTACCCCAAGGCCACGGCCGTCGCCGAGAAGCTGCATGCCGTGACGGTTTTGGGCATGACCAACACTCGCATGAAGGATTTCTTCGACCTCTGGGTACTGCTGCACGACACCACGCTGGACGATGCGGAGCTGCTGCGCGCCGTCGAAGCGACCTTCGCCCGCCGGCAAACCGCTGTTCCAAGCAACCAGCCGATCGGCCTGAGCGATGTCTTTGCCAACGACGCCACGAAGCAATTGCAGTGGCGAGCGTTCCTGAAGAAGAACAAGCTGGAGCTGGTGGACCTGGGCGACGTGGTCAGGACCATCCGCCAGCGGGCACTGCAGTTCGGATTCGCAGGCACGTAGGCAGCGTGGGCCGGCCAATCAGTGAGCCCAGTGATAATTCCCCTGCGGCCGCCGCCCAAGCTTGAGGCGAAGCCTTCTCGCGAGTTGTACGGGAAGTGCATTCGCACCGCGGGGTACCCCCGCGGTTGTTGACTTGTTGGATCCATCCGAGGCGTGAGCGCCCTGGCGATGCTCGCCAATCAGCTCACGCATCACCCGCAGGTTGGGCGGCGTGCCGCACCTCACGCATCCCCAACGGCGCATGCCCACACTCATCAGACTCACCGCCTTGGCCATCGCCCGCGCCATGCTGGCCGGAAGCCCCAGCGCAGCCGGGATGGCGGCGCGCATTCGGGCCTGCCTGGATGCGGATGCCGTCTGGGCCCCTCCCATTGCACAGCGCTGCGCTCAGCTGCCCGGCGAGCATTGGCGACGCTTGACACCGCGCACCCTGGCTAGCTGGATCGAGCGCGACCCGGATTATCGGCAGGCCTGGACCGCAGAAGGTGCCGGAGCCAAGCCGAACGTACGCCGCTACATCCTGCGCGAGCGCACCGGCATGCAGCCGCCGCCGCTGGGCCTGGATCGCTGCCAGCTACCCTATTGGCCGCACACCGCCGCGCTGGCTGAGTGGCTGGGCGTTCCGGACGCCGGAATGTGGCGGCTGACGCGCGCCGCTGGCTGGCAGCGCCGCAGTCCCTTGGGCGAACAGCACTATCACTACCAACTGCTCGCCAAGCGCAGCGGAGGCTGGCGCTTGCTGGAAGTGCCGCACCCGTACCTGATGCCCTTGCAGCGGCAATTGCTCGACGCCTTACTCGACCGCATTCCACCCCACGAAGCGGCCTGCGGCTACACGCGCGAACGCTCGGTGGTGGACCATGCTCGCGCCCACGCCGGCCAGGCCGTGGTGCTGAAATTCGACTTGCAGGACTTTTTCACATCGGTGCGCGCCTCAAGGGTCCACGCGCTGTTCGCCACCTTGGGCTACGCTGACACAGTTGCCCGTGAACTCACAGCGCTGTGCACCACCGCGACACCCGAACCTGTGCTGCAGCGCATGCATGAGGATGGCGGCCTGACCTGGCCGCAGATGCAGCGCCTGCGTGACCCGCACCTGCCGCAAGGCGCCCCGACATCGGCGGCGCTGGCCAACCTGTGCGCGTTTCGGCTCGACCTGCGACTCGACGGCCTGGCGCATGTGCTGGGCGCTCGCTACACACGCTACGCCGACGACATCGTGCTGTCCGGCGGCCGGCACCTGGGCCCGGCCCGGCCTCGCATCGAAGCCTGGGTTGGCCGCATCGCGATTGAAGAAGGCTTCCACCTCAACCACCGCAAGACACGCTGCCTGAAGGCCGGGCGCCGGCAGTCGGTGTGCCATGTCGTGGTCAATCGGCACCCGAACCTGCCGCGCCCCGAGTTCGATCGCCTGAAAGCCATCCTGTACCGGTGTATGACCGACGGGCCCGCGGCCCAGAACCGCGATGGCCAACCTCACTGGCGTGAATACCTGCAAGGTCGGGTCGCCTGGGCCGCCCAGCTCAACCCGGCCAAGGCCTTGAGACTGAGCCGGCTGCTCGATCAGATCGACTGGAACCGCTGACTGGTCGCGCCGTCCGCCAAAAAAAACGAGAGGCGCCCGCCTCACGACGATCGCCCCTCGATGCCTGGCAAGGTCTACCCCTTCACACACACCACCTGCTTGAGCGTGTGAACCACATCCACCAGGTCGCGCTGCGCCTCCATCACCGCGTCGATGTCCTTGTAGGCCGCGGGCGTCTCGTCGATCACGTCCTTGTCCTTGCGGCACTCGACACCTTCGGTCGCAGCGCGGTGGTCGGCCAGCGTGAAGCGGCGCTTGGCTTCGCCACGGCTCATCGCGCGGCCGGCACCGTGCGAGCAGCTCTCGAACGAGTCCGGGTTGCCTTTGCCGCGCACGATGTAGCTGCGCGCGCCCATGCTGCCCGGGATGATGCCCATCTGCCCGGCCTTCGCGCTCACCGCGCCCTTGCGGGTCACGTACACGTCCTGGCCGAAGTGATGCTCCATCTCCACGTAGTTGTGGTGACAGTTCACCGCCTCGATGTGGCTCTGGAAGCTCTTGTGCAGCACCGTACCCGCGACCTCGATCACACGCTTCATCATCACCTCGCGGTTCAGCGCCGCGAATTTCTGGCCCCAACCGACGGCGCGAACGTAGTCGCCGAAGTAGCGCGCGCCTTCCTCGAAGTACGCCAGGTCACGGTCGGGCAGGTTGGCGTTGTTTCGCAGCGCATCCTGCTTGGCCAGCTCGATGAACATCGTGCCGATCGCGTTGCCAACGCCGCGCGAACCCGAGTGCAGCATGAACCAGACGAAACCGGCCTCGTCGAGACAGACCTCGATGAAGTGGTTGCCGGTGCCCAGCGTGCCCAGGTGGACGCGGTTGTTGGTCTTCGCCAGCTTCGGGTAGTCGTGGCACAGTTCGGTGAAGTCGGGCTCGAGCTGCGCCCAGGCCGTGTCCACCGAGCCCGGCACCTTGCCCCAGGCGCCCGGGTCACGCGGGCCTGGCGAGCGGCCGTGCGGCACCGCACGTTCGATCGCCGAACGCAGCGGCGCCAGGTTGTCGGGCAGGTCTTCTGCCGTCAGCGTGGTCTTGCAGGCCATCATGCCGCAGCCGATGTCCACACCCACGGCCGCCGGGATGATGGCCTTGAGCGTGGGGATCACCGAGCCGACGGTGGCGCCGATGCCGAAATGCACATCGGGCATGGCCGCGATGTGCTTGAAGACGATGGGCAGGCGCGCGGCGTTGGTCAGCTGACGCTTGGCTTCGTCCTCGACGGGCACGCCGCGCGTCCACATCTTCAATGGCACGCCGCCGGGTACCTCGTCGTGGATGTAGTTGGTTTCCATGGTGTTGTCCTTGTTGAGGACCCTCCCGCACGATAGCGCGGGACGGCTGGGCTCAACGCAGCTTCACAAGATCGTTGAGAGATCTTGTCGATGCGCTCGGCCACGCGTTCCAGCGTCTCGAGCTCCTTCATGCGCAGGGCGATGGGGTTGCCCTCCATCACCTTGGCGGTGTTGAGCAGCGAGCGCGTCGCCGCCGTCTCTTCACGCCGACGGATCACGTTGGCCTGGGCCGACTTCTCGGCCTCGACCACCTGGGCCAGGATGGTCTTCATCTCGCCCGGCAGCACGATGTCCTTCACGCCCACGCCGTCCAGTTCGATGCCGTAGGCCGTGAGCTTGGCTGCCACGTGGGCGGTGACGACCTCGTCGATCACTGTCTTGTTCTCCAGCAGCTCGTCGAGCGTGCGGGTGCCGACGGCCGCGCGCAGACCGAACTGCAGTTCGCGGTACAGGTGCTCCGCGGGCTTGGCCAGTTGGGTGAAGGCCTTCAGCACATCGACGTAGCGCCAGGTGGCCGACAGGTTCAGCCGCAGGCCCACCTTGTCGCGGGTCAGGATGTCCTGGCCCGTTACTTCGACGGCCTGCAGCCGCAGATCCACGGCTTCCACCGTGACATTGCGATTGAACTTCCAGAAGGCGTACGAACCCGGCGCCAGCAGCCGATCGACCTTGCCGTCGATCCACAGGATGCCGGCGCCGTGTTCGGGCACCTGCACCTGCAGCACGCCGGCGAGGCCTGCCACCGCACGTTGACGCATCTGCGTTTGCACGAGCCGCGCGGCGACAGCAGACGGCACTTCCGCCGACTCGGCGATGTCGATGACCTCGACGCCCACGTTGACCTGGCCCTTCCAGTACAGGCGCCGGGTGCCCGGTGCCAGCACCTCGACGAGCGCGCCGTTCTCCGAGCGCAGGCCGACCTGGGTTTCGGTGAGTTCGACGCGCACGAACTCGGCCGCGACGACGCCCGGCTCCTTGGCCATCAGGTAGTCGGCCAGGCCGTGCGCGAACGCCGGCTGCTCCAGCGCGAAGGTCTCTACGCGCAGCTGGTCGATGCCGTCGAACAGCCAGTGCGTGCCGGGTTGCAGCACGCGCTCGAAGTCGCCATTGCGCAGCAGCAGGCCGCGCTCGTTCTTCTTCACTGTGACACGCTTGATCTTCATGTGGTTCTCCTTGTTCTGTGGACAAATAGGTGCCGTTACAGCGATGGTGGCGGACGCTGAGTGCCATGGACCTGGCGTCACGGTGCGCGTCGGCAGCCACAAGTTGGTGGCCACCTCGGCTGGCCGTGGGCGCGGACCGGGCGGGTTCAGCGTCGAACCGCCACCGCTGACGGGCGGTGGGCTTCACGCATTTAGGACACAGCAATGCCGTGCCTCCAATGCGATCGACCAACTGCCCGGTTGATGTCCCAGGAAGTGGTGTAAGTCCAACCACTGCGTAGCGGCTTGCCGCGAAGCTGTGGCGGCCATCCCGTCAGGGGTGGCCATCGTGGTCCCGGATAAGGTTGAGGTGCGACCCATCCACCTTGATCGAAGGAGATTCCACGATGACCACCGCCACTATGGCATTGGCCGAGCTCGCCGAGAAGGGCGCCGACATCGACGTGCTGCGCCAGATGGTGCAGTTCATGGCCCAGCGGCTGATGGAGCTCGACGTCGAAGCGCGCTGCGGCGCCGGCTACGACGAGAAGAGCCCGGAGCGGCTCAACAGCCGCAACGGCTACCGCGACCGAACCTGGGAGACCCGCGCCGGCAGCGTCGAGTTGCGCATCCCCAAGCTGCGCCAGGGCAGCTACTTCCCGGAGTTCCTGGAGCCCCGCCGCACGGCCGAGAAGGCGCTGACGGCCGTGATCCAGGAGGCCTACGTCCAGGGCATCTCCACCCGCTCGGTGGACGACCTGGTCAAGGCGCTGGGCATGAGCGGCGTCTCCAAGAGCCAGGTCAGTCGGCTGTGCGCCGAGCTCGACGAGCGCGTCGGCGCGTTCCTCAACCGCCCCATCGAGGGCGACTGGCCTTACCTGTGGATCGACGCGACGTACGTCAAGACACGCGAGGCCGGCCGCATCGTGAGCGTGGCGGTGATAGTGGCGATGGGCGTCAACACCGACGGCCAGCGCGAGGTGCTGGGGCTGAAGGTCGGCGCCAGCGAGGCCGAGCCGTTCTGGACCGAGTTCCTGCGCAGCCTGAACCGGCGCGGCCTGCGCGGCGTGAAGCTGGTGATCAGCGACAGCCACGAAGGCATCAAGGCGGCTGCCAGCAAGGTCCTGAAGGCCACCTGGCAACGCTGCCGGGTGCACTTCATGCGTAACGCCCTGGCGCACGCCGGCAAGACCCAGCGGCGCATGGTCAGCGCGGCCATCGGCACGGTCTTCGTGCAGGACTCGGCCGACAACGCCCGGGCACAGTGGCGCAGCGTGGCCGATCAACTGCGCGGCAAGTTCCCCAAGCTCGGAGCCCTGATGGACGAGGCCGAGAACGACGTGCTCGCGTTCATGACCTTCCCCAGGGCGCACTGGTCGCAGATCTACTCCACGAACCCGCTGGAGCGGCTGAACGCCGAGATCAAGCGGCGCACGAACGTCGTGGGGATCTTCCCCAACGATGCGTCCATCGTGCGCCTGGTCGGCGCCATGATGCTCGAGCAGAACGACGAGTGGAGCCTGAACCGGCGCTACATGCAGCTTGAGGGCCTGCAGACCGTCAGCGATACTGCCCCGACTCGGCTGCCCGCTGTGGCCCGCTGAGTAGCGCGCATCTCAGCTCTCTCCGGGCTGTGGACTTACACCACGCGCTGGGACACGACCACTGCCCGCGTTCGGCGTGGTCTTTCGACCGTTCGATAGCTGGATTCGTAGTCCAGTTTTCTTGGAGCGGGAGTCGAACCCGCGACAGACGACTTATGAGGTCGTTGCTCTACCCGACTGAGCTATCCAGTGGTGGCCATCCAGGAATCGAACCCGGCACCTGGCGGTGCAATCCATTGATGGCCGGCATCAGCTGATTCCAACGGCGCGGCATGTGCGACATCCACGGACGAATCCGGGTGCCACACACCGGCGGGGCGGACGTGAGTCCAAACCCCTGACCTGTGAGCGTTCGCCTTCTTCAGCAGACTCGTGAGCGCCCGAACATCAGTTCAGGCGCGATCCCTTCGGCAGCCTTGCGGCCAGCCACTCGTGCACGTCGGCCCGGATGTGCCGGCCTTCGAGCAGAAAGTCCTCGAAGCGGCTCGGCATGTAAGGCAGGTACACCAGCGGCATGCCCGCTTCCTCGGGCGTGCGGTCGGCCTTGCGGCTATTGCACACACCACAAGCGGTCACCAGGTTCATCCAGGTCCAGCGGCCACCGCGCGATTCCGGCACGATGTGTTCGCACTGCAGGTCCCGCTCGTTGAAGCGCTGGCCGCAGTACGCGCAGGTCAACCGGTCACGCCGGAACAGCTTGCCCTTGCTGAACGCCGGCACCACGTCGAACAGGTTGACCTTGGACGCGCCGTGCAGCGCGATGATCGGGTGCACATCGATGATCGACTGCCGGCCGCGTGCGACGTTGAAGCCACCACGCAGCGTGGCCAGCGGGCCATCGCCGTCGACCCACGCCACCGAGCCCGTGGCCACATGCAGGGCCGCGTGCTCGAGCGAGATCCACGCCTGGGGCGTGCCCTGGATGTCGAGTTGCAGCACATGGCTGTGGTGTGGGTGCATGGGTGGCCTCCTTTCTTGGCCGCTTTGTGGGTGATTGCGATTTGGCACGTCCGGGTGGGTTCGAACCACCGGCCTCGACCTTCGGACGGTCGCGCTCTTGCCGCTGAGCTACGGACGCAGCGATGACCTGGTAGCCCCTGACGATTTCGAAACGTCGACCTTCGCTTTGTAGGAGCGCTGCTCTGCCGCTGAGCTAAGGGGCTGGTGTGATGGCAGCGGCGGTTGGATTCGAACCAACGTCCCCAGCTTCAAAGGCTGGTGTCTGAGGCCTCTCGACTACGCCGCATCTGTCTGATTGGTGCGGGCGCAGGGCGTCGAACCCTGACCTGCCGGTTAAAAGCCGGCTGCTCTGCCCCTGAGCTACACCCGCACGATCTGTTCGCGATCAGCGTTGGTAATGGTCGCGATTGACGCCGTCAAAAGCAGCCGCTGCGCAAGCAGCAGCGTTTGAAACGACTTCGCTGAGCCGCATGGGCACGGATCGTTGCGGCCGAGCTTCTCGGTGAGTTCCTTCGTGCCGCCGACGACGCGGTCGCCGCGCTTGACTCCCGTCTCAGACGGGAATCCTTTGCGCCGTTTGCTCGTCACCTCGAAAGCAGACGTCGTCTTTGTCGATCGGTTTCATGGCACACCTCCTTCATGGTTGATGGTCGTGTCGACCCTGCCCTTGTTGTTGGTAGTCCGGGGTGGGCACGATCCACCGGCCTTCGCCTTATGAGGGCGCTGCTCTGCCGCTGAGCTACCGGACTGCTGCTTGGTCCCCTCGGTCCGAGTCGAACGGACATGCCCTGTGGGCTCCGGTTTCTGAGACCGGTGCGTCTGCCTATTCCGCCACGAGGGGGTTGATGCGTGGTGCGTCGCCAGGGGCTCGAACCCTGACTTGTCCGGGGTAAGAGCCCGGTACTGTGCCGCTCGAGTTCGCGACGCATTGAAGAGCGCATGCGCTTGGGGGTGACCGGCCGGAGTCGAACCGGCACCAGCGGGTTCACAGCCCACGGCTCTGCCATTGAGCTACGGCCACA
>LNFM01028727.1_pt1 | contig 10416 bp, 12 predicted proteins | sample 596031 | NCBI WGS metagenome assembly LNFM01 (sample SAMN04254537, study PRJNA301005) | activated carbon metagenome | isolation source: dual media filters at the Ann Arbor, Michigan drinking water treatment plant | place: USA: Ann Arbor | reverse complement strand
GCGCCGACCGTATTCTGCGCCGGCAACGACATCGGCGACTTCCTGATGATGGCCGGCGGCGGCGCGCTCGGTGAACCGATCGTGCGCTTCCTGCATGCGCTGGCGCGCTGCGACAGGCCGCTGGTCGCCGCGGTGCAGGGCAACGCCGTCGGCGTCGGCACGACGATGCTGATGCATTGCGATCACGTGGTGGCGGGCAGCACCGCGCGCTTCGCCACGCCCTTCGTCGGCCTCGGTCTGGTGCCGGAGGCCGCGTCCAGCCTAATCGCGCCACGGCTGATGGGACACGCCCGCGCTTTCGCGCTGCTGGTGATGGGCCGGCCGCTGAACGCCGAGGAGGCGAAGGCCGCTGGACTGGTCAACACCGTGGTCGCGCCCGAGGCCGTCGAGGATGAAGCCATGAAGGCGGCGCGCGACATTGCCGCGCTGCCGCCGGAGGCGGTGCGGGCGTCGCGACGCCTGATGCGCGGTTCGCCGGACGAGATCGTGGCGCGCATCGACGAAGAGGCCGAGGCGTTCAAGGCCCGCCTGAAATCGGCCGAGGCCCGCGCCGCCTTCGAGGCGTTCATGGCGCGGAAGAAGTAAGGCTTGTTTCACCCTCCCCTGGAGGGGGAGGGTCGCGAGCTCTTGCGAGCGGGGTGGGGTGAACTTGCGTTCGTCAGTGACTCTCACCCCACCCCGACTGCTTTCGTTTCACTCAAGCAGTCGACCCTCCCCCTCCAGGGGAGGGTAAGAAAGCGGACCTCACAACGGCGTCAGGCCTGCCTCGATCTCCTTGCGCCGGTCCTCGAGGAACGGCGGCAGCACCAGCGTCTCGCCGAGCCTGTCGAGCGGCTCGTCGACCGCAAAGCCCGGCCCGTCCGTGGCGATCTCGAACAGGATGCCGTTCGGCTCGCGGAAATACAGCGAGCGAAACCAGAAGCGGTCGACCTTGCCGCTGTTGGGAATCCGCATCTCCTTCAGCCGCGCCGCCCAGGCGTCGTAGTCGGCGTCGGGAATGCGGAACGCGACATGATGCACGCCGCCGGCGCCGGGCTGCGCCGGCGCCAGATTGGGCCGCACCGCGACGTGCAGTTCGGCCGCCGGGCCGCCCTCGCCCATTTCGTAGACATGCACGCCGTCGCCCTTGGACTCGGGGTGCGGATAATCGCGCACAGGGCGCGCGTTCATCACATTGGTCAGCACCAAATCGGTCGGCCGCAGCTCCGGCACCGTCATGGTGATCGGCCCGAGGCCGCGGATCTGGTGCTCGACCGGCACCGGGCTCCTGTCCCACGGGTGCGAAGCCCCCTTGCCGCCGTCATCGACCAGCGCCAGCCGCTGGCCCTCCGGGTCCTCGAAATACAGCGTGGCGCGGCCGTCGATGTCGGCGATATCGCCCACTTTGACCGCCGCCTTGGTCAGCCGGTCGCGCCAGTATTCCAGCGCCGCCGCGCCATTCACGCGCAGGCCGGTTCGGGTAATGGTATTGTTGCCGCGCTTTTCCGGCAAAGCCGGAAAGTCGAAGAAGGTAATGTCGCTGCCGGGCGACGCCACGCCGTCGGCATAGAACAGATGATAGGCGGAGACGTCGTCCTGGTTCACGGTCTTCTTGACCAGACGCAGGCCGAGGAGCTTGCTGTAGAAACGCACATTTCCCGGCGCGTCGGCCGACACGGCGGTGAGATGGTGAATGCCGGAAAGCTGCATGGGCTAGGCCTCGATGGTGTTTCGTCGGGCTCATCTAGGAACCCGCGGCAAAATTGCGAGGGCTGAGTCATGTCACCCGATAACATGTCGCTGAAGGGCAAGACCCTGTTCATCACCGGCGGATCGCGCGGCATTGGGCTGGCGATCGCGCTCAAGGCGGCCGCCGACGGCGCCAATATCGCCATCGCCGCCAAGACGGTGACAGCGCATCCCAAGCTTGAAGGCACAATCCACACCGCAGCGGCGGAAATCGCCAAGGCCGGCGGCCAGGCGCTTCCGATCGCCTGCGACATTCGCGACGAGGACGCGGTCAAGGCGGCCCTCGACCAGACTGTGAAGGCGTTCGGCGGCCTCGACATCGTCGTCAACAATGCCAGCGCCATCCAGCTCACCCCGGTCGAGGCGACCGACATGCGCCGCTACGACCTGATGATGGGGGTCAACGCCCGCGGCAGCTTCATGGTGTCGAAGCATGCGCTGCCTTATCTGCACAAGGCCGCGAACCCGCATATCCTGATGCTGTCACCGCCGCTCGACATGCAGGAGAAATGGTTTGCGCCGGCCACCGCCTATGCCATGGCCAAGCGAGCAGCGCGGCAAGGTCGCCGTCAACGCGCTGTGGCCGCGCACCACCATCGCCACCGCGGCGATCAAGAACCTGCTCGGCGGCGACGCCATGATGCGGATGTCGCGCAAACCGGAAATCCTCGCGGACGCGGCCTGCCGCATCTTCCGGAAGCCCACGGACTTCACCGGCCATTTCCTGATCGACGACACGTTCCTCGCCGCCGACGGCGTCACCGACTTCGACCGCTACCGCGTCGATCCGAGCCAGCCGCTGCAGGTCGATTTCTTTGTGCCGGACGACAACCCACCGCCGCGCGGCGTGAGCTTGCTGGCCAGGAACGGCTGACGGTCAGATGTCGCGCATGTCCCGCGCGGTCGTGCCGGTGCTGGTGTTGAAGGCGTATTTCGACCAGTTGCGGATCAACGTTTCATCCGTCGGCTTGGTGGCCTTCACCGCCGGCAGCTCATTCATGACGTCGATCCAGGCGCGCAGCCGCACGCATTCCGCCGGCAGCACGAAATTCCGGTAGTGCTTCAGCACGACAAAGCGCTGCACGTGCGGAAAGAAGGTGAAGTCGACGAGATTGGGCTTGTCGCCGAACCAGAACGGGCCGTCAGACAGTTTCCGCAGGCCGTCGTGCTCCATCAACAGCACCGCCTCCATCAGGCGCTCGCGATGCGCCTCCTGCCCTTCTTTGTCCTGGCGCAACATCATCTTGTAAACGTGCGGCACCATCCGGTCGTTGGCGAAGGCGATCCAGATCCGCGCCAGCGCCCGCTTGATCGGATCCTTCGGCAGCAGCGGCGGCTCCGGCAGCACATCGTCGAGATACTCGTTGATGACCGCAGACTGGCACTTTGGCGTAGGGCGAAATCTGCAGGAACCAGTCCGGCTTGGCGTCGAGACTGATCTCGGTGAACTTGAAATCGACGCCCTTGGTCATCAGCACCATCCGGCTGCGCTGCGCGAAGGGGCAGGTCGTCGAACTGATGAGTTCGATGGTGTCGGTGCTGAGCATGGCGGGTCCGTTCGATGATGGCCTGAAGGCGACCATACGACACTCACGGCCCGATGCATGCCCACAATCGGGTGATACCGGCCGAAAATATCGCCCGGAATGGTTTGCGCTCGACAACCGCGGCGCGTTAGAAAGCGGGTATGACGACCCTCCTGATCTCCCATTCCGCCTGCCTCAATCACCTCACGCCGCCGGGCCATCCGGAGCGGCCGGACCGGATGCGCGCGGTCGAGGAGGCTTTCGCCGACGAGCGGTTCCAGACGCTGGCGCGAGAACAGGCGCCGATGGCGCCGCAGGAGATCATCGCGCTGGCTCACCCGCTCGACTACATCGAGTCGATCCGCAGCGCCTCGCCGTCCGAAGGCATGGTGCGGCTCGACGCCGACACCTCGATGTCACCCGGCAGCTTCGAGGCGGCGCTGCGCGCCGTCGGCGGCGGCGTGCTGGGGGTCGACGAGGTCATGAACCAGAAGGCGACCAACGCCTTCGTCGCCACGCGCCCGCCCGGCCATCACGCCGAGACGGCGCGGCCGATGGGCTTCTGCCTGTTCAACGGCGCCGCCGTCGCCGCGCGTTACGCGCAGGACCGCTACGGCGTCGAGCGCGCCGCGGTCGTCGACTTCGATGTGCATCACGGCAACGGCTCGCAGGACATCTTCTGGGCCGACAAGAGCGTGATGTATTGCTCGACCCACGAGATGCCGCTCTACCCCGGCTCCGGCGCCGCGAGCGAACGCGGCGAACACGACACCATCGTCAATGCGCCGCTGCGCGCCGGCGACGGCGGCGACAAATTCCGCGACGCCTTCGAGACGGTGATCCTGCCGCGGCTGCGCGATTTCCGTCCCGACATTCTGATCATCTCGGCCGGCTTCGATGCCCATACCCGTGACCCGCTCGCCAATCTCAATCTCGTCGAAGCCGACTTCACTTGGGTGACGCAGCGGCTGATGCAGATCGCCGACGAGAGCGCGCAAGGCCGCATCGTCTCGCTGCTGGAAGGCGGCTATGATCTGCAGGGCCTGGCGCGCTCGGCCGCCGCGCATGTCACCGCCCTGATGCGGGGTTAAGCATGCAACCGGTCTGCCTGATCACCGGCGCGTCGGCCGGCATCGGCGCGGCGCTCGCCCGCGTCTTTGCGCAGCACGGCCACACACTGGTGCTGACCGCGCGGCGCGAGGCGCAACTCAACGCCCTCGCCGACGACATTGCCAAGGCCGGCCAACCGCGTCCGCATGTCATCGCCGCCGACCTCGGCGCGGCGGACGGCGCGGCGCAACTGGCGGATGCCATGCGCGCTCTTGATCTTGAGCCGGCGTTTGTCGTCAACAATGCCGGCTTCGGGCTGCTCGGCGACGCGGCAACAAGCAACCGCGGCGAAACGCTCGCCATGATCGATCTCAACACCCGGGCGCTGACCGACCTGTCGCTGCGTTTTCTCGACAGCATCAAGCGGAACCGCGGCGGCATTCTCAATGTCGCGTCGGTGGCCGCCTTCCAGCCCGGCCCCGGCATGGCCGTCTATCACGCCACCAAGGCCTACGTGCTGTCGCTGACCGAGAGCCTGCACCAGGAGCTTAAGGACGACGGCGTGCGCGTTTGCGTGCTGTGTCCGGGGCCGGTCGACACCGAATTCAACCGCCGCGCCGGCGTGCCGCAGCGCTATTTCCCGGCTTTTCTGCGCTGCCCCGTCGACGAGGTCGCGCAGCAGGGTTTTGACGGCTTCATGGGCGGTCACCGCGTCGTGGTGCCGGGCAAACTCAATCGCATCGCCACGTTGCTGCCGCGGCTGTTGCCGCGCGGCCTGATCCTCGCCGCTATGGGCTGGCGCTGGCAGCAGGCGCGAACCCGCTAATGCTTTACCGGCCATCCTCGCCTAGGATGGCCGCCACGAATCGAGCCGGAAAGCACCATGGTTGAAAAGAACAACACCGACGTCACCAAGATGCCGTTCGAGCGCGCGATCGAGGAACTTGAATCGATCGTCAAGCGGCTGGAAGAAGGCAAGGTGCCGCTCGAGGAGTCGGTGGCGATCTATGAGCGCGGCGAAGTGCTGAAGAAGCGCTGCGAGGAGCTGCTGCGCCAGGCCGAAGCACGCGTCGAGAAGATCACGCTCGATGCCTCGGGCCGCCCGACCGGCAGCGAACCGCTCGACGTCGACTGACGGCGCCGGGTGCAGATCCGCCGCCGCACCGTCATCTACGTCCAGGGCTACGATCCGCGCGGCATCGCCGAATATTACCGCATGTTCCGGCGCGAATTCCGCCGCACCTGCGAACTGTACGGCCTGACCGGCACGATCAGCGGCGCGCAGCACGACCCCAAACGGTTCATCACGGCGTGGGACGTGACCACACAGGGCGACGGCTGGCAGGTCGAGACGCGTTATCAATTCCTGCGCTGGGAAGACATCATTCGCCAGGACTTCGCCCGTCCGGCGTGGTGGAAGATCGCGCATATGTACGCCGCGACCATCCGGGCTTTGTTGAATGGCGTCATCGTCCGCATTCTGAAGGCACACTGGCGCTTCGGACTTTTCACCCTGTACACACCGCTGCTGATGACGCTGTGGCTGGCCTGCGGCGCCGCCATCGGCATCCTGGCGTCGAAGCTTGTGGCCGCGCTCGGCGCGCCGGTGCCAGTTCCGACCATGGTCGGCCTCGTCGCCGCCATCGGTTCGTTCGGCTCGCTGCTCTGGCTCACAGAGTCGCGGACCTATCTGCTGTATCTGTGCGACGACGTGGTGGCGACCGACCGCTTCGCCCACCGCCAGCGGCCGGACTGGGACGAACGCATGGCGACGTTCGCCGGCTATGTCGCCGATGCGGTGGCGCGCAGCGACGCCGACGAGGTGATCGTGGTCGGCCACAGCTCCGGCTCGTTCCTCGCCGCCGATGTGCTCGACCGGGCGCTGGCGCGCGACCCCGGCCTCGGCCGCCACGGACCGCGCGTGCGCCTGCTCACGCTCGGCGCCAATCTGCCGATCGTCGGCTTCCATCCGAAAGCGCAATGGTTTCGCGACCGCCTGCAACGGCTGGCGCAGTCGCCCGACATCGACTGGGTCGATTACCAGTCGCGCCATGACGTCATGAATTTCTGGCCGTTCGACCCTGTCGCCGGCCACGGCCTCGCGCCGGCCGCCGGGCGGATCAATCCGACCGTCGTCGCCATCAGTTTCCGCGATCTGTGGACCGACGGCACGTTCCGGCGCCGGCGCTGGCGCTTCTTTACCGCCCACTTTCAGTTCCTTTCTGCCAACGAACGGCTCGGGGCGGCCTACGACTACTATCTGATCTGCTGCGGGCCGGTCGATCTGATGACCCGGGCGACCGCGCCGGCCAAGGCCATCGCCGCGATGGCCGCCGAGACGGGAACATCCAATCATTAGTGGCGAATTGCCCGCCCCCGCCTATCTGGTGTAAGCCACCTGAGCCTGGCCGGATGCGGCTGGCGCGGCCCGAACCCGGGCCTCAAGACCGTTTCGGAGTGGGATTTGACCGAGGCTTCCAAGACGCCGCTGCTCGACCGTGTGCACCTGCCGCTCGACCTCAAGAACCTGTCGGCGGAGCAGCTGCGCGCGCTGGCCGACGAATTGCGGCACGAGACCATCGACGCCGTCGCCAACACCGGCGGCCATCTCGGCGCCGGCCTCGGCGTGGTCGAACTGACGGTCGCCCTGCACGCGGTGTTCGACACCCCGGCCGACCGGCTGATCTGGGACGTCGGCCACCAGAGCTATCCGCACAAGATCCTGACCGGCCGGCGCGACCGCATCCGCACGCTGCGCCAGGGCGGCGGCTTGTCCGGTTTCACCAAGCGCGCCGAGAGCGAATACGATCCGTTCGGCGCCGCGCATTCCTCGACGTCGATTTCCGCCGGCCTTGGCATGGCGGTGGCGCGCGACCTCAAGGGCGACAAGAACAACGTCATCGCCGTCATCGGCGATGGCGCCATGTCGGCCGGCATGGCCTACGAGGCCATGAACAACGCCGGCGCGCGCAACGAGCGCCTGATCGTCATCCTCAACGACAACGACATGTCGATTGCGCCGCCGGTCGGCGCCATGTCCGCCTACCTGGCGCGGCTCGGCTCCGGCCGCACCTATCTGAAGCTGCGCGATGTCGGCAAGCAGCTCACCAATCATCTGCCGAAGCGGCTCGACCGCGCCATCACCCGCGCCGTCGAGCACGCCCGCGGCTACGTCATGGGCGGCACGCTGTTCGAGGAGCTTGGCTTCTATTATTGCGGCCCGATCGACGGCCATAACCTCGATCATCTGCTACCGGTTCTGCGCAACGTACGCGATGCCGAGATCGGACCGATCCTGGTGCACGTCGTCACGCAGAAGGGCAAAGGCTATGCGCCGGCGGAAACCTCCGCCGACAAGTATCATGGCGTGGTCAAGTTCGACGTCGCCACCGGCACACAGACCAAGTCCAAAGGCGGCGCGCCGCAATACACCAAGGTGTTCGCCGATGCTTTGCTCGCCGAGGCGCGCAAGGACGACAAGATCGTCGCCATCACCGCGGCGATGCCGTCCGGCACCGGTCTCGATCTGTTTCAGAACGAATTCCCGGCCCGCTGCTTCGACGTCGGCATCGCCGAGCAGCATGCGGTGACCTTCGCCGCGGGTCTGGCGACCGAGGGCTACAAGCCGTTCGTCGCGATCTACTCGACCTTCCTGCAACGCGCCTATGACCAGGTGGTGCACGACGTCGCCATCCAGAGTCTGCCGGTGCGCTTTGCCATCGACCGCGCCGGCCTGCCTTCGACGTCGCCTATCTCGGCTGCCTGCCCAATTTCGTGCTGATGGCGGCGGCCGACGAGGCCGAACTGGCGCACATGGTGGCGACGCAGGTCGCCATCGACGACCGGCCATCGGCGTTGCGTTATCCGCGCGGCGAAGGGCTCGGCGTTGCCATGCCGGCCGGAGGCGTGGTGCTGGACATCGGCAAGGGCCGCATCGTGCAGCAGGGCCACAAGGTGGCGCTGCTGTCGTATGGCGGCCGGCTCGGCGAATGCCTGAAGGCGGCCAAGGAACTGGGCGCCCTCGGCCTGTCGACCACGGTGGCCGACGCGCGCTTCGCCAAGCCGCTCGACGTCGATCTGATCCTGCGGCTGGCGCGTGACCACGAAGTGCTGGTGACCATCGAGGAAGGCTCGGTCGGCGGCTTCGGCTCCTATGTGATGCAGGCGCTCGCCGACAACGGCGTGTTCGACCGCGGCCTGAAGATGCGGACGATGGTGTTGCCCGACACCTTCATCGACCAGGATACGCCGGCCGCGATGTATGCCACCGCCGGTCTCGACGCCCGCGCCATCGTCGCCAAGGTGTTCGAGGCGCTCGGCAAGGACGCCGCCGCCGAAACGGTGAAGCTGGCGTAGGTCAACGCCGCAACATATTCAGCCATCATGCCCGACCTTGTGCCGGGCATCCACGACTTGCTTTCTGCCTATGTCTAGACGTGGATGGCCGGGACAAGCCCGGCCATGACGAAGAATGAAAAGCCTGCCCCCTCCCCGCGTCCGCATCGACCGCCTGCTCGTCGAGCGCGGGCTGTTCGACAGCCGCGCGCGGGCGCAGGAGGCCATCGCCGCGGGGCTTGTCAAAGCGGGCGGCAGGATTGTCGCCAAGGCCTCGGAGGAGGTCGCCGCCGACGCGGCGATCGACGCGAGCCCCGCACACCCTTACGTGTCGCGCGGCGGGCTCAAGCTCGCGGCTGCGCTCGATCATTTCAAAATCGATCCGAAGGGCCGCGTCTGCCTCGACGTCGGCGCCTCGACCGGCGGTTTCGCGCAGGTGCTGCTCGACCGCGGCGCCGCGCGCGTCACCGCGGTCGATGTCGGCCACGGGCAACTGCATCCGTCGCTGCAAGGACGGCCCGGGCTGGTATCGCTGGAGCGCACCGACATCCGCACCCTCACCGCGGCGCAGCTCGGCGAACCGCCCGATCTGATCGTGATCGACGTCAGCTTCATCTCGCTGAAGCTGGTGCTGCCCGCGGCACTCGCGCTGGCGACAACACCGGCGCAACTCGTGACGCTGATCAAGCCGCAGTTCGAGGCCGGCCGCCAGGCCGTCAAGAAAGGCGTGGTGCGCGACGCCGCCGTCCACGCGGCGGTATGCGACGACATCACAGCTTTCACAGATACACTCGGCTGGCGCGTTCTCGGCGTCATGCCGTCGCCGATCGAAGGCGGCGATGGCAATGTCGAGTTTCTGCTGGGGGCGCAGCGACAGAGCTAGCGTTCGGCCAGCTTGGCCGCAGCATCGGCTCTGCCATGAAGAACGCGAATCAATGTCAGCAGATCGCCCTCTTCATCGTAGTCGTAGAACAGGACATACGGCGCGACGACTGCAATGCGCAAATGCGGTCCCAGGTGGGGGCGCGGCGCACCGCTGTTCGGGAACATTCGAACGTTCCGGATCGTCTCGCCGATGTACTGCCGATAGCGCTCGGCAACGGGAGCACCCGCTTCGCGGTGTAGATAGTTGAGGATGTCGGCAATATCGAACTCGGCTTCTTCAGAAAGAAGAAACCGCGTCATCGCGATCGAAGCGCCTTGATGCCCTGGTCGAGGCGGGCCAGAAACTCATCGCCATCAACCACGCGACCCGCCGCAATATCGGCCCGCGCCTCGTCAAGATAAGGCTTGGCCCAACCGAGGTCGCCAATCGAATCGGCCATCAATCCGTCGACCGCCATGCGTACCGCCTCCTCGACCGACGCATACTGTCCGGCCGCGACGGCGGCTTCGGCCCAGCGCATCTGGTCGGGGCTGAGGGTGATGGTCATGGCGGCAGTGTACCATGATCCGCCATCCGTTGAAGCCCGGCGATCGGTCATCAGCAAACACGATCTCCCCTACAAACCGCCCTGATACGTGTGCCCGCAACGCCACGCCTCCCTGCCAAAGAGCGGCGGACCGCATTGAGCCTTGGTGCGGCCACACCACCGTCTAAGGTGCCGGCGCATGACCCTTCAGGATTCCCCCCTCGCTCCCGGCGTCGCCGCGCCGGCAGCACCGCGCGTCTGGCGTGCCGAGACCATCGGCACGATCAGGCTCGCGCTGCCGATGGCGCTGACCCAGCTCGGCCAGATCGCGATGATGACGGTCGATCTCATCCTGATCGGCCATC
>LNFM01013451.1_pt1 | contig 10416 bp, 7 predicted proteins | sample 596031 | NCBI WGS metagenome assembly LNFM01 (sample SAMN04254537, study PRJNA301005) | activated carbon metagenome | isolation source: dual media filters at the Ann Arbor, Michigan drinking water treatment plant | place: USA: Ann Arbor | reverse complement strand
ATCATAAAATTCGACGACGATAGGACCGCTTCCGGGCACCATATTCAGTAGCTGTTGTACCGATACTTCTGCCACAGCAGCTTCGGCTGTCGAGCAGAGGAACAGGCAAGAGGTGCAAGCCAGGCTGAGTGAAAAGAGCATAGCAAAAGCCTTGCTCCTGGTAGTTGAATTCATTTTTTCTCCAGAGATAGAGAGAGCTGATCGAACTGGTCGCAAATAACTAATTTTTTTGAAGGGAAGGGAATGATTGGCCGTTCAGCTCGGAGCAAGCATTCTCATAAAAACCACCGCAGCGGCAAATAGGCAGAAGTAAATAACTGCGGGAACTGTTACGGGTCGCAGGCCGTTTTTGACCAGGCGGCTGGCGCCGTGAATAGCAGTCAGGCCAAGGGCAAAATAGACCAGTCCGGTGACAGTGGCTGCCGCTTCAGGGCCAAGCTCAAAAGGCAGCATTGAGGCCAGCGGGTCGATGATTGCACACTTGGCGGCGGTGAAGATTGCCAATCCAAGAACCAATCCTTGAGATTTGCCGGTCAGCGTGCTTTCGCTGACAAAGGCCGTATGCTCTTGGGCGAGCTTGCTGACCATCCAATAAGCGCAGAAAATCAGCGTGAAGAACACTGCCGCCAGTTCAATTGAAAGTATCATGGATGCAAGCATTTCATTCTCCTGCTTTGATTGTGAGAACTTCCTGGCTAAATATTTCCTTTGCCTCTTCCTTGGAATAGGGCACAATTTTGCCGCTCCAAGTTCTGATGTAGAGAGGTTCCAGGCGTTCGATTGCTTTAGTGGCTGCCTGAATTGTCGTGACCTGGTTAGGGCCGACTTGATTCGGGTTGACCGGTTTGGAGAAAAGTAAAGTCTGGCTATCGATGGTGCTGTCTTCGACTGGCGCTATCAATGTGCGTTCTTCTTTGATGTGAATGGCACCAAAGCGCAGATTGATTTCGCTTTGATCGTCAGCTTCGACCAGCCTATAGAGCACTGGGGATTTGACTAGCAACATGCGCCGGGAGGCACCGCCGAGGCGGTAAAGCTTCATTGCTTCGGCGTGAACTTCAGCCGGAGTATCAAAGTAATCGCTGGCCGGTGTGACAACAGCAGCCGCTTTGACCTGACTGTTGCTGAGAACTTTTGCTGCCTCCGCGGTGGGTGCGGCAATGCCATTTTCTGTCAGCCATTGACCATCTTGATTGACCCGTAACCAGCGTTTGCCGCCGCTATGGTCGAGGCCAGGTTCAAGACGGTAGAACTCTATGGTTTCAGAGCTCTGGCCATCGGTGGAACTGTTGGCTACCTTTACCTTGATGAAGAAAGCAATGGTGCCATCTTCGGCGCGGAACAGGTAAAAGCCTGTCAGTGGAACTGTTTCGCTGAGCTTTTTCTTGTCGCTATCGTCCCAACCCATGCGGCTTTGGTGATTGTGCGCTAGCTCGTGCATCATCAACGATTCTATGGTGTCGTAATATACACCTTCTTTGGTTGTGCGCTGCTTCACCGCCCAAGCTGGTACGTCAGCTTCGGTGGGCCAGAGCTTATCGAGGGCACCAGGCGCAACGTAGATAGCCGCTCGTCCGTCTTTGTCTTTGTAGACATAGTAAGCGGCAGCGTCTTTATTGCCTTTGTAGAGCTGATCCTGCAAGAAGTAGAATTTGACACCAAACTTGCTACCCGGTGCTAGGTTTGAAGGCACTGAGCTGTTGAGCGCGGCTTCAATGCCGTAGATTTAATTAAGCTTGGGCTTGCGTGCCGTTAAAGCCTGGTTGCTTTCTACTATAGTGCCTTTGACCAATTCAGACTGTTTGCCCACATACTCATTGCTTTGGCTGAAAGCAGCTCGGTGTATGCCTTGGCCTAGTTGGCTGATTTTCTGGTCCACCAGAGCCGAAAGTAATTCTGGTGCTTGAGCAAGTCCCTCGGGAGTTGCCGCTGTTTTGAAGAGCACTAACCGCTCGCCAGCAGCGTAGAGGGTGTACTCGAACTGGTTTCCTTGAAGCAGAATCTGAATGCCATTGTCTTCGCCGTAGGCTGTGGCTTTAAGCACTAGTTCGTTTTCGATGGTGTCGCTCTGCAACGCTTTGACAAAGGGCAATTTGGGGTCAATGTCATTGAGCTTGCACGTCAGGCAGAAGCCGGTCTGTGTGCTGATGGTGCGGCGGAAAGCGCGACCGTATTCACCGGCGCTGTTGGCAAAGCCCAGCCAGGAAAGAACAATAAGAAGAGAAAATATGATGCCTAATGTTACCAGCGTCAGGCGCAGCAAAGCTGGCATGCGACGTTGGTCTGGAATCTTATTCATAAGAGTTCCTAAAGAGATTTTCGCGCCAGCAATTGATTAAAAGCTGGCGCGAAAATTGATAGTTAAAATGACGGCGCCGTTAGCGCTTTGCCCAGGTCGAACAACCTTAAGAGTTTGAACAATCTTAAGAAGTCGAACAATCTAGACAAGCTAAGCCGCTTTGCGGCGACGTCTCCCTGTTGCGGCATTGGCCTTGGCTCTAAGCAAGTTGCGGTGCTTTGAGTCGTACCTTCTGCCGTAGTCTTCAGAATGACTGATGTCATCCATGATTGTGCAATCTTCCTCAATCATTGCCCTGATTGCCCCATAGCCGCCACGAAAGTAGCTGGCCATATAAGACATGTGCTTGAAGGGAAGGCGGTGGCCGGCGTCATAGAGTTGCTCTGTGACGCGGCATTCGTGCAGCATTGCTCGTGCTTCTTCTTGCATGCAAAGGCTTACAAAACGGCGGCGCGACATACTGGTGGGGTCTGGGTCACTAGGCGCTCGCCCACGAAGTATATGGTGCGCTTCGTGAGCGAGCAAGATTACTTTGTCTAGTGGTGAAGCCAGAGAACCAATGCAAATTAGACCGGCCGGATTGCTTTCAGTGCTGGAGCGAGAGTAGGCATAGCTCTTGCCGTTTAAGCGGCGAATCGATACCCCCCTCTCTTGCAACAGTCGAATATCGCGCAATAGCAGCGGCGAATCTTTGGCCAGGTTGACAAACCTGGTGCCAAATTGTCGGCGAAAACTTTCTAGGTCCATGGCAAAGCCCTCAGTGAGCCAGCTTTGATGATGGCTCGCCGTTACGAAGAATGTCGCCCTCACTGGTAGTGGCAACCTTAATTCGATGATACCAGTTGCGATGCTTTTCTGCTATGCGCTTCTGTCACCATTTAATCTTATTCTTTGCCAGAGCCACGCTTGCCGTGCTAGTTTCGTCGTTTTGTGCTTATTCTTGGTTGGTCTGCGCTGCCGTTGTCGTGAGAGCTTCCCAGCGCGCCAGCAAATCGGGGCCGAGCAAGGTCTCCTTTTCGATGAGAACGCCAGTTAGAGCGCGAATCGGGCTTTCGTACTTGGTCAACAGTTCCCGCGCCTGCTCTTCGCACTGTTGCACGATGGCCTGCACTTCGGTGTCGATGGCATCGGCCAGCCTGGGGCCGACCTGCATAGCTACCGGTGTCTGGCTGTCGGCAAGATAGATGCGGCCCAGCTTGGACATGCCAAACTGAGTAACCATGAGCTTGGCCATGTTGTTAGCCTGCTGGAAGTCAGATGAGGCACCAGTGTCAATGGTGTTCATGAAGATTTCCTGGGCGATGCGACCGGCCATGGCCGAGGTGATGCGTTTGAGCATCTGCTCCTTGGTCATGTTCCAGCGGTCAGCCTCGGTGTGAGTCTGAACATAGCCGAGAGCACGACCGCGCGGCAGGATGGTGATTTTTGTGATCGGGTCACCTTTGAGCACCAGGGTAACCACCGCATGACCCAACTCGTGGAAGGCCGTCTGTTGTTTGTCTTCGAGCGTCATGGCCCGGAGGCGATCTTTGCGTGCTTCGCCGGCTTCGACGATCGAGATTGCCTCATCGAGCATATCAGTGGTGATCAATGTCACCGGCCCGGGAACCTTGACTTCAGCCGCAGCTGTCGGCCCTGGTGCCGGGAACTTGTAACTTCCGGGCTGAAAGCCCTGGTGATTAGCCCGGCCGTTGGCAGTAGGCTTGCTGGGGCTGTGCGGGTTGGTGCTGGCCGCGGCCTGTGGCGAGGTGAGCACCTGAGTGGTCTCGGCGATCTTTGCTTCTGCTTCTGCCTTGGCTGTGGCGTTGGCTTTGGCTACTTTGTCCAGAGCGCTTTGCTTGCGTGCTGCAATTACAGCAGCTTCGTTGCAGGCCGCTTCAATGTCGGCACCACTAAATCCGAAGGTGCGACGGGCAATCAAGGCGAAGTCGACGGCTTCGTCGAGCTTCTTTTTGCGCGAGTGCACTTTGAAAATTGCTTCACGACCGCTGACATCGGGCAGGTCGACAAAGACTTCGAGGTCGAAGCGACCTTTGCGCTTGAGGGCAGCATCGAGCATGTCTGAGCGGTTTGTGGCCGCCAGCACGATGATGCCTTCATTTTCTTTGAAGCCATCCATTTCGGTGAGCAGCTGATTGAGGGTCTGTTCACGCTCGCTGTTGCTGCTTGTGCCATTGCCGCGGGCGCCACCGACAGCATCAATTTCGTCGATGAAAATCAGTACAGGCTTTTGGGTGCGCTGCCTTTGTTTTCGCGCATCCTCGAAGAGTGTGCGAACACGGCTAGCGCCAACACCAACATACATTTCAACGAAAGACGAGCCCGTTGTGTGGTACATAGAAGCATCGGCTTCGCCAGCAAGAGCTCGAGCCAGAAGGGTTTTACCTGTACCGGGTGGGCCGACCAGCAGTATGCCACGAGGCAGTTGAGCATCGTGGCGGTTATAGACTTCAGGCTCTTTCAGCCATTCGCAAACTTCGCGCAGGCGAGAAATCGCTTCGGGTTGTCCGGCCACGTCGGCAAAAGTGTTCTTGCCGGGGGCGTTTGGCAAAATCAGCTGGGCTGGATTCTTTGTGTTGCCACCACCGGTTGTGCTGTTGAAGTCATTGCGGTAGTTAGAGTCGTAGCGGCTGTCGGGCTGACGGTCTGTGCTGCGGCGGTTGTGCATTTCTTCGCCGTAGTAGTCGTCGTCAGACCTCCCCAGGCTGGAGCGCTCTGCCGCCTCTTGCTTGGCCTGATTATTTTTCAGATGGCGGCGCAAAAAGTATATAGCAAGAATTAGACCGAGCACTACCAGTACCATCGTCAAAGTGGGCTGTTTGGCAGCGCTCCAGACGTCCTGTGGCGTGGTTAGTGGCGCAGTAGTGAGGTAGCTTGTTGCCGGTCCGGACGCTGCCGCCGATGCAGCTGTCAGTGTCGGTTGGGCCATTGCTGTGACTTCAGCTTTGCTGTTTGTGGTAGTGACACCGAGAGAAAGGAAAACAGTGGTAGCCATCGCTACTGCGATCAGTGACCGGTAGATTGTGATCATGGTTATCTCCTTGAGGAGATGCAACAGGTTGCATTTTTTTTGTTTTATCGACCTCGTAGACCTTGGTCGAGATAGAAGAGTAAGAAGAGAAAACTGGTTAGCTGGTGAGGCTCAACTAAGAGTCTTGGTTAGCAGAGGTGCCTGGCTTAGCAGGGGGCTAGGTTTGTAACTAACAGGGCTTCGCTTTCTTCTCTTCAAAAGACAACCTGTCGCTGTCGTTAAGCAAATGGAAGGCGGTGTCGCCAAGAAAACGAACAGGCATGATCGGGTCGAGAAGGCCCGTGCCGAGGCCGAATAGGCCGGTGCCATAAGTATTGGTTTTGATACCAAGGCGACCGTAGAGTTCGAGCACTGCACCAATGCATGTCCAGTGATCGCTGGCCAGGCGGCCGGTGAAAAGACCCCACCAGTCGTAGCCACTGACCGGCAACTTCTTGTCGATGACATTACGCAGGAATTGCGGCAGATGAAAGCGCTGATAGAAAGCCTGGCGTCTTGCCAGAGTTGCTTCCTTCCAGAGTTTGTTCTGTTCTAGCATGATGGCAATCAGTTGCGGTGCCACTTGTTTCTGCCGGTCGTCTAGCGGCTTAGTCAGGCGCAGTGCGATGTAGTGACCGTACTTGAAGTTGGTTTCGGCCACTTCTTTGAGGTCCTGCACCACCGCTCCGCGGTCCATGAAGGAACTCCAGGTGGACCGTCTGCCATTGATTTCCATCACCATTTCGCCATGACCAACAGTCTCGCGCAGTTGCTTAGCGACGCGACCACTGGTCAAAATCAAATCACCATCTTGCAGAGCATCGGGGTGCGGATTGACCCAGGCGCCCTTAGGCAGGGGGCCGTGGCCCTGAGTCTTGTAGCGATTCTTGTTGCGGCGGTAGCTGATGTAGAGAAGCCCCCATCCCAGAATCTCGCCAATGGCCAAGAGTTTGAGCGGAGTAAGCGTGATTAACTGTCGGCTAAGAACATTCCAACTGAGAACAGTCTCGCTGGGATGGTTAGGGGCAAGCAGGGCCAGTCCGGAGAGTGACAGGCCAAAGAGCAAGGGCAGAATCACCTTGAGCCGAGAGAGCAAGTCGAAGTAACTGCGAAACAAGGCCCGGGAATCATAGCTGGTGAGCCCGAGCCAGAGAGCTGAAAGCGAGACGCAGGCGATGGAAAAGTTCCAGTCAAGTTCACCGGTGAACCACTTCCAACTGACATAGATAAGGGCCAGGTAGGCAAGCGACTGCGTAGTTTTTGTTAGACGTGCAAACATGAGATATATCCTTGCGAGCCAGAGTGGCTAAATGAAAGTCACTAGCTCTTTTCGAATGAGTAAAATCTTGTCGGATTAGTAGAGAAGGTCAATGACAAAGGCGCTTAGTCTAGAACCAGGGTCCAGAACCAGAGTTCAGAACCAGAGTTAAGAACTAAGCGCCAAATTGACTGATTAGGCCGTTACTTCGACCTTGGCATCAAGCCGTCCAGCGGCACGGGCAGCTGTGATCGCCTTGATGGTGCGGTCGTAACCGTCCTGTTCCATCTGCTGGCACTTAGCCAGGCTGAGGCCATAGTTCAGTCCAGCGACGTCGGGCAGACCGACTTCGATGACCACATGCCGGCTGGGGTCAACGTAGCGACGCTGGCCGGCAATGGGCATGAACATTTCACGGTAGTGAAAATAGAGGTCGATGGGCTGCTGCCATTCGCTGGTGGGTTCAGTGGCAGGAAGGAAGGAGCTGACAATCGCTTCACCCGAGCAAAAGTCTGTCGGGTTGTAGTGATAAACAGCGCCGTCCACCAGCAACCTGAGCCCTCCTTCGGACATCTGCCAGACCGGGCGCATCACAGTGGGCAGTGCGCAGGAAGCAGTGATGGCCTTGGCCAGGTCATAGTTTTCGCCAGCGAAGAGCACAGGCTCTTTGCGGAAGTAGTCGCAGCTGACGATCTTGAGGCGGTCGTTGGTCTTGAGGTTGAGCCTCGCCACCATCTCGCGCATCGGACCGGTCAGGTCAATGGAACCGCCCACCATGAAGCTGATGGGGTCGGGAAAACTGAGGGTCTTGAGAAGAATCGTTGGATCGTTGCGGTTCTTCATGCCGTTGTACATTTCGGCAAAAATTTGATCGAGGGAAAGACCATTTGTGTACATGGCGGCGATCAGCGAGCCCACGGAAACACCGGTGACTGAGCCAATTTCGACCTTGAGGTCACGGAGTGCACGCAGCACGCCGATGTGACCGAAGCCTTTGACACCACCCGCCCCAAGGACGAGATCGATCCCTTTTGTTTGGTGCGTCATGGCACTACTCCAAAAAGATTGTGAGGGTTGATAGAAAATCCAGGCAAGCTTGCTAGCTTGTTAGAACCGGGTGCCTTCAGTGAAGTTGAAGTCTTTCACCATCATGGCTGGGACAACCGCTGGAACTTCGATGCCTTCTGCACCAGCGGCTCTTACTGAAGGACCAAGAGCAATTACATTGTTCAGCAGCTCCAGCAAACTGACGTTGAAACGCAAGTTTTTAACTGGTTTAACTACTGCTCCATTTTTCACAAGAAACGTGCCGTCTCGTGTCATGCCGGTAAGCAATTTGGTTGAAGGATCAACCTCCCTGACGTACCAGACGCGAGTGAGCAAGACGGCCTCCTGGTCGCCCTGCACTTGTTTAATCATGTCTTCGATGGAGGAAATGCCCCCCTCAATCACAATGTTGAGAGGCATTTCGCCCATCGCTGACGGTTGAGCCACGCTATGACCGGTGGTCTTGGTCTGCATTTTTTTAGCCGAAAGTCGGCTATGCACAAGATTTTTAATCACACCGTTTTCTACTAGTGTGATTGTCTGCCGCGGCACACCTTCGCCATCAAATGGGCAGCCGCATTGGTTCTTGTTAGTAACGTCATCGACAATGGTGATGTTGTCGCCAAATACTTTTTCACCGACTTTATCAAGCAAGCAAGACAATTTGTCGATATGGCTTGTGCCGCTGAAATCCCACCAGAGATAACTGAGTAAGTCAATTACTGCAGCTGGCTCAAGAATCGCCAGGTATTTTCCCGGTGGCAAATCTTCTGGCATACGAGCTTGCTTAGCTCTGCTTATGACGCGCTCCGCCAACAACTCTGTGTTCACCTCACTGGCGGCTGGTGCATGGTTGAGTACCCAGCTGGTGGCACCGTCGGCGGTGGCAGTTATCGAGCAGGCGGCAGTGCTCTCCTGGTGATATTGGAACAGGCCGTTGCTATTGCCGATGGCAATGTAGCTCGCCCCACTGCAATATATTCCTGCGGCAGAGACATCTTGGTCTTCTGCTTGTTTGATAATTTTGGCCACGGCGTTAGCTCGGTCAAGAGCTGTTAGTTCTGCTGTGGCTAAATCGTATCTGCTTGAAGCCTCTTTGCCTTTCTTGGGTATGACTTTGGCGCTAACTAGCGCTAGAACATCTTCGTCTGATTCAAGTAGCTTCACTGCTTCTAGGGCACTTTCAACTAATCGCTCGATGCCGCTCTCGCTTAAGTCGAGAGTCTCCAGGCGGGCTTGGCGGCCATCGCGCAAGAGGCGAACGGCAACGACGTTAGAATCAGGAGCTTGGTTCTGCGTCATTTCGTTGTTAGCAAAGCGAGAGGTAGCCAGGTTAGAGCCAGTGATACTGACTTCAACTTCGATGGGCTTTTTCTTGCTGGCAAAGCTGAGGGCGTGCTTGATGGCCGCATCGATTATTTTTCGACATTGGCTCTCGTTCAGCATTTGGCACCCTCTTTACTCATGTCTTCGGCGATGTTCGGTTCTCGTTCGTTTTCCTTGGTTCAAGTTTGTTAGGCTTGGCTCAAGACTGCGCTATGCCCACAGTTAGTTTGCGGAAGCGAGCCGGGCTAGCGCCATGGCCTGTCCACATTACTTGCATGGGCTGACCTTTGCCACAATTTGGTGTGCCCCAGTAAGTGTTCTCACTGTTGTCACAGATGGCATCGCAGGTGTTCCAGAACACTGGTGTGATGCCGCTATAGCTTGGGTTCTTCAAGATTTCGCTGCGTTTGCCGTTCTTGATTTTCCAGGCAATTTCAGTAGAAAACTGGAAGTTATAGCGCATGCTGTCTATTGACCAAGACTTGTTGGTCTCCATGAATAGACCATCGCCAGTGTCGCTTACTAGATCTTCAAGAGACCCGGCGCTGCCTGGCAAAAGCGAGATGTTCGTCATGCGGATGATTGGAGCAAAGTTCCAGCTTTCCGCACGCATGGCGCCACCAGAGCGGTCGAGACCGATCAGGTGAGCTGTATCACGAGAGCTGAGGTAACCTTCGAACAGACCATTCCGTACCAGGTAGGTGCACTGTGCGGCCACTCCTTCGTCGTCGAAGCCGAATGAGCCCAGGGCTCCTGGAGTGGTGGCATCGGCAACCAGGTTGACTATCTCTGAACCGTAACGCAGCTGTCCCCGTTGGTCAGGGGTGAGGAAGGAAGCTCCGGCAAAATTGATTTCTTGGCCGAGAGCGCGGTCTAGCTCGCTGGGATGCCCCATTGATTCGTGGATTTGCAGGCCCAGTTGGGATGAGCCAATGATGGTGTCGATTTCGCCCTGGGGGCAAAGTGGTGCTGTCAGCAGGGCCACAGCTTCTTGGGCAATCTGCTCGGCGTGGCCGGGAAGGTCCCACTTCTGCACCATCTCGTAGCCTGCTTGTTCGTACTGGCCGAATGCGCATGGGTAGGAGCGGCGTTGGCGGTCTTCACTGTTGGAAGAATTGGCTTCAATCATGCATCCTGTGCGGATTGAAGTTTGCCTCAAACGACAGCCTTCGCTATTGGCAAAGAATTTATCGTCGCGGGTAAAATGCAGCATGCCCTGGGCCAGAGTGACACCCTTGACCGCGAGCATTGTCTTTGCTGCAGCCATAAGCACTTCAAGCTTGTCTTCGACACTAACTGTGAATGGGTCAATCAAGTGAGGCGAGACCCAAGTGGCATTCCAGGCCGGCTCTGTGGCAAGAAGCACGGGATTTTTCATGACCGTACCGCTGGCCTTAGCTACTTCCACGGCTCGTTTAGCGCAGTTGATAAGGGCTTTTTTAGTGAGCTTCTGCGTCGAGGCGAAACCCCAGCCAC
>LNFM01013450.1_pt1 | contig 10417 bp, 11 predicted proteins | sample 596031 | NCBI WGS metagenome assembly LNFM01 (sample SAMN04254537, study PRJNA301005) | activated carbon metagenome | isolation source: dual media filters at the Ann Arbor, Michigan drinking water treatment plant | place: USA: Ann Arbor | reverse complement strand
CTTTGCTTCTTTGCCGGAACTTTTTTGGCAGGAGCTTTTTTGCGGCTTCCGTGCTTTTTAAGAACCGTGCGGGCTTCTTCGCGAGTGCCAGTCTGCTTTCTCACAGCGCCAATTCGGGCGCGGGCTAAAGCAATCGCTTCCTTATGATCGACAATCGGAGGCGGATAGCCTTGAAGATCTCCCAGCCATTCCTTAACAAAAACACCGTCAGGATCTTGATCTGCCTGTTGCTTGATGGGTGAATACATCCTCAACGTGTTGATACCCGTAGTGCCCGACTGCATTTGAAACTGGCTGTAGTGGATGCCGGGCTCGTAGTCGACAAAGAGCCTAGCGAGATGCAAGGCGGGCTTTGGCCAGTGAAGCCACAGATGATACGAAGCAAAGCTAACAAGCATTGCGCGCATCCTGAAATTGATCCATCCGGTTTGATTGAGCATCCGCATGCAGGCATCGATCAATGGGTAGCCAGTGCGCCCCGCCTTCCAGGCCTCAAACCACTCTTCATTCCAGTGTGGCTCGCGCATTCCGTCATAGGCCCGGACCAAATTTTCAAACTCGATTCGCGGGTCGTCTTCCATCTTTTGCATGAAATGACAACGCCAGTGCAGGCGTGCGTCAAAAGCCCGCAGGGCCCGCTTCCAGGTTGGAGAGTCAAACTTGTTCAAGGTGGCAACCCGGCGTCGAGTTGCCTGGACGACATGGCGCGTAGACAAATTGCCGTAGGCGAGATAGGGCGACAAGCGGCTGCAACTGCTCTCTGCGGTTACCGGGCTCGACATTTCCATGTGGTAGCGTACGCCTCGCGCGGATAGAAAGCTATCGAGAGTTTCGAAGGCTTCTCGAATGCCGCCGGGTTGGGCCAGATCGCGGTTGTCGTGGCTGATGCCGAGTTCTTTCGCCGTTGGAATCTGAGTTGGTGCAATCGATGGAGTAAGCAGGGACGGTGGGTCGAGAATTGGCTCAGCCATCCGTTCTCCCCAATTTCGCGACCACGCGTCACGCGATTTCAGCCGCCTCACCACCCCATTGGCTGGGTACTCGGTCATGGGCGTGTTTGTTTCTTTCGCCCACTTACGGACGCGTCGGTCTCGCTGGTAGGTCACCCAGTTGCCAGACTCCTCGTGTGCCCAGAGATGCGCTACGGGCAATTGACGCAACACCTCCACTGCCTCTCCCACCCGCACCACCAAACCCTGCCCCAGCCGCTTTAACTGCTCATCCAGTTCAAGCAGGCTTGCGCGCACGAAGGTGAAGTGAGACGGGTCAAAGTCTGGTGAAGCCAGCCACTCCGGTTCGATGATGTAGAGCGGCAGCACACGGCCACGCCTAGCCGCCTCGACCAGCGGCCGATGGTCCTCAATACGCAGGTCGCGCTTGAACCAAACTACCTGATAGCTCATTTGTCGAAAACAACGGGCTCGACGCGCTTCCAGTATCGAGAGAAGCGCTTGAGATCCAAGCTACCGCGATAGTTCACAAACGGCACGGCGGGCAATACCTCCACTGGCACCAAGGCTTCCAGCTTTTGCACATAGGCCTGAAAGCGGGGATTGACACTATCGACCGTTACGATTTTCGTGGGCCGTTTTTCAAGCAACCGGGCCACAACATTACCCCGCTCAATCTCGGTTGGCAATGCGATCAAGGTTTCATAGAGAAAGGCGATCCGCTTCAGGCTCCACTGCTCGGCTTCGATCTCATCTTCATCAAAGACAAAAAGGGCGTTGGCCTTTGGGTATTTCAGAAAGGCCGGGTTGTCGGCGGCCAGGCAGTCCGGGTGCAACCAGATCCATTCGCTCATCTTGCCTCGATTCGGAACAGCTTCGATTCCAGCTCTTCATAGCTGCCTTCAAAATCGCAGCGCCCTCTTACAGGGCATCGCTTGCAGTGCACTCCATGCGTGTATTTCTCCAGGTTCTCGCGGTTGAAGAAGTAGGGTTTGTGTGAGAAGGTACTCGCCACCCATTGCCACGAGAGGTTGTTCGATGCAGGGTCTCCATCGAGCAGATGCGAGAGGAAAAAAGATGCGCCTGCCTGCCAGCGAACACGCCGAAAATGCACCACATATGCGGCAAACCACATGCGAGAGTGATTGTGAAGATATCCGGTCGACTTTAGTTCGCTCACGATGGAATCCATGCAGGCGAGACCAGTTTCACCGGCTGCAATATCAGCTGGTAATTGCGATGCATAGGCCCCTAGAGGAAAGCCGGTCTTGAGTTCTTCGCGATCTTCCCATACGCCCTTACCCATTGCTGCGTAGAGGCGCTGCCAATAATCGCGCCAAGCGAGTTCAGTCACAAACTTCGCTGCGTGCAATCTGTCCTTTACCTTGGCGAAAGCGAGTTCTTTGGCTTGTACGAGAGTTAGAATTCCGTGCCGGATGTAAGGCGAAAGGCGCGAGACATGGCCATCGAGATAGTTGCGGTCAAACCCGTAACGATCTGGTTGAATGGCTGCCAGAACTGCTTCTCCCGCTTCACGGCCTCCGGGAATTGGGCTGATCTGGGCATCGCGCGCTGCAGCGGCGGGGAATTCCTGCGCCAGATATTCCGCCAATTCCTGACGGCTGGCAAAGCTCCGCTCCATCACGACTGCCCCTTTACCGAAGCCTTGTTGCCGCGACAACGATCGCTGCAATAAAGGACGTGTTCCCAATCCCGTTCCCACTTCTTGCGCCATACGAAAGGTCGCTGGCAAATGAGACAGATCTTGGTTGGTAAGTTTTGTTTTTTAACGCCCTGCATACCCGAGTGACTACTCCCGGGAACAGCGAAGAGCCTAGAATTCGATGTTGCGTGCCTGGCGGATATTCGGATTCTCAAGCAACTGTGCAAGTACGTGCTCTGGAACCGCCGCGTCACAAGAAATGATCGCAGTAGCTCTGGAGTGGCCACCCTCTTGTGTTGCAGACTCTTCCCGGCCAAGCGAGAAATTGGCAATGTTGATGCCATTCTTGCCCATCACGGTCCCTATGTATCCGATGACTCCGGGTACGTCGAGATTTTTTAGATAAAGCAAATAGCCGTCGAGCGGTGCTTCGCAATATATACCGTCCACATTGAGCAAGCGAGGCTTATCGAGAATCATCGCTCCTTCAACGCTCGTCTTGCCGGCTGAGGTTTCCACTTCGATACGAATCGAGTCGCTATGCCCGGATCGCAAAAGATGGTTCTCGGTGATATTCAAACCGCGATCGCCAGCAATCTGCATGGCATTGATCAGATTCGCCTTGCTTGCCAGCGATCGCTGCAGCAAGCCACTCAAGCCAGCGTTACGAACCAACGTCGTATTCAGTTCTGCCACGCGGCCGTGATAGGTAAAGCGCACCATCACAGGATTGGAATCGCTGATGAAGGATGCAAATGTACCCAGACGCTCGGCCAGAGAAATGTACGGCCCCAGTGCCCGGTATTGTTCTGGAGACAGCGCCGGCATATTCACGGCATTGATGGCGATTCCGTTTTGCAGATATTCGGCCACTTGTTCAGCGATGCGAATACCGACAATTTCCTGCGCCTCTTCGGTAGATCCGCCAATGTGAGGAGTGGCGATCAGGTTTGGCTGCTTGAGCAAAGGATGATCGGCTGGCAGAGGCTCAGGATCGAACACGTCCAGCGCTGCCCCGCCGAGCTTGCCAGAATCGAGACCCTTCGTCAGGTCGTCCAGATCAATCAGTTCGCCACGGGCGCAATTCACGATGCGAGCGCCGTCTTTCATCTTGGCGATCGTTTCGGTGTTCACCATCTTTGTCGTCTCGGGCGTTAGTGCCACGTGCAAGGTGATGTAGTCGCTCTGGGCGAAGAGCGTGTTGAGATCAACCAGCGTCACGCTCAGATCTTCTGCCTGCTGTGTGCTTACGTAGGGATCCGTCGCGATAATCCGCATTCCGAAATTGCGCGCACGCAGTACAACTTCGCGTCCAATCGAGCCCAAGCCTGCAACTCCCAGCGTCTTGCCACGCAACTCGGTACCGATAAACTTGCGCTTTTCCCACTTGCCGGCCTTGGTGGACTGGCTCGCATTCGGAATCGAGCGTGCCATCGCCAGCATCAGCCCTACTGTATGTTCGGCAACAGAAATCGCGTTGCCGCCAGGGGTATTCATTACCAGGATGCCGCCATTGGTGGCAGCCTGCAGATCTACGTTATCGACACCAACGCCGGCGCGTCCGACGACACGCAGCTTCGGGGCCTTTTTGATCAATTCGGCATTCACCTTAACGGCGGAGCGCACCAGCAGTGCGTCACAGTCGGAGAGGTGGTCCTGGTAAGTCTTCGGGTCTGCCTGGATTACAGTCCATCCAGGTACAGCGGCTAGCAGGTCAAAGCCAGCTTGAGCAATGGGTTCGGCAACAAGAATCTTCATTCGGGTCTAGACAGCAACTGGTTCCTTGGTAGTTTCTTTAGCTAGGGCCGCCGCGGCATACACGTTTTGAACTGCGGCCACGCCGCGCCCAAACTCCACGGGTTGACCGTGGGCAGCGAGGATGATTTCGAGTTCAGCGACCATCGCAAAGAGGTCGGCGAAATCGAAGTAGCCAAGGTGGGCGACCCGGAAGATTTGTCCCTTCATCGAGCCCTGACCGTTGGCAATAATGGACCCGAAGCGGTTGCGGAAGTCCTTTACGATTACGCTGGAATCCATGCCTGGAGGGGCACAGATCGCCGTAACCGAAGAGCCGGGGTTCTTCCCCGAAAACAACTCGAGACCCAGAGCCGTGGCGGCAGCGCGGGTTGCGGTGGCCAGCAACTGGGCATTTTTAATCAGATTGTCCATGCCGAGGTTCCTGATGTATTTCAAGGCCTCATCCATAGCCAACACGAGACTGACGGCAGGTGTCCAGGCGCTCTCACCGTTGAGAGCATTCTTGCGCTCGCGCCGCAAATCAAAGTAAAAACGTGCGTTCTTGGATTCTTCCATTCGCTTCCAGGCACGCTCGCTCACAGAAAGGAAAGCGAGTCCTGGAGGAATCATAAACGCCTTCTGTGAACCGCCAATGACAATATCGAGGCCCCATTCATCAATCTTGAGCGGCATGGTGCCGAGGCCGGTGATCGCATCGATCACGAAGAGGGCATCGGTCTTGCGCACCACTTTCGCCATTCCCTCGATATCATGTGCGGCGCCAGTTGAAGTTTCAGACGCTTGGACAAAGACACCACGAATATTGGGGATGGCTTCGAGAGCGGCGGCAACCTGTTCGGGCGTAACCACGCTGCCGTATGGCTGTTCGATAACGGTGGGCTTCAAGCCAAAGGCCTTGGTGAGGGCCGTCCAGCGCTCGCCAAACTTACCAGCGGTGCAAACCAGCACTTCTTCGCCACAAGAGAAGCAATTCTGAATGGAAGCTTCCATCGCCCCGGATCCGGACGCAACCAGCACGATTACGTCATTCTGCGTCTGCATGACTTCTTTAAGGCCGGACAGCACCGACTTGTATACCTTGCGGAAGTCTTCCGTCCGGTGATGGATATCCGAACCCATCATGGCGTGAAGAGCCTGAGGCAAAAGTGGTGTTGGTCCCGGGGTTAGTAGGCGATTTTTCTTGATGTACATATTGGAATTTGCAACAAAACGGGTAATCCGGGGGTGTATTCAATAGAATAGCAAACAGCATGAGTTTGACAGAGCGTATCCAGAAGGACATGGTCGAGGCGATGAAGGCGAAGCAAGAGCTGCGCCTGAGTGTCGTTCGCGCCATCAAGACGGCCCTATTAAAGTACAAGGCCGACAACATGAAAGACCCGGACGAGGCAGCTGAGCAAGCGATGCTCAAGACGCTGGCCAAGCAGCGGATGGATTCAATGGAGCAGTTCAAGAACGGGAACCGCCCGGAGCTGGCCGAAAAAGAAGCCGCAGAGCTGGTGATTATCGAAGGCTATCTGCCGCAGAAGGCTAGCGCCGAAGATATTGCTGCAGCTGTTGAGGCTGCCATTGCTGAGACCGGGGCGACCGGTAAGGCGCAGATGGGCGTCGTGATGAAGGCTGCTTCCGCCAAGCTGGCTGGGAAGAATGTTGATGGCAAGGCGCTGAGCGAGCTGGTGAAGTCCAAGCTGCCCTAGGGTCAATCAGGAGAACTGTGTATCGAAACAACATGGAGTCCTTCGATATCATCCTTTCGATCCCGGCTGCGCTTTTGGCAAACTTCATCTATCGATTGCTCTTGCTTTGGTTCAGCAAAGTTTATCCGTTAGCTGTACCGGTGGTAATCTTTGCTTCACGTTGTGTGCTCATCGCAATTTTGTTGGAGTGGGCTGCGCTCGCGACTTGGAGCGCTGTCGAGTTGCATCCTCAACTGGAACAAACGACCAAGCGTAATCGGTCCGCGCTGGTTCGCGACGCACTTCGTGAGCATTTAGCGAAACTGGAGTTACGAGCCTTAGAAGATCGTGATCGCGCAGGCTACCTTGCACTGCCTAAATCTCCTGAAGAGTCGGCATTGTGGGAGTCGGAGGCTGTATGGCCGGAAAGATAACTCAAGGCGAGATACGCCTCTACGATTTCGCGCCGCCTGATAAGAAGAGTCCGGTTCTCATCCTAACCCGGCAGAACTCGTTGGTTTAGTTGACAACCGCGACAGTAGCGCCGATCACGAGTTCGATCCGTGTAGTGCCATCCGAGGTCTTGCTCGACGAATCGGACGGGATGAAATCCCCTTGCGTGGTGAATCTCCATAATGCAGAGAGGGTCGCGCCGCATCGATTGGGAAAGCGCATAGCCCAGCTAAGCCCGTCCCGCATGCGTGAGGTCTGCAAGGCCCTAAGCTTTTTCTTTAGGCTGCGACAGCACCGATCCCGGGATCTAGAGCACGAAGACTGAGTCCTCAAATCGTGTTCCACGAGCTAACTCGCGCATTCCTTTATCGAAAGTCACAAGCAGTGCTTTCCGTTCATATGCCATCACCAAAAGCTGCATGTCCGTTACTTGGCCAACCCCGATCAGCCTGCGCCTGTTCCGAGGCCCCAAATCAAGGAGGCTTGCCTCCACGGGCCAAAACTCGTGATCGCTGTTGAGGCAATTGCCCTCAAGCATTTCCAGCGCTTCGGCGATAGCCTCGTGCGACTTGCCAATCATATGAACAGCAGAGCGGAGGTAGCCGCCCTGTGTCAGAGCGCAACTAGCCCAAGGTCTTCGTTTCTCAAGCCGGAACCATTTCTGCGTGCGGTCGTGAAAAGCGTGTGTGGGGAAAGTTAGCGCAACAAGAACGTTAACGTCGAGGAGACAACGCACGTTGGATTTCTTCCTCTTCGTCTTCCTGTTTCCAGCGATCTAACATTTCGTTGGTGACTACGGGCTGAACCGTAGGCCGGTCAAAGACAACCCAGCCGTTCTTGGTCTTGAATTTCGGCAAGTTCTCCGACCCTATGAACACAAGATCAGAAGCTGCCTGGCCCAAAGAGATGTTCCGCTTCTCAGCGTACTCTTTGATTGCCTCATAGGCTTGATCTTCCAGATTCAACGTCGTGCGCATTTGATGCGATTATATCGAACAACCCGCATCAAACGATCAGGCCGGACGCACAAACCAGTCCTGGGGCACATGCCCTTCGGGCAATAATGCCCCCTTTTCGAGGTATCGCGCCTTCGAGGCAAAGCTCGCCGCATGAGGGTCATGCGTCACCATCACCACCGTCTTGCCGTGCTCCTGATTGAGCGTCCGCAACATCGTCAGCACATCCTGCGCGCTTTGGGAATCGAGGTTCCCTGTCGGCTCATCGGCGAGAATCAAATCCGGATCTGTCACCAGCGCCCGCGCAATCGCTACGCGCTGCTCCTGCCCGCCGGACAACTGCTTTGGCAGATGCGTCAACCTGTCGCCCAGGCCTACCAGCGACAATGCCGTCGTGGCATGCTCCCGCCTCTCCTTCGCATTCAAGTTCGTCAGCAACAACGGCAGCTCCACGTTCTCAATCGCGGTCAACACAGGAATCAGATTGAAGCTCTGAAAGACAAAGCCCACGTGCACATTCCGCCATTGCGCTACCTGCTTGTCGGACAACGCCCGCAAGTCCTGCCCGAGTACATCAATCGTCCCGCTCGTCGGACGCTCCATCGCCGCAATCAGGTAAAGCAGCGTCGATTTGCCCGACCCGGAAGGCCCCATCAGCGCGACAAACTCACCCTTGCGAATCTCGATCGACGCATCCTTCAGCGCCGTAACCTCAAACTGATCGCGCTTATAAATCCGCGTCAGATCTTTCGTTTGAATCACGACTTCGCTCATTTTGCAGCTCCCTTTGCCTTCACCTTCGCGCCATCCTTCAAGTCTGCCGGCGGATTCAAGACCAAATCCTCGCCACCAATCAGACCCTCTTCCACCCGCAAGCCTTCGCTCGTTGTCCCTGTGACACGGACCGCACGGCGGATCACCTTGCTACCCAACAAAATGAAGACAGCATCATTGCGCACTGCCGCCGTCGGCACATACACAACTGGCTTGGCCGCAGTCACGGCACTGCCAACCTTCGCCTCTTCATAAAACGCCACGCTCGCATTCATGTCTGGCCTCAGGAAATCATCCGGCTGCAAGACCTGCACCTTCACCTGCACCGTCGCCTTCTGCCGGTTGGCCTCAGGGGCAATCTCGGCAATGATCCCGGTATACTTGCGATCCGGATAAGCATCGGTCGTAATCGTGCCCTTCTGCTTGCGATCGAGGCGCGCAAAGTCGTTCTGATTGATGTCGAGCTCTACTTGCAAGTCATTGAGATCGGCGAGTGAAACCACATAACCCTTGGCACCTTTATCGCCCACAAAACCGGTGGTCACAAATTCACCCTTCTCGACATTGCGCTCGAGCACCGTCCCGGTAACTGGGGCCTTGATCAAGGTATTGGACAAAGTGGACTCATAAAAGGCAACGCGACCTTTGGCTTCCAGAATCTGCCCGCGCAACGCATCAATCGTTTCGCGCCTGGGCCCGATCTTCACCAGCTCAAAGGTTTTCTCGAGCGAATTCACACGCGCACGCAGGGAGTTGACCCGCCCCTCGGCGTCATCCAAAACCTGTTGTGCCGAAACCTTCTCCCGCACCAACTCCTGCGTCCGCTTCAGGGTGATTTCGGCATTGGCCAAGTCCGCCTTGGCCTGATCGACATTCGCACGCGCGGTGGCAATCTCTTCCGGCCGAGACCCATTCGTCAGTTCCTCAAGCCGCGCTTCCAGCGTCTTCAGTTGCCCCACTGCCTGTTGCAACTGCGCCTTGTACTCGTCATCCTCAAGCCGAACAATCACCTGGCCCTCTTTGACACGGTCGCCCTTCTCCACACCTATCCACAACACGCGCCCTACCACCTTGGACGCCACCTGGATCTTGTGATGAGCAACGATATACCCGGTGGCATTCAGGATCACGGTCTGCCCGACGCCACTAGCCGAAGTGGAGGACGAAGAAGACTTCACCCGGTAAACAGCCACTTCTGGTGCATCATTGAAATACCCATAAACAAAGCGCCCCACTCCTGCCAGCACAAAGAGCAGAATCCCGATCACGATAAAGCGTCGAGCCCAGGGTGAGCCACCCTCCGGCACAACTTTTCTGGATCGATCAATCCGAAGATTCTTGATATCCGCTTCCATCTATACCTCTCGCAATGCCGTCAAAATCTCTTTGCGTGCTGCACTACGGGCAGGGAACACGCCACCGAGTGCACCCAGCACAAGTGCAAAGCCCATGCCGATGGCCATAATGGCCGGCGTGATCTGGAATGAAAAAGCGATTTCGCTGAAGGTTACGAAGTTGCCAATTCCTGTCTCGATATTGTTGAGCGGCAACACAAGTAAACATCCCAACGCCCCGCCCAGCAGCGACAAGAGCATCGACTCCAAAAAGAAACTGGTGAGGATGCTAGACCTGGCAAAGCCGAGCACGCGTAGTGTTCCAATCTCTTTCGCCCGTCTTGCCACAGCGGCGTACATCGTGTTCATCGCAGCAAAGCAACTGCCCACCGCCATGATCACCGACACAAAAAGCCCGAGAAACTGAATCGGTGCCGCTGAAACCGTCTGCGCGGCATAATAGGCAAGCTCGGTCTGCGCATCCACATTCAACTTGATATCTGAGTTCAAATCATTCACCAGCGCTTGCACCGCCACCTCATCGTTGGCCCGAATCAGGCACGAGCTCAGCACCTCAGAACGGTTGTAGTCTGCACTGGCCTGATTGAGGTCGGCAAAGATCTCACTATTGACGGCGCTGCGTCCGCCATCCATCACTCCAACTACTTCCCATTCGCCACGAGCAAACTTGAGCTTGCCTCCGATTCGCGCGTCCGGGAAACGCTTTGCAATCGACTTGCCCACTACCACTTCGCGCTTGCCTGTATCAAACCATCGGCCTTCCATCAGCTTCACCTGCTGGCGCATAGCAATCCCCACGGGCGGCAGGCCGCGTAGCGTAATGTTCATGCCG
>LNFM01013448.1_pt1 | contig 10417 bp, 10 predicted proteins | sample 596031 | NCBI WGS metagenome assembly LNFM01 (sample SAMN04254537, study PRJNA301005) | activated carbon metagenome | isolation source: dual media filters at the Ann Arbor, Michigan drinking water treatment plant | place: USA: Ann Arbor | reverse complement strand
CTGCATGTGCCACAACACGCCGACCACGTTCGCCATGAAGCGCAGCACGCCACGCGTGCGCTGGAATTTCTCCAGGCTGGCCCAATCCTTCGACAGCCGGTCGAGCACCTCCGGATGGATCGGGTAGGAGAGGGTCATAAGGTCGAGGGTCCGCGCCTCTCGCGCCTCAGGCGGGAACTCGGCGGGGTTCTTCCGGTAAAGGTCGTGGAACGCCTTGACCGTCTCGGTGCGGGCCTTCTCGCCTTCTGCGTCGAGGGGCTGGAACAGGCGCCGGCGGATGATCTCGTAGGTCTCATCGCCCGTCGCGGGCAGCCACGCCGATTGGACGCGCCCAAACACTTTCTCCAGCCTTAGCAGCGCGATCTCGCCGCGTGCGCCACCAGCCTCGGCGCGGCTCTCCGGCAAGGAGCCCACGATCAGCACGCCGGGCACCATCTTGGCGGCCTCGGTGAGGGACTGGATGAAGGAGAGAAAGGCCTCGAACCGATCCTCGTCGAGCTGCCGCGCATACATCGTTAGCTCGTCGAGCAGGATGACGCTGGGCCCCACCAGGCGGAACAGCTCCACCATGAGCTCCGAGCCCGGGCTGGTTCGCGCGGCCTCGGCCTCCGCCACCAGTTCCAGGCCGAGCTCGCCCCCAAGCCGCCAGGCGATGTACCCCCACAGCGTCCGCACCACCGGCGCATTCTTCAGCGTGAGCGACGTGTCCGCCCCCTTTGAGGAGCCGACGAAGACCGCGAATTCAGGCTTCGGCCAGGTCGTGACGCCGATCTTCTCTACCAGCGGCGCCAGCCCCGGCAGCGTGCGCGGGTCACCGCCGGCGCGCAGATGCGCGGCCAAGTGGAACAGCGCCAACATAGTGTGCGTCTTGCCGCCGCCGAAGGACGTCTGCAGCCCGATCACCGGATCGCCGCCGCGCCCTGCCAGCCGGAGGAGCGCCGCCTCGAGGACACGCTTCAGGCCTTCGGTGAGGAAGGTGATGCCGAAGAAATCCTGCGGGGTGGCATAGGCATCGCCCACCGCCACGTTGCCGCTGTCCACCGCGAACAGGTCGGCGGCGAATTCCGCTTCCTTAAAGCGGTTGGCGATCACGTCCGGGTGCGGCAGCGCGACCTCGGTCCAGGGCTTGAGTGGCCGCGCCGGCCCGTCTTCTGTCTTCAGGCTGAGTTGCGGCGGTGGAGCGTCGGCTAGCGGAGGGGCGCGCTCCGCACCCGAGTTCCGCTGCGCGTCATACAGCGCCTTCAGCGCCGTGACTTCCGCCGGCGCCGCCTTGGTCAGGCGCAACAGCGCCCACATGGCATCCAGGTAGCGCAGCGCCTCGTCGTCCTGGAGGGGCAGCGTAAGGTGGGAGACGGCGTTGCGCGCCTCCAGCGCCATGGAGACGAAGTTGCGGGCGCTGTGGCGGTCCTTCTGGGCGAACGCCGCCTCGAACACCTCCCGCCAGCGATCGATCATTGTCTTGAGCAGGCCGTAGGCATCGAGTGCGCCGTTGCCGCTGCCCGTCGCCCGGCTGGCATAGGTCAGCCACTGCGCGCCATGCGTCTTGCGCATCCAGCCTTCGACGAAAGGCACCAAGCCTCGCTGCAGATGGAAGATGCCATCCTGAACCCGACGCAAGGTTTCTTTCTCGCTCATGTCTTGAACCACGCCTTACGATCTGCCCCACACAAGAACTGTAGCCGCACCCTGTTCTTCTGCAGGGGTTCCTTAAAATCCAGCCAGTCGCTGTCGGTCGCAATCGCTACCGCCACGCCGGAGCGCCGTGCCAAGGCCGCGAACTTCCTGTCTGACTTATCAAATCCCGTCAGATCTGGATCGGCCGGGAAATCTTCGTAGGTGCCGTCAGGCTTCACAGGAAGATCAATCCGCTGGACCCGGTTCGCGGCACCTCTCAAGAGCTCCAGGCAAAAGCGGTCGCCCACACCCGGTTGACGCTTTGGGTCGAGATGACGGCGATACTCGGCCTCGATTTCACCGGCCATATCGAGAAGAGCGCGCCCGCTTTTCAGCAGAGCTTCCAGAAAGTCGATTGCCGCGAGCCGACAACTGATCGAAGGCTCGCGCGCTCCTCGGGATGGATCGGGAAGCCCGTTCGCTACGATCGGCACGTTGGTGTCGACGACGAACTGCTTCATTCTGTGGCCTGGCGTCGCAGACGAGCGCGCTCCGCCTGGGCCACCTCGCCGAAGGCATCCCCCATGAAATGCTCTGGCCAGTTGTCGATCTGGCCCAACAAATCGAGGCGCAGCGGGGTGACCTTCGAGCCACCGCCCACGGAATCGCAGAAGAACAAACGGACATCGTCGGCGCTGACCGTTTCTTCCGCGATCCGTCGCTGCAGCCGAAGGAGCAGGTGTTCGGAGTGGCTTTCCAGGATGACCTGAACGCGCCGGTGCGTGGCGGCGTGAATGATCACGTCCGCCAGACCAGCTTGTGCGAGTGGGTGCAGATGGATCTCCGGCTGAAGGACGCGAAGTTCCCGCAGCACTTCCTGGTCAATGAATGGACCGAGGTCGTGGATGCGCAGCAACTGTCCTCGTGGGAGGCGTATCGGGATGCTGCGCGCCTCGGCCGCAAGACGCGGCTGGGGGAGAAGCAGCGGCAGGTGCTTTGGTCCATCTTCGAGGCGGTGGCAGCCGGGTTGCGGGACCGGAAGCTGGTAACCTGGGCGCATATCTTCGGTCGGCTGGCCGAGCAGGCATCGGCGGGGAAGAGCCTGGGCTACGACTTCGTCGTTGTGGATGAAGCACAGGATCTGAGCATGCCCGAGGCGCGCTTCCTGGCGGCGATGGCCGGCAACAAGGCGGACGGGCTGTTCTTCGCCGGCGATCTGGGGCAACGCATCTTCCAACAGCCATTCTCATGGAAGTCGCTCGGCATTGATGTTCGTGGCCGGTCGAACAGCCTCCGGATCAATTACCGGACCTCCCACCAGATACGTACGCAGGCGGATCGGCTGCTGCCGGGCGTCGTCTCGGATGTGGACGGCACGCAGGAGAACCGCCGCGGCACGGTTTCGCTGTTTGACGGGCCGGCACCCGTGATCCGGTTGTTCAATGATGAGGCGGCGGAAGGTGCGGCTGTTGGGGCCTGGATCGCCGAGCGGTTGCGCGAGGGATGTGCGCCGCCCGAGATCGGCATCCTCGTCCGGTCAGCCGCCCAGGTTGGCCGCGCGCGGGCGGCGGTGAAGGCGGCTGGCGCGAAGGCGGTGGAATTCGACGAGAAGGTCGAAGGGGCCGCTGGCGCGGTTTCGATCAGCCAAATGCATCTGGCGAAGGGGCTGGAGTTTCGCGCAGTGGCGGTGATGGCCTGCGATGACGAAGTGCTGCCGTTGCAGGAGCGCGTTGAGACGGTGACGGATGAGGCCGATCTGGTGGAGGTCTATGAGACGGAGCGGCACTTGCTCTACGTCGCCTGCACGCGGGCGCGGGATAGCCTTTGGATATCCGGAGTGACGCCAGGATCAGAGTTCTTAAAAGACGTGCTTCAGTAGCTCCATCGCGTGGCGCCTTGTCCTCACTGAATTTTCGGTTTTTGCTCATTTTGGGCAACCAAAGATCGCGGGTCCCATCGCTACTAAACGGCCAACGCGGGGGGCGCTGAGCCGCCCTTTGAAATTTTACCGCCAGCTTCGATGCGGCTACCTGATTAATCCCGGGCGGGCCACTCCCTGCCCGCCTGACTGCCTCGCCGCCGCTCGCGGGCTGCCGGGGGGTGCGCGGAAGGCTTCAGCGGCCTTCCTGCGCGGCGCACGGGTCGGCTGGCGCATGACGAGCGTACCGCCCTGAGCGCGTCACTTGCTGGCGCGCGCGCCAGCGTGGAAATCCAACTGCCGTGGCTGCCGGGTGGGGTGCGGAGGCGGCGAGTGCGGTGGCTCCGCCGCGGAGACCGTCACGGTCGGCCGGTCGATCCGATCCGGCGCGAAGACGGTCTCGTGGCGAATGGGTATGTGCAGGTCGGCGGGAAGCCCCGCTTGCGCGAGAAGTGCCTCAGCGCCTTTGGCAATGCCCTCGCGATCGCGGCGGTCTAGCCATTCGGGGCGCGCGCGGCCGGCGGCCCCGGGGGCAGCCAAACGCAACCCCTCTTCGCGCAGCGTTCGGCGTAGTGCAACGGGATCGGTCATCGCGGGCAGCGCGATCCGAAGCCGCGCGGCGACGTCATAGGCAACATCCATGCGCGTCAACAGCGGCCCGAGAGCCTCGACAGCGGCGTTGAATTCAGCAGCGGCAGAGGCTGCCCCGGCGCGGGCCAGCGCCGCAGCGGCGTCTTGCTGTTCCGCCTCTGCCTCAACCATACGGCTGCGGATCGCCTCGGCTTGCATCCGCAGCTTTGCCAACAGCATCTCACCGGCAGCCGCGTCACGCTCGGCAGCGGCAAGCGCCGCCTCGCCACCCGCAATCGCGGGATCAGTCTTGGGTGCCTTTTGGCCGCGGCCCATTGCGTCAGCACCGCGGCGCACGTCTGCGGTGCGGAGTTCCGCAACGGCCGCCGACGCTTCATCACGAGCGCGGATTGCGGCCCGCGCCGGCTTCGATCGCTTATTGAGCGATACCAGCTCGGCGCGCAGAGCTTCCGTCGTCGCCGCGGCGTCCGCGGCCCGGGCGCGGGCCGCGTCAAGGGCGGCAGGTTCATCGTTTGGCATTCTCACAGTCTCCATGGTGTGCCGGTCCGGACATCGGACTGGCGTGAGTCGCCGCGCGGGATTGCGGGCGGGAATATCAAGGGGGCGATCGCCGCCGTAGCGGCGCGGAGGAAATCGACCCCCAGGGATGCTTCGGCGCCCCGCGTCACATCGTCACCCCTAAAGGGTGGGGTGACGTGTGACGCTCTGAGGGGGCCAGCGTCACAGGTCACATGTGACGCGATGTGACGCTGTGACGCCTGGGATATGCCCCCTCGTGCATCAGACCAGATCATCAGCCGCCTCCTCGGGCTCGAAGACGACATCGGCATCGGCTTCCGTCCTGGTCGTGACTGAGTCGCCGCGAACTGCGATCAGGCCCTTCTCCAAGAGCGCCGCCTTCGCCCGCCCGAATGCAGTTCGCCCCGCGCTCCCCTTCGTGTCTGGCCAGAGCTTCTGCTTGCAGCGGGCAGACCACAGCTTCACCAGCACCTCGGGCTGGCCGATCTCGGCGATGAGTTCCCGGAGGAGTGCGAGCACCTCGCCCTGTTGGCCCATTGCTGCGGGAGGCGGCAGGTCGGCTGCCACGGCGACAGCGGCGTGCACCGGACGCCCCTGCTCGTCAGTCCCAATGCGCCGCACCTCGATTTCGAAGCCAAGACGCTGCTGACCATCGGCGTCACGGCTCTTTGTCGTGGTGAGCAAGAGGGCGGTGCCGGCCTTCTCGACCGAAAGAACGGTTGCGGCCGTCGCCACGGATGCACCATGACCGCGGGCGTCCGTCCCACCTTTACGAGGATGGTGAAGCACAAGCACGGCTGCGCCCGTACTTGCTGCAATCTCACTGAAGACAGCAAAGGCCGCACCGACCGCAGCGCCATCGTTTTCGTCCATACCTGGCGTCACCGCCGCTAGGGTATCGATGACAACCAGCGCAGGCTTACGCGCCTTGCAGAGGTCGAGTAGTTCAGTGGCGTCCGGCGCATTGCGCGAACGAAGGTCGAGCACACCCGTCGCGGCCGTCACAAGATGGAAATCGGGTGCATCGCCGTCGAGCGCCAACGCCTTAAGGCGACGCTGAACCGAGCCAACGTCTTCGCCGGCAAGGTAGAACACACACCCACGCCTGACCTCGCGACCGGCGAAAGGCGTGCCTGTTGCCACACAGTGCGCCAGCCGGAGCGCAATATGCGTCTTCCCGTCCCCAGGCGGCGCCACGAGTAGCGCAACGGTGGCCTCAACAATGAGGTTGTGAACCTGCCAGCGCGGCGGATCGGCAGCCGCCGCCGAAGCCATCGTGCGGACGATGAGACCTCCGGCTGGTGAACCGGCAACCTCCTTCCGCTTCGCGCGAGGCCGACCATGCCTTTCAGCGAAGTGGTACAGCGTGCCGATGCCGGAGGGGCGCTCGGTCATCGCAGCGATTCCCATGTCGTTGTGCAATCATCCTCATCCACGAAGGAGGACGGCGCATGCGGTCCATCCCGACGAAGGTCGCCCCGAGACCAAGCGATGAAGAAATCGAGCCCGTCGCCTCCGCCCGAGAGACTCCAAGCCTTCAGTCCGCCCGCGACCGCGATCCAATCGCGCCGGCGGATATCGGGCGGAATCCATGACAGCAGATCGCGTATCTCCGCCTCCGGCGGCACGCGCCCTGGAAGCACCATGTCGGCAAAGGCATCATCCGGCTCGGCGCGCTCGTCGCTCCGGAGGACACCATGCTCGCCGAGCAGACGCGCGATCTGATGGGCCGACACGTTCGGCGCATCCGGATTCACGACGACGGTTGTGACTTCCGTTCGGTAGCCGCGGTCCAGCTTTCGATCACTTGGATAGGAAACGGAGCCGGCCAGCCGCATAACCCGAGGCGCGTCGCAGACCGATCGATCGCCGCCGTAGCGGACAGCGAGCGCACGTTGCTGCTGGCACCATGCCGGCATACCGAGCGTCGCCTCTCGCAGGGGCCACCAGCACTGCGCACGGACACATGGCTCCGTGCCAGTGATGACGATGAATCTTGGCTGCGGATCGAGGTCGGCGATTACGGCGCGGGCATTCGGTACGTCGTCTAGATCAAGGACCAGGAACGCCGCGCCGACAATGTCGGCCGCGCTTGCGGCTCGATCTGAAGGCAGTCTCGATCGGCGGGGAGCGGCACTAATGTATAGGTTGGCGCCACGTCGGTTCCGCGCCACGGCCCATTGAACGGCGGCAGCGTATCCAGCAGTCGTGCAGGGATACTGGCGCGCCAGCACAGCGACCGATCGCGTTGGATGGATGGCGCGGATTTCGAACATGCAGCCGGGAAAGTGGGCAGCAAAGTGCTGGCCTAGCGCAGCGATGTGCGTCTGCATGGCTTGCACGTCGGGCTGGTACGGCGTGGCCTCAGCCTCTCCTGCGACGGTGCGTGCGCACACCGCCGCCGTTAGAGCCGCCACGGCATCGCCAGCCCTCGCAAGCGCGGATATCAGACCGCCGGATGGGTTCGGCGCGGTCATGGCTTTCGCATGCGCTTGGCTGTTGGCCTGCGCCGTTCATCGCGGAGCGCTGCCGATTTCGCGCTACGCGTATCCTCGAATTTGGCAACCGAGACAGGTGCCGCGCCTTGCTCCGTGACTGCCGTGGCGCCGCGTATCATGACGCGATAGACGCCGAACACGTTGTTGTAATGGCCGGTGCCTTCGGGGCAATGCGGCTCGCGTATGCCGAGCGTTCGGTGGATATGCTCCTCACGGCAGAGAGGGCACCAAGCCGCAATGCGCCCGTCGTCGAGACAGCGCGCATAGAGCACCGGACGCCACCGCGGCGTTTTGTCGAGTTCGTCCAGGCGGGCGTTGTGCGAGTTGCCCGCTGCCTGTTCGACACGCGCAACTCGCTCATCGTGATCCATTCGCGCCGCGATGAGCGCGCTCAGTGAGTCGCGCCAACGCAGTAGCGTCGGGACGCTCACCGATTCGAAGTCGTCGGCTTCCGGCGCCCCGCCTTCGCAGCTTGAAGTTTTGTCCGTCATCGTGCGTCTCCGTTCGATCGGGACGCGAGGGCAATTTTGGTCTTGCAGGGGATCAGCGACGCCGTTAGGCGTGAGTTCTTCCTTCTAGTATCGTCCCCTGAGCCCTCGGCGCCCCGCGTCGGGGGCTTTCTTTAGAGGGCGTCGGCGTGCAGGCGCGGCAGCGAACTCACGAAGGCGTCGAGGCTCTCGACAGGGATCAGCGTTTTGCGGCCGGCTTTCAACATGGTGATGCGGCCATCGCGAGCCAGCCCGTAGATGGTTGTCCGACCGACGCCGACTCGACGACAAGCATCGGGCACCGTGACGAGCACGGCGCCAGGGCGCGAGGAGTAGTTCATGTTGCGGGGCTCCTTCATGGATGGTTCACGGCTGGTCGTTGCCGCTTGCCGCTGGAGGTAGCCGTCCGTGCGAAGGCTTTCTTGGTGTGTAAATTACGGCGGCGGCTGCGCCGTCACCACGACGAGCGGCGCGGGCTGTCTGGTCGCGACGGCGTATTCCGATCGCATGTCCTCCAGGATGCCGAATACGGCCTTCCTTTCCAGCCATTCCGGCCAACGCGCCCGTTCCGTTGCGACTGCTTCGCGCTCCTCCTCCGCCGTTCCGAGGCGCCGACGGCGTGAAGCGTCACCCTTCGTCGCTGCCCCCCTCGGCTTTGGATCTCGCGACGCTTCCCGCACGGCGACGGTGCTTTGTGGCGCGAGCCACAACCGGGCTACGTCATCGGGGAGAAGTGTGCGCGGAACGCTTTCGACAATGCCGCGGAAGAATGCGCCGAGCATCCGCACGAATGGCCCACCGTCGCCATCTGACGATCCCAGATACGCCCGCTTTCCGAACGCCAATTCGAAGTACGCTGCGACCCTCGGCACGATGTAGTCATGGAGGCGGTAGCGCGGCCTGCCTCGCCCCTTGCGTGGCATCTCGCGTTCGGCCAGCGCGAAGGCCCGGTGCAACGCGAGGACCGCTTCGTTTGCCAGTAATTGAACCAGCACGTCCCGACGCATGCCGTCCGCGATCGGCACTCCCGCGGCCTCAAGCATAGCGCTCGCTTGCTCGGCAGACAGAATGGGCTTTCGCCCCACACCCTCCGCGATTAACTTCCCGCCCTTCGTTTCGGGTCTCGCTTCCAGCCATCGCTGATACTCCTGGTTGGTGATCCCTTTCCCGCGCTCCGTCACCGCGTCACCTCACCAGCAAGATACGCGCTCCAATCTGCCATCAACTGCCGTCGCTTGGCGAACAGGTCGCCGCGAGCGTATGCGGCCTCCGCTTTGTCCTTAATGCTGTGGGCCAACGCGCCTTCCACCACTTCGCGAGCGTGATTCGTCGTCTCTCCCGCCCAATCGCGGAACGTGCTGCGGAATCCATGCACCGTGGGGATCGCTCCGGCAGCGTCACGCCAGCGCGGCGCCTCGCCATCCTTCAAGCCGTCCGTTGCCATGCCGCGCACGAGCGCGCTCAAAGTCATGTCGCTGAGCGGACGGCCTTGGCGTTGTCCCGGGAACACGAGATCGTCGGCCGCGGGCTCGCCATCGTCGGGAAGTTGGTCCAACAGGATCGCTAACGCTGCGCCGCTGAATGGAACACGGTGCTCCCGCTTCGCCTTCATGCGCGGGGCGGGAACGACCCAAACCCGATCGGAAAGGTTCACCTCGCGCCACATCATTCCGCGCACCTCGCCGGAACGCGCGGCGCATAGGATCGCGAATTGCAGAGCACGGGCTCCGTTGCCCGGCTTGCGGCGCAACACCCTCATGAAGCGCGGCGCGTCCTTCCAAGGCAAGGCAGGATGATGCTCTACCGCTGCGACCTTCGATCTCGGGGGAAAAAGGTGGTCGAGGTGCCCGCGCCAGCGGGCCGGGTTCTCGCCCTCCCGCCAGCCTTGGACCCGCGCGAAATCGAGCACCGCTTCGATTCGACCGCGCATCCGACTTGCGGTCTCGGGCAACCGCGACCAGACCGGGCGCAGAACGGCAAGCACGCCTTCCGTCGTCACATGCGCGATGGGTAGGTTGCCAATGTGGGGGAAGGCGTGGGTTTCCAGCGTCGCCGTCCATTGCGCCGCGTGCTTCGCGTTCCGCCAGCCGGCCTTGTGCGAGTCGATGTAACCCCGGGCTACCGTCTCGAAAGTCCGCGCGGCTGCCTGGGCCACCTCCGCTTCCGCCGCCGCTACCGCTTCCTGCTCGGCGCTGGCGGCCTTCCTGCTCTCCAAGGGGTCGATGCCAGTCTTAACCAGTCGCCGGGCTTCGGAGGCCTTCTCCCGAGCTGCCGCGAGGCTGATTGCGGCCGGACCGCGCGCCGGCCCCAGGCCCATGTCCCGGCGGCGGCCAGCAAGCTGGAACCTGTATAGCCACGACGCCGATCCCGAGGGCTGCACGGCCAGCAGAAGCCCGCTGCCATCCGAATGCGTACCCGCGGCTGCGTGCTTCACGCTTGCCGCCGTCAGTGCCGCCGCCTTCCGCGCCATCGCCGTCCCCATGTGGGGAAGACCCCACCGCAGCGGGGGAAGGGCTGCCCTGCGCCGCCTACCCCACGCTACTCCCCACATCAGAGCGGCGCTTGGGGGCGTACGTCAATGAACAAGTACGAACGTCAGATGGAAGTGACTTCCATCAAATCTTTGATTCTTCTGAGATTAAACCGAAAGCGGCGGCTCACTGCGGACGGTGGCGAATGCTGGGTTTGGGGTATGTGGCGGAGAGGGTGGGATTCGAACCCACGGTACAGTTGCCCGTACTTCGGTTTTCGAGACCGACCCGTTCGACCACTCCGGCACCTCTCCGACG
>LNFM01013447.1_pt1 | contig 10417 bp, 9 predicted proteins | sample 596031 | NCBI WGS metagenome assembly LNFM01 (sample SAMN04254537, study PRJNA301005) | activated carbon metagenome | isolation source: dual media filters at the Ann Arbor, Michigan drinking water treatment plant | place: USA: Ann Arbor | reverse complement strand
GGAGCCCTGGATACGCGTGACCAAACCTTCGGCTGTCAGCTCGCGCAGCGCGCGGTTGACCGTCATGCGGCTGATGCCGAACTGCGCGGCCAGCACCGCCTCGCTGGGCACTGGGTCGCCGGGCTTCCAGGTGCCCGCACTGATATGGGACTTGATGAAGGCCTTGACCTGCTCATAAGCAGGCAATAAATCTTTTGCCATGGACGTAGATTACCCCAGTTGACACAAGTTGTATAGACAACTAGCATTTACCGGAATGAATCTTGCAAGCCGGGATGGACCCGGAAACGCTGCAGCCAAAGGAAGCACCATGTCAGACCTTTCACAAACTCCCTTCCTCGACAGCAAGGCCAGGCCGGTGCGTGCGCCACGCGGCAGCACCCTGTCCTGCGCCAACTGGCAGATCGAAGCCGCTTACCGCATGATCCAGAACAACCTGGACCCGGAAGTTGCCGAAAACCCCGACGAACTGGTGGTGTACGGCGGCATCGGCAAGGCGGCGCGCAACTGGCCGGCGTTTGACGCCATCCTCGACGCGCTGCGCAAGCTCAAGGCCGACGAAACCCTGCTGGTGCAGTCGGGCAAACCGGTGGGCGTGTTCCGCACCCATGCCGGCGCGCCGCGCGTGCTGATCGCCAACTCCAACCTGGTGCCCAGGTGGGCGACCTGGGAACACTTCAACGAGCTGGATCGCGCCGGGCTCATGATGTACGGCCAGATGACAGCCGGTAGCTGGATTTACATAGGCACACAAGGAATCGTCCAGGGGACCTACGAGACTTTTGTTGAAGCCGGCCGCCAGCATTTCAACGGGGATTTGTCCGGCCGCTGGGTGCTGACCGCCGGCCTGGGCGGCATGGGCGGCGCGCAGCCGCTGGCCGCCTCCTTTGCCGGCGCGTGTTCGCTCAACATCGAATGCCAGCAGTCGCGCATCGATTTCCGGCTGCGCACCCGGTATGTGGACAAACAGGCCAAAGACCTCGACGAGGCGCTGGAGATGATCAGGCAGCACACCAGCCGCAAGCAAGCGGTGTCGATTGCGCTGTGCGGCAACGCGGCCGAGATCGTTCCCGAACTGGCGCGCCGCGCTGCCGCCGGCGGCATGCGCCCCGACCTGGTGACCGACCAGACCTCTGCCCACGACATCATCAATGGCTACCTGCCGGCAGGCTGGAGCGTGGCGCAATGGCAGACCGCGCAGAAAGACCCGGCGCAGCATGCGGCGCTCACCAAAGCCGCCGGCGAATCCTGCGCCACCCACGTCAAGGCCATGCTGGAGTTTCACGCCATGGGCATCCCGACGGTGGACTACGGCAACAACCTGCGCCAGGTCGCCAAGGACTTCGGCGTCGCCAACGCTTTCGACTACCCGGGTTTTGTGCCGGCCTACATCCGGCCGCTGTTCTGCCGCGGTGTCGGCCCCTTCCGCTGGGTGGCGTTGTCCGGCGACCCCGAAGACATCCGCAAGACCGACGCGAAGATGAAAGAACTGTTCCCCGACAACAAGCCGCTGCACCGCTGGCTGGACATGGCCGAAGAACGCATCAGCTTCCAGGGCCTGCCGGCGCGCATCTGCTGGATAGGCCTGGGTGAGCGGCACCTGGCCGGCCTGGCCTTCAACGAGATGGTCAAGTCGGGCGAACTCAAGGCGCCCATCGTGATCGGGCGTGACCACCTCGATTCCGGCTCGGTCGCCTCGCCCAACCGTGAAACCGAGGCCATGAAGGACGGCAGCGACGCGGTCAGCGACTGGCCGCTGCTCAACGCCCTGCTCAACACCGCCAGCGGCGCAACCTGGGTCAGCCTGCACCACGGCGGTGGTGTCGGCATGGGCTACTCGCAACACTCGGGCGTGGTCATCGTCTGCGACGGCACCGACGAAGCGGCCGAACGCATCGAACGCGTGTTGTTCAACGACCCGGCCACCGGCGTCATGCGCCATGCCGACGCGGGTTATGACATCGCCAAAACCAGTGCCAAAGAGAACGGCCTGAACCTGCCGATGATCGGCTAGAGCTCCACACGGTCCCTCCAAAATGCCCGCCAAGGAACTGCTGATCCCCGGCCAGTTGTCGCTGGCGCAGTTGCGCCGGCTCTGCGCGCCGGTGCCGCCCGCAGTCCGGCTCGACGCCGCCTGCCGCGCCGGCGTGCGCGCGAGTGCGGCGCTGGTGCACCAGGCGGCCAGCGGCGGCGCCGCGGTTTACGGCGTCAATACCGGCTTCGGCAAACTCGCCAACACCCGCATTGCCAAAAAAGACCTGGCGATCCTGCAGCTCAAGTTGCTGCGTTCGCATGCGGTCGGCGTCGGTGAGCCGCTGCCCCGGCGTGTGGTGCACCTGGTCTTGCTGCTCAAGGCGGCCAGCCTGGCGCGCGGTTACTCCGGCGTGCGTGAAGAAGTCATCGACGCGCTGCTCGATTTGCACAATCACGGCATCTGTCCGGTGATTCCTTCGCAGGGTTCGGTCGGCGCCTCGGGCGACCTTGCGCCGCTGGCCCACCTGTGCCTGCCACTGGTGGGCGAAGGCGAGGTGTTTTACCAGGAGCAGCGCTTGCCCGCGGCCAGGGCGCTGGCGCTGGCCGGCCTGCAGCCGCTGGAGTTGTCGGCCAAGGAAGGCCTGGCACTGATCAACGGCACGCAGGTCTCGACCGCGCTGGCGCTCGACGCGCTGTTCGCTACCGAGCGCCTGTTCGAAACCGCCGTGATCTCGGGCGCGCTGACCCTGGACGCGGCACGCGGCAGCGACGGACCCTTCGATCCGCGCATCCACGCCGTGCGCGGACAGCCGGGCCAGATCGCCTGTGCAGCCGCCTACCGGGCGCTCATGACAGGCAGCGAGATCCGCCGATCGCACCTGGACAATGACGACCGGGTGCAGGATCCCTACTGCCTGCGCTGCCAGCCGCAGGTCATGGGCGCCTGCCTGGACCAGATGCGCTACACCGCACAGGTGCTGGTGATCGAAGCCAATGCGGTGACCGACAACCCGCTGGTGTTTGCCGATGAGGGCAGCTTGTTGTCAGGGGGAAATTTCCATGCGGAACCCGTGGCACTGGCCTGTGACGCGCTGGCGGTGGCGATTGCAGAAATCGGCGCCATCACCGAACGCCGCATCGCCATGCTGGTCGACACCGTGGTCTCGCGCCTGCCGCCCTTCCTCACACCGGACGCCGGACTCAACTCCGGTTTCATGATCGTGCACGTCACGGCGGCGGCGCTGGCGTCGGAAAACAAGTCGCTGGCGCACCCGGCCAGCGTGGACAGCCTGCCGACCTCGGCGAACCAGGAAGACCATGTGAGCATGGCCACCTTCGCGGCACGCCGGCTGCAGCCCATGCTGCGCAACAGCAGCTACATCGTCGGCATCGAGTTGCTGGCCGCCGCCCAGGGCGTCGAGTTTCTGCGGCCGCTCAAAAGTTCGGTGCCGCTGGAGCGTGTGCTGCGCCTGATCCGCATCGTCTCGCCGGCCATGATGGAAGACCGCAGCCTGGCGCGCGACATCGAGGCCGTGCAACACCTGGTGGCCAGCGGCGACATGGCGGCGGCGCTGGATGCCGACCTGCCCGAGCTGCACGCCCTGCGACTTGCGCAAATCGCACCCAGCCCCATGCTGGCATGAACACTGCATACCTTCCGTTCACCCTTCCCTTCAACCGTCAACCCAGGAGTTCCCATGAAAAAGCTGCTCACCCTGTCCCTCGTCGCCCTCGCCTGCCTGTCGGCGCAGGCCCAGGAAACCAAAATCACGCTGGGCATGTCGGGCTGGACCGGCTTTGCACCGCTGACCCTGGCCAAGGAAGCCGGCATCTTCAAGAAAAACGGCCTGGACGTGACGATCAAGAAAATTCCGCAAAAAGACCGCCACCTTGCGATCGCCTCGGGTGACGTGCAGTGCGCCGCCACCACGGTGGAAACCTGGATCGTCTGGAACGCCAACGGCGTCGCCACCACGCAGATCTTCCAGCTCGACAAGAGTTATGGCGCCGACGGCATGGTGGTCAAACCCAATATCGCCAAGATCAGCGACCTGAAAGGCAAAACCGTGGCGGCCAGTGCGCCCGGCACCGCGCCCTGGTTCACGCTGGCCTGGATGCTCAAGAAAAACGGCCTGAGTGCTAAAGACGTCAAGATCGTGAATCTTGAGCCGCAAGCCGCCGCCAACGCCATGATTGCCGGCACCGACGGCATCGACGCCGCCATGACTTACGAGCCCTACCTCGGCGCCGTGCGTGCCAAGCCGGAAGCCGGCAAGATCATCGCCACCACGCTGGACTACCCGATGATCATGGACACCGTGGGCTGCACACCCAAGTTCCTGGCCGACAACCCGAAAGCCGCCAAGGCCCTGGCCGACAGCTACTTCGAGGCGCTGGAGATGATCAAGAAGGATCCGCAGAAGAGTTTTGAAATCATGGGCGCCGACGTCAAGCAGCCGGCCGACAAGTTCGAGGCCAGCCAGAAATACCTGCGCTGGCAGGACCGCGCCGCCAACCAGAAGTTTTTTGCGGGTGAACACGCCGCCTTCAGCAAGGAAGCCGCCGACCTGCTGCTCGAAGCCGGCGTGATCAAGTCCCTGCCCGACATGAGCAAGCTGGCGGATACCCGCTTCCTGAAATAACCAACTTGTCATTGCGGGCTTGACCCGCAATCCATGCCTGGATGCCCGACTGCTGGCGCGCCTGGGTCATGGATCCCGGATCGAGTCCGGGATGACAGGCCAATACCTACAACCATGCGCCCCCTCCAACCCGTTGCCCCCGGTGTCCGCATCGCGCTGGGCATTTCATTCTTCGTCCTGTTCTTCGCCGTCTGGGCCTTTGCCACCTTCGGCGGCTATGTGTCCAAAACCTTTCTGGCCGACCCGGTGACCATGGTGCGCTCGGGTTACGACCTGCTGGTCAACCAGGGCTTCATCAAGGACATCGGCATGACGGTGTGGCGCGTGCTCGGCGGCTTTTTGATCGCCGCCGTGCTGGCCGTGCCCCTGGGTGTGCTGATGGGCGCCTACAAACCGATAGAGGCGTTTTTCGAACCCTTTGTGAGTTTTGCGCGTTACCTGCCGGCCTCGGCTTTCATCCCGCTGCTGATCCTCTGGGCCGGCATCGGCGAGGCGCAAAAGCTGGCCGTGATTTTTATCGGCTCGTTTTTTCAGCTGGTGCTGATGATGGCGGTGAGTGTGGGCAACACGCGGCGCGACCTGGTCGAAGCCGCCTACACCCTGGGCGCGGGCGACCGCGGCATCGTCACGCGGGTGCTGCTGCCCAGCAGCGCGCCCGAGATCGCCGAGACCCTGCGCATGGTGCTGGGCTGGGCCTGGACGTATGTGATCGTGGCGGAACTGATAGGCGCATCCAGCGGCATCGGCCACATGATCACCGACAGCCAGGCGCTGCTGGCGACCGACCAGATCATCTTCGGCATCATCGTGATCGGCGTGATTGGTCTCGTGACCGACTTTGCCTTCAAGGCGCTGAATCGCAAGTTATTCCCGTGGGCAAGGTTGTGAGCCCCACCTCTGTCATTGCGGGCCTGACCCGCAATCCATGCAACACGCACCTCGTGGCAGGGGGCACGGATGCCGGATCGAGTCCGGCATGACAGACCTTGTGCGCCCTCTTTCACAACAACCATCCATGACCATCCTCGAAATCTCCCAGGTCTCCAAGACCTTTGCCGGCGCCCACGGCGGCACGGTCGCCTTGCAGGCCACCGATCTCAGCGTGGCCGAAAACGACTTCATCACCATCCTCGGCCCCTCGGGCTGCGGCAAAAGCACCTTGCTGCGCATGGTGGGCGGGCTGGACACACCGAGCACCGGCAGCATCACGCTGGACGGCAAGCCGGTCAGCGGCCCCGGGGCCGACCGCGGCATGGTGTTCCAGAGCTACACCCTGTTTCCCTGGCTCAGCATCCTCGAGAACGTCTGCTTCGGCCTGCGCGAAAAAGGCCTGCCGCTGGCCGAGCAGCATGCGATTGCCCAGCCTTTCATCCAGAAGGTGGGCCTGACCGGTTTCGAGAACCATTTTCCCAAGCAGCTCTCGGGCGGCATGCAGCAGCGCACGGCGCTGGCGCGGGCGCTGGCCAACAATCCGCGCATGCTGCTGATGGACGAGCCCTTCGGCGCGCTGGACCACCAGACCCGCGAACTCATGCAGGAACTGCTGCAGGGCATCTGGGAAGCCGAACGCAAGACCGTGCTGTTTGTGACGCACGACATCGACGAGGCCATTTTCATGGGCAACCGCGTGGTGGTGATGAGCGCGCGCCCCGGCCGCATCAAGTGCGACCTGAAGGTGGCCATTGCCCACCCGCGCCACTACTCGGTGAAAACCACGCCGGTGTTCATGGAACTGAAGGCGCGCCTGACCGAAGAGATCCGCATCGAGGTGCAGCGCGCCGCCGGGCTGCTGACCGCGGCCGCCGGATCTGAATAACTTCAAGCCAAAACCGGCTTCAGCCCTTTATGGAAATGCGTCATCAGCTATCAACTTCGTAGCAAAAATGGGTCGTGGTCCTTGCCGTCGCCGATCAGCGGGCCCTGCTTGAAGATGCCGCTGATGCGCAAGGCCGGCTCGCCGTCGGCCGTCACCAGGCCCTGGATGAAGATCATGTTGCGCGTGCTGCGCAGGATGTCGGCCTGGCCCTGCACCCAGGCGCCCAGCCCGGCGGGCGCCAGGTAATCGATTTGCAGGCTGATGGTCGGCAGAAAGCGCCTGTCGGAGTCGCTCTGGTACATTGCCGCGCAAGGCAGCATCATGTCCGCAAACGACGCCAGCATGCCGCCGTGGCACATCTGCAGCGGGTTGCTGTGGCGTTCCTCGACGCGAAAGCCCAGCAGCAGGCGCCGGCCTTCCAGCCTTGCATAAAACGGGCCGTTGACCTCAATAAAGGGGCCACCGACACGCACGGGAACAAAACCATCGGGGATGGCGCGAGAGAAGGCGGTATCAGGCATGCCCCATGCTAACCGCCGCAGGGCTTGCGGGCGGTCCACCGGTGACTGCGCGCTTCCTCACGTGCCGGCGTAGCGAAACAGCTGATCGCCGCCCGGCGCGCGTATCTGTGCATTGAAGGAAACAACGATGCGGTCCCGCTCGCCGGCGTAAGGCATGGCCTTGTGCGCCAGCAGCGCCGGGAACAGAACCAGCTCGCCCTCCTGCGGCGTCAGGTCCAGCGTGGCCTGCTGCAGCCAGGCATTGCCCATGTCGATGTGCGCGCCGCCCAGCAAGGGAAACATCGGACTGTAAAAGCGCGTGACGCCGTTGCGCTCGCCGAAGTCGGGGTGCTGCCGGCGCTGTTCCAGCGCATCGATCTGCACGTAATACACGCCCGACCACGAGCAGTTGCCGTGGGTGTGAATGTCATGGAAAGTTGCACCGTTCTGGATCTGGAACCAGACACCCATCAGTTCGAGCGCCAGACCGTGCCGGCCCGCGGGCCACACACCGGCGTTGGCCTGCTGCGCCGTGGCCTGCAGGGAGGCGGCAACAAACTTGAGCAGTGCGTGGAACTCGGGCAGATCGACCCGGCGCAGCAAATCGTCGGCGCTCGCGTAAAAGCTGCCACCCGGTGCCGCGGCGTCGGTGGCACGCATGGCGCTGAACACCCGGGCCAGCACCGGGTTGACCTCCGGGGCGTCTGCGAAACGATGCACGGCCAGCGGCACCGGCCAGTGCCGCTGCAGGGTGGCGGCGGCCGGCGCCTGGTTCACGCGGCGACCTCGCCGGCGGGCATGTCCAGGCGCCAGCCGGTGCGCTGCGCCAGGCGCAGCACATCCTCGACGGTGTCGAGGTCCATCGTGAAACGGGTATTGGTGGTTTCAAATACATGCACCAGCTCGGGCTGCTGCGTTATCAAATGGCGGCAGCCGAGCTGGGTCTCGCTGGCCAGGACCCGGGCCAGCGCCACCTCGTCGAGCAGGATCGGATTGCCGCGCTGTCCGTTGACGACAGGCACCACCAGATTGCCCGAGGGACGCTTCTTGAAGGCCGACATCAGTTCGACCAGGTCGGCCGAAGCGATCAGGGGCTGGTCGGCCAGCACGATGAAGACCGCATCAAAATTGCCGCTGAGTGCCGCCAGGCCGACCCGCACCGAACCCTGCTGGCCCTGGGCGTAGTCGGCGTTGTGCGCCAGCGTGACCGGGAAACTCTGGACCTGGGCTTCGATGGCATCGCGCGCATGGCCGGTGACCACCACGACTTCGTCCACCCCGGCACCGCTGAGCGCGATCAGCTGCCGGTTGATCAGCGGCACACCCTGCAGCCGGATCAGCGGCTTGCTCACGCCGCCCATGCGCCGGCCTTCACCGGCGGCCAGCAGCACCGCACCAACCCGCAGCCGGGCATAAAGTCCGCCACCTTGTTTAAGCAGGCATCCCATGGTTTTTGTTCCAGAAGTAGTGAGTGTCAAAAAAACAGATTCACACCAGCAGTTCGGGCAGGCGCGCCAAGCTGGCCAGATTGTGCGCCGGCATGAAACGTGTGACATGGGGCGCCGCCAGTTCCATCGCGGCCGACCGGGGTACTTGCACGGTAGGGTGCAGCCAGCAGACCCTGGCGCCGCGCGCGCGCACCTGCGCCAGCACGGCGGCCAATGCTTCGGGTTCATCGGTGTCAAAACCGTCGCTGAACACCATGAACAGGTCGCCCCGGCCCAGGGAGCGGCCCAGGTGCTGGTGCAGCGCCTCGTGCAGGCAACTCGCAATGCGCGTGCCGCCGCCAAAGCCGAAGCTCACCGCGTTGATCTTGTCCTGCACGCGTTCGCTGCGCCGCTGCATCAGCGGTGTGACCTCAGCGAGCCGGGTATGGAACACAAAAGCCCGCGCATCCATGACTTCGACAAAGGCGCGCGTGAGCCGCAGGAAAAACTGCGCATGCACTTCCATGGAGCGGCTCACGTCGACCAATGCCACCACGCGCGGCTGACGGCGCTGGCGGCGCACATGGTGCAGTTGCACGAGTTCACCGCCGGTGGACAAGGCCGAACGCAGCGAACGCCGCAGATGAATCACAGCGCTGTCCCGGTGTTGCTGCAGGCGGCGCAGCAGGCGCTTGCGCAGCCGACGCTTGAAGGCTTCGACCAGCGGTTCGAAGCGGTCCATGTCGGACAGCAGCCAGTCGGCAAAATCACGTTCCTCGAACGCATCGGCGCGGCTGGCGCCGCCCTGGGCGCGCGGCGGGGCGTCGCTGGCCTCAAGCTCGCCCTCGCCCGGCTGGTCGGCCATGCCCAGCGCGGATCGGGCCTGGCCCGGTGGCGTGTTGCCCATCTCGCCGTGCAGCTGCTGCACGAGTTCGGGCAGCGAGCGGGCGCGCCGGGTCTGGCCCGAACTGCGGACAGCGCCCCGGACCTGGTGCGGGAACCAGAAGGCCTGGTGCAGTTGCGGATACCTGAGCCACTGCTTGCGGCTGCCGGAGGCGATGCCGCGCCACAGGGCTTCGATACGCGGCCACTGCGACAGCGGCAAGGCGGCGGCAGCACGGGCCATCAACTCGAGCTCGGCATACCCGAGCGCAAAACCGTGCTCGCGCAGGTAGTGGGCGAACTCGCCCAGGCGCTGCCTCGGGTCGGTGGCGGCAGTGACGGCAGCAGCCATGGCCATGGCCTATTTCATCGCACCGGCAACGCCCATGTCCTGCGCAATCCGCGGACCATCGACCAGTTTGCCGATGCGCTCGGCGGTGAGCTGCCAGCGGTCATTGCGCGTCTTGAGCAAGGCGGCCAGCGTCGGCACCAGCGACTGCGGATCCACCGGCAGCTCACCGTGGCCCAGATGAAACAGCACCCGCACCCAGTCCAGCGTTTCCGCCACACCGGGCGTCTTGTCGAGGTCTTCCTTGCGCAGGCGCTGGACAAAGGCCACCGCCTCCTCGACCAGCCGGGTGGCCGCCTCGGGCACCAGCGTGCGGACGATCTGCATCTCGCGCAGCAAGGTCGGGAAATCGAGGTAGTGAAACAGGCAGCGCCGGCGCAAGGCGTCCGACAGATCGCGCGTGCCGTTGCTGGTCAGAATCACCAGCGGCTTGCTGCGCGCCTTGAGCGTGCCGATTTCGGGGACGGTCACCTGGTACTCCGACAACATCTCGAGCAGAAAAGCCTCGAAAGCTTCGTCAGCGCGGTCAATTTCGTCAATCAGCAGCACGCAGGGCTGCGGTGAACGGATCGCCTGCAGCAGCGGCCGCTCGAGCAGAAAGTCTTCGGAAAAAAGGTTGTGACGCAGCGCCGCCTTGTCGGCCTGGCCGGCTTCGGCGAGCCGGATCTCGAGCAACTGGCGGCTGTAGTTCCATTCGTAAACAGCCTGGCTCAGGTCCAGGCCTTCATAACATTGCAGGCGCAGCAGCGGCCGGCCCAGCGCGCGTGCGCAGGCGCCGGCAAGGGCGGTCTTGCCGACGCCGGCCTCGCCTTCGATCAGCAGCGGAC
>LNFM01013446.1_pt1 | contig 10417 bp, 7 predicted proteins | sample 596031 | NCBI WGS metagenome assembly LNFM01 (sample SAMN04254537, study PRJNA301005) | activated carbon metagenome | isolation source: dual media filters at the Ann Arbor, Michigan drinking water treatment plant | place: USA: Ann Arbor | reverse complement strand
GGGCGATGCCGTGGCCGCAGGTGATCTGACCGACTACTCCCCAGCGATGAGGCACGGTTTTCGCGACTGGCTCCGTGCGAGGTTCGAGTCTATAGATGGCCTCAACACGCAACTGGGCAGCCGCTACACGACCTTTGACGCCGTTGAACCGCCCTCGCGAGACGTCATGCGCGAAGGCGGCGGTACGAGACTGGACCATGTCGACAGCTTCGCAGCCGGGCGCCTTCCCATCTATGGTTGGCTGCACGATCGTCGCGGACGCAGCCTCGAAGTTCAAGTCCGGCTCGATGGCAGTTCGCTCGGCAACGCCCGCCTGGGTCTGAGCCGCACCGACGTCACTGAAGCTAATCCGGCGATTGCCGACCCGAACATCGGCTTCCGACTTGACCTCGACCACAGGACACTTGCGCCGGGGGTTCACGAAGTCGAAATCGTCGTACGCGCCGGTTCAGGCGAGCCGTTGCTGTTGGCCAGGCGTGAAATCACTGTCATTGACAGAAACTTGGCTCCAGGCGCACACCAGCCCGGAGTCCGGTCTGAGTTGCGCGCACTTTCAGAAGATCTTGATCTCACCGGCTGGCTGGATGCACCCGCTGGCAACCGGCCCAGCCTGCTGTACAACCCGCTGGCAGAGTTGTGGCTGGAATACCGGAACGACGTCGTGCGGCGCTACGTCGAACACTTTGCGCGGCTGACAAGTTCCCGCTGCATCGGCAGGGATCTTGTGTATGCCCATCAGATTGCGCCAACCTTGTATGGGGGCTGGAATGACGACGTACTTGCGGTGAGTGGATCCCAGACACCCAGCATCGAGTATCAGCAAGGAGCTACCTTGTATGGAGGCACGGCCTTTGGAACGGCCTTCTTCGATTTCCGGCGTGAACGAGGATGGTCAGCTTATGGTGTGAACGAACTTCACCCCCTGGTGCCACTCACCGAGGACAGCTACCTTCGCATGTTCGAAGACCACCGCGTGGCGGGTGCCACGTTCGTGGCACCCTACTACATGGACACCCTGCCGGTTGATTCGGTCGTGGGAACACTGGACCGCTACCTGATCGCGCCCCAGAACCCTATGCTTGCGTCGAATCGCTTCTATGCCGCCATTCGCGTCCTGATGCAGCGTTGAGGTTTTCCGGCGATGCAGCCCAGGTCTGTCAGTGTTGACTCGTCCGTAGCGGCAACACTGCAAGGCCCGACGTGCCACCTTCAAGGACCCTGAAGCGCGCCGTGGCTGCCTGAGCGGGGTGGTGCGGTTTCGACTTGGCATGGATTGGGGGTGCGCTCGAGTCCGGGACTGCTTGGCTGGGGCGCCGCCCTTTGCCAGAATATGAACTTCACTCATCTCGGACACTGATCATGTGGTTTGACCAGGCACGCGGGTTCGTCGCGAGGCAAGCGGACTTCGCCGACGACACGTTTCTCCAGGATTTCTTGCGCAAGGGCTACGCGGTTCTGCCTTCTGCTGTTGCCAATCAGGCCATCGATGCTTATGTGTCGGCAGTCAAACAGAAACTCGCGGCGCGCGACCCCCGCCTGGTGGCGATTTATCCGAACCAGATGACCTCACTGGCCGCTGCGGAAGCCGACTTCAATCAATCATCCGTACGCCTGCTGGACAGCTATACGACTGTTCCCGAGTCCCACGATCTGCTGTTCTCTGACGCCATCGTCAGTGCACTGCACAAGCTTTTCGGTCGCCCTGCGACGTGCTTTCAGTCCCTGCACTTCTTCGTGGGCTCCGAACAGGCCGTCCACCAGGACACGGCCTATGTCGTCATCAAGGAGGACCCGCTTGCGTTCGTCGGTGTCTGGATCGCGTTGGAAGACATTCGAGAAGGTACGGGCGAACTCTGCTACTACGAAGGCTCGCACCTGATCCCGCCTTTCGAATATGGCAAGGGACGGCTGCATTTCAATCATGAGATTGACAGCAACGAGACCCACGCCGAGCACCTGAGCTATCTACACGTCCGGAGCAAGCTGGCGGGGCTTCCGCTTGTGCACTTCCGTCCGCGCAAGGGGGACGCTCTGGTTTGGCACGCTTCTCTCGCCCACGGTGGTTCGTCTCGCAGCCAGCCGGGTTCGCGTCAGAGCCTCGTCGGACACTACACGCCCAATGGCATGACGCCGCACTACTTCGGATTCCTGTCGCCGGACCGTCAGCGGTACTTCCGGGAGCGGCGTGGAGGGGGCTGGTTCGCTTCCTACAATTCACCGCATCAAGTCTGAGCATCCGAGTCCGACTTTCGAAGTCGGTTTGCCAGGATGCCCTCAGATGGGGGTCTGCATGGCGTGCTGCTGCCGTTATGTGGGCGACGCAACATCCGCCATCCGCCATCGGCCAGCCGCGGCGGGGACCAATGGCGACCACCGGCGATGGCCACCCCCAGGCCTAGGCAAGTGAGCGCTAGAGGGGTCGGCGAAAGAACAGGAACACGCCGAGCTCGCCGCCGTGATCCGTGAATTCGCAGTGAAACTGGGCAATGCCTGCGGTCTGGATGATGAAGGCGATCTCGCTCAGGTTGTACGCGTTCATCAACATCACGGGATCAGCCTCGGGCTTCTCCGGTGCTTGACTCGCAGGCGCCGCCGCCCGGAACAAGCGGGTAAGCGGGCGCGATGGGGCAGGCGGCGGCAACTCGGCCGCGGGGGGCTGGCCGAAAGTACTCGAATGGTAGGCCTTGCCATAAGTCAGCTGCAGCGCTGCAACGCCGCCGGGTGCCATCAGCGCCAGCAGTCGTTGGAAAATGACGCGACCGCGGGGCACCGGGATGTGCTGAAGAACAATGGCGCTGTGCACGAGGTCGAAGGTCCCTTCGACCTGCGTCAATCCGTCGTCGGAGCCCACCAGGCTGACATTGCCAATGCCGCGGGACTCACAGTTTCGACGGGCTTCGGCGAGCATGGAAGGTGAGACGTCGACGCCCACGACCTGCTCGCTCGCCGCTGCAAAAGGAATCACCAGTCGGCCCACTCCGCACCCGAAGTCGAGCACACGGTGGGGCGAGAATGCCGGGTCAAAGCAGAGTCGACACGTACGAAGAACGTAGTCCACATGTGCTTGACCCGAATCGAAGAAGGCGGCCCGCGCCTGCTCGTCCAGTTTGCCCGCGCGGAACATGTCCCAGGTGATGACGCCGAAGTAGGGGTCGCGGCGGCCCCATTTCTCCCATTCGACGTCGGTGTTCAGCTCGGGCGCCTGTGCCGGGCCACGGGGGGGCACTGCAGCGGTCACTTCGCCGCGGCCAGGGAGAGTTCCACCATGGCCTTGACGAAGATGTAGTTGACCGGGACGCCATCCATGATCACGTCCCTGGCGTAGGAGAACTCGTTCCAGATGCGCATCTGTTCTTCGGCGATCATGAAGTCGTTGATGCCGTCGAAATAGACCGTGGTGTACCGATGTGCTTCCATGAAGCTGGTGATGGCGTCGCGTCGGGCCTGGTCTTGATTCCTCTCCAGGCACAGCACCCAGGGCCTGAAGCGCTGCCAGTCGTTACCGAGCAGCACTTCGAGTTCCAGGCCCTCGACATCCACCTTCAGCATGTGGATGTCACCCGATCTGCGGTGTTCTGAAATCAGATCCGCCAGACAGGTGACCTTGATCTCGATGTCCTTGTAGGCGGCATTCGGCCTGTTGGCTGCGTGCGCCGACTGCGTCTCGTGGCTCATCGTCGACAGGCCGTCCAGTCCCTCGTAGACGCGAAGGGTGAGCACGCCGGGCTGCGAAGACAGGCCGGCATGGATGTTCAGGTCGCGAGGGCGTGCGGCCTGCAATTGCTGGTGCAGGACGTCGTTCGGTTCGACATTGATGCCCGACCAGCCCTTGTCGTAGAAGATCTTGGTCACCGAATCCAGCTCAGGGTGGTTGGCGCCCACGTCGATGTAAAAGCCGTTCTTCACGCTCTTCAACAGACCGGCCAGGACCAGGTCCTCGAAGTTCTGCGCATAAGAGATCTTGTAGTGGGGAATGGGCATATCTTGACTCCAATGGGCTTCAGCGACCCAGCAGGTCGCTCAGCAACCAGCGACGCGACCGCTGCTTTGGCGGCAGGATCTCTTCCAGGCCGGGCAGTTCGGAGCCGCGTGCCTTGCCTTCGTCCGAGTTGACGAGCGCACGCAGGATTTCCGCCTTGGGAATGCCCCGGCCCAGTTCGCTCAGATAGAAGGCGCTGCCCGAGGGATCGGGTGCGCGATGCAGGAGCGTCGCGTAGGCGTGATCCACGAAGGCTTGACCGTCGAGCGCCAGCAGTTCGTCCAGGGGCCGCGGACTGGGCACGAAGATGCGATTGACCGGCACACCGTTAAACACGACGTCGCCGGCGTACGAGAAGGCGGCCCACAAATCCTGCTTCTCGATCGCAATCACGAAGTCGTTGATGCCGTCGAAGAACACGGCCTTGTAGTCGTGGGCGGCGAGCAACGAGACGATAGCTCGCTGACGCGCTTCATCGAGATTGCGCTCGATGCAGAGCACCCAAGGCCGGAAGCGCTTCCAATCGTTGCCCAGCAGCACTTCGAGTTCCAGCCCCTCGACGTCGATCTTGAGGAAGTGGATGTCGCCCGAGGGCCGGTGGGCCTGCAGCACTGCAGCCAGCGAACTGACCGGGACTTCGCTGTCGGCATATCGGGTGCCCGAGGGCAAGCCCTGCAGATGCTGCTTGGTGTCGCGTGCGAAGGTCGAGTGCCCGTCGACGGCGGTGTAGCGGCGGAAGCTGAGCCTGCCTGCCTGAGACGACAGCCCCAGCGCGAGGTTGGTGTCGCGGGGTCTGCTGGCAACCAACAGTGCATGCAGGGCCGCATTGGGCTCGATGTTCAGGCCCGACCACCCTTTGTCGTAGAAGATCTTCGTTACCGAGTCGTTCTCGGGGTGGTTTGCACCGACATCCACGTAGTAGCCACGGGTCACCTTCTTGAGAATGCCTGCCAGCACCAGGTCCTCGTAGGACTGGGCGTAGGAGACCTTGTAATGCGGCGTGCTCAACTCAAACGTCCTTGCCGCCGAACATGCGTTTCAGCAGCGGTCGGCGGTGGCGACGCCGTTCCGCCAGGGCCTCCTCGAAACCCGCCAGCTTGACATCGCGCGCCCGGCCCTCGGGCGAGCGGGACAGGGCCTCGAGGATGTCCACCTTGTGGGCGCCGCCGTCCAGCTCGTTGAGGTAGGAACGCAGCCCGCCTTCGTCGGCGGGGCGCAGGAGCAGGGTGGCATACGCATGCTCGACGAACGCTCGCCCCTCCATCGTCAGCAGCGTCGGCAGGTCGGTGGCCTTGGCATTGCTGAAACTCGCCGGAACATCAGGCGAGAGGACGGGAGCTGCGCTCGATGCCTGGTCCCGCAAGGCGTCGCCGCGCCTCGCACGGCGCAGCAGGTCTCCCGAAGTGATCCTTCCCACCAGGCGCTCGAAGACATCATCGCGCGCCGCCAAAGAGACGCAGAAGTCTGCCAGTCCGTCCGACCAGTCGTCCCAGGTGCTGGCACGGTCGTCGGCAACATGACTGCCGGCCACCTGGAGCGCCTGCTTGCACGCCGGCACGAGGTCGCTGTCGTCGTCGAAGAGGAACACGCCCTGCGCATCGTCCAGGGTCGCCATGATCTCCTCGGTGGCCGGAATACGTCTTGCGACGAGTGGCCGCCCCGCAGCCAGTGCGTGCATGAAACCGAACCCGAAGCCCTCCACGTGCGACGGCAGGACGACCACTGATGCGTTGTTGAACAGGAGTTCGATGTGCTCCGGTTCCAGCAGTCCCGACCGGTAGCTCGTCAGGTTGCCGACCTGCCGGGTGTCGGCGCCAAGCACCACGATGTTGATGGTGGGCATGGCCGCCGCGAGGACCCTCGCCGCGGCATCCGATCCCTTGTGCGGGAAGTGATTGCCCAACACCAGCACATGATTGCCCTCGGAGGGCACACGGGTCTTGGCGTAGCTGGCGAGCCGCGTCGGCAGCAACGCATGCCAGCGCGGCAGCGTACGCGCCGCCGGGTGGCGGTTGCAGAACGTTTGTTCCGAGAACTGGCTGATGAAGCACAGACCATTGGCGTGTTCGGCAACGTGCTCCCACAACTCGATGAAGGCGCCGTTCATGGCCAGGGGCCCGCAGTCCTCGGCTATCGTGTCCAGCATCTCGAACACGTTGATCGGGGCCAGCGCCTCCAGCACGTTGATGTGGTGCAGGTCGAAGGGTTGCGCCAGGCGTACCGCAACGCCGTGCAGGCCCGGGGCGCCCGGTTCCACGCGCTGCAGCCCCTCGATCTGGTCCAAACCGTGAAAGCGGAAGGTCTCGACCGAAGCCACGCCTGCCAGCCGAAGGCGGTGCCGCTGCCGAAGGGCCATGGACCGCAATACGGCCACTGCCTGTTCGTTGGTCCCGTTGTGGTGTTGCCCCATGCCAGTGAGGTCGAAGACCAGCTTCAAGCGCCCCTCGGCGTCCTTAAGCAAACCCGTCATCAGCCGTTCGGCGCGGAACGTCGCCGACGCTTCGTAGCGCTGCACCAGCGGCAGGAACTCGGGGTGGAATGCGGTCAGCTTCTGCAGGTTGCTGTGCTTGTGTGCGCCCAGGTCGAGGTCGGTCAGACTGAACGACGCCGAACCCGCGTGGTAGGCGAAGGCATGATTGGCGATCACCGCGCGAACGCCCACCTTGCCGGCCCGCATGACCAGGTCGTTTTCCTCTTCGTAGCCCAGCCCGAAGTCCTGCCGCAGGCCGCCGTGATTGGCCAACACGCTGTGCGCAATGAACAGGTAAAAGCCCACCGCGGTGGGTGAAAAGTGGAACGCTGGCATGGTGCGGCTCAACGCTGCCCAACGCGCATGGGCCTCTGCAGGTGTAGGCAGGCTGCCGCCGAAGAAGTGGGGCAGGGAGCAGATCGACGCGTTGTTGGAGCGTGGGCAGGCGAATCCGATCTGGGGGTCGGCGTACGCGGCCTTCAGCAGTTCAGACAGCGTGCCCGGGAAGGTCTCGGTGTCCGAGTTGACCAGCAGGACATCGTGACCCTTGGCCTGGGCGCTGGCCAAACCCAGATTGACCGTCCCCACGAAGCCCAGGTTCCGCTCGTTGCGCACGACGGTGAGGTCCGCGCCCGCTCTCTGATAAGTCTGCAGCAGCGTCTCGACGCCTTCGTCGCCCGGCGAGTCGTTTATCAGCAGCAGGCTCGGCTGGTGGGCGGCGATTTCCGGCAAGTGCTGGATCAAGGTGTCGATGCAGGCGCGCACCAGATCCGCGTTCTTGTAGATGGGGACGACGATATCGATGGGGCGCACGGGCATGGACAGCAGTCGTGTGGGTGTGTTCGGGACCGTGGCAGGTGAATTCAGCTTCGAACCCAGGTCTTGCCAGGGATCAGCGGGTGAGCGTGATGGCGTTGGCCACGGGGTAGAAGATGGAGAAGACGAGGTTCAGGAACTTCTGCAGCTCCGCCGCCGGCGCATTGCTGACGAACAGGATGTCCTTGTTCTGCACCGGAAAGCCCTGCATCACGAAGAAGCTCGTCGGGTCCTTCAGATCCAGGCGGTAGACCACGGGCACCAGGCCGTCTGGTGTGGCGACCACCGGCTGGCGCGGCCAGTCCAGCGCCTGCTCGGGCTCGAAGCGGAAGATGAAGACGCCCTGCGCGTCGCTGCGACTGTCCAGCATGCCGCCAGCGCGTGCCAGCGCCTGCGCCAGCGAGATGCCCTGCGCCTCGAAGGCGATCTCCTCGTTCTTGCCGGTGGCGCCCAGCGCGGTGAACGACAGCGGCTGGAAGACGGCCGTGATCACGTCGCCCGGGTGCAGTGGCACGTTCTGCGCCGGGTCGCGTATCACCAGTTCCAGCGGCAGGCTCTGGAACACCTTGCCGCGTGTCACCTGCAGCGTCATCTTGTTGACGGGCTGGCGCACACCGCCGGCGACGGCCAGCGCATCGAGCAGCCGCTCTCCGCTGGCGGTCAGCGGCATGCGCGTGCTGGTGGTCACCTCGCCCACCACGGTCACGATCGATGACGCATTGCGCATCACGCGCACCAGCACTTCGGGCTGGTTGGCCTTGCCGGTCAGGCGCTTGACGATCTCGGCTTCCACCGCCTGCGGGTTGAGGCCCGCGGCGCGGATGCGGCCGGCAAAGGGCACGCTGATGAAACCTTCGCGGTCGACCATCTGCTCGGGCATCGTGGTGGCGCGCGTAGACGAGGGGCTGCGCGGGTCGACGACGCCGCCGCCGAACAGCGTGGCTGGCGGGGCTTCCCAGAGACTGACTTCGAGGGTGTCGCCGCTGCCGATGGTGGTCGTGATGCGGTCCTGCCCCAGGGTCTCGGAAAAGAGCCTCAGGCGCCGCGCCTCCTGCAGGCGGCGCGATACACGCGCGTCGATATCGACGAGCTGTATGGCGGCGGTGCCGGGCTGGGCGGCGGTCTGCTGCAGCGCTTCGGCGCTCGGGCCGGAGGTCGGCAGCATGTTGCCGCAGGCACTGAGCCCCAGTGGCAGGGCAAGAGCGATGAGGAAACGGCGCACGTGGGGGTCGGGCTTTCTGGGCAATCGGCAGACAGGGAGGGCTAGCGGATAACCCGCGGTCCCAACCGTGTAATCTAACCGAGTCGGTCGCCGGCACTGGCTGGACAGGCAGGCGCACAGCTTGGCGGGCCGCGCTCGACGCCAAGCGGGCCCGCTAGGGGCTATCCCTGCCTAGGGTGCACCCTAGAATCCCCTCGTGCTGCTGTCGCTGCTTCTCGCCTTCGCCGTATCCGCGGCCCTCACGCTGCTGATCGTGCGGTCGTCGAAGCTGCACGGCCACCACTCGGCCGACCACGATTTTTCCAAGCCGCAGAAATTCCACGCCGTGGCCGTGCCGCGAATAGGCGGGTTGGGCATCGTGCTGGGCATCGTGGCCGCGGTGGCGGCCACCGCCGGCGCTGTCGGCGAGCCGACGGTCGGCTTGGCGTGGCTGCTGCTGGCTTGTGCCCTGCCGGCCTTCGTGGCCGGCCTCGTCCAGGATTTCACCGAGGCAGTGACACCTCGCGGGCGCCTGCTGGCCACCGCCGTGTCGGCCTTGCTGGCCTATGCGCTGATGGGCGCAGCCATCACCTACACGGCCATCCCGGGGCTCGACTGGCTGGTCACCTTCACCTGGGGCTCCGTCTTCCTCACTGTGCTGGCGGTGGCGGGCATCGCCAACGCCATCAACATCGTCGATGGCTTCAATGGCCTGGCCTCGATGTGCGTGGTCATCATGCTGGCGGCCGTGGCCTACGTGGCCACGCAGGTCGGCGACCCGCTGATCGAATGGCTGGCGCTGGCCGGCATGGGTGCGGTGCTGGGCTTCTTTCTCTGGAACTTCCCTGCCGGCCTCATCTTTCTGGGTGACGGCGGGGCCTACTTCCTGGGCTTCTTCGTTGCCGAACTGTGCATCCTTCTACTGCAGCGCAATGCCGACGCGGTGTCACCGCTGTTCCCGCTGCTGGTCTGCATCTACCCGGTGTTCGAGACGCTGTTCTCCATCTACCGCCGGGTGTTCCTGCGCTCGGTGCCACCCAGCATGCCCGACGGCATTCACCTGCATTCGCTGGTCTACAGGCGCCTGATGCGCTGGGCCGTGGGCGACCGCAGCGCCAAAGCGCTGACCCGCCGCAACTCGATGACCTCACCCTACCTGTGGCTGCTGTGCATGTTTTCCGTGGTGCCGGCTTTGTTGTTCTGGAACAACACGCCTGCGCTGGCGAGCTTCCTGTTCTTGTTCGGCTTCAGCTACACCGCGCTGTACTGGCGCATCGTGCGCTTCAGGTCGCCCCGCTGGCTGAAGTTTGCGCACTCGCGGCCGCGTTCGCCGCCTGCGGGGGATAATGACGGGACATGACTGAACCGCACATTGCCGACATCGAGTCGCTGCCCGCCGAAGCCGTCCTCGCGGCACCGCTCTTCAACACCCTCCCCCTCGACCCCAAGCTGCTGCGCGCCGTGGCCGAGTCGGGCTATCTGGCGATGACGCCCATCCAGGCCAAGGCGATCCCGCTCGTGCTGGACGGTCGCGACATCATGGGCGCCGCGCAGACCGGCACCGGCAAGACGGCCGCCTTCACGCTGCCGCTGCTGCAGAAGATGCTGCGCCACGAAAACGCCAGCATGTCGCCTGCGCGGCACCCCGTGCGGGCGCTGGTGCTGACACCCACGCGTGAACTGGCCGACCAGGTGGCCAACAACGTCAAGACCTACGCCAAGCACACGCAGTTGCGGTCGACCGTCGTCTTCGGCGGCATCGACATGAAGCCGCAGACGCTGCAGCTGAAGGCCGGCGTCGAGGTGCTGATCGCCACCCCCGGCCGTCTGCTCGACCACATCGAGGCCAAGAGCGCCGTGCTCAACCAGGTCGAGTACGTGGTGCTCGACGAAGCCGACCGCATGCTCGACATCGGCTTCCTGCCCGACCTGCAGCGCATCCTGTCCTACC
>LNFM01015761.1_pt1 | contig 10419 bp, 8 predicted proteins | sample 596031 | NCBI WGS metagenome assembly LNFM01 (sample SAMN04254537, study PRJNA301005) | activated carbon metagenome | isolation source: dual media filters at the Ann Arbor, Michigan drinking water treatment plant | place: USA: Ann Arbor | reverse complement strand
TCGAGATGAAGAAGATCCTGACCGAGATCCAGACCGGCCAGTTCGCCAAGGAGTTCATCCTCGAGAACCGTGCCGATGCACCGACGCTGAAGGCCATGCGCCGCATCGGCCAGGCGCACTCGATCGAGACGGTCGGCGGCAAGCTGCGCGGCATGATGCCGTGGATCAAGGCCAACCAGCTGGTCGACCGGTCGCGCAACTGATGACGCACTACCCGCACCCCATCCTGGCGCGCGAGGGCTGGCCCTTCATCGCGCTGGCGGTGGGTGCGGCACTGGCGGCTGCCGTGTTCGCCGGGCCCTGGTGGTCCCTGCCGCTGTGGATCATCGCCGTGTTCGTGGTGCAGTTCTTCCGCGACCCCGCGCGCGGCTTCGACGCCGCCGGCAATGCCGTGATCTCGCCGGCGGACGGCCGCATCGTGGCGGTCGAGAAGGCGCGCGATCCGTACCTCGATCGCGATGCACTCAAGGTTTCGGTGTTCATGAACGTGTTCAACGTGCATTCGAACCGGGTGCCCGTCGACGGCGAGGTGCGCGAGGTGCGCTACTTCCCGGGCCGCTTCTTCAACGCGGCGATCGACAAGGCTTCCCTCGAGAACGAACGCAACGCGATGGTGATCGACACCGCCGATGGCTCGCGCGTGACCTGCGTGCAGATCGCCGGGCTGATCGCGCGCCGCATCCTCTGTTACGCGAAGCCCGGCGATCGCGTCGAACGCGGGCAGCGCTTCGGCTTCATCCGCTTCGGTTCGCGCGTCGACGTCTACCTGCCGCCGGATGCCACGCCACGCGCGACGCTGGGCGACGTGGTGTTCGCGGGCCAGACGGTCCTGGCAGAGCTGGCACCGCCGGCCACCCGCCCGGCAGACGGGCAGCATCGATGATCCGCCGCGATCCGCACAAGCTGGCGAAGGTCGAGGGCCGCAGGCGCGGCATCTACTGGCTGCCCAACGCGTTCACCACGGCGGCGCTGTTCGCAGGCTTCTTCGCGATCGTGCAGGCGATGAACGGACGCTTCGAGGTGGCTGCAGCGGCGATCTTCATCGCCGGCATCCTCGACGGCCTCGACGGTCGGGTTGCCCGCTGGACGCGTACGCAGAGCGCGTTCGGTGCCGAGTACGATTCGCTGTCGGACATGGTCTCGTTCGGCGTCGCGCCGGCGCTGGTGGTCTATGTCTGGGCGCTGAAGGACTTCTCCCAGCTCGGCGAGATCGGAAGCAAGTCGCAATGGCTGCTGAGCCGGCTGGGCTGGGTCGCCGCGTTCATCTACTGCGCCTGCGCCGCGTTGCGCCTGGCCCGGTTCAACACGCAGCTGGACATCGCGGACAAGCGGTACTTCACCGGGCTGCCCAGTCCCGCGGCGGCGAGCCTGGTGGCCAGCCTGGTCTGGGCCTTCAGCCTGTACCAGGTCGACTGGATCGTCACCGTGTTCGCCGGCTTCTCGATGGTCAGCAACTTCAAGTTCTACAGCGGCAAGGACATCAACCTGCGCAAGGCGGTGTCGTTCAGGGCGATCGTGGGCACTGCGATCGGCGTCGGGCTGCTCAGCCTCATCGCCGATACCCTGGCCGAGCTGCTGCTTGCCGTGTCGGTGGTCTACGCGCTGTCCGGGTACGTGATGCCGCTGTTCTCGATGCGCGCGGCAAAGGCCGAGCCGCCGGCGGTGGACGAGCCACCGGTCCCGCCATCGCCGCCGCCAGCGGCCGGCGAGAAAGGCGATCCGCGAGCGTGAGCGGGCTGCAACCCCGGCACGCAGATGCGCAGGCCGGAAGGCCTGCCCGCGAACCGGCGGCAGGACCGGGCTTGCGCTCCCGCCCGACACGTCCTAGACTGAAGCCATGTCCTCGGTAACCCAACGCGTCGTGATCTTCTCGCTGCTGACCAGCACGCTGCTGGCCAGCCGGCTGCTGCGCCCCGCGCGCTAGCCTTCTACGACCCCTGTTGCGTTGCCCCGCACCGGCTCATGACCTGAAGCCGGTGATCGAAGCCACAGACCGCATATCCTGCGGCAAGGAGACATCATGAGCACCGACCGCCTCATCATTTTCGACACGACCATGCGCGACGGCGAGCAGAGCCCCGGCGCCACCATGACCCGGGAAGAGAAGCTGCGCATCGCCCGCCAGCTCGAGCGGATGCGGGTCGACGTGATGGAAGCCGGCTTCCCGGCGGCGAGCAACGGCGACTTCGAGGCGGTGCATTCGGTGGCGTCGATCATCCGCGAGTCGACGGTCTGCGGCCTTTCGCGCGCGAACGAGGCGGACATCCGCCGCTGCGCAGAGGCGATCGCGCCGGCGCCGCGCAAGCGCATCCATACCTTCCTTGCCACCTCGCGCATCCACATGGAGAAGAAGCTCCGGATGGAGCCGTCGCAGGTGCTCGAGACGGCGGTCAATGCGGTGAAGTTCGCGCGCGGCTTCACCGACGACGTCGAGTTCTCGCCCGAAGATGCCGGCCGGTCCGACATCGATTTCCTCTGCCGCGTGCTCGAGGCCGTGATCAAGGCGGGCGCGACCACGCTCAACATCCCCGATACCGTCGGCTACACGATGCCCGACCAGTACGGCGCGCTGATCCGGGTGCTGCGCGAGCGGGTGCCGGGTGCCGACAAGGTGGTGTGGTCGACCCACTGCCACAACGACCTCGGCCTCGCCGCGGCCAACTCGCTCGCCGGCGTGATGAACGGTGCGCGGCAGGTCGAGTGCACCATCAACGGCCTGGGCGAGCGTGCCGGCAACGCCGCGCTGGAAGAGATCGTGATGGCGGTGCGCACCCGCCAGGATTTCTTCACCTGCGACACGAACATAGACACCACGCAGATCGTGCCGGCCAGCCGCCTGGTCTCGGGCATCACCGGTTTCGCTGTGCAGCCGAACAAGGCCGTGGTCGGGGCGAACGCGTTCGCGCACGAGTCTGGCATCCACCAGGACGGCGTGCTGAAGAACCGCGAGACCTACGAGATCATGCGCGCGCAGGACGTGGGCTGGAACGCCAACCGGATCGTGCTCGGCAAGCTGTCCGGTCGCAATGCGTTCCGTACCCGGCTGCAGGAACTCGGCGTGGTGGTCGAATCCGAGGAGATCCTGAACGCGGCGTTCGCGCGGTTCAAGGAACTGGCCGACCGCAAGCACGAGATCTTCGATGAAGACCTGCAGGCCCTCATGTCCGACGAGACGGTGACGGCGCAGGTCGAGTTCTACAAGCTGGCGTCGATGAGCGCGCACTCCGAGACCGGCGAGCCGCCGCGTGCCAGTGTCACGCTGTCGATCGGCGGCAGCGAGCGCACGGCGAACTGCACCGGCAGCGGGCCGGTCGACGCCGCCTTCAAGGCGGTCGAGTCGCTGGCCGGCAGCGGTGCCGACCTGCAACTGTATTCGGTGAACAGCATCACCAAGGGCACCGAGTCGCAAGGTGAGGTCACCGTCCGGCTGCACCTCGCCGGACGCATCGTGAATGGCGTCGGTGCAGACACCGACATCGTGGTCGCCTCGGTGAAGGCCTACCTGAACGCGCTCAACCGGCTGCAGGCCAACCTCGAGCGGACCAACCCGCAGGGCTGACCGGCGCGGCAGGCTAGCCCGCCACCTTTCGGCGGGCTGATCCGCCGCCCGCGACAGGCGCCGCCTCGAACCGGGCGACGGACTTGCGCAGGTCCACCGCCAGGTACTGCAGGCGGCGGGCGGCAGCTTCGGCCTCGCCCACGGCCTGTGCGTTCGCCTCGCTCATGCGCGCGATCTCCTCGATGCAGTGGGCGATGCCCTCGGTGGCGATCCGCTGCGCACCGGTCGCCTCGGCGATCTCGCGGATCATTGTGCGATTCTCGGCCACGCTGCGGCCGATCCCTTCCAGCGCGTGGGCGGCCGCTGCTGCCTGCTCGACCCCCGCGCCGGCCTTGTCGGTGCAACCCGACATGGTCGCCACGGCACTCGTGGTGTCGCCGATGATCGAGGCGATCACCTCGGCGATCTCCTGCGTCGAGCGCGAGGTGCGTTCGGCCAGCTTGCGCACTTCGTCCGCGACGACCGCGAAGCCGCGCCCCTGTTCGCCGGCGCGCGCCGCCTCGATCGCGGCGTTGAGCGCCAGCAGGTTGGTCTGGCCGGCGATGTCGTGGATCGTGCGGGCGATGCCGTCAATCTGCTGCGACCGTTCGCCCAGCCGCTGCACCACCGTGCTCGAATCCCGGATGGATGCTGCGATGGCTTCGACGTCGCGTGCCGTCCGGCCGACGACCTGATGGCCGGCATCGGAGGCCTCGCCGGCTACATCCGACAGCCGGGCTGCGACCGCCGCGTTGTCGGCGACGTGTGCGACGCTGACCGTCACCTCTTCGACCGCACTCGCGGCATCGGCGGCGCTTTCGCTCTGCTGGCGCGACGCAGCCGCGATCGCGTTCGACGTGCCTGCGAGCTCGTCCGACGCGAGGCCGAGGCGCGCGGTTGCGGCGCTGACCGAGCGCACCGTCTCCTCGGTCCTGTCGACGAAGCTGTTGATCCAGCGCGCCAGCGCAGCGCTGCCGTCTTCGGCGAGCGACGAGGCGTGCAGCCGGCCGGACAGGGGGCCACCGCATTCCGCGATGTGCAGGAAGTGGGCAGACATCGTTTCGATCGCGCGTGCCATCGGCGCGACCGTCCACCGATGGAAGAGCCAGGCCGCGGCCACCGCCCATGCGCCGAGCGCCATTGCATGCGCGGCCGGTGATGCTCCGATCGCATGGCGCAGCAGCGCGTCGAGCGCCGCGGTGGCCAGTGCCAGCCCGCAGAATGCGCGCATCGATCGATAGCCCGGCGGCCGCATCCGGCACGCCTCCTCGAGGTCGGCCTCGCACATCATGCCCCAGCGGTCGGGCGAGCCCGGCAGGCTGAAGGTGATTCCCTTGCCGATCACCGGCACGTGCCGGTAGTCGGGATAGCCTGGGTAGCCGGCGAACAGGTTGCTTCCCCTGCGGATGGTCTCCTGCACGCCGGGATGCAGCGTGCCGGTGGCCGGATCATTGAACACGAGTTCGAACTCCGTGTGCGCGGCGATGCGCACCGTGCCCCAACGTGTGTGCACGCCGTCGCGCAGGTTGTCCCCGCCCGTGAAGGTGCGGTCTTCGAACCGCGAGCGCGACAGGGCCGTGCCCGGGCGTATCGACCGATCGAAGCGGGACTCGGCCATGAAGAGGTAGTTGTCGCCGGAGTCCGGGAACACATGTCCTGCCTCGCGCTGGATCAGGTCGCTCATGACATCGTTCGGCACCCGTGCGCACAGGCAGCCCAGCGTGCGTCCTTCGCTGCGTACCGGCTGCCGGAACATCAGGGTCACCGCGTCATGGAACTTCGACGTGGTCGCGCCGAGCGCGAGCGTCCGAGCATCCACGTAGGGTCCGTGCAGGAAGGGCGCAGCCAGTCCTGCGGCCAGTGCGCCAGGCTGGTCGTCCTCGCTGCCGATGCGCTGCCGGCAGGTGGATGCGACGACCCGGCCGTCGGCGGCGACATAAGCCAGTTCGGAGATCTCCGGGCGTGCATCGAGCGCTGCCTGCAGCAAGGCCAGGTCTGGCGAAAAGCCGGGGGATCCCTGGGCGCAGGCGCCCGCAAGGTCGCGTGCCACGGCCTCCAGGAACTGCCAGTGGCCATTGGTCCAGTCGACCAGCAGGCGATGACGGGTCGCCGCAACGCCTTCGAAGGTCGCCTCCAGCAGCGGCCGGCGGCTGCCGTTGGCGATGCAGGCCCACCCGAGCGCGAGACGTCCGTTTCGCCCTGACCACGGGAGCCATCCGCGCCCGCCGCCATTGAACACCTGTGCTGGATCTGTCATCCCGTCTTCCCGGTTCGTCGTCCCGGGGGGGACGAGGGGACGGCCGCTGCCGTCCCGTGCACTGGAGGTTACGGCTGCGACAGCGGTGACTTTAGGCCCGCCGGTGCGCGTCCCGCGCGTAGTAGGCCGCGGACACGATGAACACCACGGCCAGCAAGGACTGGATCCACCCGGCCGCGGCGCTGGCGCCGCCGTCCGAGTAACCGCGCATCACGCCTTCGACGAAGTACGCCAGCACCAGCATCGGCGCCCACTGATACGTGTAGCGGCGGCCACGCAGGATGCCGAACAGCGGCAGCAGCAGGGGCAATGCCTTCAGTGCGAGCAGGCCGGGGCCGTCCGGGCCGGCAGCGATGGACAGTTCCCATGCCAGTGCCACGCCGATCAGGGCGAGCAGGCTGCCGATCGCCGTCCAGTGCAGCAGCGCGACCCGGCCGGTACTCACCGGCGCAGCCGGAGGCTTCGACGGGCTCGATCCGGGACCCGGTTGCGTGCTCATCGCGCCAGCCGCAGGGACAGGTCGGCAAGCCGGCGGCCGAGCGCGATGCACAGCGCCTTCTCGTCGGCGCTGACCGGCTGGTCGGCCTGGTCGCCCGCGACATGGCTCGCGCCGTAGGGCGTGCCGCCGGTCCGCGTCGACGACAGTTCGGGTTCGGTATACGGGATGCCGACCAACAGCATGCCGTGATGGAGCAGCGGCAGCATCATGGTCAGCAGCGTCGACTCCTGGCCGCCGTGCTGGGTGCCGGTCGAGGTGAACACCGCGGCCGGCTTCCCCGCCAGCGCGCCGCGCGCCCAGAGGCCGCCGGTGCCGTCCAGGAAGTGCTTCATCGGTGCCGCCATGTTCCCGAAGCGGGTGGGCGACCCGAGCGCGAGGCCCGCACACTGTTCGAGGTCGGCATGTTCCACGTAGGGCGCACCGCTGTCCGGCACCGGTGGTGCCGCCGTTTCGACAACCGTGGCCACCGGCGGCACCGTGCGCAGGCGGGCGACTGCGCCCGGCACCTGTCCGACGCCTCGGGCGATGAGTTGCGCCATCTCGCGAACCGCACCGTTGCGGCTGTAGTAGAGAACGAGGATCTCGGCCATCGATTCGGGTCCTTCAGTGCACCATGGGTCGGCCGATTATAGGAAGCCCTACGCAGGCTGCGCGGGAACGGCGACAATAGGGGCCGCTGTCGATGCACCGGCGCTCGATCCGGTCCGCGCCATGCTGCAGCAGGATCCCGCCACCCCACCGACCGGCGATCGCCCGCCGACAGACCGCCGCCGTGTTCGCCAACCCACCCTCCGGATCGTTCGGACGCTCGCTGCGCGACAGCTGGCAGGCCGTGCAACTCGCGTCTTCGCGCTTCCGGGAAGCGCGTTGCGTCGATTCGGCGTCCAACCTGGCGTTCACCACGCTGATCGCGATCGTGCCCCTGCTCGCCATCGGCTTCGCGATCGCCAGTGCATTCCCGGTGTTCGGCGAGGTCACCGAACAGGTCCGCATGTTCGCCAGCAGCACCCTGCTGCCGGAGGCGGCAGACCGCGTGGTCAGCGTCTACCTGAGCGAGTTCGCGGCCAATGCAGCGCGGGTATCGGCGATCGGCCTGGGGGTGCTCGTGGTGACTGCGATGGTGCTGGTGCTCACCATCGAAAGCGCATTCGACGACATCTGGCGCACCGGCAACCTCGGCCGCCGCGCGCCGCGCCTCGCGGTCTACAGCATGCTGGTGACGGCAGGGCCGCTGCTGATCGGCGCCGGTCTCTGGCTCACCTCGCTGCTCGTGTCCTGGTCCATGGGGTGGTTCACCTACCTCGATGAAGTCGTGCTCAACGCGCTGCGACTGGTGCCGTTCGTGCTGACCATCGCCGCCTTCGGCCTGCTGTACTACGCGCTGCCCAACCAGCGCGTGCGCGCGGGCGATGCCGCCATCGGCGGGCTGGTCGCCGGCGTGCTGTTCGAACTGACCAAGCGCGCCTTCGGGCTGTACGTCACCCACATCGGCGCCTACCAGGTGATCTACGGCGCGTTCGCCACGGTGCCGATCTTCCTGATGTGGGTCTACCTGTCCTGGCTCGTGGTGCTGATGGGTGCCGCGCTGGTGGCGGTGATCCCGGCGGTGCGCGCGGGCCGGGACATGGCAGCCGCGCCGGATGCGTCCGACCGGACCGGCCGCGCGGGTGCGGGCGACACAGGGAGCGCGGGGGGCGGGCGGTCGATCAGCGCGAACGCACGGCTGCCGACGGATCGCCGGCGGCCTGCACGGCGGGGCCGCCCGAGGCGAGGCGGGTCGCCGCGAGGGGATCGAACTTCCAGTGGTTGATCCAGGCGCGTACCACCAGGTTCGGATAGTCGGGCTTGCCCAGGCTGCCGTTGTAGCGCCCCAGCGCACGGAACAGGTTGCCGCGCTCGATGTCCACGTAATGGCGCAGGATCACGCAGCCATAGCGCAGGTTGGTGCGCAGGTGGAACAGGTTGTGGTCCTTCTGGCCGATCACGTCGACCCAGAACGGCATCACCTGCATGTATCCGCGCGCGCCGGCGACGGACACCGCATACTTGCGGAACGCGCTCTCGACCTGGATCAGCCCGAGCACCATCTGCACGTCCAGGCCTGCGCGCGTGGCCTCGTAGTGCAGCGTCATCAGGAACTCGTCGCGCAGCTGCGGGTCGGGCATCCTGCGCTGCAGCCGGCGGCCCATGTCGGCCAGCCACAGCTTCGCCTCGCCGTCGGTCTGGAATGCATGGAAGGACACGACCTGGTCGCTGATCGCGCGCGACAGCGAGGCGCGAACGGTCGCCTGCATCGGTTCGTACTGCTGGGCGCCGGCATGTGCGTCCGACCCCGGCAGCAGCCCGGCCAGTGCAGGCAATGCCCCGAGCGCCACCGCCCGGCCGGAAAAGCCGGGCAGGGCACGCAGCAGGCGACGGCGTGCAGCGTTCACCGGCCGAGCTTCCCGTCGACGAAGGCGAGCACGGCGTCGACCTGCAGCATCGTCGGCTGTGCATCGCGGCGGCCCTTGTATTCGCATTCGCCCTTCGCCAGCCCGCGGTCGCCGATGACGATCCGGTGCGGCACGCCGATCAGCTCCATGTCGGCGAACATCGCGCCCGGCCGTTCGTCGCGGTCGTCGAGCAGCACGTCGATGCCCGCGGCCTTCATCGCGGCGTAGAGCGACTCGGCAGCCGCGCGCACCGCCTCGCTCTTGTGCATCCCGATCGGCGTGATCGCGACCTCGAACGGCGCGATCGCCGGCGGGAACACGATGCCGCGTTCGTCGAAGCCCTGCTCGATCGCCGCCCCGACGATGCGCGACACGCCGATGCCGTAGCAGCCCATCTCCATCGGCCTCGGCTGCCCGCCCTCGTCGATGAATTCGACCTTCATCGCCTCGGAATAGCGGGTGCGCAACTGGAAGATATGCCCGACCTCGATGCCGCGGCACAGCTCGAGCGGCCCGGCACCGTCCGGGCTCGGGTCGCCCTCGACCACGTTGCGCAGGTCGTGCACCGACGCCGGGTCGGGCAGGTCGCGCCCGAAGTTCACGCCGGTGAGGTGGAAGCCCGCTTCGTTCGCACCGCAGGCGAAGTCGGCCAGGACGGCCACGCTGCGGTCGACATGCACCGGGATCGCGGCGTCGATGCCCGCCGGGCCGATGTAGCCCGGCTCGCAGCCCAGCGCGGCGACGATCTCTTCATCGCTGGCGAAGCGGAAATCGGCGAAGCCGGGCAGCTTCGCCGCCTTCACTTCGTTGAGCTTGTGGTCGCCGCGCAGCAGCAGCAGCTGGAAGCGGCCATCGGCGACGACGGCGATCGACTTGACCATCCGCTCGACCGGCAGCGCGAGCATGGCGGCGACCGCCTCGCAGGTCTTCAGGCCGGGCGTGGCTACCTTCTGCATCGTGGCGGCGGGTGCCGCCCGCGGGGCCGCCGGTGCCAGTGCCTCCGCCAGCTCCACGTTCGCGGCATAGGCAGATGCCGGGCAGAACGCGATGCCGTCCTCGCCCGAGTCGGCCAGCACGTGGAATTCGTGCGACCCGGTGCCGCCGATCTGGCCGGTGTCCGCGGCCACCGCGCGGAACTGCAGGCCGAGGCGCTGGAAGATCCGGCTGTAGGCCTGGTACATCGCGTCATAGGTCTGGCGCAGGCTGTCGGCATCCGCGTGGAACGAGTAGGCGTCCTTCATCAGGAACTCGCGCGCGCGCATCACGCCGAAGCGCGGCCGGATCTCGTCGCGGAACTTGGTCTGGATCTGGTACAGGTTCACCGGCAGTTGCCGGTAGCTCTTGATGTCGCGGCGCACGGTGTCGGAGATCACTTCCTCGTGCGTCGGTCCGAAGCAGTAGTCGCGCTGGTGGCGGTCGCGGATGCGCAGCAGTTCCGGTCCGTACTTCTGCCAGCGGCCGGACTCCTGCCACAGCTCGGCGGGCTGGACGGCCGGCATCAGCAGTTCGACCGCGCCGGCGGCGTCCATCTCCTCGCGCACGATACGCTCGACCTTGCGCAGCACGCGCAGGCCCAGCGGCATCCAGGTGTACAACCCGCGGGCGAGCGACTTGATCAGCCCGGCGCGCAGCATCAGCTTGTGGCTGACCAGTTCGGCCTCGCTCGGGGCCTCCTTGAGCGTGGCAAGATAGA
>LNFM01015129.1_pt1 | contig 10419 bp, 6 predicted proteins | sample 596031 | NCBI WGS metagenome assembly LNFM01 (sample SAMN04254537, study PRJNA301005) | activated carbon metagenome | isolation source: dual media filters at the Ann Arbor, Michigan drinking water treatment plant | place: USA: Ann Arbor | reverse complement strand
CCTGGCTGAGCGCGCGCGGCTGGTAGAGCCACTGGATCAGGTGCCAGGTGGAGAGATCAAAAAACACGCGGCTGGGCACCTCGCGCTGCTGCGGGCCCAGGTGCTTGTAGCCCAGCAGGGGCATGACCTGTTCCAGGCTGAGCTTGTGGTCGAAGTCGGTACCGCCGATGTGCACTCCGGTGGTGGCCAACACATCGCCCGAGCGGTTGGTCAGCTTCATGCGCTGCGGGCCGAGGCGCACCACGGTGAAGTCGGACGTGCCGCCACCCAGGTCGACCACCAGCACCACGCGCTCAACGTCCAGCCGGCGCTCGTAGTCCAGCGCGGCGGCAATCGGCTCCAGCTGAAACGACACCTGGCGAAAGCCCACGGCCTGCGCGGCCTGCAGCAAGGAGTCTTGCGCAAGCGCGTCGCGCTCCAGGTCGTCGTCGACAAAGTGGACTGGCCGGCCCATGACCACCTTGGTGGGCGCCACGCCCAGCGACTCCGCCGCTCGCTCGCGCAGCGCGGCGAGGAAGGTGGCCACGATCTCCTGAAAACTGATCTGCTGGTGGTTCACCACCGTGGTCTCCAGCAGCAGCGGGCTGCCCAGCAGGCTCTTGAGCGAACGCATCAGCCGGCCCTCGGTGCCAGCCAGGTACTGCGCCACCGCGTCGCGGCCGAAATGCGTGGTGCTGTCTTCCGAGTTGTAGAACACCGCCGTGGGCATGGAGACCGCCGCGCCCTCCAGAGGAATCAAGCGCGCTGTGCCCCGCACGTCGGCCCAAGCCATGGCCGAATTGGAAGTGCCGAAATCAATGCCGAGCGTCCCGTGGAGCGGAGGAGTCATGGGGAGCGGTGGGGAGATGGCCCCCGAGGCACGAGCAAGAGCGCCGGCTCATGGGGAGCGCGGATTCTGCCACCGTTGTGTGGCGCTTCCCCCAAGGAAGCGCGAGCCCTAGCGGCGACGAACGCTGTTTTCGTCCTGCGGCGGGTGCTGACCGCCCGCACCCGGCACGTCTCTGGCTCGTTTCGCCGCGTCCTGTCCCGGCGTGGCCCGCATGTCGGTGTCCACCAGGCCTTGCTTGAGGTCTTTGTAGGCCTGCAAGATCTTCGGGTCGGGCTGGTCGTCCGTCATGTCGGTGTCTTCGTCGCGTTCGTGCGGCAGCTTCAATGGCGCATCGCCTTCCTCGGGCGGCAGCTCAAACGGGGTGTCCGGTTCAGCAGGCTGGGGCGGCACAACGGGTTGACCGGGCTTGTTCATGCGGGGCGGCCGACCGGCTGGGCACCGCCCGCCAAACCCTCGTGCGAGCCGTGGTCACCCATGCCGATGGGCTTGCCCGCCACGATGGACACCAGATTGCTCACCGCACGCACCATCTTGCTGTTGGGCGCGTCCCAGTAATCGGCCGAGTGGGGGACGAATTTCAACAACGCCAGGTTCGGCGAGTCCGGCCCATCGGGGAACCACGGCCGTGCAAACGACGACCACAGACGTTCGATGTGTCCCCGGTCGGTGACGATCTCGCCGTGCCCCGAAAGCGACACGTAGGTGCTGTCGTCCAGATCAGTGAAAGTCAGGTTGGCCACGCCCAGCCGCTCAACCTTGGATGAGCGCGTGTCGGTGAAAAACCAGATCGCGCCGCTGGCGTCCATCTCCAGCGCATACATGGGCCGGCTGGCGAGCGAGCCATCGGCTTCCATGGTGGTGAGCATCGAGGTGGCGATGCCCTTGATCAGCTCGGCAATGTGTTTGAGCTCGGGGGTGGTCTGGGTTTCGATGTTCATGCGTGGTCCTCGTCATGGGGGAATGGAGGGACCACGGTAAGAAAAAAAGCGGGGTGGGTCTGTGCGATGGCACACGTGCGAGCCCGGTGCGAATGGAATCGGCCAAAGACCGGATCGGGTCATTGGGGACTCACGTCCAAAAAAAAGGAGGCCTTGGCACCGGCCATAAAAAGGGTTCGGCTGCCCCGAAGTCGGGGCGTGAGCCTATGCAGGCATTGATCCCAACACATCTGCCTCAGACTGCTTGAGCAGCGCCTTGATCAGCGGTGGAGAAAAACGCCGCTGGACCGAGATGGCGTAGAAGTTTTCGTGCAGATCGGGTACCACGCCGTACTCGACCAACAAACCACTGCGCAGCTCGTCTTGCACCACCACCGTGGGTAACAGGGCCACGCCGTCGGAGTCTCGGGCCAGCAGCCGCAGCAAGGCCATGTCGTCGACCTCGGCACGCAAGCGGTAGCGGATACCAAGCTGATCACACATCAGGTCAAAGCCGGCCCGGATGTCGTTGTCCCGCCCAGGCAGCAGCAGAGGGACCTCGGCCAGTTCGTCGGGAAAGCGAAAGGCCTTGCGTTTGGGCCTGGGTTTGCCCACCAGGCTCACTGGCTGGCGCGCGATGCGTTGGCATCGCCATGGGTTGTCGCTGCTGGCGTGTACCCGCTGGTTGGAGAGGATCAGGTCCAGGGTATGCACCCTCAACCTCCCGAGCAAATCCACGAGGCTGCCTGATTGCAGAACAAGTTCAACATCGTCTCGTGCCAGCAAGGCGCGCAAGAAGTTTTCCTGGAAGTTGCGCGACAAGGTGGCGACCGCACCGATGCGCAGCACCTGCCGCTGCATGCGATGGCCCTCGCTCATGAGAGCCGTCAGTTCGGCCCCTGCCGCAAAGATGGAGTCGGCGTATCCGAGCGCCAGTTGACCAGCCTCGGTCAGCTGCAGGCTGCGCCCTGTGCGGGCAAACAAGTCCTGGCCCAACTGCTCTTCGAGTTGACGTATCTGTGCCGACAACGCTGACTGCGACACGTGCAGAAGCGCTGCCGCACGGGTCAGGTTGCCTTCTTTGGCGACCGCCCAGAAATAGTGCAGGTGGTGAAAGTTCAATCGGGACATGGTTTTTATGTTCTTATTTAAAGAACGGTGTGTGCTCAACAATGTATTTTACAGAATGATATGAATCGGGAACAGTGATGACACTGCCTCTCTGGATTCACTCATGACGCCCGACACCCACCTTTCATCCGCGCTTTCCCTGTGGCAAGTCCTGCTCGTTCTGGCACCCAGCATCATTGTTGGAGCCGCATCCTGTTTTGCCGGGCCTCGGGCCAGTAACGCGGCGGCGTGGGCCGCCGCGCGCTGGGCAACGCGTGCCGCATTTGCTGCTGCGGCTGTGTCTCTGTTCGTTGTGCTTTCCGGTGAAACTGGCACAGGCCAAGGCGTGCGCGCCGATGCACTGGGCGCCCTCATGAGCTTGCTGGTGTTTTTCGTGGGATGGGTGATCGTGCGCTTTTCGCAGCCCTACCTCAGTGGAGAGCACGGCGAGACGCACTATGTGCGTTGGATGATGATCACCCTGGCCATGGTGGGTTTGGTGATCAGCTCCAACCATGTGCTCCTGCTGGCGCTGGCCTGGACAGCTACAAGTGTTGCCTTGCATCGTCTGCTGACTTTTTACGGCGATCGTCCTGCTGCGGTGGTGGCGGCGCACAAAAAGACCATCGTCGCCCGCGCCGCCGATGCGTGCATGCTCTGCGCTGCTGCGCTGCTCCACGTCGCTTTCGGCACCCTGCACATCGACCAGATCATGCAACTGGCCGCCGATGCGGAACAGATCCCGCTGCCTGCCCGGGCGGCGGTGCTGCTGGTGGCTTGCGCGGCCTTGCTGAAGTGCGCCCAGCTGCCTTTTCACGGCTGGTTGATACAGGTCATGGAAGCCCCCACGCCAGTCTCGGCGCTGCTGCATGCCGGCGTGGTGAACCTGGGTGGTTTTGTGCTGCTGCGCTTTGCGCCGCTGGTGTCCGAGGTGCCGGCGGCGCAAGTGCTGCTGGTCGTGGCGGGCACCACCACAGCCGTGGTGGCGGCGCTCGTGATGACCACGCGCATCAGCGTCAAGGTGATGTTGGCCTGGTCCACCTGCGCCCAGATGGGCTTCATGCTGATGCAGTGTGGACTGGGGGTCTGGGAGATGGCGTTGCTGCACTTGGTCGCGCATTCGCTGTACAAGGCTCACGCCTTTCTGGGTGCAGGTGGCGCGGTACGGCGGGCTTCGCTGGTGCAACTCACGCCGCAGGCGGCCAGGCCCGACTTCACCGGTTTGGTCTGCGGCATGTTGCTCGGCATGGCCATGACGGCTTTCGCGGCCTGGACTGCCGACTGGCTGCCCTGGGGACAGGCCTCGACAACACCGTGGGCCATGTGGGTGCTCGCGTGCATCGTCAGCATGGCCCTGGTGCCACTGGTGCATGCGCAATCCTTGCAGCTGGGCGGTTGGTGGTTGCCGGCTCTGGGCTTCGGAGCCTATGGCGTTGCACTGGCCTATTTCGGTCTGCACGGCCTGTTGAGTGTCTGGTTTCCAACGCCTGCCATCGAGCCGTCGGTTGTGTATCTCGTCTTGTGCGCATGGGTGGCGCTGTCATTTGCGGGCTTGTTCATCCTGCAATCGGTCATCACGCTGGCCCCAGCGGGAGCACTGGCTCGCCGTCTTTACCCCTGGTTCTATGGTGGCCTGTTTCTGGACGAGAAGTTCAATCGCCTGGCCTTTGGCTTGTTTGCACCCCCCAAGCCACCCGCATCCGTTTCGGTATTGCCCAAACCCGGTACGTCACAAGGAGTCCGCGCATGAATGCCCCGGTTGAATTTCTCGCAGTGCAGGCCCAGCGCTTGCAGGCTCACATCGATACCGCCACCGCGCGCATCGCACCCACCTGGCCGCTTGATGAGTTCATTGCCGTCAATCCCTACTGGGGCTGGGTCGATCAACCGATTGCGCAGGCCTCTGCGGCATTGGGCGTGCTCGCTGGCACGAGCCTGACCATGCCCAGAGCGTGGTATGCCGAGCAATGGCGAAATGGCGACTTGCAGCCGTGGCACCTGCGTGCAGCCGTGCTGCGCAGCAAGTCAGAAGGAGCTGCCCAATCCTTGCCAATAACCGGTTCGCTTGCGCACACGGGGTTGGAAGAAGAGGTTGAGCAGTTGGTACAGGCCTTGGGCGGTGTCGAGGCAGACCTGAACCGCCTGCCACTGATCACGGACCTGCGCGACCGGGCAGCAGAACCTCGTCCCGGTCTGAGCTGGTCTGATCTGGTGACGCACCAGGTGAGCCAGCACTGTGCGGCCTACTTTGATCGCCACCAAGCCACCTGGGGTTTGAACACGACGCATGGCCTGTACGGCAGCTGGCTGCGCCATCTGGAGGCGGACCATGGCTTGCCATGGCAGCGGGGACGGGCTTCACTCCAGACTCGCCTGGCCCAGCTGCCAACGGATCCCCGTGTGCTGATCGCAGAGGCCCTTGCCGCGCTGGAGATGCCCGAAAGTGGCCGGGATGCCTATCTGAGTGCCGTCCTGTCGGCCATCGGGGGTTGGGGTGCATGGTGCAGCTTCGAGCGTTGGCAGGCGCGGCTGCGCGGCGGCGATGACGACAGCATCGAACACTTGCTGGCCATTCGGCTCGCATGGGAATGGCTGTTGAAAGAAGACGCATCCCCGGGTGAGGTGCCCTTGAACTGGGCGCAACAGTGGTCGGGAGTGACGCATCACATCCAAACGTTGCATCAATCCCAGCGCATGGATTGGTTGCTGCAAGACGCGGTTGAAATCGCCTTCCAGCAGACGATGGTCGATGGTCTTGGCGGCATCAATGCCGCCCGTGATTGTTCGGTGCCCAGCGTTCAGGCCGTGTTCTGCATCGATGTGCGTTCCGAGGTGTTCCGCCGGGCGCTGGAGTCTGCGAGCCCTGAGATTCACACCCGCGGTTTTGCCGGCTTTTTTGGGCTGCCCATTGCCTATTCCCCGATAGGCAGTGCGCTCACGCGCCCCCAACTGCCCGGGCTGTTGGCCCCGGCACAGTGCGTCACCGAACGCGTTGAAGCCAGCCTGGGGCAGGTGCTGGCTGCTCGCCGGAAGAATGCCTTGCAATGGCGCCAGCGATGGACGGAGTTCCGCTCTTCACCCTCTTCGGGCTTCAGCTTTGTAGAGAGCATGGGCTTGGTGTACGGCGCAAAGTTGTTGGCTGACAGCCTTGCCTCAACAAAAGCCCCGGCGAGCTGGGAAGCAGAGGGGCTGCCGAAGCAAAAAGATGAGACGTTGCGGCCCTGCTTGCCTCTGACGGACGCTGACCCCGGAGCCGCTGCCGCGATGGCCAAAGGCATTCTGGTTGCGATGGGACTTCAGAGCGGCTTCGCGCCGCTGGTGATGCTGGTCGGACATGGCAGCCGCAGCGCAAACAATCCCCACGCCGCAGGCCTGGACTGCGGTGCCTGCGGTGGACAGACCGGCGAGGTCAACGCCCGCGCCCTGGCAGACCTGCTCAACACCCCCCAGGTGCGCACGCACTTGCGTGCCCTGGGAGTGGATGTGCCGGAGCGCACCCGTTTCCTCGCCGCCCTGCACAACACCACGACTGACGAGGTGGCGCTGTACGACACAGGTGACGTGTCGCCCCATTTGCACGCCGACCTGACACGGCTGCAAGGGTGGCTGGACTACGCAGGCGTGATGGCCCGGGCAGAGCGCTCCAACAGCCTGGGTCTGGGCCATCTGAAGGCCCAGGAAGCCGCCCTGAAGAAGGCGGTGCTGCAACGCGCCAACCATTGGGCGGAAGTTCGACCCGAATGGGGACTGGTCAACAACGCCGCTTTCGTCGTGGCGCCGCGCTCCCGAACCCGACATCTCAAGTTGTCGGGCCGCTGCTTCCTGCACGACTATGACCAGCAGAACGACCCAGACCTGGGCGTGTTGACGCTCATCATGACCGCGCCCATGGTGGTGACCAACTGGATCAACATGCAGTACCACGCCTCGACCGTCGACAACCGCCGCTACGGCAGCGGCAACAAGGTGCTGCACAACGTGGTCGGCGGACGCCTGGGTGTTTTCGAAGGCAACGGCGGCGACTTGCGCATTGGCCTGCCGATGCAGTCGCTTCACGACGGTCACCGCCTGCATCACACGCCGCTGCGGTTGAGCGTGTTCATCGAGGCTTCGCGCGACGCGATCGACACCGTGATGTCCCGACATGAGATCGTCAAACAACTCGTCAACAACGGATGGCTGCACCTGCTGCGAATCGATTCAGAGAGCCATGAAGTTGAACACCACGTCAACAACAGGTGGCAGACGTTCTGCAGAACTTCAGACACCGCCACGCATGGCAAGGCGGGCGAGCAGCGTGATGAATTCGAACAGGCTGCGGCGTGAGCCGCTTTCGTTCTTGTTGTCTCATCACATGGCGTCTTCCGCGGGTTAAAAGGACTCCCAGTCAGAAGCACCATTGCCTTGGTCGGCCTTCTGGCTCACAGCCACTGGGCGGGCTGCCGGCTTGGCAGCAGGCAAGGCGGTGTGTGCTGCGGGCTTCTTCAGGGCTGATGTCGTGGCAATCTTCCTGGGCGCAGCCACAGGCGCATGGGTGCGCACCACCGGCGTCACCGCGCTGAAGCCCACTGCGTGGCCCGTGAGGCGGAACACCGCCACCGCCTGCACCAGGTCGGTGGCCTGGGTGCGCAAGCTGCTGGCCGCGGCCGCCATTTCTTCCACCAGCGCGGCGTTCTGCTGCGTCGCCTGATCCATCTGGGTCACGGCTTCGCCGATCTGGCCCACACCGTCGCTCTGTTCTTTGCTGGCCGAGCTGATCTCGCCCATGATGTCGGTGACGCGCCGCACGCTGTCCACCACCTCGCTCATGGTGGCGCCCGCCTTGTCCACCAGCACCGTGCCGCTCTCCACGCGCTCCACGCTGTCGTTGATGAGCTGTTTGATTTCCTTGGCAGCGGCAGCGCTGCGCTGCGCCAGGTTGCGCACCTCGCCAGCCACCACTGCAAACCCACGGCCCTGTTCACCGGCGCGGGCCGCTTCCACCGCCGCGTTGAGCGCCAGGATGTTGGTCTGGAATGCAATACCGTCGATCACGCTGATGATGTCGCTGATCTTGCGGCTGCTTTCGTTGATCCCTTTCATGGTGTCGACCACCTGGCTCACCACCTGACCACCTTCGATGGCCACCCTCGATGCGCTCTGCGCGAGCTGGTTGGCTTGCATGGCGTTGTCGGCGTTCTGGCGCACGGTGGAGGAGAGTTCTTCCATCGAAGCGGCGGTTTCTTCCAGCGCGCTGGCCTGGCTTTCGGTGCGTGAGCTCAGGTCCTGGTTGCCCTGGGCAATCTGCTCGCTGGCTGTGGAGACCGATTCGGAGCCCGTGCGCACGCGGCCCACCACCTGCACCAGACCCGTCTGCATCTCCGACAAGGCCTTCATGAGCACACCGATCTCGTCTTGAGACTTCGTGTCGACCACGCGGGTCAGGTCACCGGCGGCGACGGAGCGGGCGAGCTCAACGGCGGCGTTGACGGGGCCGGTGATGGAGCGAATGATCCACGTCGCCACGACAGCCGCGATGGCCGCTGCCAGCAGCACCGCGACCACGATCGTGGTGATGAGTGTCTTCACTGTGTCCTGGGCAACCTGGCTGGCGGCTTGAGCACCTTCCGTTTGGAGGGCCACGGCATCGTCGATGACCTTGAAGTACGCGAGCTGTGCCGGGCGGACCGTTTCGAACAGGTGCGCAATGGCGGGCTCGCGCTGACCAGCAGCGATCATTTCAAGGAACTTGTCCACGCTGGAACGGAAAGGCTTGCGGGTCTCCTCCAGCTTGGCCTGCAGTTCACGGCCTTTGTCAGAGGTGATCAGGGCGTCCACCTTGGTCACGCTGTCGTTGGTTTTGCCGCGCGATTCGGCAATGGCCTGCTTCTCCTGGGCCACCTGGGCTGGGTCGGTCAGCAGGGCAATGTTCCGGATCGCCCGGGCCTGGAAGTTGCCTTCGGCCCGAATGATTTCCAGCTCGGCAATGGCGGTCATGCGCCGCTCGGTGATGTCGACCAGATCGGATTTCACCGACATGGTGCGCACAGCGCTGAGCCCGCCAATGGCCAGCAGCATGGCCACCAGCAGGGTGAAAAGGCCCGAACAGACGCTGCTGGCAGCCACATTCCCGACGTTGGCAAGCGCCACAAATGTTGCCCGCTCCCCGAGCGCGGTGGCCTGATACCGGGAAGACTGACGAGGAGCCGTCTTTTGAGGCAAGGTCCACATCTGGAGATTGGGCGGAAGGTTGATCCAGATCAAGGGAATCGCCGGGCGGCAGGTCATTTGGTTAAGGAAATGTGGGGAGCACCGATACGGTGTGTACAGGGAACTGATCGCCGAAGACCGCGAAATGACGTGGCACTCCTCAACACACCATCGAGACAAGCATGCGCACCAACCCAGGAGTTCGTCATTCCCGAGGGCGTGACCCTCGTCTCGACGACCGACCTGCAAAGCCGCATCACCTACTGCAACCCCGCCTTTGTGGCCGTCAGCGGTTTTGATCGCGAAGAACTCATCGGGCAGCCGCACAACCTCGTGCGCCACCCCGACATGCCCGCCGAGGCGTTTCGCGACATGTGGGCCACGCTGGCCAGCGGAACGCCGTGGTCGGCCCTGGTGAAGAACCGGCGCAAGAACGGCGACCACTACTGGGTGGTGGCCAACGCCACGCCGGTGATGGAGAACGGCCAGGCGGTGGGCTACATGTCGGTGCGCACCAAACCCACGCGCCAGCAGGTGCAGGAGGCCGAAGCGCTCTATGCCCGCATGCGCAGCGAAGCCCAATCCGGCAGCAGCAGCATCGCCCTGCACCACGGTCGTGTGGTCCGCACCGGCCTGATGGGCCAACTGCAACGCATGGCCCAGCTCACGCTGGGCAAACGCATCGCCATTTCGTCGGTGGGTCTGGCGGCAGTGGGCCTGGTCGTTGGTGAATATGCCTCGTCCTTTGGCACCGGCATGCACGTTGCCTCCGCTGCTGTGCTGCTGGTGATCGCCGCGCTGGCCGCACTGAGCCTGCGCAGCCAGATCCTCCAACCGCTCATGCAGTCGGTCGGTTTCGCCAACCAGATGGCCGCGGGCGATCTGTCGGCGCGATTCAAAGGCGCCAGCAGCGGCGAGTTCGGTGAGCTTGCCCGCGCGCTCAACCAGCTCAACGTGAACCTGCAGGCCGTGGTGTCCGACGTGCGCCACGAGGTGGAAGGCGTGCAGGTCGCGTCCAACGAGATCGCCGCCGGCAACACCGACCTGTCCTCGCGCACCGAATCGCAGGCCAGCAGCCTGGAAGAAACCGCCGCCTCCATGGAGCAGCTCACCAGCACCGTGCAGCAAAGCGCCAACTCCTCACGCGAAGCCTCGGTGCTGTCGCAGCGCTCGGCCACGGTGGCGCGCGAAGGCAATGCGGCCATGTCCCAGGTGGTGGCCACCATGGACGACATCAGCAAGTCGTCGCGGCGCATCGGCGAGATCATCGGCGTGATCGACGGCATCGCCTTCCAGACCAACATCCTGGCGCTCAACGCGGCCGTGGAAGCGGCGCGCGCTGGCGAACAAGGCCGGGGCTTTGCGGTGGTGGCC
>LNFM01013444.1_pt1 | contig 10420 bp, 10 predicted proteins | sample 596031 | NCBI WGS metagenome assembly LNFM01 (sample SAMN04254537, study PRJNA301005) | activated carbon metagenome | isolation source: dual media filters at the Ann Arbor, Michigan drinking water treatment plant | place: USA: Ann Arbor | reverse complement strand
CGCCCGTCGGCAACGTGGCGACGCGAGAGCGGTGCTCGCCCGGAGCGTACGTGGCGGTGACGTTCTCCAGGCGATAGCCGACGAAGGCGGAGACGTCCGTCATGATCTCGCGCCGCAGCTCGAGGGCCGCGCCGGTCGCCTTGCGGGTGAGCCCAGGGAGCTGGCGCTCGTCGTGGTAGCCCTCGAGGCGCAGCGCGATGCCCGAGCCGAGCAGGCTGCCGTCGTCGACGGCGACGCCCAGCTTCTGCCGGCGTGCGTTCATCATGGCCTCGATCGCGAAGCGGGAATCGGGTCCGAACAAGCCCTCCTTCGCGACGACCGCGCTCGCGGTGAAGGAGTCATCGGTGCGGTACCCCGCTCCGATCTGAAACGTTCCGGTCCGATCCTCCGCGCGCACCAGGGCCACGGACGAAAGCAGGACCTGCGCGACCACGAGGGCCTGCTTCGCGAGCATCGTGTCGCTACTGACTGCCGAGGCAATCCGGCGGTTGTCTTACGAGCGCGGGACGACGAGATCGCGCAGGCAGACAACCGTTCCATCGGCGCCCCAGTCCGGACGGCCCGTCGCGAACGCGGCCAGCAGTACGGGGCGCGCCGCATCGAGGACGTCGACGGTCGGAGCGATGGCGAGCGCGGCCCCGGCGTACTCGAGGAATCGGTAGCAGGCGGCGAGCCGCGCCTGGACAACGCGCTCGTCGACGACCACCACGCCCACCACGACGTCGTATGGCCAGCCCGTCGTGGTGGTGCGCGCCTCGAAGCCGTGGACATCGACGCGGGCGCCCGCAGGCAGCTCCGCGGCGAGGACCTCGGTCGCCCAGCGGGCCGTGTCGTCGGGACCTGGGCGGAGGGGCCCCCACACGAGAGCCACGTCGGCGATCGCGGGCGCGGTCAGCGCGAGTCGCATCAGTCACTCCAGTTGGCGAACGCGTCGTTCGTCGGTGCGGAGCGCTCCGGTGGTTGCGGGATGGGGAGCGGGATGATCGATGCGATCAGATCGCGCAGCACGGCGACATGCGTGATGCCATCGGCGGGGGCATCGAGTCGGCTCATGTAGGAGAAGCGACCGTCCTCGAGGATGGCGAGGTGGACGTGGCGCGGGCGGCCGTCGCGCAGGCCGCGGTAGCTGCGCACGTGCCCCGTGAGGTGCGGCGTCGTCACCGGCTGGGTCGCGGCGTCGACGGGCGCAAACCCCGTCCACCCGAGCTCGTGCAGCATCAGATCGAGGGTGTCGGCGCCCGTCTCGATCATGGGCCGCGCCGGGAACACGGTGAGCGTGCTGTCGTCGGCGGGATAGCCCGGCGCGAGCCACTCCGTGGTCAGCGCCCGCGGATAGCCACTCCAGCCGCGCGGCGGCTCGTAGAGATAGCGCCGCCGCCGCAGCAGGCCGAGGCCCAGCGAGTAGAGATGCGCGAGCTCGCGTACGAGCGCGCGCATCTGACCGAAGCGCTCGGGCACGAGCGTGACTCCATCGATCCGCGTGTAGTGGTCGTCGCCGAGAACGAACGCGAGGGTGCGCTCGGTGCGGTGGCCTTCGAGCGTGCCCGTCAAGGTCGAGCACGCGGCGTATTCGCCCTCGACCGTGAGCAAGGGCTCGAGGGGCGTGGCGTCGAGCCCGTCGAGAGCGAGCGCACTCGCGGCGTCGCGGAAGAGGTACGTGATCGACTTGAGCGGCCGCTGCCGATCGCGAATGCGAATTCCACCCTGGGTGCGTCCGCCGGGGGGCACGAGGCCCACACCGTCGACGAATCGCTCGAGGCGCCAGCTCGGCAGGACGGCAGGAAGCACCCGATCGGTTGTAACTCAGGTCCCGTTGCCGACGCCCCACCGAAAGCCGCGGGCGGTGATGCGATCGATGATCGCGGGAACCCTCGAATCACTCGTCACATCGGCGAGCGCTGCGACTCCCGCCTGGTACGGGGCGTGGCCCGCATCGTCGGCGACATAGAAGCGCAACCGCGGGACCTGCGCGAGGCGCGCGGCCAGGAGCTGCACGAGCGTCATCAGCGTGCGGTTCCCGCCGAATGCGCCGCAGCCCCAGAAGCCGGTCCGGATCTCGACGGGCGCACTCGGCCGGAGCCGGGCGGTCTCGAAGGCGGCCGCCCGGTACCCGGTGTACGCGGTGACGAGCGCGGTCTCGATCGTCTCCCGCGTGTACTCGCCGCGCCCGCCGTTCGGGGCCGCGATCGCGAGGATGTTGCTGATGGTCGGCGGCGCGATGACATGCACCGCGGCCCGTACGGTCTCCGGGGACGCGGCGGCGAAGGCATTGCCGTACAGGCCGCGGATCTCGCAGCGGCGCTCGACGCCAGCGACGGTGACGGGGGTAGGCCGGCCCTCATCCTCGGTGAACGCGTGCTCGCCCATCGCCTCGCGAATCGATCCGAGCGACGGGTGCTCCGCGCATTGCAGCTCGTCCTGCGCGAGCAGCGCGGAGCCGTACGCGAAGAACAGATCCGGATCGGCGAAGTTCACGTGCCACACGCCGGCATCGCTGCCGTAGGCGAAGTAGCCCGCCACGGGCTTTGCATCGACGACATGCCCCGGCAGCGACGCGGGCAGGGGCTCCTCGGCGAAGCGCGCGACCTCGAGCTCGCCGCCGGGTGGACCGCAGAGGTCGTTCACGAGCCGCTTGTGCGGATGCGGCAGGTCGAGCGGGAACTCGCGGGTCAGGCGCTGGGCATCGAACCGCTGGCGATAGAGCGCGCGCATGCCCTCATGATGGTGTTAAAACGACACCAAGTCAATGTCGATGTAGAGTGCCCTCCATGCGCGTGCTGGCGTACGTGTATCCGGGCTGGCATCCCATCGCCGAGCGCGACGAGTCGTTCTACCCGGGCTTCACCGAGTGGGACCTCCTCGAGCAGTGTCGGCCGCGCTTCGAGGGACACGCGCAGCCGAAGGTCCCGCTGTGGGGCCGCTACGACGACCGCGATCCGGTCGCGATGGGCCGGCGCCTGGCCGCGGCGCGCGATCACGGCATCGACGGCATCGTCGTCGGGACCTTCTGGTGCCGGGGCAAGCGCGTGTTCGAGGATGCGCTCGACCTCGGCATCCTCGGTTCGCCCGAGGGGCAGACCCTACCGTTCGCCTGCATGTGGGCCAACCGCATGCCGCGCCGCGTGCTGCCGGTGAAGCGTGCGGATCTGCCGGTGATCGATCCGTCGCGGCTCGTCCCGACGGACGTCGATGACTTCGTCGCGTTCGTGCGGCTGCTCGCCGAGCAGTACTTCACACGGCCGAACTACCTGCGCGTCGACGGGCGCGCGTACTTCTCGATCTTCGACTCCACCTTCTTCGCGAGCGAGCTCGGCACGGACGGGGCCCGCGCCGCGATCACCGCCGCCCGGCAGATGCTGCGCTCCGGCGGGTTCCCCGAGCTGCACCTCGCGGCCATCGAGCCTGCGGCCCACGTCATCGGCGAGATGAAGGGCCTGGGCTTCGACAGCGTCACGCACTACGTCTTCATGCCCGACTGGCGCGGCGAGTTTCTCCAGGACTACGCCGAGCGCAGTGCGCTCCGCGCCGCCGAGTGGCCCGAGGTCGCGGCCCGGGCCGGCCTGCCGTATCACCCGTCCGTCACGCCGGGCTGGGACGCATCGCCCCGCGCCGCCGACTTCGCCGAGCTCGGCCCCGAGCGCCCCGACAAGTACCCGTGGTCACCGGTCGTCGTCGGCGAGAGCCCCGCGCAGTTCCGGATCGCCCTCGAGCGTGCCCTCGCGTACGCCCAGGGCAACGGCGACCTCGTCTTCATCGCGTCGTTGAATGAATGGAGCGAGGGCCACTACCTCGAGCCCGACTCCCGCTTCGGGATGGGCTGGCTCGAAGCCGTCCGGGCCGCCCGCTCCCACGTTGCCAGGTAGGTGCTAGGAGATCGCATGGCCGACGTGTACACGCCCGAGACCGTCACCCGCGAAGAGCTCGATGCCCTGCCGGGCGCGACGGTCGTGTCGTTCGGTACGAACTGGTGCTCGATCTGTCAGGGAGCACAGCCCCTCATCGACGAGGCATTCCGAGGCCACGAGACGGTACGTCACCTGAAGATCGAGGATGGCAAAGGTCGTCGCCTCGGCCGAACGTTCGGCGTCAAGCTCTGGCCGACGCTGATCGTGATGCGCGATGGTGTGGAGCTCGCGCGCGTCGTCCGCCCGAACAGTGCGCACGAGGTGCAAGCCGTCCTCGCGCACATCGCAGACTGAGGCCTCGATCCCCGACGCTGTGGGGCAAAGTCGCCGTGCGGCGACGTCCCGATGTGGCGAGTGGGGTAGCCGGGGCTTGGTGTCCTCATGTCCCACATGCGGTCGGAACGCAGAGTTGCACGTGGCAAACCACGGTACGCGGCTTGCGATACAGTCGGGTCGTGCGGTTCCTCCTCCTCGCCTCGCTCGGCCTGCTCGGCTCGGCCGTCAGTGCTTTCGAAGCGCAGGCGTGTCCAGGTCGCACGGCGTGTCTCGCCCGCACCGCGGTGGTGACCCCGGCCGACGTCGAGACCGCGCAGATCGCCCGTCCCGCTCCGGTGATGCACCTGACGCTGCCGACGACGGTTCTGACCGACGGCTCGTCCGAGCTGCTGCAACTGTCCTTTGACCCGATGCCCGAGACCCAGCCGATCAAGCGCGACATGGCCTCGGTGTTCGCGGCCGCGTCGGCGAAGGTCGACCAGACGATGCCCTCGGTGCGGCGCCCCACGTACAACCTGATGGCCTCGCCGGTGATCGTCGCCGGCTCGTTCGACACCGTCCCGGGTGTCGGTGTCTCCGGCGCGTTCTAGCCCTACTATCGACGGGTGAAATCGATTCTCGAGTCCACGCCCGACATCGTGGACGTGCAGTGGGTGCGCGGCGCGAACGCCACCAGCGACGCCCCCGACCTCGTCATCGAGATCCCTCACGGCGCGACGCGCACCGCCGACTACGAGGCCGTCCGCGCGCTCCTCTCGAGCCCGCTCCCCGACGGGCTCGTCGACTTCTTCCACGTGAACACCGACGCCGGCGCCCCCGAGCTCGGCGAGGCCGCCGCGCAGCTCTTCGTCGCCGCGCAGCCCACGCGCAGCGTCGCGATCCTGCGGTGCCGCATCCCGCGCACGTTCATCGATTGCAACCGTCGCATCGATGCGAGCCCCGCCGAGTTCAAGGAGGGCAAGGTCACGCCGGGCCTGATGCCCTGGATCGTGACCGCCGAGGATCGCGACCTCCTGCGCGGCCGCTACGAGCAATACGTGGCCGCCACGCGGAAGGCGTTCGCCGCGCTCACGCCCGCGGGCGCGATCCTCTTGCTGCATACGTACGCGCCGCGCACGGTCAACGTCGAGGTCGACGCCGACATCGTCACGAATATCCGGCGTGCGTATCTCCCCGACGTCGTGCCCACGTGGCCGCTCCGTCCGGCGATCGACATCATCGCGACCGACATGGAGGGTAAGGACCACGCGCCCCCGGCGGTCGTCGGCAAGCTGCGCGCGCTCCTGGCCCCCGCCGGTATCGAGGTCGCGAACGGGACGACCTATCCGCTGCACCCGAGCACCCTCGCGTTCGATCACGTACAGCGCCGGCCGGGCAAGGCGTTGTGCATCGAAGTGCGGCGCGACCTGCTCGCGGATCCGTTCGAGCCGTTCGCCCAGATGACGATCGGCGCCGACAAGGTCGCCCGGATTGCCCGGCCGCTCGCCGACGCGCTCGCCGCGTGGTTCTGATATCGTAGTGATCTCCGTGAACGTGCTGTTCGTTGCGTCGGAGCTTGCTCCGTTCGCCAAGACCGGAGGGCTCGCCGATGTCATGGGTGCGCTGCCGGCAGCGCTCCATCGTAACGGCGTGAACGTACGGGTCGTGGTCCCGCTGTACGACACGATCGACCAGACGAAGTTCCACTTCGAGCGGGTCGTCCACCGGATGGAGCTGAACCTCGGGCAGCACCGGTACGTTGCCCAGATCGTGAAGTCGACCCTCGAGGGGCCGCCGCTGTACTTCGTCCACTGCCCGGCGCTGTACGCGCGGGGCCGCCTCTACACGAGCGACCAGGACGAGCATCGCCGCTTTCTCGCCCTCAGCTACGCGGCGCTCCAGCTCTGTGGGCACCTCGACTTCGCGCCCGACGTCGTCCACTGCCACGACTGGCAGGCGGCGCTCATCCCGATGCTCCTGAAGACGTTCGGGCAACAGGACCGGCGCCTGCGCCGCGCGAAGTCGCTCCTGACGATCCACAACCTGAACTACCAGGGCTCGTTCCACGCGATGACGGGGCCCGACACGAACCTCGACAACTTCACGCACCTGTTCCACCAGGATCTGCTGAAGCAGGACCGCATCAACTACATGCTGCAGGGCGTCCTCTTCGCCGACGGCATCTCGACGGTCAGCCCCACGTACGCGAAGGAGATCCAGACCGAGGCGCACGGCGCGGGGCTCGACGGGCTCCTGCGCCAGCGCACGTCGACGGTCGTCGGCATCCTGAACGGCGTCGACTACAACGAGTGGTCACCGGAGACGGACAAGCACATCGCCGCGCCCTTCTCGGCGCAGGACCTCGCCGGCAAGGAAGCGTGCAAGCAGGCGCTCCTCCAGCAGCTCGGGCTGCCGTACCGTCAGGGCGTGCCGGTCGTCGGCATCGTGTCCCGCCTCGTCTGGCAGAAGGGCTTCGATCTCGTCGGCGAGGTCATGCCCGGCATCCTCGCGCGGACGGGGTGTCAGCTCGTGGTGCTCGGTAGTGGCGAGCCGCCCATCGAGGAGATGTTCCGCCACCTCCAGCGGACGTTCCCGCGGCAGGTCTGCTTCTTCAACGGCTTCCAGAATCCGCTCGCCCACATGATCGAGGCGGGGGCGGACATGTTCGTGATGCCGTCGCGGTACGAGCCGTGTGGCCTGAACCAGATGTACAGCCTCCGCTACGGGACGGTGCCCATCGTCCACAAGACGGGCGGCCTCGCCGACACGGTCCAGCTCTGGAATCCCCGGTCGGGCCGGGGGACGGGCTTTCCGTTCGAGCACCACGATGCCGCCGGCCTGCGCTGGGGCCTCGAGGCGGCCCTCTCCACCTACAAGGACCGCCGTCAGTGGGACCGTCTGGTCCAAAACGGTATGGCGCAAGACTACGGTTGGGCTCAGCAGAGCAAGCTCTACGAGCTGGTGTACCAACGCCTCCTAACGAACTGAGAGCCCCCCATGCACGTCTGCTTCATCGAGCCGCGGTTTCCCACGAACCAACGTCTGTTCGTCCAGGCGCTCGCCGAGATCGGCGCGACCGTCACGGCGATCGGCGAAGGGAGCAAGGCATCGCTCTCCGACGAGCACAAGCACTGGCTGACCCACTACGAGGAGGTGGGGAACGTCACCGACCAGGCTCAGGTCCTGAACGCGGTGAAGACCATCTCGCGCGCGAAGACGATCGATCGACTGGAAGCCACCGTCGAGGCGCACATCATGACGGCGGCCCACGTGCGCGAAGCCGCGGGGATCCCCGGGACGTCGTCGCGCACCGCGTTCCTCTGCCGCGACAAGCCGGCGATGAAGGAAGTGCTACGGGCGGGCGGGGTGCCGTGTGCGGCGTCGACGGCGGCCTCGTCGGCGGCCGAGGTACGCGCCTTCGCCGAGCAAGTCGGCTACCCGCTGATCGTGAAGCCGCGCGATGGCGCGGGGGCGAGTGGCGCGTCGCGCGTCGACTCCGACGCCGAGCTCGAGGCGGCGCTGAAGGCCCTCCACGTCGACAAGGGCCGCTCCGTGGCCGTCGAGGAGTTCATCGAGGGCCACGAGGGCTTCTTCGACACGCTCACGCTGAGAGGGCAGGTCGTCCACGAGTTCGCGACGCACTACTACCCGAACGTCCTCGAGGCGATGCGCACGCGGTGGATCTCGCCGCAGTTCATCCAGACGAACCGCATCGACTCCGCCCCCGGTTATGCCGAGGTGAAGCAGATGGGGCAGAAGGTCGTCACCCTCCTCGGCATCGAGACGAGCGCGACGCACATGGAGTGGTTCTCGGGGCCGAAGGGACTGAAGTTCTCCGAGATCGGCTGCCGGCCGCCGGGCGTGCGCGCGTGGGACCTCTACAACGTCGGCAACGACATGGACCTCTACCGCGAGTGGGCGATGCTCATCGCCGCCGGTCGGCCGAGCCAGCGCCCGTCGCGCCGGCTGGCCGCGGGCATCATCGCCCTGCGCCCGGATCGCGATGGCCGCATCTCGCACTACGACGGGCTCGACGCGATTCGCAGCGCCTTCGGTCCGCACCTCATCGACTGGCACACGCCGGCGCCGGGCACACCCACGCAGGGCGTGGAGGCGGGCTACATGGCGAACGCGTGGATCCGCATGAAGCACGAGAACTACGATCACCTGCGCCACATGCTCGACGTCGTCGGGCGCACCGTGAAGGTTCGCGCGAACTAGCATGACGAAAGCCTCGTCTCGCACCGTCGTCTTGCTGGGGCCCCAGAAGACGAATCCCGATGTCGGGTCCGCCCTCGCGGAGCTGGGCATCCGCGGGAAGGTCGCGCTCGTGATGGCGGGGTATCAGGAGCGGGAAGCCGAGGACGCGAAGATCGTCGAGGCGCTGGGCGTGCCGGTCGTCAACATGAAGCTCCACGCGCGCGCGTCGGAGCTGTTCGCGGGCGATGCCGAGTTCCGAGAGGCCTATCACGCGCGGCAGAACAAGCTGCGCAACATCCAGAGCTTCTATCGGGTGCGGCTCGAGAAGGCCGACGAGGCCGGCCGCATGATCAGCGTGCGGTACGTGGACCCGGATCTCCTCGAGCAGGAGGACAACATCTCCGTCGAGCAGCTCCGCCAGCTCGATCATGATCACGCCGAGCGCTGTGCGGCGGTGCGGCTCGCGTTCGAGACGCAATGGAAACCGGAGCAGCGGCCCTCGGTGCAGAAGCACCGCCGGGAGCTCGCCGAGCTCGTCGACGGTACGCAGGCGATCGTGATCGCTGGTGGCCACGTCGCCTCGCTCCTGAATCGCCTCGATCTGTTCGACGCCCTCGGTCTCACGGCCCCCAAGCCGGTGATCGCCTGGGGGGCGGGGGCGATGGTGCTCGCCGATCAGGTCGTCCTCTTCCACGACTACCCGCCGTACGGCTCCGATATCGCCCAGGTCCTCGACGCAGGCTTCGGTCTCGCGCCCCGCCTGGTGGTGCTACCGGATATGGCCAAGCGGGTTCGCACCGACGACAAGTTCGCGATCGCCCGCTTCGCGCGTCGCATGGCGCCGGCGGCCTGCATCGGCCTCGATCCGGGGGCCCGGATCATCATCCAGCGTGGTCAGGTCACGTCGGCGCGTGTCAACCGCCTCGCTCCCAGCGGCGCGACCGAGACCGGCTGGAAGGGAACCTGGTCATGAGCCCGTCGAGCAAGACGGGCCCGATCAAGCCGCTCGCGATCACCGCCCTCGAAGGCGGGCCGCGGACCAAGGACGCGATCGACACGTTCTTCAAGAAGCACACGTTCCCGATCGTCGAGGGCTCGTACGTCACCGTCGTGTGGCGCGGGCAGGCCGACGCCGTTCACCTCAAGCACTGGGTGTTCGGGCTGCCGTCGTCGCAGCAGCTGAAGCGCGTCGACACGACCGACGTCTGGTACCTCACGCTTCAGATCCCGGCGAATTCCCGCGTCGAGTACAAGCTCGAGGTCGTCCGCGACGGCAAGGGCCAGTGGATCCAGGATCCACTGAACGGCAGCTACGCGCGCGATCCGTTCGGCGCGAACTCGGTCGCGCACGGCAGTGGCTACCAGGTCCCGAGCTGGATCCACCACGATCCGGAATCGGTGCCCGGACGCGTCGACGAGATCATGTTCGACAGCAAGACGTTCGGCCGCCGTGGCTTCGGCGTCTACCTCCCGGCGCGGTTCCAGCCATCGCGCCGGCATCCGCTGCTGGTGGTCCACGACGGCCACGACTACATGCGCTACGCGTCGCTCGGCACGGTGCTGGACAACCTGATCCACCGGCTCGAGGTGGCCGACGTGGTGGTGGTGCTGACCAGCTCGCCGAATCGTCTCGGCGAGTACGCCGACGACGAACGCCACGCTCGCTTCCTCACCGAGGAGCTCGTTCCCTACGTCGAGCGCGTGTTCCAGCTCGACGCGCAGCCGCAGAGCCGGGCCCTGATGGGCGCGAGCTTCGGTGCGGTCGCGACGCTGTCGACGGCGGCGCGGTACCCGGGCTTCTACGGCCGCCTGTTGCTCCAATCAGGATCGTTCGCCTTCACCGACATCGGCGACCGCAATCACCGCGGCCCGCTGTTCGATCCGGTGGTCGCCTTCGTGAACCGCTATCGCTCTGACCCCGAGCCGGTCAGCGAGCGCGTGTTCGTCAGCTGCGGCACCTACGAGTCGCTCATCTACGAGAACCGGTCGTTTGTCCCGGTGCTCGCTTCGACCGGCATGGATGTTCGCTATGTCGAGGCGCGCGACGGACACAACTGGGA
>LNFM01013443.1_pt1 | contig 10421 bp, 9 predicted proteins | sample 596031 | NCBI WGS metagenome assembly LNFM01 (sample SAMN04254537, study PRJNA301005) | activated carbon metagenome | isolation source: dual media filters at the Ann Arbor, Michigan drinking water treatment plant | place: USA: Ann Arbor | reverse complement strand
GGCTCGCCTCGCGGATCGTCCATGCTGGCCATCAGCTTGTGATAGACGGTACCAGGCGTCGCCACGGTCTGCGACGGAGATAGCGCCGTCACTGATAGTCCGTTGGCGTGCACCTCCTGCGCGAGGCCCTGGGTGAAGCGCTCGAGCGCAGCCTTGGTGGCCCCATACATGGTGCCGCCTTGCACAGGCCGCGCACCGACGAAGGGTGTACGTCCCGGCCCGATCGCCGAGCCCGATGAGATGTTCACGATCGAGCCCCGCCCGATCCGCAGCATGCCGGGCAACACCAGCCGCGAAAGGTTGAACGGTGCGTGCACGTTCACCTCGAAGGCCTTGGCCCAATGCTTCGGATTATAGTCGATGATGTTTTTGTAATAGGTCAGCGCTGCGTTGTTGACGAGGATGTCGGCCACACCGAACGCCCGCTCGGCAGCCGTGACGAGGCGCTCGCACTCCTCTACCCGCGAGACATCGACCGCTACCGCCACTGCCTTGCCGCCGGATTTCTCGATTTGGGCGACGGTGCCGGCGAGGGAGCCCGTCAGCATCTTGTGGTCGCCTTCGTTGAGCGTCCGCGCCGCGCACACGATCCGCGCGCCTTCGGAGGCAAAGAGCTTTGCGATCTCCTCGCCGATGCCACGGCTGGCGCCGGTGACGATCGCAATCCGCCCGTCGAGCTTGCCCATGATGCCTACTCCCGATCCACTGGCCGTGCCGCCGTTGCTCGCTGGAACAAGCGTAGCGCCATTTCCACGCGAGTGGGAACAGGCAAACATTCGACAGAAAAGCGAAACGCCGGCCCCCTTTCGAGGGCCGGCGTCAATGTTGCGTAGCCGCTTTCAGACTCAAACCGCCTGGAGTTGGTCGCCCTTGGCCGACTGCTGAACGGCGCGCTGGACCTTCTCGAAGGCGCGAACCTCGATCTGGCGGATGCGCTCGCGGCTGACGCCGAACTCCGTCGAGAGATCCTCGAGCGTCGCAGGCTCGTCGCTGAGACGCCGCGCCTCGAAGATGCGCTTCTCGCGATCATTGAGGCCCGACATCGCGGTCGCCAGGTAAGACTTCCGCCGCGACAGCTCTTCGCTCTCTGCGAGTCGCTCCTCCTGATTCGGCGTATCGTCGACAAGCCAGTCCTGCCACTCGCCCGACTCGCCGTCGTTGCGCACAGGCGCATTGAGCGGCGCGTCGCCCGAAAGGCGGCGGTTCATCGAGATCACGTCCTCCTCGGGAACGCCGAGTTTCGTTGCGATCTGCTTGACGTGCTCAGGCTTCAGGTCGCCCTCCTCGAGCGCCTGGATCTGACCCTTCACGCGCCGCAGATTGAAGAACAGCTTCTTCTGCGCCGCGGTGGTGCCCATCTTGACGAGGCTCCACGAGCGCAGGATGTACTCCTGGATCGAGGCGCGGATCCACCACATGGCGTAGGTCGCCAGCCGGAAGCCGCGTTCGGCTTCGAAGCGCTTGACCGCCTGCATCAGGCCGACGTTGCCTTCCGAGATCACCTCGCCGATCGGCAGGCCGTAGCCCCGATAGCCCATCGCGATGCGCGCCACGAGACGCAGATGCGACGTGACAAGCTTCTGTGCCGCTTCGGAATCCTGATGCTCCTGCCAACGCTTGGCGAGCATGTACTCCTCGCCAGGTTCCAGCATGGGAAATCTGCGGATCTCCTCGAGATACCGCGAGAGGCCGCCGGATCCACCGGCAATTGTCGGAAGAGCCTTGGATGCCATCTTGTACTCAGCCCAGATGCCCCCATGTGAAGGCCTGTAGCTGCTCCCTGCGAGCCGTTTTTCCTCCGTAGCGACATGCCACGGAAGGCAGGACAAGCTCTAGTCCTGCTGAACATCAATCACAAACCACGTTCCCGTGTGCGGACCTCACCACTCATCACGGACGGGTGAGAGTAATAAGGCCTAGGGCGGGCTGATGCACCGGTTTCGTCCCCCTATGCTTCTCAAGACGTTCCAACCGAGCATTCGGTTCACCCCGTTCGGCTTAATACATCGAATGCTTAACGATGCCTCGGGCTCAAATCCGTCGCTTTCGCGAATGTGCTGACGACCTGGGCGTCGCATCGAGGCGGAGACCGTCCAGAAGGGATGCAATATCGGTCGGAAGCGGGCTTTCGAATGCCAGACGCTTCCCCGTTGCCGGGTGCTCCACGGCCAAGAATGCCGCATGCAGAGCCTGTCGGTCAAGGCTCGCGAGCGCAGCGCCAGCCTTGGGCCCTAGGCGGCTGGCGCTGCTCTGGAACCCTGTAGCATAGACCGGATCGCCCATGACCGGGTGACCGGCATGTGCCATGTGCACCCGGATTTGATGGGTCCGGCCGGTCTCGAGCGTCAGCGCGAGGAGACTGGCGAGCGGCTTGCCGTCCGTGCCCGTGAAACGCTCGAGCACCTCGAAATGTGTGACCGCTCGCCGGCCGTCCGCGCCGTGTGAAATGGCGATTTTCGTACGGCTGGTGCGGCTGCGCCCGAGCGGCACGTCGATCGTCCCGTGCTGGCGCAGAGGTCCTCCCCAGACCAGTGCCAGATAGCGCCGCTCCAGGCGGCCGTCGGCCCCGTGAGCATGGAACTGGGCGGACAGGCCTTGGTGGGCCCGGTCGGTCTTGGCGACCACCAGCAGCCCACTCGTGGCTCGGTCCAGGCGATGTACGATGCCGGGTCGCCTGACCCCGCCAATGCCCGAGAGGGAGTCGCCGCAGTGTGCGATCAGCGCATTGACCAGCGTTCCGGTCTCGTGCCCCGCCGCCGGATGGACGACGAGCCCCGCCGGCTTCTCGACGATGATGAGGTGCTCGTCCTCGTGGACGATCGTGAGCGCTATGGCCTCCGGCGCCGGCAGGGCGGGCTCGGGTGGTGGCACGACGATTGTGTAGCACTCGCCCGGTTTGACCCTGCGGCCGGGGTCCCCTATCGTCGCGCCGTCGCACGCGACCGCGCCCTCTCGTACCAGGCTCTGCAGACGCGACCGCGATAAGCTCGCCACGGCATCGGTAAGAACGCGATCGAGGCGCAATCCATTGGCTTCCGGCGAGATGGTGACCTCGATCGGCCCGTTCGCGGAAGCTTCGTCTGGACGCGGTGTCATAAAGGGGCCCGCCTCGGAAATGCGCCGCGGACGGCCAGTGTGGGTTGAGGATAAGTCAGCCGCGCAAGCGATAGGATCTGAGAGCGAGCGATGCAGAAGCCAGCCAGCGACGACCCGGATACCGGCGCTGACATTCCCCCGATGTACACGCCCTCGCAGCTGCGGCTTTTGAAAATTGCCGTGATTGGCATGGGTGTGATCCTGCTTGTCGGGTTCACGACCGTGATCGGCCGCATCATCTACCTTGTCAACTCGGCACCGGCCCCGCAGTCGACGGCGACCGCATCGGTCGCATCTCCTCTCGCGGCCCCGGCACAGCTCGCCCTGCCGAAAGGCGCCGTCATCAAGCACCTTGCGCTCTACGCCAATCGCCTCGCCGTCCATTACGAGGGCCCGGCCGGGAGCGGCATTCGCATCCTCGATCTCGTCCCTGGCGGCGCCGCCGTGAATGTGCCGATCGTTGAGGAAGCAGGCCGATAGTGACCGCTCGGCACAGCGAGCGTGGCTTGCAATCGCGTGACACAACCTCGTGCCGGTCGATCGGATCGGAGCCTCAAGAGAGTGCTTGCCACCCGCCTGACACTTCCCTATACGACAGCGGCGCTGCCCCGTTCGTCTAGTGGCCTAGGACGTCAGCCTCTCACGTTGAAAACAGGGGTTCGATCCCCCTACGGGGCGCCATTAACTCATAACCGCTGGTGTCCACTGGTCGTTACATAACCTGCCGTTCATGCTTGGCTGCCTGCCTATTCGGTGAGGGGAGTGATCCAAGATGTCGCGCCCCTCTGCCGTCAGCGAGCACGGCACTTACATTGCTGAGAGTGTCGGGTGCTCTAGTGCCACAGCCATACGGCGAGAAGCATCGCAGTCTGGTCGCACGGCAGTGGCGCAACTTTGTGGGGTCGCCACGCCGAAACCCGGGATCATGGCGAGCGCGGCCAGGGAAAGCGGCCGCAAGGTCCCGAGCTACGTCACTGTTAACCTTCTATCAAATCCCAATTTGCCTGTCAGATATTCGACGGGTGTTAGTGACCCGTTGAGGGTAGGCAATTTACCGTGCCCGGGGCCGCTGAGCCTGAGTGGGCAACGGCACACGTCTTGAATGGTGGGAGCGATCTGCGGTTTTTGGTACAATAAAACCGCGAGTGTGCGCCCCGGTATCGCGTCGGCATGAGGAACGAATGGCAACAACGTCCTGGAACAAAAGGTTGGCTGCGACTGTCGGCAAGTGGAGCGGCTCTCGGGCCGAGGGCGAGGTCGCCAGCCACCCGGGCAGCAAGTTCTCGGATCTGCCGGCCTACAAATCCCTGAAGAATTGGGAATCGGTCGGCAACATGTTCGGCGTCAAGTCGCCGTTCTTCCGCACCATCGACGAAGCGCATGGCAACTTCACGACCATCAAGGGCGAGGAGAAGCTGAACTTCGCCTGGTGCGACTACCTGGGCCTGAACCAGGAGCCCGCCGTCGCGCAGGCGATGAAGGACGCGATCGATCGCTTCGGCCCCTGCACCTCCGCGAGTCGCATGGTGGCCGGCGAGACCCCGCTCCATCACGAGCTGGAGACAGAGGTTGCCGAGTTCCTCGGCGTCGACGCCGCGCTTCTGTTCGTCAGCGGCCACGCGGCCAACGTGTCGACCATCGGCTCGGTGATGACCGAGGACGACCTCATTATCCACGATGAGTTCGTGCACAACAGCGCCGTGATCGGCATGCGCCTCTCGCGCGCCACTACGATCAGCTTCCCCCACAACAACTTCGATCAGCTCGAGGCGATCCTGAAGCGCGAGCGCGCCAAGCACCGGAACTGCCTCGTTATCATCGAGGGCCTCTACTCGACCGAGGGCGACGTCACCGACCTGCCCCGCGCCGTCGAACTCAAGGAGCGCTTCGGCTCGTGGCTGATGGTCGACGATGCCCACGGCCTTGGTGTTCTCGGCAAGACGGGCCGCGGCATCGCTGAGCATGCGGGCGTCGACGCCCGCAAGGTCGACATCTGGATGGGCACGCTCTCGAAGACGCTCGCTTCGTGTGGCGGCTACATCGCAGGTAACCACGATCTGATCAGCGTGCTGAAGCACACCGCTCCGGGCTTCGTCTACTCGGTCGGCCTGTTGCCGGCGATGACAGCTGGCGCGCTCGCCGGCCTGCGCATCATCAAGGCCGAGCCCGAGCGCGTGGCCAAGCTGCACTCGCACGGCCAGCTTTTCCTGAGCCTGGCCAAGGAGCGCGGTCTCAATACGGGCATATGCCGCGGTTACGGCATGATGCCGGTGATCGCTGGCGATGTGCTGAAGGCGGTCAAGCTCTGGCATGGCGTCTTCGCTCACGGCGTCAACCCGTCGCTGATCATCTATCCGGGCGTGCCACTCAAGGCCGGCCGGCTCCGCTTCTTCCTGACCTCCGCCCACACTGAGGCGCAGATCAAGCAGGCGCTGGACGTGACGGCCCAGGAAATCGCGAAGCTCTGACGTTGTCGGCGAGGAGGCCCTCTGGGCCTCCCGCACCGCGACGGGACCAGGCATTGACGCAGGGAGACCGCATGACGGCCCACGAGCGTGCGGGCGTCGCCCTCGTCACGGGTAGCTCGTCCGGAATCGGACAGGCCGTCGCCGAGTGCTTGGCAATGGCCGGCTGGCAGGTTTTTGGGGCCAGCCGCCGCGGCGCGGCATCAGCGGGTGCGAAGCCGGCCGCCTGGACACCTATCCCTCTCGACGTTACCTCGGAAAGCTCCGTCGCGGCCGCCGTCGCCACCGTGCTCGAGGCAGACCAGCGCATCGATCTTCTGGTGCACTGCGCCGGCATTTCTGTCGCAGGCTCGATCGAGGACGTCAGCATACCCGAGGCAGAGCGCCAGCTCGCAACCAACTATCTCGGCACGATCCGCGTGATCCAGGCCGTCCTTCCCGCCATGCGGCGAGCCGGCAAAGGGCGCATCATCGTCGTCGGCTCCATCGGCGGCCTGATAGGCCTGCCCTTCATCGGCCACTACTCCGCATCGAAATTCGCTCTGGACGGCATGGTTCAGGCGCTCAGGATCGAGATCGCGCCATTCGGCATCGAGGCGACGGTCCTGCACCCCGGCGATATCCAGACCGACATCTCGACGAACCAGATCGAAGGCGAAAGGACCGGCACGGGCTCGGTCTATCATCGTCGGTTCAAAGCAACGGTCGGCGCCTATGACAAGGCCGTTCGCGAGGCGAGAAAGCCCGACGTCATCGCGAAGGCGGTGTTGAAGCTCCTGGCGCGTCGCACGCTCCCCGTGCGGGCAGTCGCCGGCACACCGAGCGAGCGGGCCGGCGTCGTCCTGAAGGCGTTGCTGCCGTCTCGCGTCTTCGAGACGATCATCCGCAAAACCTACGGACTTTGACTTGGCGACGTGCCTCGCATCTTAGCGTGCGAACGTCATCCCGGCGACGATGTCGCCAAGCGGGTCGATCTCGCTGAATGGGCTCGGCCCCGCGTCGCGACAGGCCGACTTCCGCGAAACGATCAAGTAGGTGCTGCCAGCAGCCTCGACGCAGACCGCAATGCCACGCGGTTGCGCGCTGCGGCACCGAGAGTGCGCTGTCGCCCTCAGACCAGTCAAACCGGCAACCTCGACGCCTGTGACGGTCGGTGCAGCGTAATGCTCCCTCGGGAGTGCTTCGCGAATGGTGACGCCGCAGCCACCCGTCTCCATGGCGTGGCGTTCAATGAGCAACGGTCCGCGCTCGTTGGCTGACGCGCCTGAAGGCTTGAGCCGGTGCGCGTCTGGGCCCGCCGGAGATCGGCTCCATTGCGCCGTGTCATAGGGGATTCGCAAAGCACCTATCGCAAGCGTACTGGGCTCGGCGAAAGCAGTGTCCGCTGAGAGTTCGATCCTGAGCAGCAACATCACCGCCACCGCGAGATGGCCCCGTCTCACCGTCATCTCGTCCTCCGAGTTCGAACCCGAGCCTTGGCCTCCATTCACGATTGTGCAAGCCTCAAGGATAATGGGGCAGCCAAATGGTCGGAGGGCTTTGCACAATGACTGAGCGCACATTGCGCGGAAAGGTGGCCGTCGTCGGTGTCGGCGAGACCACATACTACAAGCACAGCCAGTCGCCGGACCCGGAGTTCGTGCTGGCGCTGAAGGCCATCCTGGCCGCGTGCGCCGACGCCGGCATAAACCCGAAGGACGTCGATAGTTTTGCCTCCTATTCGAACGACCGCAACGATCCATCACGGATCGCATCGGCGCTCGGCTGCAAGGACCTGCGGTTCTCGAACATGCAATGGGGTGGAGGTGGTGGCGGGGGCGCGGCAGCCGTCGGCAACGCGGCAGCAGCCATCGTCTCGGGGCAGGCCGACATCGCCGTCGTCTACCGGGCCCTTGCACAGGGCCAGTTCCAGCGCTTCGGGCTGGCCGCCGCCGGCGGTACGGTGGCAGGCGAGAATGCGCTCGTGAATCCCTACGGGATCTTCGTCCCGGCTCAGCGCTACGCCTTCAAGATGATGCGCTTCATGCACGACCACGGCATCAAGCGAGAGGCGCTACGCGCCATCGCCATGGCCTCGTATCATCACGCCCAGGCAAACCCGCGCGCGGTGATGCACGGCCGTCCCCTCTCCGCCGAGGACTACGACAACGCACGCTGGATCGCCGAGCCGAGCCGCCTCTTCGATTGCTGCCAGGAGAACGACGGCGCCGCAGCCCTTGTACTCGTTTCGGCCGAGCGGGCGAAAGACTTCAAGCAGACGCCCGCCTATATTCTGGGTGTCGCGCAGGGCTCGAACCACCGTCACGCCGCGCGCGCCTACAACGCCACCGATCTCGGCACCTCGAGCTTCGGCCCCGTCGCCCCACGCCTGTGGGAGATGGCCAAGCTCGGCCCCAAGGACGTGGACGTGCTGCAATCCTACGAGAACTTCACCGGCGGCGTGCTCATGAGCCTCGTCGAGCACGGGTATTTCAAGGCGGAGGAGGCCAACGACTTCCTCAAGCTCGAGAACCTGCTCGCGCCGACCGGCAAGCTGCCGATGAACACCTCGGGGGGCAATCTCGCCGAGTGCTACATGCATGGCCTCGAGCTCCAGATCGAGGCCGTGCGCCAGCTTCGTGGCACGTCGACCTCGCAGGTGCCGGGCGCCAAGGTGGCAGGCGTCATTGCCGGCCCGATGGTGACCCCCGTCTCGACCATGATCTTCGGTGCCGAGGAGACGCTGTGATGACCTACCTTCCTGCGGGCCTACCCGCCCCCGTCACCGAGGCCGACAAGCTCGACCAGCCTTATTGGGAGGGCACACGCCAGGGCAAGCTGATGGTCCAGCGCTGTGGCGCCTGCGGCACTTGGCAGTGGGGCCCCGAGTGGCTCTGCCACGAGTGCCACTCCTTCGACATGAAATGGGTCGAGGTCGAGGGCCGCGGCACGATCTACTCGTGGACCCGCTGTTGGCATCCCGTGCATCCGGCCTTGAAAGGGTTCGGCCCCTATGTCGCCGTCGTTGTCGAGCTGCCACATGCCGGCAAGATCCGCATGCTCGGCAACCTTATCGGCGACCCGCAGCAGAAGGTCGAGATCGGCTCGGCCGTGACTGCCGTCTTCGAGCCCCACGACGACGCCAAGACGCCCTACACGCTGGTGCACTGGCAGAGGGTCTAGAACGGGCGGCGTGTAACCGAGGAGGCGGACCCATGCAGGTGGTGGCGACAGGATACGGGCTGATCGAGGGCCCGGTGTGGGATGCGAGCCGTGGCCTCTATTTCAGCGACGTGACCGGCGGCGGCATTTTCCTGCTCGACCGGCAGGATCGCGTCTCGACCGTTGTCGAGCGACGGCGCGGCGTCGGCGGCATGGCGCTGCACGCCGATGGCGGGCTTGTCGCGGGCGGGCGGGAGATCGCCTGGATCGGCGAGGGTGGCGCGCCGGTGACAACGCTGCTCGACAGCTCCACCGCAGATGGCGCCGAAGGCTTCAACGACCTCACCACGGATCATGCCGGGCGGATCTATGTCGGGTCGCTCGGCTTCAAGGTGTTCGGCGGCGGCCCGATGAAGCCAGGCAATCTCTATTGCATCGATCTCGACGGCCGGGCGCGGAGAGTGTCGGACGGGGTGCTGCTGACCAACGGCCTCGGCGTGTCTCCCGACGGCAAGCGGCTCTACCACTCCGATGCGCGGCGCCAGCTTGTCCGTGTCTACGAGGTCGAGGCGGATGGCGCGCTCGGACACTGGAAGGCGTTCTGTGCCATGGGCGAGGGGCGTGTGCCCGATGGGTTGAAGGTCGCCGCCGACGGCTCGGTCTGGGTCGCCGATGCGCACGGCGCGCGCGTCGCAGTGTTCGAGCCGGACGGCCGGCATCGCATGGACATCGCCGTACCGCTGCCGATGGTGACCAGCGTCTGCTTCGGCGGCGACGACCTTCGTGACCTTTACGTGGTCACCGGATCGCGTGGCGGCCCGAGCGAGAAATGCGGCACCATCTACCGCACCCGTGTCGACGTCGCCGGCCTACCGCTTGCGCCCTGCCGGGTGAAGCCGGGTCAGGGCCTTAGCGGCCTTCCCGCCACCACGCGAGGGTGATGAAGGCCAGCAGGGCAGCCAGCGCCATAAGGCCTGAGAACATCGGCGTCAGTGAGACGCCACGCGTGACATGCGCTTCGCGATCCTTGAGGCCGAGCCACCCGGAGCCCGAGAGCACCCGCGCGTTGGCCAGCATCGAGATCCGCGGCACGTCGACCGCCGTCGCCGAGACCGTGCCGAGCAGTCCGCCGCCGCGTGTCCAGTAGACGCCGCCACCCGTTGCCTCAACGAGCCCCTTCATCTTCTGATCTGTGGCCGTCACCTCGCTCATCTCGCGCGCATCCTCTATGCCGGCATGCGCCACGGCCGTGAGCTTGCCCTGATTGTCAGGCGTCGGCGTCTCGACCTTGTAGAGACCGGGCGTCTTGACATCGATCGTCGTGCGCCAGACGCCGTCGGATGACTTGTCGAGCGTGACGTTGCTGGTCTCGCCGCCCGGCGCCGAGACGATCACAGGCGGCACCGTCGCCTCCATCGAGCGCCGCTCGACGGAGAGCTTCAAGCCGCGCGCCGACGCCAGGAGACGCTCCTCCTCGAGATCCGGCTCCTTCATCAGCCAGTGCGAGATCCGCCGCAGGAGATCGGTATGCGGGCCGCCACCGTCGTAGCCGCGGGCCCAGAGCCAAGCATGATCCGAGGTGAGCAGCGCGACGCGCCCCTTGCCCATACGATCGAGCACCAGGAGCGGCTTCTGCTCGGCACCCGTCATCAGCGTGCGACCGCGCCGTTTCTCCACCTCGACCTGCCGGAACCAGCGGCCCCAGCTCGCCTCGGCGCC